>Ga0164297_10001182_pt1 | contig 28373 bp, 25 predicted proteins | sample GEODES058metaG_FD_113539 | JGI IMG/M metagenome (GOLD analysis project Ga0164297, IMG submission 113539) | Dystrophic lake water microbial communities from Trout Bog Lake, Wisconsin, USA - GEODES058 metaG | ecosystem: Environmental > Aquatic > Freshwater > Lake | place: USA: Trout Bog Lake... | reverse complement strand
CTCTCAACCTCCCAGTTCTTGTCGAGTCCCAGCAGCAGACGATAATGGTCATTGAGGCTTTGCGCGGTGTTCATCCTCAACTTTTACAGTGCTCTTCCACCCATTAAAAGTCGTGAAGAACCTCAATTCAAAGGTGGACTCTATGGCATCCCGAATGCGTTCCCAGTCCTGCTCAAAGTTGTGCGCGTTTTCCTTGGAGAAATTGGTCACCTTAAAGCGAATGTCAGAGCTGTAGAGGTAAAGGTAAGTCTTGAAAATAAAGTCTTTGCTAATCGAGAATCCGATTTCCTGCACGCGACTAACCAGATTGTGAATCTCCTTTCGGGCATCTTTCACCTTCCAGTTCGCTACGGCTATGGACATAATGAGATCCGAAAAATCCAGCGGTTTGCCACCGCTGTTTATTCGGATGAATATGTTCAGCGCCTTGTGCAGATCCTGCTCCTTTTCGAGGAAGAAATTGATGATCAAGTCGGTGAACACCACTTCCTGCAAGCGGGACAGCAGGTCGGCGGCAAAATCGTTTAAGTTCTCCTCCCGTACATAGCGATTGAAGGTGGAGTTGTTTTTCAACTCATTGATTTTCCCAACGCGAAACCACATCCCCTTCTCATCATTGTGGAGATCCTTCTTGCCCGTTTCGCTCTCTTTAAGAAAAGAAAATTCATGCACCCGGTCATCTTCTTGATCTTCCAGATTGCGAGTGATGTTCAGATATAGATGCCGGGTGGGGATATTTTTCTCCGTGTTCACCCAGTTCACGTTGTATTCCTTGTAGGCATAGCTGCCCTTCAGGCCGATGTAGAGGGAGGTAAGCCGTTGTTGGCCATCCAGCACAGCAGTGAAACTACGGAGTCCCTCTGCGTTGGCTTCTTCGTTGTGAATCTTGAAACGCTCCCTGAAATCCTTCAAGAACTCATAGAATCGATAGCCTGCCTTCGAAATATCATCCACTGCCCAGAATAAAAAAGAGCTGACAGGGTAACCGCGCATCAACGAATCGAACAACCACTCGATCTTGTGAGGTGGCCAGACGAACTCCCGCTGGATGGCGGGCAACAAATAGCGACGCTGCTCAATGTTATTGAGAGCTTGGGATATGGTGATGGCAGCTTCAAAAGACATGTCGAAAGGGCAAAGTTAGGCCTGGTGCGGTTTTAAATAGACGAGATAAACAATGTTTGGTGACAGATCGCCCTTTGTTGGCAGTTCTTCGATGCTGGAGGACGCCAGCGGCAACCACAGAGCGTGACGCATCAGATTCTGACGCCACTGTTGCGCGGCAGCTCGTACGGCGGGTGAATCATAGAGGCCGAGCAGTTTGATGGCCTCAGTGCGAAGAGGTCGTTTGATCTTGTTGTTTGTAGCGATTTTGTCTTGCTCCTTGCCACGCGCTACCTGCCCCAACATTTGCACGACATCATTGGTCAGTCCTCTGAGCTGCGCTGCACCGAAGACGTTTCCTCCGTTTACAGGGATGCAGCCCTTGACTTCACCAATGAGGTTGGGCTCTTTCCAATCAACATCAAACCCGGAGGTGTTGGGATGGGTGGCATTGACTTTCCTATGCATTTCTGCGCGTGTCTCTCCATTCAAACCGAAACGTTGGAAAATTCTTTCCACCAAGGCAGTAGTGAGCTTGAGAGTGACAATATCGTGAATGCGGGCAAGGCCTTCCTTCAGCCGTAGCATCTGGTCGAAGTCGAGACGACCGTAATAGTCCTCCTGCGCAACACTCAGCGTCTCGATCAAGGACGCATTGAACCTCACTCGCAGATCCTCCTCTCTGACATAGTTTTCCTTGGGCGGCTTGTTCGCCTTAAAGTGAAAAGTCGAGGGCATGAGCGGAGCGGGCGAATCCCCCAAGCCATTGAGCAACCTGTCTTTCACGCAGGCTGCACAGATTCCCTTGGTTCTGGATACTCCGCTTCCAACCTTGGAGCAGATGCCCTGCACTGCCTGGGGTTGCTGAATCTCCAGTGCAGTGGCCAGACACCCATCACACAGCCCGGGGTACTGTTTGAGATGGTTCAGAATTCGTTCGCGGTGAGTCATTAGCTTTTGAGATCCATCATCCTTAGCGGCCATTGGATTCAGGGTTTTGGATCTGAGACGTTGGACGGAATGGAGGTGGTTTCCAGGGATCGACGCGTGAGGAGACCCCATATACCGATGAGCATGAAACCGACCCCTGCCGCGATGACTGGCAGGCTCACCTTCATAAGAAGATCGTAAGAGGAGTCGATCAGTTTAACGTGGGCAGCCAGTTGCATGGACAAGGCTCCAAGAAGATTTGGCATGTGCGCGAATGCACCCGTTCTGAGGAGCTTGATCTGCGGTTCTGTGGTCTTTACGAGCAACTTGGCAGAGGCAAGACTGCTGGAAGTGATTTTTTTGAAATTAGCAACCTGCCCACTAATATCAGTGGCCCTAGATTTTAATTCCGATGAGAGCACAGTGAGATGCCCAGAAAGCGTATATGCTGTGTTCCGTTCCTCTTTGAGAGGGTCATAGGGTATCTTCCCTGCCCGATCTGCGGCATTACGAATGCCTTCGGACGCATCCTTCATAGTGGTTGAAGACTCGTTCAGGAGTTTTACCGAAGAAGTGCCGACCAAGTCAAAAAGTTCGGCTGACTGCTTGTCGATCTGATCGAGGGTGAGTTTGTTTTCCGCCAAACTCGCCTCCAAAAACTCAAGATATTTATTAAAGGCCTCAGATTGATTCCGCAGTTGCACAACCGTTGCGTCCAGTTCCTGAATAGTCCCCTTGATGGCGCGAAGATTCTCCTGGTAGGGCTGAGTGGATTGGGAGAGAAACGATATGCCAGAATAGCAGATGACGGCTCCGCAGGCGGTGATGCCTAACGCGAGCAGTCGCGTGAGCCAGTGTATCGCTCGATGTTTATCCATCATGAGATTACGACGTGGGGATCAGTGCTTCACACCTTTTTCCGAGTGACATGCCAGACACCCCACAGCTTGATGCCAGCGTAGGCCAAAAGGATGGCCACCAAGCAGCCGCCAATGATCCATGAATACGTCACCACCGGCTCGATTAGTGGACCCGGATGATCCGGTGTACCGATAAGCATATCGGCGATCTTTTTGACCGTATCAGCAGTCAAAACGATGGCCGTTCCACCACCAATGATCATGAGTGCATTCACCACCTCCCGTGGATTTCGGTCAAGTAGGCCTGTAAGCGTCCTCTGGGAGGCTTCGGGAAGCTGGCGGAACCCCCGCGTGCGTCCCAAGACGAGCATTTTGTCCGTATCCAATATTTTGGCCGCTTTTAAGCCTCCAGCTCCGAATTCCTCGATCACCTGCATACCGACCCCCGGATGCCGAGAGGAAGCCAGAAGAACCTCATCTCCATGTGCCCTAACGAGTTTAGCCATGAGATCAGGGTGACGTGCCGCTTCAGTCACAACGTTCACCAGCCGGTTCTCTGGAACCGATTTGAGAGCCTTGACCATGACTGCTGGATCGGCGCTCACGGCTTCCAATGCTCGGCTCCCCTGCTGGCGGGTCAGCGTCACCACTTGCTGAGCCAGGTCGTCGCCGCCTTGCTTGGTGGCGCGTTCAACGATCTCCCTCACGGCTTTTTCACCGCCTGCCTCTTGCAGCTCTTTGAGTCCCTCCCGTCCTCCTTTCTTCGCAAAGTATTCAAGAATCTCGACGACAGGTTTGCGGATCAGCGCGGCTTGGGCACAGACCGACTGGCTGCCGAATGAGATTAAAAGAGCAAGGGTGGTGATCAGTGTGATAGCATTCATCGTGTGATCCCCAGTTGTTTGCGAAGAATAGGAGCCGTCGATTTGTCGATCTCCTCAAGAGCTTTCTGAAGCTGAGACACCAAGCTTTGGGCATCTGACGTGATGGACTGCTCCGTGGAGGTGAGGAACTGCGTACACTGGGCCTTTAGTTTTTCCTCCAGTTGATTGGTCATATACCAGTCCACGACACCTCCAAAAATCAGGCCCGCTCCGATACCAACAGCCACTCCGACCGGCCCTCCAAGAGCCCCCGTTCCCCCGCCACTCGCTGCACTCGTGAGGGTGGCACCGCCAGCCGTTGTGGCGGTAGCGGCCATGGATCCGCCGATGGAGCTGGAAACCCTGACAATAATCGCTGTGGTCAGCATCCGCACCGCTTCTTCGGCCGCGAAGCCAGCGAGCAGACTCATTCCGCCAATGACCGCACCGTCCACGCCTGCCTTCGTGGAGACGGACTTCATGTTGTCATTCAGGGCAAGCATGAACCCCTCCGCCAATGTGACTTCGCCCAAGTCAATCCGAGGATCACTTGATACAGCGGCATTGCATGCTGCCAGCATTTCGTTCCGGTTCGCCTCGACGTCATGCCGAAAGGAGCGCACCTGATTTTGGAGGACAGTCTGGATCTGTTCGGCACTCACGACATCCGCGTTGAACTTTTCGGTGACGTGTCGCTCGACTTTCTTCTTGTCCTCCGACCCGATCTGCTTGGCCGATTCCCACAGGATCTTGGCCTTGTTTCCCCACCCAGTGATGTCCTCGACGAAGACCGGAACCTTAACCCGATAGCCTTCAAACTGAGCGTGAATGTTCTCTTTGAACTTCTTCAGAGCCGCCTCATTAGCTACTTTGTTCTTGGCGAGCAGAGGACTGATCTTTTCGTCAAAAAAGACCTGTTTTTCCGCTTGAGTCATGGGTGGCATGACTTGCAAAGCAGGCGTGTTGATCACAGGAGAGAAGCGCTCTCGCCCGCTAAACCAGAAAAGATAAACGACAATTCCAATCGCCAGTGTCAGGCAGAACCCAGCTTTGATGAGGCTGCTACCAATAGTCGGGCGGTCATGAGAAGATGGTGTGCGGGTATTCATTGTGATGTGTGGCGGGCACCGTTAAAATTGATCTGATAGAATATTTTTTTAAATATGCACAGTCATTTTTTCATCATTAAATATTCTCACTACTGTTATAGCCAAGCGAATAGCGGACAAATGCAACGAGCTTGGAACTCCTCTCAGCAAGCCTGCGCAGGTGGTTATTTTTTCGTTGAGCGTGTCCACATGGTGCAAACATGCCCCCACCTGCAATGGACTCGTCTTTCGCGTTATCATAAATTGGAGCACCACCGCTCATCGTATTGGAGAACGGTTGGACAATTTTACAATCTCGAGTGCAAGCTCTCCACCCGCGTGCAAAATGAAAGGACAACAGATCATGCAATTCAAACGAGGAGAACTGATCGTGAGGGATGATTCCCGGCATCCGGAAGGAACGCTGGTGGTAGAACATCACGACAAAAACGGAAACCTGCGGGCCTATCCACTGGGAGGAGGCTTTGAGCTGACCATCCCAGTTGGCGATGTCGGACGGTTTTCCGTGGTGACGATGGATGAGGCCACACTGATTTTCCGTAAGACTCGGTTCAGCTTGGAATGTTTCGAGGGTGTTGAGTTCCACGGCTGGACTGCCGATCAACGCTGGAACGGCTGGGCAATGCCATTCTTCGAGATCGCGCAGGCGACGAAGATCGCCGAACTGCTGCAGGACCAACTCCGCTACGATCCCTCTCAGGATGTCTTCATTGGCTTATCCGATGAGGAGGAAATCTGGGCAGGTCAAATCATTGACCTGCCGGATGGAGGCCGATCTAAAGTCTATGCAATCGGTGCAGGATCATGGACATGGGAACTCTGCGAAAAGAAGGGGTCGCATTGAACATTTAGCTCATTAAAACCCAGGCACTAATCGCACCTCAGCATTGAGGAAAAGCGAATGCGCCCGGGGCAATGCAGTCTGTGTTTCATTGTGAGGAATGCATTACTCATTCCACGATCTTTTTCCGTCTGTGCAACGCTGAAAGTAAATCAATTTACCCGAATTAAAATTTTATGAAAACACAAGTCGAACTTCTTGAGGAAAGGATTGCAACCGCCTGCGCCAGCACTAAAGCAGATACGAAGGAACGCAACAATGCTCTGTCGTTGGTTCGGTGGCGTTTGGAATCATTTGACGGCCTCTGCGCAGGCCTTGACGCGAACATGGGCTGCGCATTGGTCTTGCCGCCAAATGCACAAGTGTTTGATGGCAGAGATAACGAAAAGTTGAAAAAGGCATTTTACGAAACTTCGTTGGGCGTTGAGTTGTCTCTTGTTGTTCTTGACTAAGACCTCATCGCCATCACTGATGCCAAAAGATTTTTTCATTGGGAAATGACGGATCATCCGACTTCCACTGGGAGCGGTAGCGCCAGATTTGTTCCTTCTGGATATGCGAATGAGTGGGTGTCTGGACAACCAATTGATGCAGCCAAGTGAGAGAAATAGCGTCGTCTTCTTTCGCAAGAATAGCTCTCACCACTTCGCGCAGGCGGGGTCCCGTATGAACCACTCGTCCAGTGGAGTGATCCAGGCGAATCCTACCTCGTCCATCCAGCGCAATGCAAAAAGCCTCTCGGTGTTGTTCTGGCACATGCGTGTCCAGAAAGCCTTCGAGATCGACGCCCTCCACCAGCAGGTCAGGGTGCTCTTTGAGGAGAGACCTCCAGACCTCAATCTGTTCTTCCTGTTCAAGCTCTTTAGCCGTGCTCTCCGGGCGTTCCTTGAAACAACCACCAATGGCAGCCTTTGCCAATTCGTATTCATTGCGAGAAATCTCCCCATCAGAAAGAATGAGCCAAGGCTTGTTTTCCATCCATAAAGCCAGCATGCGCTCACGGTCGGCTGGAAACAAGTCGAGCAGCCCTTCAGTTTCCCGAATAAGATTAGCCTCAATTTGACGAACCCGTTCACGAGTAACACCAAACTCGGTCGCAGAATCCTCCAAAGTCAGGCCATTGACCAATCGCTTATCTAACATTTCCCGATGCCTAGGCGTTAATCCTTGAATCAAACGTGTCAGTCCAACGGTCAATGACAAGCCCTTACCGGTTGGAGAGATTGGAAGCCATGCTGAAAGCGCTGCAGCATCCCGCCGTCGGACTGCATTGCAGAAATCATGCATTTCGCCTACGGAGCGTTTGCCAAGATTAGGCAGGCTAAGGAAGTAATCTTCCCCCATGCTCTCCCACACATCGAGCAACTGGCTCAAATTTTGGACATTATTGTCCTCGCAGTAATGAAGTATTCGTACGGGCAGTCCGGACAAACTAAGGGGAAACACGTCGGGTATATCCAGTGATACCAGCCCATCGCCAAGCGGTGGAATGTCTCCTAGCTCATTAACATCATTAGGAACTCCTGCACAAATCCCAAGCTCCAAAGACCTTTTCACGATCTCTATCAGTCGCCTTATTTTTGTTTCTCCAAAATGTGGGTAACGGATAAGGTCAACACCTGGCATTTCCAAAAAGTCTGCCACCTTGTCCGAAACACGCTTTTCAAACCACGACAGCTCGCATGACACGGCGCACTCCATCACAGTCATGACTTTTGAATCCGGCCAGCGCTTTTCGATGGCCTGCCCTCTCAGGGCGTCCCAATCCTGGACTGCTTGACTCATCCACTCTTTCATTTTGATTCAAATGAAACCCTACGACTATAACTCGAATCCCTTCACTCGTGCTGCCTCCAGCATTTCGAGTGCCGTTTTACACTCTGGAAAAGTCGGCTTCTTGCCTCGTTCCAGTTTACGATGAAAGTTTGCGCATAAAGTCACCTGCCAAGCCTTCAAGTGGTCATCACGTCCTCCCCAATCAGCGAGTTCCTTCCACACACTGGGTTTGAGCCGCTGCACAACTTCGTAAAGATCATTCCAGCTTTTGGTAGCACCCTCAGCAGATGGGATTCGTAAGGCGTCCCGAGCCCCAGCCTTTTCTTCCACCTTGGCAAGGCAGCTCGAAATGTCAGGGATGTTGATGACAGCTGGCCTGAACCCATCCCAACATTCGGGCTTCTTAGCCCATTCCGTCACGTTTCTGGAACCAGCGGTTTCTGTCAGATAGTTGAAGGCTTCTTTCGCAATCTCGCTGATCGCTGCAATCAGAACATCGTCCAAAACTTGATTTCTCCAGATGCGTTCCAAGTCCAACCTTCCTCCTGTTTCACGTGACAGCCATGCAAGCGTGTAAGTCACGACGTTCGCGCGGTAGCCACCCAGTTCAAGGCGGGAGACGATTTTCTCCGTAACGCGAAAAAGAACCGCCTTCGCGACCAGCCTCTCGAAATCAACTTTCTCAGGCAGAATTGAACGCGGGCGGTTCATGGTCCACTCAATAAAATTTTTCTCTGCCCCTTTGCTCACCACATGTGGAAGCTGATTCCAAGTCTGCTCATACTTTGCCACATCCGTTTTAGTGAACTTCTGGAGCACTGGATTCTCCGACTCCCATACCTTCTGCCTTGCTGGCGTTCCTGCGCGCATCTTGTCATCCAAATGAGAACCGCGTGCACGTTCGTAATACCAATGTGTGCCCTTTCCGGTTCCCGAGGCGGCAGGAGCCCAGACTGTGCGAGAAAGACTTTCAAGCTTGTGATGCCATGCGTCGTTGGCGCTGAAATCGGCCGTATTGACCTTGTTCTGACTGTTCGCATATAGCGATATGAGCGGGACAAACTCGGCAACCTTTCCCAATTCACTTACCACAGTGAGTTTCACCTGAACGGTGACATTGGAGATGTCAGATTTCTCCTTTTTCATGGCGTGGTAAATACTGGCCGTTGTCTGCCCGCCATTTACAATCTGAAAATCTCGCAAATGCTCAAGTTTGGACAGACCGTCTTTGGTGCGCGACACCTTCACCACTTCTGCAGTTCCTGAAATGCCGTTGTTATAAGCCAGAAAACGATGTGGTGCGTCTCTGATGGTTGTCTGGATGCCTTTGTTCACCTTGCCGCGTGCCTGTAGAAAGGAACGCACGTTTTTCTCAAGAAGACGTGGACCGTAATCACCGTAAATCCTAGCAAGCAAGGCCGCCGGAAAGAAGGCAAGGTAGGCAGTGTATTCGCCTGTGCCATCATCCTGTGCTAGGCAAGGCACAGCGCCACCGTAGTCTTTGACCAAGTCAATCTCGATTGCCTCGCGAGCCTGCCCACTGGAGCGGAGGCGCAGAAGCTTTTCCAAGTCCCAGAGATAATGTTTCACATCGATTCCACCGATCTCCGCATCTTTCTCCTCTGAAGCTTTGGCAACACCATTTGTCAGGAGGAATATCCGCACTGTGTCCAAATCCTCCCGATGTGAGTAGATCTTCGTCGCGGCCTCATAGGGGGGCGCGCTTTCTTCCATGCCACTCAGTTTTCCCCCAAAGGCATTTAGTGATTGTGTTAAAAAACTTCTGGCCAGCTCAAAGTGCTCCGCCACCTCGCTCTTGCTTACGCTCTGGCCAGAGGCTCCAGGCTTGTATATGGAGACAAATAGGTCAACCAAAGGCGCACAGCCCTCCTGATCACCAGTCTGCTCGTGCAGATTCCAGGCATTAATTTTGTAGGCGGGAGCATTTTTACGGCCAGCCTTTTTGGCATAGTCCAGCTCCCATGCATCCACCTCATTGCCCTCTGCCAGATAGCTCAGCATCACCTCGGTAAAGCCGTCTTCTGGCCCCTCGATGCTCGCGTCACCGTCACAGCGTGCCTGCACTTCTTCATCAAGATAGTTTGCCAGTTCAGTCAGTTCCATTTTTGTAGTATTATTTTGGAGTGATTTAATTTTGAGAGAGCGCCTGCCGCACCTCTGGAATGGGGACGGTAAAAGGACGGATTGCATCCAAGCTCAAATCATAATCCACACCGCCGATGCCTGCAGGCAGCATCAATGGTGTCAGCCGTGGAAAGGAACCTGTGATTCTAAATGAATCAAATTCCCGCTGAATGAAGCCTCGAGTTAGATGTTTCTCTGCCTCAGCCTCAAGCCAACCTGCATCCGCAAGTGCATCCTCCAGCAGCTCTGCCGCAGCAGTTGCGCAGGCAAGGCGGCGAACTTGCTCGATGCGTTGCGGCAACGTCTCACCAGCACCGTCCTGCTCATCGACAGCAATGTGGGATAAAAAAAGGTTGCTCCAAGGTGCTTCATGCAATTGCTGCTCTCCAGAAATGCGTATAACGCCGGGTGATCGTGCAGCACGTGTCTTTACCTCAACTGCTGTGCCCCGGTACTGAAAATCTTGGGGCGCTCCTGCTGGGCCGCGCCAAGCACCCACCGCAGCTTCGATACCAACTGCTGCAGACACCACATGCTCCAGCACCCATAATTCTCCCCACAAACCCCGACGTGCCTCATCCGAAAGCGAGCGTCCTGTCACTGCGAGAAACTTCTGCCAGCGCCCCAGTGTCGACAAAACTCGACGTGCGGCTTCAGCCTCCGAACCACCTACGGCTCGTCGCGCCAGATCTTCAGCCAATACCGAAAACACATCCTGCCCCCGAAGGTCACGCAGGCGGACGATCAAAGATGATTCACCATTGGTCTTTGTATCGAGCAGCAGTTCCAGACCTCTGCACTCCGGCCATGTAACTTTTGGAGGCAGAAATGAGGCTTGCGTTAAAAATAGGAGAATACGCGTTTTAGACGGCCACTCAATACCAACTCTCAGCCGCTGCCCAGCATCAGAAGTCGCCAAACGCGTCATCACTCCCGGACCGGTGTATGGATCTTTTTGAGCTTCCAGATCAGCTTCGATTTCTTTCCACATTTCACCAATCGACTTCATTCAGCGTGTCCTCCAATTTGAATCGTGCAAGCTGCTTCTCTATCCAGACCGCGTTGACGCGATATTGAACCCGTCGTGCTTTGTCCGTGGCCGGGAAGCTTAGTGCAAAGGCTGGAACGAACGAGACTTCCTCAAGGCCAGGAACATCTGATGTATCGAGCGGATAAATCAAAAGCAGCCCTTTCGCAGCTGGACGAAGCTGCCTCATTTCATCACGCTTGGCACCAATGGCAGTTTTGCCACGTACATTTGCGAGAGCATCGACGGCTGCTGAAACCTTTTGACCAATACACCCCCTCACAGCATCAACTTCTGCTCCCGGCTTGATAAGTGGTGATGCAGATGCTGCCGAGTCACGAATTTCAAGTTTGGAGAAGAGCTCTGCTGCAAGTTCCTCCGTCAGATCCATCTCATCAAGATCCAGCATTTCATGCTTGGGCTCCTGCACATTGGCTTTGCTCAGACTGTAATAATCTTGTTCCCTCGTGACATCTGAGCGTTTGGTCAGATTCAGCATATGCCCTGCGATGTTGGTAGCTTTCTGCCCGCCTTTGGGAACTATGACTGTCCACTCAAGCAGCCCGCCCGCCAGTTCCTGCGCTTGGACGAACATGCGCAGCTCGGGACCAAATCTGCTGCATTTTTCGTGAATGAATCCAGGTGCCAGTATGTCATTAAGGAAGGAGGTCAATTGATCACGGCTGGCTGTCCAGCGCAGGTGCCCGTCGCCATGGCTTCGGAAAGCTGGCAGGCCGGAAAGCCAGCGCTCCACAAGCTTGGCATTGCTTCGCTGACGGCTGACATTGCGAGCGAAAAATGCAGTCTGGACCAACTGCCCCGCAAATGTGACTTCACGGCTTTCTCCGTGCGCCATTTTATTTAGTGCAGTCACCATCATGCCATCCGGGTGCTGCCTGACTCGCAATCCGTAGTCGGCAGGTGTCAGCGGCGGCGTCATTCCAGCCATGTGGTCGAATTCGCGTTTCAGCTCCTCCTCGGCGAGAGCGATGTGGCTGAACCAGTCTCGAAGCTCATCGGTGGTGTAAAGACGGCAGAGATCGAGATAGCCATCCCGATAGCCGAACCAGCGCCCCATCTGCATGAGCGTGTCATACATGCGAGTCGAGCGGAGAAAATAGCTAACGCTCAATCCTTCAAGCGTCAGGCCTCGCGAGAGTTTGTTACCTCCCACGGCTATCAAGGATACGCCATCGGGCTGGCGGCTGTAGTCGAGTGCTTCTTTGCTTGCGCCGTGGATCTCCTTCACAACAATCTTGTCCGCTGCAACCGCGAGTTCCGCACAAACTTCATCCCAGATAAGCGGAGTCAGCCGCGCGTCTTCGCCGATGGCCCGGACTTGTGCCGAACACGGCAGGAAGTCATTTTCCCAGAGAACACGTAGTGCTTTCCAAACAGGATGATCTGCCTTGTCGTATTTAACAGCACGTTTTATGCGTTGAAATTCATCATCCACCAGTTCCTTCACCTGTTTTTGAACACTGATGAACCGAGTCACATGAATCAGCATCGAATTGTGAACCATGCGCTGTCCTCGCGCTCGTCTTGCTGCACAGGTCAAAACAAATGCCAGTATTGCAGTTTTGAGTGATTCTGGAAGAGTCTCTGGTCTGTGTTCCTGCTTATGCTTGGGCGGAAATGAATCTTCGTGATCATTGACTGTCCTCACGATGGGAAGCGGTTGAACGCCATCGATTCCGGCATCGAGATCACGACTGTATCCGAAGACCTTAGCAGGACCGATGTAACGTGAACTTGGGCGGACGTTCACGATGAAGTCTCGTGGAAACAAGTCCTTTCCCTCGTCATCACGCTCAGCCTCCGGATTGATGAAAATGTTTGCGAACGGTGTGGCCGTATAGCCAATGTAACTGCTCTGTTCAAAGCGATTCAGAATCAATCTGATCAGCTTGTTGATCTTCGTGATGTTGGTTTCATCATCATGGGCACCAGGCCTGTCTTTGGTATTGATTGAGGCGTTGTCCGCCTCGTCATCTATCATCAAAAGCGGCAGCCTGCTGATTCTTGCGCCGGTCGCTTGATGAGCGAGCTGCCCACCAGCCACTTCGAGCCATTTTAAAATGTGTTTTAGCGGAGTTTGGTTTTTCTTCACCACTAGAATAATGGGTCCGCCTGAGAGGCTCACATTCACCTTCTGTGCGCCAAGCGTGAAGTCTCCCTTCTCCGCACTGTTAGTGAGTGGTGTGATTGACGGTGGATCACCAAGCTCGGGTGTTTTAAAGAGCTTGCCAACACCGATGCGATAATCAGCGCGATCAGGATCGAGACGACGCTGACTGTCGAATCCAAGAATCCCTTCATCCACACGCTCCTGAGTCTGCGCCCTCAGATTGTTGTGGATCCCAGCCAAAATGATGACCACTCTGTAGCCTGCATCGAGCGCTTTAGTGGTGACTCCCACGTAATTGGCTGTTTTACCAGACTGAACGCTGCCGACCACCATTCCCCGTATGTCCCACTCGCCCGCTTCCAGTGGATTTTGGATGCGGTCTATGATGGCGTCTGTTTGATCATCCACAGCGCCCAAGTCCTTGTCCCGAAGGTTTTTTTCTTGCTCCAAGTAGCGTCTGTACCTCCGCCAGAAACGCATTGGTTCGATTTGTGACTTCCTTTCAATCCACCAAGGCTGAACTCGTCCATCCGAAAGAACTGCAGGCTGCTCCGTCCAGACTGAGGCAGCATGCAAAAGTTCGGCGACAAGAGCTTTGACGTTCACTGTCATGCCCGGTTTTGAGACAGAAGCCATTACAGCAGCAGCCTCCACCAAGTGACGGATTTTCTCCTCGGTACGTGATGACTCGCTTTGAAGGGCACGACTGGCGAAGTCAAGCGCCTGCTTTTCAGCTTCATTTAGATCGATCATGATTATGCAGGCGGTGTGTCTCGAAGTTCCTGGAGCAGAGCGGGGTACAAATTGAATGGCTCCCAATGTGAGAGGGAGGTTAATATCTCGGTGTCTCGAAGGCCTTTGGCACGCAGCCCGTGCCAGGACTGTAGCAGCATCGCCCTGATTGACTGAATGTCGGGCTCAGTAGCATCAGCGGGAGTCACCCTTGTCTCCTCTTGGCTCTGGTAAGCGATGAGAGCCACAGGAATACTTTCCTCTATGACCTTCAGCATGGCCTCGACTCCTTGCTTCAGCTTTGAGTTTCCAAGCATGGAGGCAACAGCAGGATGCTCACGATTAATATGGTAAGTTGTGCGTCCGTGATGGATGAGCTGGTCCCAAACATGGCGTACGCTACGAGAACCGGGCGTGGTCAGCCGCTCGCCACGAAAGCTCATCACGCGCAAAGCGCGTTCACGGGTAATCTTGCCGATGCTTCGCAGCTTTTCCCGCAAAGCTTCTGGCGGACGGGCCTTGCTCTTGGTAACGTCAATCTGCCAGTCTTCATCCGAGGTGTTTGGCAGCGAGATGCGAATGCGAGCGAGTTTATGCCTCTCGTCCTTCCGCCAGTCGCGATAGCCGAGCCAAGAACCAGCGACCAGCAGGCGGTCCTGCCGATAAATGTAAAAACCTTGGCGTGCAGTCCAGTCTTTGGGATCACCTGCCAGCCTTTTCTCATCTGAGTCCATCAGTTTGGACTCATGCGGCATCACGAAGGGTTCGACATGGACGACGCCGCCCGGGCTTTTGAGATGGTGTTCTTGCAGCTGCTGTGTGGCCACACCAATAAAAAAGGGATCGAAACCATGAACAAGCCTTTCATTGATAAACAACCGCAGCCTTGATGGTTTTTCCAACAGCCGGTGAAACACGAGTGCGAGATGTTGCGAGACCTCCTCACAGTGGTTGATGAAAACGTCACGCTCGCGCTGCGTCTCCCCCTCAAATCCGCGCATCACCCGATCCATGTGCTGCCAGAGAACACAGGTGCCGCTAGCGAGGCCTACAAGGCGGTTAAAGTGCGGTTCGGATTCCGCCCGGGCCTCCAACAGCACATGCCACTTGTCCACTTTTGCAAGATGGTCCAAATCCCAGCGTCGAAGAACCGGTTTCTTCTGAACCTCTTTTGTAATAACGGTAAGGCAACGACACTGAGAGAAAGAGGCGGTCTTTAATCCCAGTCCAAATCTGCCAAGATCATCCGCTGCACGCACCTCTCCAGGATGACGGCTTCCAAGTCGCATTGCATCCTTCAATCTGTCCTCTGACATGCCCCGACCATCGTCAGTGATTGCGATGCTCGAATCCTTCCCCGCCCAAACAAAATCCAACCAAACATTCTTTGCGCCTGCGGAAATGCTATTGTCCACCAAGTCGGCTATAGCCGTGCCAAGGTCGTATCCGAACGCACGAAGTGACTCGGCGAGAACAGCAGCTCGTGGTGGAATGTCTTCAATGAGCGGGGACATGCTGGGCAGCAATTTCAAGAAGCGATTCTGGAGTGTCCGACTTTTACTTCCGAGGCCTGTTTCGCTATGAATCCTGACCGCTGCGCTTCGACGCAATAGAAGTCGTTTTCAGAAATCGTGCCCGCCTTGTAGCGCCGCCATGCCTCGCGGCCTAAAAGTTCCAACATGACCGGCCAACCACTACGGCAGTAGCGCTCGCTAAGAGCAGGATGTTCCGAAAAAACCACTTCATCAATCTCCGCCGAGTGGCCGTGGTCGATGGCATTATCGGGATGAAGATCAGGGAAGAGATAAAGCAGCGCGTGCCATCCGCGCAGAAAAGCGATGTCGTTCACTTTGCATAGTTCATGACGGTTCTTGAAAGCGATGTTGCCAATATACGTCAATGCTTCCTCTTGGCTGCATGGAATAGAAGTGTTGTGTTGTGCCAGCTTGAAGGGGATGACTTTGGGATTGTGCCTACTGGCCAGCTTGGCGGCACCCTTCAGAAGTCGCGCAACGGCATGACCCACAGCCTCACCGACTAAAGGCGGCACGGCATTCCCAATAACGCGGAACTGATGAGTACGGGTGACCGGGAATTGAAACCAATCAGGAAAAGTCTGCACTCGAGCAGCCTCACGCGGAGTGAGGCTGCGGTTCTGGGTGGGGTGAATAAACATGAGGCCGTCTTTGCTCAGGTGGGCCACGATGGTGCTACAGGGGCGGAACCGACTTTGCCTCGTATAGCGATCCTTGAAACTGGTCTTGTCGTAGGGAAACTCGAACTTCAGTCCACGCTTGAGCATGGCATTCTTGCAATTTTCGCCTTCACGCAGCAGGGCAAAGTCACGCAAATCACGTTCGCTGTGCGGACGGGAATCGTGAGCAGTAAGCTTTTTAGCCCGCCTTACCTCCAAGACTCGGTAGATGTAGTGGTGGTGGTTCTTGCCGACGTGATCGAGACGACGCTCCATTTGATAATCCATTTCCTGCGCTCCGCCCGCAGCCTTTACTTCAGGAAGATCCATGATTGCATCTCCAAGGGTAAGGCCAACCCACTTTGCTGCACGGGGAGCGGGTTCCAACTCACCGGCCAAATAGCCCGGAACATCCAAGCGAATACCGATGAACAGTTGGCGCTTCCGGTTCTGCGGAACTCCGAGTTTGGTCGCATCCTCCTCTCGCGGGACAACTCGATAGCCGAGCTTTCGCCCCTCCGCCTGCACTCGCGTGAAGTATTCACCTCCACTAGCACTACGAATGCCCAGGACGTTTTCCATCACAAACACCTTCGGCTTGAAGTGTTCCACGAAGGCAAGAAAACGTCGGTAGAGATGACGGCGCGGGTCGTCAATTATTCGGGGACCATGATTGGCTCCGTCTCTCTGCCTCGCTTGCGAAAAACCCTGACAAGGGGGGCCACCAACGATGACGTCCACGCCGCGATTTCCGATCATTGACTGAAGGTCCTGTGGCGTAAATTGGGTGAGGTCCTTTTCCAGCGCATGCGTCACTTTTGGGAAATTTGCCCGGAAGACCTGAACGGCTTCTTTGTTGAAATCGATGGCCGCAAGGCACTGGAATTTCGCTCGCTCCATGCCAAGACTGAATCCCCCGCATCCGCAAAAAAGGTCTATGAAAGTGTGTTTCAAATTGGCACAAAGGGTGAATCAAAATTTAGGTGAATGAGGCATCGCTATTTGCTTTATCTAAGCGCAGCCACGCGTTGCCTGCAAAATATTTGCTTTAATTAAGCTGGCCTTTTCCTCACTGGACCATTGATCTACAAAATGAGCCCTCGTTCCCAGAAGCGATACGTTGATGGCATTGGATTTTTTCATTCATTTCTCCGTTCATTGTTCACTTTCCGCGCCCCATCCACCCGCAGCACGTCCAGCGTATAGCCCGCACCATTGTCGAACGGCTTCACCTCCCCTGTGACCTGAACAACTGGGTAACGAATGGTGTTCAAACCGTACAAACGATAGGCGGCGGCGAAGATTTCACACTCCACAATTCCTGTGCGGTCGCAGATGGAGATGAACTTCATGGGCTGGCCGTTCTGCTGCAGGTGGGAGCGGCTGACAATGATGAGGCCGCAGACGGTGACACGCTGATTGGGGTAGCGGTACAGTTCGGCAATTGGGCAATAGGTGTGCCACGCGACCTGGGGGTGCAGGTCCAACGGATGGCCACTGACGGTGTAGCCGAAGAGTTCCAACTCATCTTGAAGCATTTGCAGCAGCGTCGGTTCCTCGCGGAAAGTGGCGCGAATGTCATCCTCTCGGGCATCCCGGAACAGCCAGTCGGCTCCGGCGTTCACATCCCGAGAACTGTGCATACAGCGCCAAAACTGCTCCGTTCGACCTCCGCCAAGTGAATCGAATGCATCGGCACGGATGAGGTTCAAAGCTTCCGCCCCTTCAGGATGGACACGTTCACAGAAGTCACGGATGCTGGTAAAGGGTGCTCGGGCAACTTCGGCTCGCCAACGGGCAAGGGTCGCTTCACCCAGGTCTTTGATGGCTCGTATTGGCAGGCGTATCGCTTTGCCCAAAGGGGCCGCAGGCGTCCCATGGGGTGCAGTCGAGAACTCGACCGTGAAGCCATCAGAAGGGACATTCACATCCGGGGAAAGGAATCCAATTCCAAGGCGACGACATTCGAGGGTGTAAACAAGAGAGGTGTAGAACCCCTTGCCATTCGTCAGCACTCCAGCCATGAACTCGGCTGGGTGGTAGTGCTTGACATAGGCTCCCTGATACGCCTCGACGGCATAGGCGGTGCTGTGAGCACGACAAAAGGCGTATCCTTGGAACCCGGCCACCAGATCCCACACGTAGGCAATGCTTCGGGCATCGCGTCGGCGTTCCTTTGCCGCCTGCATGAATTCAGCCTTCACCTCATTGATCTTGGCGCGGTCCTGTTTGACCAGGGCACGGCGTAGCACATCCGCACGACCAGGGGGCAATCCGGCAAATGCCTCGCAGATTTGCAGGATGTGCTCTTCATACGCCACAACTCCAAAGGTGGAGCGCAATACGGGAGCCAGGCTGTCGTGCGTATAATCCACCGGTTCGAGCCCTTGAGCACGTCGAGCAAATTGTGCTTTCTTGAGACCGTTAGCAGCACCGGGACGAATGACGGAAACAATCGCCACAAGACGGTCAATGTCTCGCACATTTGCCATACAGGCGAGGCTGGTCATGGCAGGACTTTCGATATGGTGAACACCACGTGCATTGCCGGTGGCGATCATGTGCCAGACACCCGGATCACTCCAAGGCTCGACTGTCTCTGTGCGGACAGGCCGTTCTGTTCCCCCTTGCAGGCCGACTTCCAGAGATTGCAGATCCAATGCCTTTCCCTGCGAACCCAAGGTGATCTGCGTATCCCGCAATACGGCCAGCCCGCCCTGTGCAAGGATGTCGAGCTTGATCAAGCCGACCGCTTCCACAGCATCCATATCGAAATGGGTGGTGGGCCAGCCTTTGGAACTGATGAACGTGGGCGTTTGATCACGTATCGGGTCACGCGAAAGCACGACACCACAGGGATGCATCTTGGCGTATCGTGGAACACCATCCAGCATCCCGGCCATGAGCAATGCTGTACGTAATGGCTCCTCCTGCCATGCAGTATGATCGCACTCACGCGAGAGTGCCACGGCATCAGCAGCGTGCCTGGCATCCGTCCATGGCATGTGCTCCGTGAGGCGGCGTATTTCATTTTCAGCCACACCAAGCACTTTGGCGACATCACCGAAAGCGGAGCGTGCTTGGAAGGTGTTGAACCCTCCGACGATGGCAGCGTGTTCAGGACCGTAACGGTCGAGCAGGAGCCTGACCACATCGTCCTTACGATCATGCGCGAAGTCGATGTCGATGTCCGGCAGCTTTTGCAGTGCCATCCGGTCACGGTTGAGGAAGCGTTTGAAATAAAGCTCGAAGCGGATCGGGCAAACATTGCTGATGCCAAGGGCATAGCAAACGAGAGAATCGGCAGCACTTCCACGAGTGATCCAGCCAATCCCCTGCCCTGCACATTCCTGGAGCAGGTGCCAGACGGTGAGAAAGTATTCCTCATATCCAACTTCGGCGATGATCGAAAGCTCCTCACGCAGTTGCGCTTCATGCTGTTTGGCCTTGCTGCCGTAGCGACGGTTCAAGCCGTCATGAGCCAGCTGATACAGCATGGCCGCAGGCGTGTTCCCATCAGCAGGTGTATAGCGAGGAAAACGCAAGGTCTTGAAATCGAAGGCAAAATCACATTGATCAGCCACTTCCCGCGCAGCTTGCAGGGCAGCGGCTGAATAATTCTCAGGCCATTGGCCGGGTGGATGAAAGGCGAAGTCACCACGCCTCTTTTTCGCATTTTTCTCATGCAGCAAGGTGAGCGTCTTCATGCTCTGCATGATGTCGAAAAACACTTTGTCTTCTGGTTTGTGATAACGAATTTCTGGCAAGGCCACATCGGCGGCGTCAGCAGGAATGATGATCAAGCCTTCGCGATGCGTATCGAGCTGGGCCTGGCTGATGCAGGCATCGTTGTTGAAGGAAAGCAGACGGCAGAGGTTCTGGTAGCCACGGACATTCTGCACATAGGCGAGCAAAGATTGTTTATCACAGCACAGCTCGGCTCCGATGATGGGCTTGATACCGGCAGCGGTTGCCGACTGGAAGAATGGCACGGCAGCGTGCAGATTCCTGTCGGTGACCGCCAAGGCAGGCATGTCGTACGCAACCGCCGCTTCAATGATAGCGGGAATGGTGAGCGTAGAGTCGAGAAAGCTGAAACAGCTCTTCACGTTCAAGGCTGGAGCTGAGAGCCGTGCAGTATGGCTGATTATTTGCGGACCAGTGCTGTGCCGTTCCCTCAAAACGCGGTTGGTTACGCTGGCAGTTGGATCTGTGACAAGACGAGGCTTGGGCAGTGTTTGCCGGGGTGACTGCTTGTGCTGCGAGAGCCAGAGATCATGGCCACGCATAATGCTGCGATGCTCTCGCCGCAGATCGTCCACCACGAGCGAAAGCGTATGCAGGCGTTCACGCTTGATGTCGGATTGTTCCAGCGGCAGCACATTGCAAAAGCCAGCCTCATAAACCTTGGTGAAACGCAGGCCAACAAGCCGCACACTGACACGACGTTCCCACGCACGAGTGAGCATGGCTTGCAGAAGTGGATATAAATCGTGCTCCAGATCAGTCGGTTCATCAAGACTGGCTGAGCGCGTCACCTCATCCATGTCGTTGTAACGCAGGCGCAGAGTGATTGTGCGTATGCTTTTCCCATCCTGCCGCACCCGACGCATGAGCGTATCGGCCATCGCCCTCAGGCGTGCGATTATGAATGCTGTATCGGTGGTGTCCTGAGCGAAAGTTTCCTGCTCGCCGTAGCTTTTGGCAGCAGGTGCATCACAGACCACGGGCCGAAGATCGTTGCCGAGGGCGTATTCATGCAGAATCTGTGCCCCGTTGCCGACCAGCAGTGAGAGTTCATCCACGGGCGTTCTGGCAATGTGTTCGATATGTCGAAGCCCGGCAGTGTTGAGCTTGGCAGCGAGATGAGGACCGACCTGCGGCAGCCATTTGTTTTCCAGTGGCCAGAGAAAGCCCTGCTCCTGCCCTGGTGCTACCTCAATGAAACAGTGTGGCTTGCGCAGTTTGCTGGCAATCTGTGACACCAACTTGTTCGCACCCAAGCCAACCGATACGGAAAGTTTCAAGCTCTGACCGATGGCCTGCTGCAGCTTGGCAGCGGCCACACCGGCCTTCGTCTGCTTTGCGCCGTGGAGATCAAGGTAACATTCATCAATGGATGCCTGCTCGACTATGGGGGTGAAGTCGTACGCATAAGAAAACATGAGCCGCGACATCCGCTCATAGAGATCAAAATGACATGGCAGCACAATGAGGCTGGGACAGAGCTTGCGTGCACGTGCCGTTGGCATCGGCGTGTAAATGCCCAACTTCCGCGCCTCATAGCTGGCGGAGGCGATGATGCCGCGTCGTTCACCGCCGACAGCAATAGCACGACCACGCAGCCGTTTATCGGCAGCCTGCTCTGCGCTCGCAAAGAACGCGTCCGCATCGCAATGGAGAATCATGATACGTCATTTTTGTGGAATACGCAGCAGTGCGATCAGCACGCCCTGAATGACGAGTTCACGTGCTGGGATAAGATCGGGGTAATTCGGGTTGGATGCCCGCAAGTAGGGCACACCTCCCTTCACGATGAACCGCTTCAAAGTCGTCTCCCCGTCGATGAGGGCGGCCACAATGTCGCCATGCTTGGCCTCGCGAAACTCCATGATGACAATATCCCCCTCCAAGATGGCAGCCCTGCACATCGAATCGCCACGGACCTTCAGAGCAAAGGTGCGGGCGTTTTTGGGCAGTCGCAAGGTCGTGGGGTCGATGTCGATGCAGCCCTCCACCCGCCCCTCCTGGAATTCAGGCCTGCCCGCAATGATGCTGCCGAGCAATGGCACCTGATGCCTGAGCCAAGAACGGTCCTGGGACAGCCAAAGGAGGTCGAAAGCGTGGTTCTGGCGGGTTTTGAGCATGTCTGACCTGATACTGTTCTTTGGAACAGTTGCAAGTCGTCTGTGAATGCGGGAAGGCTAAAACCAGATTCCTACCCCAGAGGGAGGGTGCTCGCGGCCTGCGGCGGAGCTGGTGGGGCGTATGGACTCTCCTCAAAAGATGCCCAATGGGTGACTTGGAGGATATTCCCGTCAGGGTCTTTCCAGATGCTGTCCTTCAGGGGCTTGGAGGGCTCCCAGTCCCATACCCAAATGCCTGGGCGAACGGCGATCCCATCGTACGTCCATACGATCTCGTGCTGGGGCGGAAAATATTCACCTCTGACTTCACACCAGAGATCGGCGAGGACAGGCTGAGAACTTTTGAGGAAATTGGTCATTCGGACGTAGGTTTGCGAAGAATCACTCGGATGGCAACGAGATCAAGACAGCAAACCGGGCAAAGTTGGTTGGCTGAGTTCGTTCGGTGCATCCTGCATCACAAGTGGTGATGGCTGGGGCATGTCCCCCTGTGGAACAGGAGGCGCTATGGGCTGCAGCACCTCCTCACTTTTGTTGCGGGCCTGATTGGCAACGGTGGATACGCGGTATGCCTCCAGGTGCTCGCTTTCGTAGGGTTTGAAGAGTGAGCGGAGTTCATCCGCATGCATGCCGGGCTGCATCCATGCAAGAGCAGTTTCACCTTCCAAAATCAGCGGGCTACGGTCGTGAAATTTCCCCATGTAATGTCCGGGTGGCGTGGTGACAACACTCATGGAGGTGATGACCGGGCCGCTCTCAAAATCTTCCGGGTAGGGACTTTCCCAAACATCCCATATGCCTGCTAGAAGGAGAGGCGCATCGTCCGTGCGGTGAATGAAGTAGGGCGTGGTGCGATCAGGCCACTCATGCCACCCGCGCACTGGGATGAGGCAACGCTGGCGCATGATGGGGCCACGGAAGGAGACCAACTCAAAGATGCTCTCGCACCGCGCATTGAAGGTATGGACGAATTTCTTCCCCACCTCCGCCTTGGTGCCCTTGGCCCAACCGGGCACGAGACCAAAGCGCATTCGGTCGATGCCGACCTCGCCACCCGCAAAGGTCAGCACGTCCGCGTAGTCCGTGGGGCAGATGTTGTTGATCACCTGCACCTCGGCCTTCTTGTCCTCCTCCTTTTTCGTTTTCCGCCGTTCAATGCGCAGTTCCTTCCCAGCGAGAGAAAGCGCGGGGATGCTCGCGAATTGATTCAGACGGCCACACATGCTGGAAGGAAAGCGCAGCTCAGAGAAGAGGCAAGTGGTGGGATCAACGTGAAATCGGCTATCGTTGAAGGAGGAAAGTCAGTTCAGACTCGAACAAGACCTTGCCGATCAGGTGACAAGCCGATGCTCAACTCCCTCCGCTGCAATAGCCTCCTGAATCGTGTCATAGACAACTGATGAACTGATGTCTTCGGTATCACCCTGAGCACGTCATTCCTGCACGACCAGTAAAACCTAACCAACCAGGCCCTGTCTGATTCAATTCAGGCCGGGCTTTTTGTTGGTGGACTGAACCATCTCACCACCATGGCCCGCCCTACCCACTACACACCAGCGCTCACACGTTTCACGGTGAGCCTGCTCTATCACGAAGCGCGTCACCGGGGCATCCCGATGACGCGCCTCGCTGACACCTTGCTGCGTGAATCCCTCAAGGGTTCACCCGGCTGGGAACAAGCCACCACCCTCAGAGTGGCAGAAGAACCACCGCCCTACGTCACGCCCCAAGCGGCTGCATAGGACATCACCTCCACATCACAACCCACACCACCACAACATCATGGCTATCGTCCTCGAAGCAAACTATGCGAAGAAGTTGGGCCTTCCTGGCTACTCCTCGCACCAATACAGCATCAGCATCCGCACCGAACTCACCGATCTGAGTCAGGTGGAAGCTGAAAGCACCCGTCTTTACCAAATGCTCCAATCCGCAGTGGACAAAGACATCCAGGTTGTCGGCTTCATTCCCGACAGCAACACCTACGGCGCGAACGGCAACGGGCATGCAGCGCCACAGACCAATGGACGCACTTACCAACTCAACGGCAGTGGTCGTCAGCTCAGCAACGGACAGCACCAGCAGACCAAACCTGTCGGGGATGCATGGAACTGCACCGACGGACAGAAGGGATTCATCCTTCGCATCGTCAACGAGAACCCCAGCATCACCAAACAGGTGGCGGAGGATCTGTCCCAGCAGCTCTTCGGTATCGGCGTAAAGCAGCTCAACAAGATGCAGGCGTCTCAATTGATTGAGGACCTGCTGGTCAAATCCGGTAAGCCAGCACCTCGCCAATCACGCTGGCAGCAGCAACACACCAACCGCCAAGCCGCATGAATGCCGCCGCTGAAGCTTTACCACCCGTTAAGGAGCAGAGCGCGGAGGAAATCATGCAAGCCTTGCAAAGAACGGTGTCAGCCTCCCGGTTGTCACTGTTCTTGCAATGCAGGCTGAAATGGTTCTTCCGCTACGTTCTGAAGCTGTCCAAGCCCAAGACTCCATCGCTGCATTTAGGTAATTCGGTTCACGGAGTCCTGAAGGCTTGGAATAAAGCGCGGTGGCTCCAGAAGCCGCTGACGCTCAAGCAGGCCCATGATGCATACACTGCAGCATGGGCGGACACCTCCGAAGGCTCCGTCCAATGGGAGCCGGGAGAGGAGGACGATGAAAAGACCACGGGCTGGCGTCTAGTGGACACCTACCTGCGTGAATCCCATGTTCCCGCAGAGGTGAAACCCGATGCTGTCGAGGTGCCGGTTGAAGCAGACCTGCATCAGCATGGTCTGCCAAAGCTCATTGGCGTCCTGGATCTGGTGCAACAACGCCAGATCATCGACTACAAGACTGCGGCCACCACGCCCAATACGGACAAAGTGGCTCATAGTCATGAGATTCAAACTACCTCGTACTCCATCCTCTACCGCCACAACACCGGCCATCAAGAGTCAGGCATCCAGCTCCACCATCTGGTGAAGCTGAAAAATCCAAAGATCGTCATCACCACTCTGCCCCCCATGAGCCAACAGCAGGAAACCCGGCTGTATCGGCAAATGGAGGCCTACCTCACGGGACTCCAGCATGAGCAGTTCGTGCCTTCACCGGGCATGCACTGCGCGTCCTGCGAATTCCAAAACGAGTGCCGCTTATGGCACTGATCCCCCCCTCAACCACAACACCCAAATCATCCTACCCTTATGTTCCAGACCCTTCTCACCACCATCCTCGATCTCCTTGGCACGCTTGTTTACGTCATCTGCGCCATCATCGCAAAGCTGAGCACCTGCCTCATGAAGTGAGGCCAGCAAGATCAGCCAACCACAACACCAAATGGAGCCGGACGATCTCACGATTGTCCGGCTCCTTCATTTTTAGAAAGGACACCACCCATGGATTCCACCACCCTCTATTTTCGTCAGGGGCCATCGGACAAAGTGTATCAGGCCAGCATCCAGCCCAAGGATCAAGGCTTCATGGTCCACTTTGCGTATGGCCGTCGCGGCTCCACTCTCACCACCGGCAGCAAAACCTCAGCACCGGTCGAGTATCAAATTGCCAAAAGCATCTTCGACAAGCTCATCAAAGAAAAGACCGCGAAGGGCTATACGCCCGGAACTGACGCAGGCAGCACCACGCCACCGGACTCACCCGGCCAGCATAGCGGCATCCACTGCCAGCTCCTCAATCCCATCAACGAACAGCAGCTCAACCAGCTCCTATTCAATCATGACTACTGGATGCAGGAGAAGTTTGATGGCCGTCGCCTGCTCATCAAGAAGGACGGTGACCAGATCACCGGCATCAACCGACTGGGATTCCCCACCGCCGTTCCTGATGCGATTGTCCGTAATGCAGCCAAATACCCGCGCAACTTCCTGCTCGATGGTGAAGCGGTTGGAGACACCTTCCATGCCTTCGATCTGCTCACCATTGGACCCGAGGACATGCGCCACCTGGCATTCTCAGTCCGCTACCTGCGGATGCGCGACATGCTCAACGCCTATGATCATCCGAATATCCGGGAGGTGCGGGTGTTCTTCCCTCCTCAATCGGCTGGTTGGTTCCAGCAGTTCAAAAACGAAGGCAAAGAAGGCGTGGTGTTCAAACACAAGGACGCACCATACACTCCCGGTCGTCCCAACAGCGGCGGCAGTCAGCTCAAGTACAAGTTCTATGAGACAGCTTCGTTCATCGTCACCAAAGTGAACGATCAAAGGAGCGTTTCATTGATCCTGTTCGAGAGCGAAAAAATACGCCCTGCTGGCAACGTCACCATTCCACCCAACCAAGCTGTTCCTGCACCGGGAACCGTCGTGGAGTGCCGTTATTTGTACGCCTTCAAGGAGTCCGGCAGCATCTACCAACCGGTTTATCTCGGGGCACGCACGGACATTCGTGCGGAAGAATGCATCACAGCCCAGCTCAAGTACAAAGCTGAGGTGCCGGTGTCCGCCTAGCCAAACAAACCACGCCAAAGCCCATGTGCCTCCGCTGGTGCATGGGCTTTTGCCTTTACCCCACCACCAACACTATGAAACCCATCACACTTCCCATCGCTGAATTGAAACCCGCACTCACCGGCCTCGGCAAGATCATCAGCCCTCGCACCACGCTGGCAGTCCTCAGCAACATCAAAGTCGAGCGCACTGCTGACGGCTGGATTGCTTTGACCAGCACTGACCTTGACCGCTGGGTCACCGTCCGTTTTGAACACCCTACTGAAGGCCCTCCCGCCACGGTGCTGCTTCCTTACGATCAGCTTACCCAACTGGTGAAAAGCTGCGGCAAGGGCGAGTCCATTGGAGTGGAGTCCACCCCGGAGGCCAGCATCATCCGCTTCCCGCTTGGTGAAACCACCGGGGAGTCGAAGGTGCCGTTCATCTCTCCCACTGAGTTCCCGCTCGTTCCCAAGATGAAGAACGAGGCCATTCCCCTGCCCTCAGGGCTACGGGACAAGATCATGGAAGCGATGGACTGCGCCAGCACGGATGAAACCCGTTACGTGCTCAATGGTGCGTTCATCGACGCCAAGGACCCGAAGGCCAACTACATTGTGGGCACAGATGGCAAGCACCTCTACAGCGCGAATTCGTTCACGCTGCCGCTCAAGGAATCCGTCATCATTCCGACACACAAGTTCCTGGAATGGAGGGAGTTTAGTTCGGACGGCGAGTGGCAGATGCGTATCGGTGCACAGCACCTTCAGATTAGCAGCCGTCGCTGGCGTTACATCACGAAGACCATCGAGGGCAATTACCCTGACTGGCGAGCACCGGTTCCTGATCCTGCCAATACGCAAACGGTCATCACTCTTGACCCGGCGAAGCTGGACACGCTCATTAAGTTGATTCAGCGGATGCCTTGCCACGATGATCGTTTCCACACACTCGGCTTGGATTGGCAGGACGGACAGCTCATGTTCATGGGCAAGGACAAGCCGGATGAACCTTGGCTGCGTGTTCCAGTGCCGGATGTTAAAGGCAAAGGCCCGGAAATGACGATCTTCGTTGATCGCAACTACGTGCAGAAAGCCCTCAGCTTTGGCCTCAACACTCTCAGCCTCATTGATCCCATCTCCCCACTCCGGTTCACCAGTGGCGGCAAGCAGCTGATTGTCATGCCAGTCCGCCTTGAGGTGTCGCCAACGACACCATCGGCACCACCCGCCTCCAAAGAAACAGCCCCACCAACACCTCCGCCACCAGCGGATCAACCCACCACAACACCGACACCCATGCAAACATCCACCAACGGTAATCACCACCCGACAGCAGCCAACGGCTCCAGCACCTCAGCCGCAGTCAATTCGGACAAACCGGAAACCAAATCCTCTCTCGAAGCCGCCCTCGTGCAAATCGAGGCGATCAAGAGCGGCTTCCGGGAGGGCATCAACAGTCTCACGAAATTGGGCGACAGCATCCGTCAGGCCCTCCGTGAGCAGAAGACCAGTGAAAAAGAAATCCAAGGCGTGCGTCAGACACTGCGCTCTCTCCAGGGCGTACGCATCTAGCACGACCATCCATCCCCCACTCAAGGCACGGGCCGGCTGCATCTCCGCGATGCACCGGCCCGCCTTGTTTTGGCAAACACTCAAACAAGGAAACCATCATCATGATTGCAAATTTCGATCCCGAACCCGTCGCCGTCATCCCGCCTCGTCGTAGTCCCAATCTCATCCTTCACTGCGGCGCTCAAGCCGTGGATCTCAATGACGTCCGCTCTGTCCAAACACCACGTTCAACCGACAGTTGGTGCCCCATATCGCACTACCAACTGATTCAGACCGTTCAAAAGACGCTCGCTGCCACCAACCTGCGCATCGGTACGCAGGCTCATTCGTTGTCCCACGAGGGACAGCGGTACTTCGGCCTGATGGAAGTCCACGCTCAGAAATCCAACGTGGATTACTGCTGGGTGCTGGGTCTCCGTAACAGTCATGACAAAACTTTTCCTGCTGGAATTGTCGCGGGTGCCAGTGTCTTCGTCTGCGATAACCTCTCGTTTTCCGGCGAGATCAAATTCGCACGAAAGCACACGCGGTTCATCGTCCGTGACCTGCCGCAATTGGTCAGCCGATCCATCGGCCTGCTGGTTGCCAAATGGCATCATCAGGACAAACGCATTGCTGCCTACAAAGAGGCCGAGATCACCGACATCAATGCGCACGATTTGGTTGATCTGCTCCCCAAAAGCTGATCCACATGTTATGAGAGTCTGAAGTGCGCGAAGCGCACCATCAGACGACATGAAACGCAAGAGACACACAGCAGAGGAAATCATCAAGAAGCTGCGCG
>Ga0164297_10001178_pt1 | contig 28448 bp, 23 predicted proteins | sample GEODES058metaG_FD_113539 | JGI IMG/M metagenome (GOLD analysis project Ga0164297, IMG submission 113539) | Dystrophic lake water microbial communities from Trout Bog Lake, Wisconsin, USA - GEODES058 metaG | ecosystem: Environmental > Aquatic > Freshwater > Lake | place: USA: Trout Bog Lake... | reverse complement strand
GCTCAGCATGCAGGCGACAGCGGCACTGCGAAGAATGCGCCGCCGACACCGAATCCTCACCGCCTGCTTCGCCCAGGCCGAACTTTGGCCTTAACGTCAGTCTATTATGCAAGTCTCAATAAGTATCGCGCAAAGTTACTGCGCATCTTCAAGGTGATGGCGTCCTCTGCACCTAGGACACGCGTGAGTCTTGGGAGCAGGTCCAGCATCTGAGTTTCTGCGTCTGCATACTTGCGCTTTGATAGCAGTGCGGCGGCCAGCCCCTCCCTGGCATGCAACGTATCGCGGTGCTCCGGGCCGAGCGTTTTCGTGAGTTCATCCACCTGCGCCTGAAAGTCCTTTTCCGCCGCGTCATACTTGCCTGCACGGAGGAGTGCGCGGGCAGCATCATAGGCCTTCTGGTTGGCATCCACGGGCGCCGGAGTGTCTGCGCCGGAGCAGGCTAAAACCGTGATCAGGAGGAAGGCGAGCAGTGGCTTCATGGAGATAGGGCGGGACTATTGAAGCAAGGAGTGGCTCATGGGCAACTGCTCTGCCACGGCACGCCACGGCACCGAGGATCGAGAACCGAGTACTGAGGACTCGGGCTAACTTGAAACCTTAAACTTGAGACGACGCGCCTTGATCGAGGACGAGTTCGAGGAAGAGGACGAACAAGGTCCCCTGCCCCACCATCACTCCTTGTCCGTCCTGAACGGACGCAGCGGCAGGCCCGCGCTATTCTCCACACTGAGGAGGGGATTAAACGCCCAGGCATAGCGCACGGCTACGGGGGTGGTGATTTGATCATTCCAGAGGACGAGGTCTTCGCCGTCGATGCGGGCCTGGGCCCAGAGCCAGCCGCTGTCGGCGGATTTGATGGCGAAGCCGCGCAGGCCATTCGTGCCGCGCTGGCGCAGGCCGGTGGCGTGGTCGAGCTTGATGCGGACTTTGCCGCCCGCCTCCACGGCCCAGCTTTTGAAGGCGGGGCTGTGGACGAGGCCGGGCTGGCCGTAGAGATTGTTTAAGGCGAGTCCGGCCAGGCGTTGGCCGAGGGGTTTCTTGTTGGGGAAATGCGCTTCGTAGTCGGGCTTGTCGATGCCTTGGTCGAGCGATGCGGCGACGTCGGTGTGCGGGAGCTTCAGCGCGCCTTGCTGCGCCTCGCGGATGAGGCTCATGGGGTTGGGCTCGACGGGGGCTTCCTGGGGCTTGCGGTAGTTCTGCATTTCGACGTAGTAGAAGGGCAGCGTGTCATCTTTGAAGTGGCTGCGCCAGGCGCGGATGAGTGTTTGCACCAGCGCGCCGTATTCGTGCGGGTTGTTGAAATTGCCATCGCCCTGAAACCAGAGGAAGCCTTTGAGCGTGTAGGGCTCCAGGCCGTGGACCATGCCGTTGTAAAGGCGGGAGGGCATGTTGCTGTTGCCCTCGGCGGGGATGGGCTTGCTGGCGAGGTTTTGCTGCTGCTGCTCGGGTGTGGGGTGGCGCTGCGTCCATGCCGCGAGGTCGCTCGCATACTTGGCTTTGACCTCTGGCTTTTCGCTGTCGAGCCTGGCCTGATAGCGCGCAATGGTGGCAGGGCCGGCGGGGCAGGCCTCCAGCTCGGGGCGCGGCGTCCAGGGCTCGATGACGGTGCCGCCGATGGCGGTGTTGATGACGCCCACGGGCACGTGCAGGCGCTGGTGCAGGGTGACGGCAAAATTCCACGACAGCGCGAAGCAGCCGCCGCAGGTCTCCGGCGTGGCCACCACCCAGTGGCCGGTCACATCATCCAGTGGTATGTCCGCACGCTTGGCGCTGACGGCGAAGTAACGCAGCGCGCCCTGTGCGTCCGTGGCATTCTTTTGCGCCTCCGCCAGGATCTCGGGGCCGGTGGATTCATTGGGCTTGCGACCGGTGGTGGTGAGCAGGTAGGACATGTTGGACTGGCCGCTGCAGAGCCAGACCTCGCCGGCGAGGATGTCTTTGATGAGGATGGGAGTCTCATCGTGCGTGTGCACTTCCAGCTCCGCTGCGGTGCCCGCCTTGACTGCTGGCAATTGGGCGCGCCAGCGGCCATCGGCAGCGGTCTTGACCCAGCTCTGATACGCCTTGCCTTCCTTGGGCCGAAAGGTGACGCCGACGACCTTGCTCGGTGCCGCCCAGCCCCAGACCTCGGTGGGCTTGTCGGCCTGGATCATCGCATGGTCACTGAACACCGCCGGCAGCCGCAACTGCGCGAGCGCTGCAGCGGGATACAGCAGCAGCAGGCCTGCAACTGCGACGAGGGCTGTGGAGAGCCGCGTGGAATAGGCGGAGCGAAAGGTCATGGGGGCACACATAGGAGCAGAGATAGCGCGGGATTTGGGGCGGCCTTTCAACGGGAGGGCGGGGAGAGGAAGAAAGTCGTGGATCGTATAGGGGGGGGGGAACGCTGGGAGCGCCGGTATTTTACCGGCTCTGCGCGAACGTCCCTGCGGCTGCGGCTGCGGACAGGATTGAAGGGTAACTCGTGGATCAGGGGGGCAGCGCCAGAGCCGGTTAAAAACCGGCGCTCCTGGTAAAGAGTGCCTAGTGGCTCTCATGTATTCTGTTTCCGAGACGTGCGTTGCAGGCTCTTCGCTGAGTGACCTTCATGCCAGGAGCGCCTCCCCATCTCCCCTCCGCGCAGCATTCGCGCTCAGTCGAACCCAACCTGCAAATACCATGGCAACCTTCGTCAACCGAGCGCCATTCATCCAGGCATGTTGCAGATTACTTGCTCTACCTCATCAACCTCAGCACCAAATCATAAGTCCCCGCAGCAAAATCAGCGGGCAGCAATCCCTCAGACTCCAATCCGCCAATCTGGTCCTCACGGCCAAACATAGTGGCTTCAAACGCATGCAAAAGAGGCGCGAGGTTCTTGTCCTCTTTACCCGCCTCCAGCCCGCTCAGCAGTTCCCTCGTACGCGCGAGCCTGATGGAGTCCCCCTCGGAACCAATTTTCCGCAGCCAGGTCTCTTCGGCAGCCACCACCTTCCGCACTCTTTCTGCTAAGTCAGCAATCATGTCTTTTCGGGAGGACCAGCGAGTCTCGGGAGTGTGATGCCAGAAATCCAGTGATCGCAGCGTTTCGGGCGAAAAGACCTGCGCTTTCATCAGCACCACAGGATCTCCGCTCAGATCAAACACACCCTTCACACAGGCATACTCACAGCCCGTGTATGTTTTCGTCAGCAACACCAGCACCGAGATATAGTGGTCCATGTCTTTCAGTGCCTTGATGTAGATCGGAGGGTCTGCCGGCCACTGGTACCGCTTCTTGATGGCCGCGCCCGAAAGCCGCTCGCACTGCAGCACTTTGAACTGAATGTAGAGCCTCGGCTTGCCAGCCTTCTCCTTCACCTGCGGCCACACGCGCTTCAGATCGGTATCGAACAGCAGTCGCGCCTGTGTGCGGAGATGGTCAAGATAGGAAATCATCGGCGAAGCCACCACCTGCTCTCACTCAGAGTAACAACGATGTCAATTCGAGGGAAGTAGCAGCCCGTTCAACCTGCGATCCCCCTCCCCACCCCCAAAGACCCAATTCACGTCCCCATTCGCAAGTCCCGCCATCTCAGCGCGTAGGTTTTCTCGCAGCCCGCGCCACGCTCATGAATCCCACGACTTCTTCCATCTCTCAGGCTTTCAGTCCGGCGCGCGGGGATCTGCTGCGGGTGGGCTCGACGCGGCGCGGGTTTTTGCAGACGGGGCTTGCGGGGTTGGCGGGGGTGTCTATGCCGGGGCTGTTGCAGCAGCAGGCGCTGGCGGCGGCTGCGGGGCGGACGACGCGTAAGACGAACGTGATTCTCTTCTGGCTCTCCGGCGGGCCGAGCCACATCGACATGTGGGATCCGAAACCGGAGGCGCCGAGCGAGGTTCGCGGTCCCTTTGGGCACATCGCTTCCAAGGTGCCGGGCATTCATGTGTGCGAGCACCTGCCGCTGACGGCGAAGATCATGGACCGGCTCACGCTGATCCGCTCGGTGGATTGCACGGCGAGCGATCACACGCCCATCACTATGCAGGCCTGCAACCCGCTGGCACGGCGCACCAATGATGGGCGCGATGGCGGCGGCTGGCCGTCGATGGGGGCGATTGCTTCCAAATTTCGTGGGCCGAATGCGCCTGGTATTCCCGGGTATGTGGCACTGGCGGATTCGCTCGTGTCTGACATCTGGGGTGCGGGGCACCTGGGCGGCGACTTTGAACCGGTGAGCGGCAAGGACTTGTCCGGTCGGCTCAAGCTTTCTGCGGGGCTCACGGTGGATCGGCTGGGCAGTCGCCGTGAATTGCTGGCGCAGATGGATGAGTGGAAGCGCAGCGTGGATGGCAATGCGCAGATCGCTGCGACGGATCGCTACACGCAGCAGGCCTATGAGGTGCTCATGACGGGCAATGCGCAGCGCGCCTTCAATCTCGATGCCGAAACCGCCGCCATGCGCGACCGCTATGGCCGCGACAGCTTGGGCGAAAAAGCGCTGCTGGCACGTCGGCTGGTGGAGGCGGGCTCCACCTTTGTGACGGTGAGCGGTGCCTGGGGTTACTTTGATCATCATGGCGATGAGGTGAAATGGGGCGGCATCAAAAAAGGTCTGACTCCCCTGCTGCCGAGCGTGGATCGCACGCTGCACGCCATCGTCACGGATCTGGAGGATCGCGGTCTGCTGGACAGCACGCTCATTCTCATGATGGGCGAGTTTGGCCGCAGCCCGACGATCAACAAAAACGCTGGGCGCGATCACTGGCCGCGCGTGATGTCCATGGTGATGGCCGGCGGTGGCATGCGCCACGGTCAGGTCATCGGCAGCACGGACCGCCAGGGCGGCGAGATCGACACGCGCCGCGTCGCTCCGGGTGATCTCGCGGCCACGGTGTTTCATCATCTGGGCATCCCGCAGGACTCCAACTGGATTGATCCGCAGGGTCGGCCCCGGCCGATTGTGGCGGATGCTGGGAAGGTGATTGGGGAGCTGGTGGGGTAGTGGGGGATAATGCGGTTGACGTGGTCGGTGGGTTTTGATCAAGTCGTTCATCAAAATCATCTATGGCATGAAGTGCATCATCCTCAGTCTTGCCGTCCTGTCTCTCTTCCTGAGCGCATGCACCAGCACCTCACGAGTCGAGGAGACCACCCATCTGGGCTTCGGATTTCGTCGCGTGGTCTTGGCAGAACCATCCTCAGCGAAGTTTGAGAGCATCGGCCATTTTGCATATCTGTACTACCGCCACCGCAGGATCTGCAGTTTGGGAGACTGCTCTGTGTCGCCCTCGGGCCGTTTTGTGATTTATCTGGATGGACCCTCCGGCCGCCTCTTCTTGTATCGTCGTGCGGACGGCAGGCTTACCGAGTTGACCACTCGGTTTGAGGCACTCGTTGACACGTTTGTTTGGCATGAGAGCGCTGGCACCGTCGAGGTGCGTTTCCGGTCTGGGCATGGGGCCCGGACCTTTGTCATTCCATGATGAGGTCGGCTGAACTAAAAGGATGCAACCAGCGCTTCCCATGGCATCTGTCCTGGCATCAGTGCCTCAGGTCTGCCGCCGTTTGGTGCGGGACGTACGCCTAATACTCAACCTCTCTCGATGCGATGAAAGCAAATTGGATTCCAAGGATGATGGCCGTTGGCATCATCCTCACCACGGGCAGCATTCCTGCACGGGATGAGGGTCCCCCGAAGAGCGAGACGGAGATGCTTCGAGATCGTGTCACTCGCCTCGAACAGCGCATCAAGGAACTGGAGGCTCTCCTAACTGCCAAGGAGATACTGCCACCCTCCCGATTCGAACGGCCTGAACTTTGGACCTCGCTGAAGATCACACTGGATGCCGCTGGAGTGATGCGACTCGGCGATGCGGTGATCGAAACAGACGGCCTCAAGAAGGCCATTCAGAAGGTCTTCAAAGATGGCAAGTTTCCCGATGTCACCATTTCCAGCGTGCCCAAGGTGCCCTTCAATAAAATTGAAGCGCTGCTCAATGTCCTCGGAGCCGCAGGTGTCCCCAATGTTTCATATCAGACTGCCAGCAAATAGCGCATGGAGGATCAACCCGGCACTCTCCAAGGCGTACAAACTCGATGCAGCCGATGCCACACCATGCGCCACATTATTGCTAGCCTAATGCTTCTCTTGGTCGGAGCACATATCCTGCATGCTGGTGACGCCAGTGAACGTGGGGTGAGGCTGGGTGTGATGACGTGGTATCATCCGGTGCTGGAGCCTGGCTTGGCTGGCATGACGTTGATCTGCTCGGTGGTGGAGGTCACCGAAGGGCGAAAGTATGAAAGTCCGTATTGGAATGTCCGCTTGCGCATTGAAGAGCGCATCCATGTGGCGGACCGCTTTGCCGGGCGGCTTAAGGATGTTCGGATCATCGAGTCGGGCGATTTCAGGAAGCGGGCCGTGGGCGAACGGTTGATTCTGTTCGCCGGGCTTGGCGAGCCCTATGAGGGCGATGATTTTCTGCTGCCTTGCTGGAGCGGCACCACCTCCGATCTGGGCATTGTCCTGCACCCTCAAGACCACGATGATTTTGCGTCCAATGAGCGGCTGCTGACGAGCCTTCGCGAGCAGGCCCGCGACTTCAAAGAGACCGCCGACAGCCTGGAAGCCTTTGCCGCATTCTGCCCGCGCGGGGTGGCGCGCCATCTCATCATGAAGATCCGCATGCAGGAATGGTCATTGGAAGAAGGGGCCAAACCGCCCGAGAAGAACCCATGAACAAGCAAAGTAATGAATGCACAAAGCGGATTCAGGTGGCGGCTCGTATGGCATTTGACGAGTCAGTGAGGCTGTTCATCAAATGTATTTGCCCTGTGTCTGGTCAATTCAGATCACCATTCACATGAATAATCCCGCCGAGCAAAGCGCTGCCTTCGATCAATTCAACCGGGATGAACGCGAACTCTATTGCATTGCTGCTGCAACCTAAGCCAAAAATCTGGATACCTTGACGTTTCGGAAAACAGCGGACGATAAACGTCAGATTCTCGCATGGACGCGCTATGAGGAAGCCGAAGGCTGGTGCAAGGATCACAAGCTTGATTCCTCGAAAGTGGTCAACCTCACTTATGCAGAACTGCGTTCTTACCTCATGAGCATGCCTGCGGAGTTTCGAGGGTGCTATTCGCTCGAAGTCATCTGACGGATGAGCCATAACACCATTTTTGCCACACATTGACCAAGCATCGCGCTGATCGAAATTTCTAATCCGTGATAATCCGTGCCATCCGTGGTCCTTGAGGGCTGGGGTGGAAAGGGAGCGCTGATCGACGGGCAGGAGTGCCCATCGTACTCCTGCGGTGTGGGGAGAGGCTGGGGACGTTCGATTTGCCGCAGAGGGGCAAAGGTGCAGAGGCGGCGGAGATGGAATCCAGTCTCTGCTGCCTTTGCCTCTCTGCCCCTCTGCCTCTCTGCCTCTCTGCTCCTCTGCGGCAGAGTCGAAGGTGCCTGTTGCTTTCCAATGCAATGGCGGAAAGGGTTTCCTCCTGCGCTTGTTCGGTGGTCTGTTTTGGAAAATGCGCCAGCTCATTCGGGAAGATACGCATACGGCCGGAATGAGCTGAAGCTCGTGGGTACTTGGGTGGAGTTCCGTGCGTTCCCAGAATGAGCTGAAGCTCATGAGTACTTGGGTGGTGGAGCTTGGGCTAGGGTCCGAGATTGGTCAGTGTCAGGCGCAGGAACATGGAGTTGTTGTTGCCGATGGCGACGCTGAAGATGTGTGTGGTGCCGCTGCCGGTGTCGGGGATGGACAGCCAGTTGGGGGGAGCGAGGGTGGTGGCGTACTGCGCACCGTAGGTGATGTTGCTGACGCCGGCGGGCTGAGTGAAGGTGTAGGTGTAATACCCGCCGGAGAGCTGCGCCTGCGGGAGCATGGCGGGTGTCACGGTGGCGGGGTTTTGATTCTGCCCGAAGAGGGCGAAGACGACGAGATTGGGGACGCCGGTGTTGTAGGGGTCGGCATTGTCGGCGGCGGTGCCGCTGTTGCTGGTGGTGCCGTACCACTGCTGACGCCACGACACGGCTGTGAAGGGGGTGGTGAAGGTGAGGTCGGTGCTGTTGGTGGTGCCGCCGCTGCTGGTGCCATTGACGCGGAAATGGTAGGTGGTGCCAGGAGTTAGACCGGTGAGCACAGCGCTCACGCTGGTGGCGCTGCTGCCGGTCACGGGGGTGGGCGTGCCGGCGACGTTGGTGCCGTAGGCGTTGGTCGGGCCGTAGTCGAAGGAGACGGCGGTGCTGAAGCCGTTGGCGTTGACGGTGCCGTTGAGGGTGGCTCCGGTGCCGCTGGCGCTGATGGCGGTGGCGGCCAGCGGCGTGGCGGTGGGCGGTGGCGTGCTGGTGGTGAAGGTGAGATCGCCGCCATAGGCGAAGCCCGCGCTGCTGGCACCATTGACGCGGAAATGGTAGGTCGTGCCAGGAGATAGCCCGGTGATCGCTGCACTCACGACGGTGGCGCTGCTGCCGGTCACGGGGGTGGGGGTGCCGGCGACGGTGGTGCCGTAGGCGGTGGTCAGGCCGTAGTCGAAGGAGACGACGGTGCTGGAGCCGTTGGCATTCACGGTGCCATTGAGCGTGGCTCCGGTGGTGGTGAGGGTGCTGGCCGCCGTGGTGACGGGAGTGGAAAGCGTGCCGGTGGTGCCCATGGAGATGCGCTCATTGCCGGTGTCCGAGAGGAAGAGCAGGCCATAACTGGTGGCCGCAATGCCGAGAGGCAGATCGAACCGGGCGGCGGTGCCGCTGCCATCGACGGTGCCGGTGTAGCCTGCCAGGCCGCCCACGGTGGTCACCACCCCGGCGGAGGTCGCCCTACGGACGGTGTCGTTGCCATTGTCCGCGACGTAAATGATGCCGTTGCCGTCCACCGCGACGCCGGTGGGTTGCTTGAACCGCGCATAGACGCCGGTGCCATCGCCGCTGCCGGTGTAGCCCGCCACGCCAGCGATCGTGGTCACCACCCCGGCGGGAGTGACCATGCGGAGGGTGTTGTTGGAGGTGTCGGCCACATAGATGTTGCCACTGGAGTCCACCGCGACCCCGTAGGGGGCGTAGAACCGTGCGGCGTTGCCGGTGCCATTGCTGCTACCGGAGTAGCCTGCCACGCCGGCCAGGGTGGTCACCACGCCGGCGGAGGTGACCTTGCGGATGGTGTGGTTGCCGGTGTCGGCCACATAGACGTTGCCGCTGCCGTCCACCGCGACGCCGGTGGGCTCTTTAAACCGTGCGGCGCTGCCGGTGCCATCGGTGGTGCCGGTGTAGCCTGCGAGACCCGCGAGCGTGGTCACCACCCCGGCGGCGGTCACTTTGCGGATGGTGTTGCTGGTGCCCTGGTCGGCGACGTAGAGATTGCCGCTGCTGTCCACCGTCACGCCGGTCGGCGCGTTGAAGCGGGCGGCGCTGCCGGTGGCATCGGTGGTGCCAAAGTTGCCCGCCAGACCCGCCAGCGTGGTCACCACCCCGCCGGGCGTCACTTTGCGGATGGTGCCGTTGTTGGCATCTGCGATGTAGGAGTTGCCGCTGGCGTCCACCGCGATGCCGTAAGGAAAGTTGAAGCGGGCGGCGCTGCCGGTGCCATTGGTGGTGCCCGAGGTTGCGGGCGTGCCGACGAAGTTGGTCCACTGGTAGGTCTGTGCCAGAGCGGAGGGCGCGGCGGCGGCCAGGACGGCGCAGACCAGGAGCCACGCGCCGACCCAGCGCGCTGGCTTGCGGACCCGTGACGCATGGCAGGGTGGGACAGCGGCGGCGAAATCGGCCGGTAGGGGGGGCGGTCTGCGCATTCATGGGGTTGGTCTAAGAATAAACGACGACTGCTTCTGCGTACTAGCAGATAGATGAAACTATCTACGTGCCTGCCTGCGCTAGGGACTGAGATTCGTCAACGTCAGGCGCAGGAACATCGAGGTGTTGCTGCCGATGGGGACGCTGAAGATGTGCTGGGTGCCGCTGCCGGTGTCGGTCACGGGCTGCCAGTTGGCGGGAGTGAGGGTGGAGGTGTACTGCGCGCCGTAGGTGATGTTGCTGACGCCTGGGGGCTCGGTGAAGGTGTACACAAAATTCCCGCCCGACTGCTGCGGCTGCGGGAGCATCGAGGCGGTCGCCGTGGCGGGGTTTTGAGTGGGGCCGAGGAGGGCGAAGGCGACGAGGTTGGGCACGCCGGTGTGGTAGGGATCTGCGGCGTCGGCGGCGGTGCCGGAGTTGCTGGTGGTGCTGAACCACTGCTGCCGCCAGGAGGTGGGCGTGGAGGCGGTGGTGAAGGTCATGTCGCTGCCATTGGCGGGGCTGATGCTGTTGGTGCCGTTGACGCGGAAATGGTAGGTGGTTCCGGGGTTCAGTCCGGCGAGGACAACAGTAACGGCAGTGGCGCTACTGCCTGTTACAGGATTGGGCGTGGATGTAACGCTGGTGCCGTAAGCAGTGGTCGGTCCGTAGTCAAAGGAGACGGCGGTGCTGGAGCCGTTGGCGTTGACGGTGCCGTTGAGGGTGGCTGCGGTGGCGGTGATGGAGGTTGCGGCCAGTGTCGTGGCAATCGGAGCACCAATGACGACGCCCATGCTGATGCGGTTGTTGCCTTGGTCCGCGACGAAGACGGTACCGATGCTGGAGACCGCGATGCCTGCAGGCCCGCTGAATCCGGCTGCCGCACCTAGTCCGTCCATGCCACCGGCCACACCGGTGGTACCGCCGATGGTGCTCACCACCCCGGCAGGCGTCACCATGCGGATGGTGTTGTTGTTGGTATCCGTGACATAGACGTTGCCGCTGCCGTCCACCGCCACACAGAAAGGAAAGTTGAACCGGGCGGCGCTGCCCGTGCCATCGCTGCTGCCTGGGCTGCCCACCTGGCCGGCCAGCGTGCTGACCACCCCGCCGGGCGTCACCTTGCGGATGGTGTAGTTGTCTGCGTCCGTGACATAGACATTCCCGCTGCCATCCACCGCCAAGCCACTCGGTGCATAGAACCGGGCGGCGCTGCCCGTGCCATCGCTGCTGCCTGGGCTGTTCACTGAGCCCGCCAGCGTGGTCACCACCCCTCCGGGGGTCACCTTGCGAATGGTGTCGTTGTTGGTATCTGTGACAAAGACGTTCCCGCTGCTGTCCACCGCCACGCCACGAGGATAGGCAAAGCGGGCGGCGCTGCCCGTGCCATCAATGCTGCCAGAGCTGCCCGCCAGACCCGCCAGTGTGGTGACCACCCCGGCAGGCGTCACCTTGCGGATGGTATGGTTGTACTGGTCCGCGACATAGACGTTGCCGCTGCCGTCCACTGCCACGCCGGCGGGTTGGTAAAACCGGGCGGCACTGCCGGTGCCATTGCTGCTGCCACGGATCCCCGCCAGGCCCGCCAGCGTGGTGACCACCCCGCCGGGCGTTACCTTGCGGATGGTGTGGTTGAATTGGTCCGCGACATAGGCGTTGCCGCCGCTGTCCACTGCCACGCCGTAAGGCTTGTCAAAAAGGGCCGCGCTGCCTGTGCCATCGCTGCTGCCAGGGCTGCCAACCAGACCCGCCAATGTGCTGACCACCCCGCCAGACGTCATCTTGCGGATCGTTTGGTTGTTGGTATCCGCGACATAGACGTTGCCGCTGCCGTCCACCGCCACACCGTAAGGTGTACTAAACCGGGCGGCGCCGCCCGTGCCATCGCTGCTGCCAGTGCTTCCAGCGAGGCCCGCCAGCGTGCTGACCACCCCGGCAGGGGTGACCATGCGCAGGGTGTTGTTTCCTGTGTCTGCGACATAGACGTTGCCGCTGGCATCAACAGCCACGCTGTAGGGAACGTAGAACCTGGCGGCGCTGCCCGTGCCATCACTGATGCCCCTGTTGCCCGCCAGGCCCGCCAGCGTGCTGACCACCCCGGCAGGAGTCACCATGCGGAGGGTGTAATTTCCCTTGTCCGCGACATAGATGTTCCCACCAGAGTCCACGGCCACACCTGCAGGACCAGCGAACTGCGCGGAGCTGCCCGTGCCATCGCTGCTGCCTGGGCTGCCCGCCAGGCCCGCGAGCGTGGTCACAACCCCACCGGGGGTGATCATGCGGAGGGTGTCGTTTCCGGTGTCCGCGACATAGACGTTGCCGCTTGGGTCAACCGCAACGCCCTCAGGATTGTTGAACCTGGCGGCGCTGCCCGTGCCATCGCTGCTGCCAGAGCTGCCCGCCAGACCTGCCAGCGTGCTCACCACTCCGCCGGGTGTCACCATGCGGATGGTGTGGTTTAGGCAGTCCGCGAAATAAACGTTGCCGCTGCCATCCACTGCAATGCCGGTAGGATTGTGGAACCTGGCGGCGCCACCGGTGCCATCGCTGCTGCCAATGCTGCCTGCCAGGCCCGCCAGCGTGCTCACCACGCCAAAGGGCGTGATCTTGCGGATCGTTTGGTTATCGGTGTCCGCGACATAGACGTTCCCGCTGCCGTCCACTGCCACGCTGGTAGGAGTGTTGAACCGTGCCGCGCTGCCCGTGCCATCGGCATTGCCGATCCCCCCGGGCATCCCGGCGTAGTTGGTCCATTGGTACACCTGCGCGGAAGCGGAGGGCGCGGTGAGCAGCAGCGCGGCGCAGACCGCGATAAGAGCGCCCACCCAGCGCACGGGGGGGCGGGTGGTGGCAGGAGAGAAATCGGCCTGCGGGGAAAGGGGCTGGGCAAACATGGGTTGGAGCTAGGCTAGGAAGAAACACCGGCTGCTGTTGCGTGCCAGCCACTCGACCGGAGTTGTGGCATCGCCACCGCTGTTTGTCGATCAAACTTACGATCCCCCCTGGCCAAATACGCGGGGTGGCAAGGGGCTTGCTTAATGGTGGGGCTGGGGGGATGAAATTGGGGCGAACGGGAAGCGCCGCGATTGCGCCTGCCGCGTGTGATTGGGAGTTGGCGACATGTTGAGAGCACGGTGGCGCGTTGTGTGCGGCGACTCTTTGCAGAGTGCCGTGCGTTGGCGTGAGATTTCGCGAAAGACAGCCGCTGAAAGTTTGGTTGTCTGCATAGGCTTTCGCCAAGCCGTCCCCTTCCCCCAACCACACCCCACCTTCCGCATGAGCTCACGCACCGCAGAACAATCCATGATCGAGTCCCTGCACGCGGGACGCCAGGTCTATGGCACCGTGATTGCCTCCACCTCGCCGAAGTCGATCGAGGGGCTGGTGGGGCTGGACCTGGACTGTGTGATGCTGGACACGGAGCACATCCCGATGCTGTGGGATGATCTGGGCTGGCTGTGCCGGACGTACCGCAGCATGGGCATCGTGCCGCTGGTGCGCATTCCGCGTGCGGACCCCTTTGAGGCGTGCCGGGCGCTGGACATGGGCGCGGGCGGGATCGTGGCGGCGTACATCGAGACGGCGGCGGAGGTGCAGCAACTGCGCGGGGCGACGAAGCTGCGCCCGCTGAAGGGCAGGAAGCTGGAGGACATCCTGCAAGGCCACACGGTGCTGGAGGGCGAGCTGGCGGAGTACGTGCATGCGCGCAACGCGAATAACCTGCTCATTGTGAACATCGAGAGCGTGGCGGCGATCAACGCGCTGGATGAGATCCTGGCGGTGCCGGGGCTGGATGCGGTGCTGATCGGCCCACATGACCTGAGCTGCAGCGTGGGGCACCCGGAGCAGTATGACCACCCGGCGTTTGAGGCGGCGGTGGCGGAGATCGTGACGAAGGCGCGGGTGCGGAATGTGGGCGCGGGGATTCACAATCTGCCACGCGTGGAGCAGGAGATCCGCTGGAGCCGCGAGGGGATGAACCTGATCATGCACCGCACGGATTTCACGCTGTTCCGCCGTGGGCTGAATGACAACCTGAATGCGATCCGCAAAGCGCTGGGGCAGGAGGCGGGGAAGAGTGCGGCGGGGCACATCAATATTTGAGGGTGGAGCGGAGGTGGCAGGGGGAAGTGATGCGGGCACTCCTGCCTGCAAGGAATGATTTGGGACGCTCGATTGCGGGCAGGAGTGCCCGCATCACTTTTCCAGCGTTTGTGTGTCATGTTGTGGTATATATACTCACCTGAAAATATTCGCGGCAACGGCGCGCATCTGCTGCCTTTCCGCATTCCAAGGACGGCGCACCTTTTTCAACGCCTGCGACACCACAGACCCGAAACTTCGGACCCGACGCAGCGGTTCCCTACCAGCCCTGCAGCGCGCACTGCTCTGGATGGTAGGGATGCGCTGTGCGCGTCCGTGGAATCCTTCGCTCCAGCGTGGTCTCCTATCTCATCGCCTTCCCCCTTTTTAATAGACCCCGGTCCCAGGCGCACACGTGCTGGCCTGGCAGGCACACACTGTCGCCTGCCATCTGGATCTGAACAGGAGCCGTGATCTTTTTCGAGTGCAGGGCTTCACTGGCTCAGAGACAGACCTGTTTGCAGCGAATTGTGATATGAAGACCGCGCTCCGATGGAAGCGGCCCTGCGTGCAGCTTTGCTATTTGTCATTCGTCATTCAAGACCTAGCGGAGCGCCTCGGTCGAGTTCGAGTTCGAGTTCGAGTTCGAGTTCGAGGACGAGGACGAGGACGAGCCGCCCACTCCCCCTGACCCACCCGCTTTCACGAATGCGCCCAGCCGCGATCGGCGAGGATTTCCTGGCCGGTGATGGCGCGGCTGGCGGTGCTGGCGAGGAAGAGGACGACTTCGGCGATGTCTTCGGACTGCAGCAGCTCGGGCACGCACTGGGAGGCGCAGATTTGTTTTTTGATCTTGGGCGTGACGAACTGCTTGAGCTGGCGCGGGGTCATGATCCAGCCGGGGGAGACGGTGTTGACGCGGATGCCGCGCGGGCCGAGCTCGCGGGCGAGGGAGCGGGTGAAGCCCATGATGCCGCCTTTGGTGGCGACGTAGGCGCTCATCTCGGCGGGGGCGATGTGGAAGGTGATGGAGGAGAGATTGATGATGGCACCGGCTCCGGCGGGCATGTGCGGGGCGGCCTCTCGCGCGAGGAGGAAGTAGGCGCGGAGGTTGGTGGCGAAGAGGTCGTCCCAGTCCTTGACGGTCATGCTGGCGAGGCTCATGCGGGGATCGCGCGCGGCGTTGTTGATGAGGGCGTGGATGGGCTGGCTGGGCGGCGTGCCCTTGGCTTTTTTGGAACCTTGGGTGATGGATTTGACCCAGCGGATGATCTCGGCTTCGCGCATGAGATTCACCTGAGTGAAGGCGGCGCGTGGGCCTAGCTCTGCGGCGAGGGCGTGGCCGGCGGTGGCGTCGGTGTCGCAGAAGAAGACGCGGGCGTTTTGTGCGTGGAAGGAGCGGACGATGGCCGCGCCGATGCCGTTGGCACCGCCGGTGATGAGGACGTTGGCTTCTTGGAGGTCAGGGTAGCTGGGCATGGTGGGTGGGGAGAGAACGCGGGTGGAGGGCCTATCTTCCCTGTAGAGATGGAGAGGCGGTCAGACAATGAGACAATCAGATGGGGAGAACAAGAGACGAGAGCGCTTTGGACCTTGCAGGAGAATGGTTGGGAATAAGGCTTTCTACCTTTGTTTTCTGATGGTTCGTTGCTGCACGGAGGACTCATTGCAGATGGCTGCATTGAGTGAGGGGGGAAGACGAAAATCCGCGCAATGGGCCGATGGAATCCACAACTCTGCCGCGTTATCTGCGTCCTATGTCCTGGAACATCCTCATCACCGCCAAAGCACTGAGCATTGAACCCGTCGGCGCACGCGCGCTGGCACGGCTGGAGGCGGCGGGTTGCACGCTCATCCATCCGCCGAAGTATGGGCCGCTGACGGTGGCGGAGCTGCTGCCGCAACTGGTGGGGGTGGATGCGGTGCTGGCGGGGATGGACCCTTTCAATGCGGAGGTGCTGGCCGCTCCGGAGGCGGCGCAGTTGAAGATCATTTCGCGCTGGGGCATCGGCATTGATGCGGTGGATCTGGCGGCGGCGGCAAAGCATGGTGTGGTAGTGGCTAATACCCCCGGCCTGCTGAACAATGCGGTGGCGGATTACGCGATGGCGATGCTGCTGGCGATGGCGCGGCGGCTGCCGCAGGGGGCGCAATCGCTCGCAGCGGGGCGCTGGGAATCGGAGTGGGGGCCAGACCTGGGCGGGCAGACGCTGGGCTTGATCGGCTGCGGCGGCATCGGCCAGGCGGTGGCGAAGCGCGCGCTGGGCTTTGACATGCGCGTGGTGGGCTATGACCCCTTCCCTTCTGAGGCGGCGCGGAATCTGGGCATTGAATTCATGCCGATGGAGCAGGTGCTGGCGGAGGCGGATTTTGTGTCGCTGCATTCGGCGCTGACGGCGGAGACGCGCGGGCTCATTAGCGAGAAGGAACTGCGCGGGATGAAGCGCAGCGCGGTGCTGATCAACACCGCACGCGGCGCGGTCATCGACGAGCCGGCGCTGGGCCGTGCGCTGACGGAAGGGTGGATCGCCGGTGCGGCGCTGGATGTGTTCATCATCGAGCCGCTGCCGGGGGATCACCCGCTGCATGCGGTGCCCAATTTGCTGCTGACGCCGCACCAAGCCTCTCTGGGCTACGGCAGTGGCGCGAAGGTGAGCGAGGCCGTGGTGGACGCCGTGCTGGAGGTGAAGGCCGGGCGCAAGCCGCGCTGGGTGGTGAATCCGGCGGTGTATGAGAATGGGGCGCTGAGGAAGTGAGGGGTGATGGATTCAGCAGCGTCGCCAGGCGCACCGTGAAATCGAGCCTCCTGTTATCCTGCATGCTCTGCTTCGTCGCCGGTGCGCTGATCGCCGCCGACGTGCCGAAACATCATGCCATGCCGAAAGTCGCTGGAGTCGTTCCAGACGCCGCGACAGCCATCAAGATTGCAGCGGCGGTGTGGGAACCCATTTACGGAGCTCAAAAGATTGCGGCCGAGAAGCCTTATCATGCGACACTCGCCCAAGGAGTTTGGACGGTTCACGGCTCACTGCCGAGCGGCTGGGTTGGCGGAGTCGCACTCGCCGAAATCTCCCAAGCGGATGGACGCGTGCTCCGAATTAGCCACGGCAAGTAGGTGCTCGTGGAGTTGGCGCGTGTGTGCAGAGCGGCTTGCGGCGCGGAGGGTAGCTCGGGCAATCCTGCCCGTAAGCGGCGCGCTCGACACGGGCAGGATTGCCCGTTCTACTTCCCGCGTGCGGCAGGCGTTTGAAGGTGAACCGAAGGCTGGAAGCTGCGGGATGCAGACAGGCAGGAGAGGGATCATCCTGATCCCTCAACGCTGCGCCTGCGCGCACCGCCCCCAAACCAGGGATCAAGATGATCCCCCGCCGCCCGCCGCTGAAGAAAATCTTGGCAGGGCGGGTGGGAAAGGTATGATCGGCGTTTTAATGCTTTCCATGAATTATGTCTCCGCTCCCTGCGCGCCGTGGCCCGGCAACCGCGTCTGCCAGGTCCTGGCACAAACCAGCAGACCCTCACATGCTGGAGCAGCCAGCTTGAACCCCGCACTTTGAAGGAACCATCCATGCCCTGCGCTTTGCAAGTCGGGACCCACGCCTCCCAGGAACGGCTGGAAAAGCTGCTCAACGAACGCCTCGCCCCCGGTGCGAACCGTGCGGAGGTGGATGCGCGCATCTGGAATCTTTTTGGCGAGACTTGGGCGGTGATGTTCACGGATCTCTCCGGCTTCTCGCGCAACGTGGCGGAATTCGGCATCGTGCACTTCCTGCAGGTGATTTACGAATCGCAGCGCCTGTTCATCCCCTGCGTGGATCGGCATGACGGCATCCTCTTGAAGATCGAGGGCGACAGCATGCTGATCATCTTCCGCACGGTGGCCAACGCGCTGCAATGCGCGGTGGACATGCAGCGCGCCGCGAAGGCCTACAACGTGGGCAAGCCGCAGGAGGAGCAGGTGCTGCAGTGCATCGGCCTCGGCTACGGCCCCATGCTGCGCATCGGCGACCAGGATGTGTTTGGCCGCGAGGTGAATGCGGCGAGCAAGCTGGGCGAGGACACCGCCAAAGCCTGGGAAATTCTTGTCACTGATTCCGTGCAGGCAGCGGCGGGGGATGTCGCGGGTTTGCAATTTGAGCCGATTGATGAGATCCCGCCGGGTGCGAATGGCGCGGCGCGAGTGATTTATGAGATATAGTGCAAGCGTGACGCTCGCGCTACGCGGCCAACTCATACGCCTTGATCTTTTTTTCTTGCTTGGCTGGCCGCGCGCATGGCAGGCTCACCTCATGAACCGAATCCATCTGACCCTTGCAGGACTTGCGTTGTCGGCCTGCAATCTCGTGGCCGAGACGGCCGCTGTGCCCGACACGAAACTGGCGCCCTGCCCCGGCCTGGGCGAGATCGCCGCAGAGAGGGACATCTACCCGCGCTGGACCATCCAGGGCGAGTGGCGTGTGACGCACCCGCTGTGGACGGACCTCCTCACGCTCCATGCCAACGGCACCGTGACCACGGCACAGCAGGGCACCACCGGGAAGTGGACGCTCACCGCCGAAGGAGGCACGCCTTTGCTGGTGCTGCGCTGGGATCGCTTCGGCACCGAATCTCTCGCCATGGTGGGGCCGCATCATTTTCGCGGCCAGATTGGCGAGAACTCCTTCATGGACATGCGCCGGGGTGAAGAGCCGTCTCCTGCCGGAGCTGGCAAGGGTGAATGAGGCGGAGGCAGTGACTGCAGCATCGGGTGCCCGGCGGCGAGGCAACGCAAGCGGGACGCTCGTGCTACGCTTGCGGCGGTGGGGGATCAGGATGATCCCTCTCCTGCCGGAGGTGGGTGGCGGTCTTGCTTCGTCAGCTTCCAGACGCTGCTGCGCCCAACCGTCCGGGTTTGGAGAGAGGGTGAGTCATGGGTGCGGCCACACGCCCGCAGACGGGCGGGCTGTCGCCACACCCATCCCACGACCACGGCTGCGGCCAGCTTCAAGCGACCGGCGCGAATGGATGGCGGCCTATCTGAAGGCTCGTGACAATCCATGCCATCCGTGATCCTTGAGTGCGGGGGAGGAAAGGAAGCGCTGGGATCGACGGGGCAGGAGCCGCAGCGCAGATGGCCAGCCGCAGGGTGAACGCAGTGAGGCAATGCCCATCGTACTTCGGACGCGCTCAGGCGGCAGATTCCGTGGGCGCTGGGTTGACTTCAGGTCTCGGCAAATGAGAATGTGGGGAGCGGACGCCCCGGCGCAATGGCTGGGCGTGCTGCTGAAAACTTGAGCCGTCGCTTCGCGCATTGTGTGCATGGAACTCCTGACCCACCGATTTTTGGCTGCGCGACTTTCTGCCGTCCGACGCGCCTGCGTTCAGCGCCCGCCCTGCGACCTGTGGCAGCAGCATGCCGCCCGTTTTCAATAACCCCCGAACCTCACACCGAAAGACACTGCATGAAGATACCCGGAATCAAAGGCTGCTATGAGAAAACGCGTGGGCTGTTTTACTTTGCGCGCATGTGTTCGAAGATCCGTCTGCACGCCAAAGGCGAACTGCCGGAGGACTACCATGGCATGTTTGGCAAGGGCTTCGACGGCCGCACCTGCCGCTACCTGGCCGTGCGCTTTGAGGACGTGCAAGCGCAGGTGCTCGGCGGCAGGAGCGACGAGGAGGTGCTCGACTGGTGCCTGGCCCATGGCCGCCGCCTGACGGATGAGGAGGTGCTGATTTACAACAGCTTCATGAGCAAGCGCGGCTGGCGCGACGACGAGACCGAGGCCTTCATCCCGGACATGATCCGGCAGTATGGGCTGCAGGACAACGGCGGACTCATCACTGACTTTGATCTCATCGAGATGGACGAGGGCCGCTGGTATCCGGAGATGTGGCGGGATGCGTGGAAGTGAGCGGGTCGTTGGAGGAAGCGCTGGGAGCGTCGATATTTTATCGGCTCTGGGCGTACGTCCTTGCCGCTTCGTTGTGGGATGAAGCGGGTGGGTGACTTGAGCATCAGGGGGCTAAGCCGGAGCCGGTTGAAAACCGGCGCTCCTTTCTTGATGCTGGCTGACGCGCGGCTGGGAGCGCCGATATTCTATCGGCTCTGGGCGTACGTGCCTGTCGCTTGGGTGTGGGATGGAGCGGGTGGGCGGCTTGAGCATCAGGGGGTTAAGCCGGAGCCGGTTGAAAACCGGCGCTCCTAGGGCTGGGTGCCGCTCACGACGGGCGTGAATGGCAGACTGACCTTCGCGCCGTCGCGGCAAAGGGAGAGAGGTTTGAGGGTCTTTGGCCACGCTCGTTGTGCTGGGTGACGTGGGATCGAGTTCGAGTTCGAGGACGAGGGCGGACAATCTATCACCCCCGACATGGGACCGAGCGCGTTCGGGCGCTCGGGCACACGTCACGGTGCGTTGACTCAGGGCTGGTGGTCGAGCACCTGGATGGACTTGGCTTTTTCAGAGAGGTTGCCCAGAGTGGAGGCGGTGGAGTTGGGGTTGACGACGAAGCTGGTGCCTTTGAAGTCTCTTTCCTTGTAGAGCACCAGCCAGCAGCCGGGGCCGGTCTGGGCGCTGCCGATGCGGCGCTCCCAGTTGCGGCCTTTCAGGCCATGGAGGTCGGCATAGGTGGAGGGGCCCATGAGCTGCACGACTTCGCCACCGAAGCCTTTGTGGTCGTAGATGTTGACGTAGCAGTCGGAGTTGTAGTAGCCGGGGGAGGTGTTGGCCTTGTGGTGCGCGCAGCTCAGCAGAGCGGTGCTGGTGAGGAGGAGAAGGGCGGCGAAGTATTTTTTCATGTGGGTGTCGTGGGTTAGTTGAGTGTCACTAACCCAACGGCTGGTTCTCCGGCGCGGACGGGTAAATAGGGCGGATGGGGTATGGACCCCAGAGGTGGGCGAGTGGGCGAGTGGGCGAGTGGGCGAGTGGGCGGTGAGGCGGTGAAGCGCGCGCCGGGGGTGCGGGTGGTGTGGTGGATTTAAGCGATTGGAACGCAATGACTTGGGGCGGGCAGTTTTACATAATGCCTGGCATTATTTTCGTGATGTGGGGTGGGCACCGTGACGTCTGAAAGCCGCAGGGACCTTCGTCTTTGCCGCAGAGAGGCGGAGAGGCAGAGGGAGCGGAGAATGAAGTTCATCTCTGCTGCCTCTGCGCCTTGGCCCCTCTGCGGCAAAACCGAACGTTCTTATGCCTGCCAAGCCGGAAATGAGGTTTGCGGTTGGCTAAGTCGGTGCCGGAAGGGTGAAGCAATGGGCCTGGACTTTGAGGCTGATTTTCCGTTTGTTCCGCGTATTCCGTAGGCCACCCTCGCCGTTTCGAGGCTGACTTGCACTGACTGGACACGGATCTGATCCACCGGAGTGAACAACGCGAGAGATGAGAAGACCGCAGAGATGAGGAGGGATGGAGTTGCCCTTGGCCTTGGCTTTCCGCCGCTGCTCATGTCTGCGCCGCGCCATCCATCCCGGCGTCACGGTTTCGTTTCGGCTTTGGGCAGCATGGTGGCGGAAATCTCGCCGGGTGGAAAATCCCAGGTGCCGTCTGCGGCGGCGAAGCCGAGGCGGTCGAGGGTGCCCATGAACCAGGGGCCTTTGGGGCCGGGCAGGGAGAAATTGATGTTGCGATTTCCGGCGAGGTACGGGCCGCCCCAGGTGCCGAAGCAGTTGAGCGCGGGCAGCTTGTCCAGGCTCTGGGTGACCTCCACGGGCACCCAGCCGGCATCGGCCAGGTAGATGAGGCTGCGCAGGTGGTGGCCGTCCTGCTCATTGACGTAGTTGCCGCTGACGAGGCGCGAGGGGACGCCGTTCATGCGCATGATGCGGCAGTAGGTGTCCGAAAGCCGGTAGCACTCGCCGGTGTAGGTGCGCAGGGTGTAGTGCCAGTCGCCCATTTCAGGGTCGCTTTTCACGGCGGCGAGGAAGTCGGGCAGTTTGTCGGGAATGACGTAGCGGAAGTGCTGCTGCATGAATTTGAGCACGCGAAAGGCGAAGGCGGCGTGGTCTTCATCGCCGCGCATGAGGTCGTGCGATTTCATCCATTGGGTGAACCACACGCGTGCTTTCTCGTCCGGCCATTCGTCATCGAGGTACTCCTTGCGTGCGAGCGGCAGCATGGGCTTCACTTTTTCGAGTGGTGGTCCGGCGGCGAGCTTGGTGTGGTGGATCTGCACCACCACGTGCGCGACGACGGTGAAGGCGGCGGCGGCGTCCACGTCCAACTGCAGCAGCGGCTTCTTGTAGGGGCCCGCGTCTGCCACGCGCACGGCATCGACACGGCCTTTGGCGGTCTCGGCGTAGAGTTCCAGGCTGCGAATGGTCTGGCAGGGATCGTTTGGCGGCACGGCATAAAATACCAGGCCATGAAATGGCGCGTGGTGTACGGTCATCCGCACGTCCCAGCGTGCGCCATCGACGCCTTCGACATGGAAGGGGCGGTCTGGCAGCGGCAAGCCGGCCGCCTGCTGCGCGGGTGCGGTGAGAGGCGCCAGAAACACCGCAGCCCAAAGCATGCGGGAGAGCCAGTGGGAGTTCGTCATGGGGTGCGAGGAAGATTGAACGCGTGGCAGTTAGCAGGGGGCGGCGCGTGGGTTCAATCTGAATTTCTGAGGGGGCTGGCTGGATGCGCTGCCGCGTGAGGCATGAGCCACGCAGCAGGATGCGCGGCGACCGATGCATTTGGCCACATGCTCGAAATGGCGTGAGCCTTGATTTCGGCAGAGGAATGCGGAGTCCGGCACATTCCTTTGCCGGCACATTCCCTTGCCAATTTTCAGCGCGTCCGAGCGGTCGGAGCACGTTGAGGCACGAGCCTCTTTTATCCCATGCCGAGGTGGCAGGGAGGTTTGACCGGAGGAGCCGATGGAATAGCGGCGCTGCCGGCCACGCATCCAGCAGCCCGGTTACGAATGGTATGACGTGCCATACCTTCAAGCATCTGGCTCACATTTACGCTGCCAGCGGGATTGCATCGGCTTCTGCTGCCGATTCGGCTTCCACCTCATCGTGCGCGGGGGTTGCTTCCGCTTCTTCGGTCACTGCTTCTTCGGCTTCGACTTCGGCTGCGGCGGCGGCTTTGACTTTGGGCTTGCGTGGTTTCTTCACGGCTGTTTTGGCCGCGGCTTTGGCGGGTTTTTCCTCCACCAGGGGGGCGTTGGGGTCCACGGGCTTGGGGGCCTCGGGGAGGATGTAGATGCTGCAGTTGCAGCAGAGCTGGAGGTCGGCACCGACATGGCGCAGGTCGGCGAGCTGGCCGCTGGGCAGGGCGAGATTGCAGCCGCCGCAGGTGGTGTTGCGCATGCGGGCGGCACCGCGCTTGCCACGGGAGATGCGGGCATCGTAATGCTTCAGCACTTCGGCCGGGAGGCGCTGGCGTACGCCCTTGGTCTCCAGCGTGATCTCGATGAAGCGCTCGCTCTGCGGCTCCAGGCGGCGTTTGGAGAAGTCCAGGTCGCTGAGCTGGCAGAGGTCTTCAAGGAGCGTGTCGGTGGATGTCATGGGCTGGTGGTGGGGTCGGTCGGGGGCGGTGGGGTTGTCAAAGAGCGGCACACGAGCGGTCGATGTCTCGTGGAGAGGGCGGAGGATAATCACCAGCCAGGCCCACGCGGTCGTCATGCGCGGGCGGGTCCAACCCAACAAACAGCATCAGGCATGGTGTGGAGGTGATAAGCAAGCGGGATGGTGGAGGAATGTGTGGGGGCGGCGGGGACGAGGAAGAAGAGGACGAAGCCGAGCTGGGTGGGTGAAGTGGATGGGTGAAGTGGGTGGGTGACTGGTGGAATCTTGACGCCTGTAGCTGGCCATCGTTGACTCCCGCTTCGGTTCCTGACAGAATTCAATGAATCTATGGAAACCGAGTCCCCCGCACCTCAAGGAACGATGCACCTTGTCACCGCTCTCGCATTGATCGTGATTGGGGGTCTGCTGATTCTGGGTCCGTTATTGGCCAAGACCTGCGATGGAAACAGGGACAAAGATCGTATCGCCGAATTCTTTACCCGAAATGGGAACGCAGCGGTACTCCCCTACGAAATGAAGCCCTCTGGTTACGCCGATTACGATTGGGCCTGCTTTGTGGCAGGTGCCGTCATGGCTTGGATCGGCATCAGGAGAAGCAGACTGGGCAAGCCACCCGGCATGCCAATGAAAGACGAAAAGCGGCAGTAACGCTCTGCCCCACCACCACGCCCGCTGCTTGGTTGCGTGGGAAGTGAGGCGGAAGCCGGCGGACGTGCGTTGCGGTCAGGAGTGCCCACATCACTTGGCTGCAGGTCTATCCTGCAGGCGTTTCGCACGCTGTCACCGCTGGCGGCAGGCTTGAAGGGATAGCTATGCGGGGCAGGTTGTGGCTCGAATCATCGCACTTTCATCTAGGTTTGTTTTTGCTGAGCTGGGTGCTGCTGTTTTTCCAGATGGCCTGCAACACCTCCAGGTGATGGGTGCGGATGCCATGTGCCCCCTCCCGGATACCTGCGATCTTGCCAAGGCGGGCCTGCACGCGTAGTTGCATTGCTTCATACCGCAGCCCCCATGAAACCCACCACGCAACGTGCACGACGGACCGCCGCAATGATCGGCGGGATGGGGGTGCTGTTGTTGCTGCTGCTGCCGGGGTGTGGGAAGGCGAAGGTGGCGAAGAAGACGGTGCGGAAGTCGCAGGCGGCGGACATTGTGTGGGTGCAGGTGCAGGGGGCGGGCGTCCGGGTGCCGAATCAGGAGGCGGAGGAGTGGGCCGTCCGGCGGGCGACGTTGCTGCACCAGACGCGGGAGCTGGGCAGTGGCCGCTGCTTTGTGCGTGTGTATTCGGTGCGCCCGGCGGAGCTGAAGTTCAGCCGGGGCTCGCAGATTCCGGATCCGCCCGGAAGGCCGGTCGAGACGGAGAAGGTGGTGCCGGAGAGCTGGCTGGCGGAGCTGCAGGCGGCGGGGCGAAACGCGGCGCGTGCGGCGGAGTGCGTGATGACGAAGGCGGGCGTGAAGGACAAGCTGACGGGCGAGCGCGGGCTGACGCTGTGCAGCCTGGGCGAGATCCGCTGGAACACGCCGACCGAGGCGGAGGTGACGGGTGCGGTGTGGTCCGGGCCGAAGGGCGGCACGCCCTGCACCTACTTCCTCCGCAAGGTCGATGGCGCGTGGCTGGTGACGGAGGAGAGGGCGGGGAAGGTTTCGTAGCGGGTGGGTTCCAACAGCATATCCTACCAGAATCTGTTGGGAGCGGGGTCTTATTCGGTTGCGGATGACTGAGCCGGAGGGGGATGGCCGAAAAAATGGAAAGAGGAAAAAAGGACTGCTGCTGGATTGATCCGTGATCATCCGTGGTTCAAGACCGGAGTTTCTGACCACGGATCGCACGGATGGTCACGGATGCCGGAGACTGAAGGCATGGGCTTATCCGTGCGGGTCGTCAGCAAGTCGCCGTGGAGTTTCATGAATGGATCAGGCTGCGCTCCGGCTGTTTCCGGCGCTGCCCAAACGGGGATCAAGATGATCCCCCTCCGGGTGGCGCGGCTGCGGAGTGCGCCGCCAGGTGGACCTCAAGCGTCGGGAAGGGCGTCCAGAATTTTCTGCGTGTCCTGCACTTGCTGGTGCCAGCCCATCTGCTGAAACCCGGCCAGCGAGCGTTCCAAGATCTCAAGCCCTTCCTTCCTCTGCCCGGCGGCGTGGAGCAGTTGGCCCAGATCAAGCCCCACAAAGCAGATGCCTTCCAGGCGGCCAAGCTGGAGGTTGAGGGCGTAAGACTCAGCCAGTTTGTCATAGGCGGCCTGCCAGTGTTGCTGCTGCATTTCGATCTTGGCGACCGACCAGAGAGTTTGGGCTTTGCCCTCCAGATCGCCAAGGGCCTCGAAAATTACCAATCGTTCCTCGTGCAACTTGAGAGCGGGGTCCAACTCTCCTTTGGCTGCGCGAATGTCCGCGATGTCCCCCAGCGAGATCGCACGCGAGCGCTTGTCGCCCAAAGCCTCACAAATGGCTAGTTTTTCTTGGTGCAACTTGAGGGCAGCGTCCACCTCGCCCTTATCCATGAGAATGCGCGCGATAGCCCCCAACGTGACCGCACGCGAGCGCTTGTCGCCTAATGCCTCGTAAACGGCCAATTCCTCTTGGTGCAACTTGAGAGCAGCGTCCATCTCGCCATTGTCAGTGAGAATGCGTGCGATGTCCCCCAGCGTGAATGCACGAGAGCGCTTATCGCCCAAGTCCTCACAAATGGCCAGTTTCTCTTGGTGCAATTTGAGAGCTTCATCAACCTTCCCTTTGGCCTTGAGAATGCGCGCGATGTCTCCCAACGAGACCGCACGCGAGCGCTTGTCGCCCAAGGCCTCGAAAATGACTAGTCTTTCCTCGTGCAGCTTAAGAGCTGCGTCCACCTCGCCCTTGACCATGAGAATGCGTGCGATGTCCCCCAGCGTGACCGCACGCAAGCGTTTGTCGCCAAAGGCCTCGTGAACGGCCAGAGCTTCTTGGTGCAGCTTAAGGGCGGCGTCCAGCTCCCCTTTGTCTGCATGTATGCGCGCGATGTACCCCAGCGTGATTGCGCGTGAGCGCTTGTCGCCCGAGGCCTCGTAAAGTGCCAGCCTCTCTTGATGCAGCTTGAGGGCCTCATCCCCGTGCCCGCGTCTGCGGAGGGCTTCAGCCAGACCAGTCCAGTACCCTCCCCACAGGGAGGCTGAAGACGGAGAATCGAAAAGAGACTGCCAGTTCAGAGCCTTTTTGCCCTTAGGACCCGGCAGATCATCCAACCAAGCGACACGCTCGGTACCCAGAACATGCGCCATGTGATGCCATTCCGACTTTGGAGCGGAGAAAAGGTATTGCCGTTCCCTGCGGAAATTTTGCAGAAGGGAAATACGCTGGGCAACTGACAAGCTTGGAAGACTCTGAATCCGCGTAAGCCTGCCGTTAACTTCCGGGCCAGCAAATGCTTCGGAATTGGCAAGGTAATTGAGTGCATGATGAATCCAACCCGAATGCGGCTTGTCGGGTTGGCTGTCCGTGCCAAGGGATTCCAATACCTGTTGAGCCGCCTCTGGAGTGAGGCCAGCATTCCAAGGCAGCACGCGCGCCAAGGGATGCTCCTGCGGCGGGTCCTCGCCCGAATTGGAGCGCGGCAGAACATCAGTCTCAGCCGCTTTAAACTGCAACGGCTCGATCTTTCCGCCGAGGCGGTCGGCAAGCTCCCGATAGCGGACGGCGGGAATGGAGTTCTCGTGCCGGAGCAAGATGGGGTCCTCCAGCAGGGCCAGTTGGGCATCATACGGGATTTGGATCGGTTCAGGGAGCAGTCCGATTTCACCAAACATCTCGCGCTCACGAGGATCCACGTGTCGGTTTAGCGTGGCGGTGATGGCCTTGGTGCGTTTTTCCGTGAGTTCGTGTTCCCCTAATGGAACCGGGCTGATGACAATGGTGATGCGCCGCAGCCAGTCGGCCGTTTCGACGGAACGCTCGATGTCTTGCAAGGTCGATTCAAGGCCCCAGAGGTTCTGCTGATTCAGCCCCGTGACGAGGACGATGCGGTCTGATGAACGCGTGAGTAGAAGATCGGCGATGCCGGTGATGCCAGTGCGGGCATCAATGAAAATGGCGTCTGGCCGCTCCGCCTCGGGTAGGTCGGAAAACTGGGAGCGGATCTGTTCGATGACTGGATTGCGCTCGCGATTGCGGTGAGTGCGCCGGATGACCTCGGTCAATGGCGAGTCGATGGTGTGAACGCGGTCAGAGTAAGCTTTGGCGTCCGCACAGTCACTACTCAAACCGGCGGCGGGGACCAGCTTGAGGAAGCCTGCGCCGTCGCGGAGTTTGGATGCGATTTCGGGAGCATAGGCGCATGCGGCTAGATTGATAGGCGCGGGGCTGGGCTCTCCACGACGCAGCGCTTCGTCCAGCAGTACCAGCCATTCAAAGAAATCGAGTGCTCCTGGGCGCGGTATGGCAGCCGCAGCCTCGTGCGGGCGCATGCACTCCATGAGGCTGAGTCCTGGCGCGTGCAGATCAAAGTCTATGAGCAGTACATTCTTCCCGCGCTGGGCGAATTCACAGGCGGTGTTGAGCAGTGACTGCGTGCGTCCCACCCCACCTTTGAAACTGAAGAAGGTGATGATTTCCATGGGTTAGGCAGCTACCATTTCGGCAGGTGCATTGAGCAGATGCTGGATCAAGTTTGGGCTGACGCTGGCAGGAGCAGCCTTAAAATTTGCCGGAATGATGTTGTAATGCTCGCGGACGGGCGACGGAGTCTTTGACGAAGCTTTGAAAGACCGAATGTGGTTTTGTTTGGTGGGATTGCGGAAGAGGGCGGCTGCGGCTTCGATGAAGTGATCCCATGGAAGCTTGGGTGCCGGGAGTCGTTGATCCTGGAGATGAGCTTCAAAATGATCGTGCAATTCAGTCAGTCTGGCCCGTCCTGTGTCGCTGTCTTCCAAAGAGCAGCCGATGACATAAAACCACCGCTTCAGGTCTTCAATGCCGATACCGCGACGAAGCGCTGTCCGCCAAAATGCCACCAGAGTCTCCATCGTGACGAACTCGGGATGCCGATGTAAAACGCGGATCAATAGTGCAGCGGGTCGCGGTTCAAAAGTGAGTCACCTCTGGACGATTGAACAGGTGATGGGCGTTTTCGTCAAGGCCATGATGAGCTTCTTGCCTGCCTCGATCCT
>Ga0164297_10001177_pt1 | contig 28456 bp, 19 predicted proteins | sample GEODES058metaG_FD_113539 | JGI IMG/M metagenome (GOLD analysis project Ga0164297, IMG submission 113539) | Dystrophic lake water microbial communities from Trout Bog Lake, Wisconsin, USA - GEODES058 metaG | ecosystem: Environmental > Aquatic > Freshwater > Lake | place: USA: Trout Bog Lake... | reverse complement strand
TTGTTGTTGCTGCTGCGGCCTTTGTTGTTGCTGCTGCGGCCTTTGTTGCTGCTGCTGTGGCCGTTGTTGCTGTTGTTGCGGCCTTTGTTGCTGCTGTTGCGGCCTTTGTTGCTGCTGCTGTGGCCTTTGTTGCTGCTGTTGCGGCCTTTGTTGCTGCTGCTGTGGCCGTTGTTGCTGCGGTTGTGGCCTTTGTTGCTGTTGTTGCGACCTTTGCTGCTGTTGCTGTGGTTTTTGTTTTTCCTGTTTTTGCGTCCGGGGCTGATTTTGTTGCTGACCTTCGCGAGAACCTTCCTGCCTTGAACTATTGCCTGGTCTTGCTTCGGGTTTATAGGAATTTGCACGCTCTACAGCTGGAGTAGCGGGTCGGCCATGATTGGCTTTGGCAAATGCATCACGGTCGCTGTGCGCTGCCTGTTGGTGAAATTGCTGAGTTCTTGTAGGCTGCAGATGATGTTCATTCATAGCTCTCTGTTCCTCAGGTCGCGGCCTTGCCGGTACGCCATCATGACCACCATTAAAGCTTACACGATTATTTACTATCGTGTTTCTTTGTATTACCGTCCGGTCAATGTAAGTATTATGAATAAAAGTCCGGTTAACATTTACTACCGCAGTATTATAACGGAAATGGTCACCGTACCAGCCTCCACCGGCAAACCCAACGCCGAAAAATCCGCCGCCGTAATTTATACCTCCGTAAAAACCTACATGCCTACCCCAATAGCCGGGATGAAAGCCATAGTACCCTCCATCATAACCCCAGTAACAGGGTGTCCATAAATAACCCGGATTTGGTGGTGCAACCCATACACCCGGTACCCAATAATAATCGCCTTCATTCGGATCCCAGGCCCAATAGCCGGGTTGCCATAAATAGCCGTCAACGGGACATTCGGGTTGAACATATACTGGGATTTCGGGGGGGGCAAAACTTGCCTGTATCGATACGCCTACGTTGATCTGGGCGCTCGCTTTGGTAGCTGGTAACAACATCACAGCTGTCGCCAGTCCCATAACAATTAGTAATTTTTTCATTTCGGTAGATTTGTTTGTATAACATCAGTTATTGCAAACAGTTTTACCGGCTTAGTCAGGAGCAGGGTCGTGTGGCAATCAATCTTCGATATGGTACTCTTTTTTGATGTCTGCTATCAATTTGCTGGCACTTTTTAAGATAGCTTTCCCTTCACTAACTTTATGATCTAAAAACCTGGCGCGGATCAGCTCGACATATTGATTAAAAATAGCTTTATCGTAGGTCAATAATGGTAAATTTTGACTGCAAAAGGCGGCGATCTTTGCAAATTTCCTTTTTTCGGGGTGATTGTAGACTACCATGTCATTCGCCTCTCTGTTGTACTGAAATTCAAAGATCTGCCCTTTTATCTCCCTCAGATTTGCCCACAATAGCTGATCAGCTTCCTGGTCGCGTATCGACCTCCGGCAAAGCTGATCATAGGTTGCTACTTCGCGGGCGATGGTTTTTTTAAAGAATCGCAGCGAGCCCGAACTTTTCATTTGTTGAAAAGTGGCGTCATTAGGCACAAACGCAGCTTTTGCGCCGCCTGCAAGCCCATACCAGTATAGTTTTCCGCCTGAAATATTTTTGATTTCCGAAGTACTCAGCAATTGCATCAGCGTATCAGTTTGATGCGAAGCGAAATTATAATAAGTTAAATAGGTATTAATAGAGGCGGTGTCTGCCTTCAGGTCGGCTACCATAGTTTCGGCATATTCTTTGGCCCGGTTATGTTCGGTTATGTTTTCGCGTATATTTTCGGCAATAAAGCCCATCAAAACCGCAAGAAAGATCATCAATCCTTCAAGCACATATTCTTTAAAACCTTTTTTTTCTACTTCGGGATGGTGGTGTACTTCCATGGCTAATATTAAGGTGATTGCGCTAAAGTGTTGGTTTTATTTATACAGTGCCTCAATTTCGTACTTTGATATGGAATAGGCAAACTAAATTTTTCAGTCGCTATTGTAAACCGAATATTTACTTTTGAACGTGGAACATACATTTTCTTACTGGGAACGCACCGCCTTTGTGGGCCACGCCGACGTAATTATCATTGGCAGTGGTATTGTGGGATTGAACGCAGCCTTGAATCTTAAACGCAGGCAACCTTTGCTGCAGGTAACGGTACTCGAAAGGGGCTTTCTGCCCAGTGGCGCCAGTACCAAAAATGCCGGATTCGCCTGTTTTGGAACTGTTTCCGAGCAGCTGGAATACCTTAAAAAATCATCAGAGCAGGACGTATTAAAGCTGGTTGATTATAAATGGCGCGGATTGCAAAGACTGCGGCAAAATCTGGGAGATGAAAATATCGATTACCACCAATTCGGCGGTTATGAGCTTTTTATGGACGGCGAACAGCAGCAAGCTGAAGAAGCAATAGATCATATCAGCTATTTTAACCAATTGTTTACCCAGGTAACAGGTAGCTCGGATATCTATTCTGTGGCCGATGGTAAAATCGCGGAATTTGGTTTTAAAGGGGTAAGCAAATTGTTGTATAATAATTTTGAAGGTCAGATCCACACTGGCCGGATGATGCGTACGTTATTGAACAAAGTGTACGAGGCTGGTGTCTTGGTGCTGAATGATTGCACAGTTACTAAAATAGAAAGCAACAACGACCGGGTTGAACTGATTACCTCACAAGGCCAGTTTAGTGCCGGCAAAGTGATATTGGCCACCAATGCTTTCGCACCCCAATTATATCCCGACCTGGACGTAGTTCCGGGGCGAGGGCAGGTGCTGGTAACCAAGCCTATACCCGGCCTGAAATTAAAAGGAACTTACCATTTCAACGAAGGTTATTATTATTTCAGAAATATCGAAGGCCGGGTATTATTTGGCGGAGGCAGGAATATCGATTTTAATAAAGAAAAGACCTGGGACTTCGGTCATACCGAAGCTGTCAAACAGCAATTGATCAAATACCTTGACGAAATGATATTACCGGGTACTGCCTATGAGATCGATTATTGGTGGAGCGGTATCATGGGTTTTGGAGATATGATGTTACCTATTGTAAAAGAATTACAAGCTCAGGTTTTTTGCGCCGTGCGCTGCAATGGTATGGGTGTTGCCATGGGTAGTTTGGTGGGTGAAGAAGTGGCTGAACTGGCGCTTAATACATAGTTTGTTATCTTGCATTCGGGCCAAAAGCCGGGAGGCACGCGACAGCGATATTAAAACAGACCCACTAACCGCTCCAATGCCATCCCCCTTGAACCTTTGATCAATACCGTAGCGTTTCGGATGGGATTGTTTTTGAGATACTCAACAGCAGATTCAAAGGTTGGGTAAAATACCGTATTGTCCATGGTCGATGTTCCATGATCCATGGACTGAGCGGCTTTTTGAAACTCCGGTCCTATAAACATCCGTTCATTAACACCAGCCTCAAAAGCCTTTTTGATGATTGCCTCGTGCTCAGCCGCAGCTTCATCTCCCATTTCAAACATATCGCCCAAAATCAACACTTTGTGCGTTGCATCCAGCTTGCTAAGGTTTTCGATAGCGACAGCCATGCTGCTGGGATTGGCATTGTAGTAATCGCAAATAAGTGTATTGGTTGCAGTATGTGTTATTTGTGAACGGTTGTTGTTAGGCTGATAGCCATTGATTCCCGCATTGATCGCTTCCGGATCTATATCAAAATAGCGCCCGATAGCAATTGCTACCAGTATATTGGGTAAATTATATTCACCGGTTAAATATGTTTGAACTTTATAGCTATGCTCGCTGCGCTTGTCGGTCCATTCCAGTGTAAGCAGTGGGTCGTTCCCAATGATCTTGCCTGAAACTATACCCGAAGGATCTGCATCGCCATAATAAACAATAGGATGCAGGTTTCTTTCCGAGGCCATGGCAACCAATACCGGGTCATCGCTATTTACAAAGGTGATACCATTTTTTATAGAAGCCAGAAAATCATATAATTCGCCTTTACCTTTTCTTACACCGGCTATTCCTCCAAAGCCTTCCAGATGTGCTTTACCCACATTAGTTATTAAACCGTGTGAAGGCTGAGCGATGCTGCTCAACAATTCGATCTCTTTTTGGTGGTTGGCACCCATTTCAATAACGGCTGCTTCGTGCTGCTTGTTGATCGCTAATACAGAAAGTGGTACACCAATATGGTTATTCAGGTTACCTTGTGTAGCATAGGTTTTAAAGCGCTGTGATAAAACCGCGTTGATCAATTCCTTAGTCGTGGTTTTGCCGTTGCTGCCGGTAAGGCCGATAACCGGTATATGCAATTGCCTCCGGTGATAACGGGCCAGGTCCTGTAAGGCTGTAAGCACATCATCAACCAGCAGGTATTGGCTGCTAACCTGAAAGGCAGGGTTATCAATAACCGCATAGGCGGCACCCTCTGCTATTGCCGCTTCCGCAAAAGTATTGGCATCGAACTTATCGCCTTTAAGCGCAAAAAACAGGCTCCCCGGCACAATTTTGCGTGTATCGGTGCAAATAATGGGGTGTTTTAAATACAGTTGGTATAATTCTTCGGTGCTGGCCATACTACGTAGTGGTCGAAATTACAGAATTATAAAATTTTCAGGACGTTTTCGAACGAAATCTTCAAATTCATTTTATAGGTCATTCATTTCTACTCATCCAGCTGATTACAGCCTTAATTTCGCCATAACTATAGTTATCACCCAGCACCTCTTTCAGCGCTGATAGCTTCCCGATGCCATAACTTTCGACGACATCCTGTATAGCGGGTATTTTTTCCTCTTTCACGAATTCAAGAACATCGATCTTCCCGCTTTGGATAAAATAGCTAAGGTGGCCCTCGATCGTTGCAGGTGACAGGCCGCGATCATGGGCGATCTCGCTGATAGATTTCCCCGAACGATACATGCTATAACTTTCGTTACGCGTATCAGCGGCCCTGAACTTACCGGGGTTCCGGTTTGGTTCAGGTTTTCGTTCCAGCCTGATCAGTTTTTGATTGATACGTGATTCCAGCTTGTTTTTTTCACTATAGTCTTTAACTGGTACCAGGAATTCGCGGCCATAACGGGCCAGTTTGATGTCGCCAAATCCGGATATCCATCTCAGATCGTCAAGATTTTGGGGTAAATAGGTGGCTATCTCTATCAACGTAGTATCCGAAACAATAAGGTAGGCCGGTACGTCGGCCTGAGCTGCCAGGTCGCGGCGCACCAGTTTTAATTCATTCAGCAAGCCCGCTTCAAAGTTCAGGGTCACAGATTCCTGCTCATGTTCAATCTGGGTTGCTATCAATTCAACTTTTTGCAGGCCCTTCAAAACAGCATCACTTTTTTCGGTGAGCTGCAAAACAGGATATTCATCATCAGTAAGCTTTAGATAGTCTTGCATTACCAGTTCTCGCATATAACGGGTCCAATCCACGCGTTGTATATTAGCACCAACGCCATAGGTTTTTAATAGCTTATGTTCTTCCCTGATCTTTTCACGTTTTGATCCCCGCAGAAAATCGATCACATAAGCACTTCCAAAACGTTCTTTCAACCTCGCCACTGCCGATAGTGCCATCTGGGCTATTCGTGTTCCATCGAATTTTTTGACTTCACTAAGGCATACATCGCATGATCCGCAATTGTCGGGGAAGTCTTCGTTAAAATACTGCATCAGGTATTGCCGCCTGCAACGTTGGAGTTGAGCGTATTGCACCATATCATCCAGTTTTTTAAGCATGATAGCGCTTTGTTCCTCGTTGCCTTCAACTTTTGCGAACTCCCGGAGCTTGAAACTATCGCTGGCTGCGTATAACAATAATGCATCCGAGGGCAGGCCATCGCGACCAGCGCGACCGGTTTCCTGGTAGTAGCCTTCAATGTTTTTTGGCAGATGGGCATGTATAACGTAACGTACGTTCGACTTATTGATACCCATACCAAAAGCAATGGTTGCCACAATGATCTTTACTTCGTCGCGTAGGAACGCTTCCTGGTTACGTACCTTTTCCGCGTTTTCTAAACCGGCATGATAGGCCCTGGCGGCATAACCAGCGTTTTGTAATTGTTCAGCCAGGCCTTCGGTAGCTTTTCTGGAAAGGCAGTAAATAATACCCGAATCATCTTTGCGCCGTTCTAAAAACTGTAGCAGCTGTACGAAACTGTTTTTGCGGGGTATTACGCGGTAGGTGATATTTGCCCGGTTAAATGAGGAAACAAATTGGGTAGGATGATCAAGAGCCAGCTTATCCAGTATATCTTTTTGAGTTAGCTTGTCGGCTGTTGCTGTTAGTGCGATCACCGGAGTTTTTGGAAATTCTTTTTTCAAACCCGCCAGCATCAGGTATTCGGGCCTGAAATCATGACCCCATTGCGATATACAATGCGCTTCATCAATAGCAATCAGGCATACCGGCAGCGATCGTAAAAAATTGATCAGCGTGCTACCCGACCTGAATATCCGTTCGGGTGCCAGGTAAAGCAGTTTGATCTGGTTGTTCTGAAGTTTTTGGCTGATGGCCGCCTGCTCGGCATCCGATTGCGACGAGTTTAAAAATGCAGCGGGGATACCGGTGAGGTTCAAACTATCTACCTGGTCCTTCATCAGGGCAATTAGCGGCGAGATAACAATGGTTAATCCGTTTAGTAAAACCGCAGGCAGTTGGTAGCAAAGTGATTTGCCCCCGCCCGTAGGCATCAAAACCAATACATCTTTACCGTTTAGGATCTGATCAATAATTTCGGATTGCTTGTCGCGAAAGGCATCATATCCAAAATATTTTTGGAGTGCTTGTATTGCAGTCATGGCTAAAGTTCAGGTACACAAATGTGCATATTTTTAGCAAAACCGGAAACTCTAATTCAATTTTTATTCAAGCCTTTATTCAACTAACGAAGGGAGCAATGGGCATTTGTCCATAGTCCATAGTCCATAGCCCATAGTCCATAGTCCATAGTCCATAGTCCATAGTCATAGTCCATAGTCCATAGTCCATAGACCATAGTCCATAGACCATAGTCCATAGACCATAGTCATAGTCCATAGTCCATAGCCCATAGTCGATAGTCCATTGCCGAATCCCCAATGACTTAATGACCCAATGACCCAATGACCCATTGCCCAATGACCCAATGACCCAATGACCCAATGACCCAATCAGTTATTTCCCTTCACCCTTCCTTTCAGATCGTCGGCACCGCTTTCGTGGTTGCGGGCTTTGATCTTGGTATTGCCGAAATTATAGGTGAGTGTAAGCCTGGTTACCCTCGATTCACGTTTTTGAGTAATAAACAGTACGGTGCTTTGATAATTACTGTTAACATCGTTGGTCAGCGTGTTGAATATATCGGTCATAGCCAATTTGATATTTAACTTTTTGGCGAAGGTGTGACTCAAACCGGCATCAACCGAATACCGGGGCTTAACGTCATAAAGTCCGTAGGTGAGGTCAGATTGATAATTTGCGGTGATCTCGAACTTATAACCACTAACTGGTGTAAGCGTTTGGGTGGCCCTAAGGTTATAGGCCAGTTGCCCTCTGTCGAGGTTAGCTCCTTCCAGGTTATTTGATTTAAAACCAAGGTAAAATGCCGTTGCATTAATATTGCCTTCCCACCATTTGGTTATGGTAAAAGGGGAATACAAATTGGCACTATAGCTGTTTTGAAGTTGAAGGTTATCGCGGGTTATAAAAGATATTTTTTTAGCCGGATCGGTGCCTGGTACTTCAGTGATAACATCGGTGGTACGGCTGTAGCCAAGTGACAGGGTGATGCTTTTATTATAAGTATAATTCAGTTCGAAATTATTGGTGTATTGCGGCTTTAGGTAAGGATTTCCCTTTTGATAGGTATAGGGGTCTAAATGGAATACAAATGGATTAAGATTATCATAATCGGGCCTGTCGATCCGGCGGCTATAGGAAAGATTGATCTCGTTTTTATCATTGAAAGCATGGTTGATAAAAATACTCGGAAATAAGTCGAAATAGCGGCGATTGATATTGGATACTACATTAGCCGAGTCGCCTCTGGCAGTTGAGTTAGTATATTCTGCACGGAGACCGGCTTGTATAGAAAAGCCTTTAAAATCTTTGTTCAGGTTGATATAACCCGCGTCGATCATTTCGTCATACACAAAATGGTTGGTGCTGATATAGGGGTCTGACACTGCTGTTTTTTCAGTAAGATCATTATCTGTTTTTACATCGCTGAATTTTATCCCTGATTCCAGTTTTAATGACTTGCTGATCGGTTTCGAATAATCGGCTTTTGCTGTGTGGATATCGATCACCGAAGGCGTAAGGTTACCCAGGAATGTTTCCGGACGCAGGCTCGAACCGTTAGGCAGGAAATAATCAGTTACATATTGCGAAAGTGCGTTATTACGGAAATTTGAATAATCGAGATCAGCGCTCAATTGCTGGCCGGCTGTATCTATTTTATAGGTATCATTCAGGTTTACAGCGAAGTTATTATAGGTTTGATGCATGTTCGATACCGTGCGCAGGGTTGAATCTGCAACAGTAAAATTTCGCCCGATATAGGTATTGTCATCGATGCCATTATTTTCGGTATTAAAATAACCATTGACAACAAAACCAAAGGTGTTTTTTGGTGATAAGTCATAATCGGCTCCAATGCGATAGCTGTTGTTGTGCTCCTGATCAATGATCGGACTGGTTTGTCTGAAAAAGGTGGTCGCTCCGTTGCTTTCGGTAATTATTCGCTTGATACCTATATTCTGAATGCGCTGGTTATCGTTATGACTAAATGAACCAAAGATATTCAGGTTTCCTTCTTTGTGGTTAAGTTGGAGGGTTTCGTTGTCCTTCCAATAGGCACCATAACCCGTTCCTGCAGTCAAACTTCCATTAGTACCAGTTTGCTTGTTCTTTTTTAGTTTAATATTGATGATACCCGAATTGCCCGCTGCATCATATTTAGCCGATGGGTTTGCGATCAACTCGATGGATTGGATCGTATTGCCATCAGTTGACCTTAGTAAGGTAGCCAGCTGAGCTGCGGTAAGGTAGGTGAGTTTGTCATTGATCATTACAGTAACGCCCTGCTTGCCTTTTAGGCTGATGTTATCATCCTTATCTACACTTACCCCTGGTGCACGCTCCAGGATATCCATGGCGGAGTTTCCGGCAGCCAAAACACTTCCGGCTACGTTTACTACTACCCGGTCTGTTTTTTGTTCAACCAAAGCGCGGGTGGCAACAATGTTTACGGTTTTAAGATTCTGGTTTGATGGATGAAGACTGATGATTGGCAAAGTAACCGACAAAACATTTTGGTCGATACTAATTGGCTTGCTGCTTACTTTTTGGTAACCAACAATGCTCACATTAACCAGGTATTGTCCGTTTTTAATATGATCAAAGGAGTAAACGCCGGCTTCACTGCTGATGGTACCCTTTACCTGACTCGAATCGGAAGCGTTTAAAAGGCTGGCGGTAACAAAAGGCATGGGCTTGCCCTGTTCGTCCAATAATGTACCGGATATATGTCCGGCTGGTGCGGTTGACTGTGCCATAGCCGCACTGCTGGCTACAAGCAGGAACAATAGTGTAATATAAAGTGTTTGTATAGTTGTTTTCATTTGATGGATATCTTTAAAAATTTGACAATAGAAAGCCTGTCCGGTTGTTTTTCCGGTTTTTGGGTTTATCAATAAATATTTGTTTTCGTTTAGCTACCCTGGGTGTTCCGGGTAATTTTAGTCCTTAGTATTTTGTCTCCTTTAATTTTTTTGAGGCAATAGCCGGTTAATAGTTCTTTAGCATTCACACTAACGAGAGTTTGCTGACAATAGAAGCGCAGCTATCGTTATTTAATCATAAGATGGACTTTTCTTTTAAATGGTTACAGCCAAAGGGGGCGTTTTCGACCAATGCATGGGTTAAATAGGTAAAGACCCGTTTTTCGTCGGTGAAAATTATTCGAAGCAGTTCAACGCGGGTACTACCTGATGTAGTATATCCCGGAAAAATGAGAAAGCCGGTTCATTCAGCTTCGTTTGGCCAAAGTGGCCCTGGTGATTTTTGTTTTTAAATATGCCGTGAGAGAAATGCATCCCCGCTGGCAGCATTTTTATAACCCTCATTTTTTGCATGCTTAATGAAGCTTTTGGCTCCTGGTTTAAATAAGGTTGCGCAACATAAAAAACAAACATAAGCCCGCCTATAAGCAGGCTTATGTAAGTTGATGGCATTTTCATCGGTGAGTTATCCATGGATGAAAAAATCAATTTTATTTTACTTTGATCTTTGTGCTGTCAATAGGTAAATGCTTCCTGATTATAGTATCCGTAACCAGGGTATCCACCTTACATTGCATACCGTTGTCGGTCATGATGAAAGTAGCTGTATTCACCTTATCATATTCCTTTTTGTTAAGCTCATTACAATCGTGAATATTGAAATTTGCAATACGGTCTATATTATGGTCTATCACCACTTTGGCGTATTTAGGCAGTCTTAGGGTTAGCTCAACTTCTTCATCGTGGCAGGGTTCATCAGTTTTGCCATAAAAGCGCTGATCAAACTTTAGTAAGGTATCCAGCTGTTTGAAATTGTATTTAATATCGCGGGCATTGGCCAATGCTGCTTCATAAAACGCTCCCCTTGCGCGATACGATTCTGTAAGCGAAGGCTGGCCGGAATCGGCGATCTCGATATTTAACCGGATATTGCGGTGATTGAAGGTATCAAAATCATTATCTTCATCGTCCGTGATCTTCATATTGGGCGATAAACTTTTAATATTCAGCCGGGCGCTATCACCGGCGGTGAAATATTTAAGTTCATTGGCACTTATATAATAGGTGTTATTTTTCGAAGGCTTTAAAGTTATCGTTTCTACAACATTGGCATGGGAGCGAAACTCTGATACGATGCCTACCACCTCGAAAACAAATACACCAACAGCGCATATCCAAACAGCAAGTGCAGTGGTGCCAGTTGAACGGTTTATACTTCCCACATGGAATATACCCTTTAACACCAGCATAATAATGCTTACCAGAGGGATGATAGCCACAAGAAATGCCGAGATAAAGATGGTATTGGCATTATGATGTCGCAGGAGTTCGTAGGGGATATCGTGAAAAGGCATAAAATGACCCACGCTTAAAAATGCCACCAGCGCAACGATAAAGAATACAAGCCAGCCAAAACAGGCTAGTAATATTAATATACCGACAAGCTTAAGGAATAGATTTGCGAATCCTGTCAAAAAATTTGCAAGGTGGTGGCCCAGGTCGCCGGAGAAGTCGCGTGCCTTATACACGAACGGACGGGCTTCCTGTTTAAAGTTTGAAAAGTTTTGGTGCATGCTGCCCAATTCCTGTTCAAAGTTGCGTTTGAAACCTTCGAGGTTTAACTTTTCACCTTTCATAGCCATTTTGTCGGCACGGCTTATCGCTTTCGGAACCACTATCCATAATATGATATATAGGAGTAAGCCGGTGCCACCTGCCAAAAAGGTAAGTGCAAAGGCAAGTCTGATCCAAACCACCTGTACATCGAAATAATTGGCAATACCTGCCGCTACACCAGCTATCAGGTGATCGTCCGGGTCGCGGAACAGGCGGCGTTTATTGTTATTACTATAAAAGTTGTCGGAAAAGCCCGGTTCGGCATCCTGTTCTGATTTTTCGAAATCGGCCACGGTACCCATCTGACTGATTACGGCGTTAACGTCCTGTTCTACAATAACCTGTTTACCTTCATGCGCAAGCAGTTCGTTGAACATCTCGGCTATGCGGTTTTCAATGTCGGTTGTGATCTCCAGACTATCCGCTGAATTCAGGAAATGACGTTTTACGTCCGTCATGTAGTTTTTGAGAACTTCGTAGGCATCTTCTTCAATGTGAAACACGATGCCGTTTATATTGATGATAATTGTTTTGTTCATGATCTTTCTTGTTAGCAGGTTATTTTACTTTCCGGTCGCCGATGGAGGTTTTAACGGCATAAGCCAGTTCCTGCCAGGTTTTGTCCAGTTGTTCCAAAACTTTTTTTCCTTCGTCTGATAAGACATAATATTTTCTTGGTGGTCCCGATGTAGACTCTACCCAGTTATAACTAAGGAGTCCGTTATTTTTTAAGCGGGTTAAAAGAGGGTACAAAGTACCTTCAACCACAAGCAATTGAGCGCTCTTTAATTCAGCAATAATATCTGAAGCGTAGATCTCGCCTTTTGCTATAATGGAAAGGATGCAATATTCCAAAACACCTTTCCTCATTTGGGTTTGTGTATTCTCGACAATCATATCACAAAGATATATGTTTTAAATTGTATTATGCAATACATAGTACTAAAATTATTATTATTATGTGCTTAAAGTGCCTTTTTTTAAAAAAAATTTACCTTTTGAAAGATTTTATTTGACTTTTTAATAATCTAACAGTACTTTTATCTCTAATTAACTATTAACTGATCTTATTATTAACGAAATGAAAAAACTTCTACTAGTAAGTTTGTGCTTTCTGATGTTATGCGTAACACAGGTGTTTGCACAAAGCCGTACAGTTACTGGTACGGTTACGGCCAAGGATGATGGCCTTCCGATCCCAGGAGCCTCAGTAAAAATCAAAGGCTCAAACATCGGTACACAAACCGATGCCTCTGGTAAATTCTTATTAAAAGTGTCGACCGGCCAAACGCTCGTCATCAGCTTTGTAGGGTACAAAACCCTGGAGATCGCTGTTGGTACGGGTAGCGTCATCAATGCTACACTGTTTTCTACATCTACCCAGTTAAGTGAGGTGGTTGTAACAACATTCGGTAAGCAAAGACAATCTGCACAGCTGGGTTATTCAACTGCAAAGGTGAACAACGCCGACCTTAACACAGCTAAGCCTGTGAGTGTTGCCAATGGTTTAACCGGTAAAGTTTCCGGTTTGCAGATCAACACCATTAACGCTGGTTTGTTCGCTCCAACCCGTATCACCTTGCGTGGTAGCAGGTCGTTGACCGGTAACAACCAGCCGCTGATCGTTGTGGATGGTTCTATCTTCTACGGAGATATCAGCACCCTGAACCCTGAAGACGTTCAATCAACCGACGTTTTGAAAGGTTCCAGCGCATCTGCAGTTTATGGATCTGATGCATCCAACGGTGTGATCATCATCACAACCAAACACGGTAATGGTCTTAAGTCGCAATCAGCTACATTATCTTCTACAGTTGACGTAGAAAGCGTATCTTACCTTCCAGGTTTGCAAAACCAATTCGGTAGCAACGGTGGTGAGTATGCGGTAAATGATTTCAATAAATTTGGCGGATTTGGCTCTGATGGTACTTACCATGCATACTATATCCCTTACGAAAATCAAAGTTATGGTCCTTTATATAATGGTACCCTGGTGCCCTTGGGTCGTCCGCTTCCTAATGGTCAATATGAAAGTGTTCCTTATACCGGTAACCCTAACCAAAAAAGAGATTTCTTAAATACAGGTTATACCACTCACCTTAACTTCTCTTACGATGCCAACGAAGAAAATGGTAGTTTCCACTTATCTTTTCAGGATGTTAACAGTAAGGCGGTTATGCCAGGTGACGTAGGTCGCAGGGATATTTTCCGTTTAGGTGGTGATAAAAAATACGGTATTTTCTCTTTAACGTATTCTGCGACTTATACCAAGTTAAATACAAATACTACAAACACTGGTGGTGTATATGACGATTTGCTGGAATCACCAGTATTCGTTCCTGTCGCGGATTTGAAAAATGTAAACAGCAAATGGGGTAATCCTGATACCTATTATAACGACTACTACTACAGCCCAGGCCAGATCATCGCCGAGCAAAGGTATTTGTCTGCTACCGATCACATTAACGCTAATATCGCTTTAAACTTAAAGCCATTTAAATGGGTTAATTTGACCTACCGTTCGTCAATTGAAAATATTTCAAGCAGGAGCGAACAAAAAGACGCTGGTATCACTTACAGTGCTTATTCATTCACTGCAGATACGATCAACTACGAAAATCCAAACGGAACAGGAATTGTTAAAGCCGAGGACTCAGGTACGAAATATTCTGCTACCAACGTAGTACCTTCTTATGGTGTTCAAAATTTCAATAACCTTTTGTTCAGCTCAGACTTCCTGGCGAACTTCAATACAAAGTTCCTGAAGAATTTCTCATTCGATGGAACAGGTGGTATCACTTACCTTGAAAATAAGATCACTTATGATCCGATCAATCAAGGTCCTTTGAACTTCACTCCTTATAATACACAGAACTTTTCATCCACCCCAAGCGTAGGTGGTCAGTTTACTGATGAAGCAAGAAAGCTGGGTTACTTTGCAGAAAGTACATTTGGCTATAAAGACTTCGCCTTCGTTCACGGTTCGTTCCGTACAGATATCGATACCAGGTTATCGAAAGCTAACAGGTACATCCCTTATTATGATATCGACGGTTCATTGATCCTGAGCCAATTGTTTAAAAGCATTACCGACAATGGTATCCTGAACTTTGCTAAAGTAAGGTACGCACACTCATTGACTGGTAACGTTTCGGCATTGGCGGGTGGTTCACAATATATCGCTTACGGTGCTTACAAAACAATCCCAACTTATGGTTCAGCTTACAGCTTCCCATATGCTAGTTCGGGTATAGCAGGTTACTCGTTGACTACAGTTATTGCGAATCCAAACATCAAACCAGAAAAAATCACTGAAGATGAAGTTGGTTTGGATCTGGGCTTCCTGAATGATCGTATCAATCTGACCGCATCATATTACAAATCAACCACCAAAGACGGTATCGTTTATGCTTCGATCTCAAGTGCTTCAGGTTTCAACTCTGCACTTGTTAACGCTGCAAACTCTTCAAATACCGGCTTGGAATTAGATCTGAGCGGTACTGTTGTTAAGAATTCAAACTTAACATGGGTAGTTAAAGCTAATTGGACACATCAGACCAGCGTAGTAAACAGCATCGTATCAGGTGTTAGTGCTATCAACATCGGTAACTCTTCTTACGCTGTAGTTGGAAAAGCTTATCCTGAATTGGAAACTTATGATTGGAACCGCGACCCATCAAATGGTAAAGTTATTGTTGATGCCAACTCAGGTTTACCAACCAGAGCAAGTTCAATCAGTGTACTTGGCCAAGCAGTGCCTAAGGATATCATCGGTTTGTCAACCAATATCAAATACAAATCATTCGCTTTCTCAATGACCTGGGATTACAGAGGCGGACATAAATTTTTCGTATCAAGTTTGGGTAACACACTTGACCATAGCGGTAACGGTATTACTTCAGTTGTTGCTGGTCGTCAGCGTTTTGTATTCCCGAATTCTGAATACAAGGACCCAACATCAGGACAATATGTTGCTAACACCAACGTGGAAGTACAGGATGGTAACTTTAACTTCTGGCCAACTCTATACCAGAGCGTGGGTGCTAACTATGTATTGAGTGCTGCCGCATGGAAATTGCGTGAAGCTGCAATTACTTACAGCTTACCTCAGTCTGTTATCAGCCAGGTTAAATTTATCAAGGGCGCAAGCTTAACTGTATCCGGCCGTAACCTGTTGATGTTCACTCCAAAAACTAACGTGTTTACCGATCCTGAATTTAGCAACGATACCGGTAACGGTGTAGGTACATCCGGTCTCGGACAGTTGCCACCGACCAGGATATTCAGTACAACATTGTCTGTAACTCTTTAAGATTGATAAGAAAATGAAAAATATAACGATTTTTAAACGAAATGGATACGTTACCTCGCTACTAGCGGTGGTGATGTTATTAGGCACGTTTAGCTGTAAAAAAGGGACTTTTGATATTAATCAAACCAATCCTAATAGCCCTACAGCAGTGCCTCCCGGTACAGCTTTGGCCGCTGCTTTGACAGGTACTGCCAACCTTATTTATTCGGGTGCTGTAGGTGGGAACCAGGATATATTAAATAACTGGATGGGTTACTGGACTCAGAGTGGTGCCTATACCCCAAGCAATACCTATGTACTTTACCAATTGACCAGCAGTACAGGTTCTGGTAACTGGGACGTAGCCTACAATAACCTGAGTAACTACCATGCTTTAATGACCAACGTTGGAACATCTTCAACCAATGCAAATTATCGCGCTGTTAGTTTGATCATGACCTCTTTTGTATTTCAACGTATAGTTGACCTTTACGGTAGTGCGCCATATACAACAGCTTTGATCCCAAATGCGCAATTTTCGTACAAATACGATAGCGGCGATGTGATCTATAAAGCTATCGCAGCAAAGCTTGACACTGCAGTTGCATTGATCAATGCTAATCCAAATGCTACAGCACTTGGTACAAGCGACGTAATGTTCCAGGGTAATATGGCCAAGTGGGTCAAATTTGCCAATACGCTGAAGCTTAAAATTTTATTGCGTCAGACTGAATCATCAGCCAATGGTTCTTTAGGTTCTGCTGCTGTTCAAACTGCTCTGGCTGGTTATACTCAGGCTTCATTCCTGGGTGCCGGCGAAGATGCTTCTATCAACCCAGGCTATTCAAATGCTGCTGATAATCAGGAAAATCCTTTATACCTTGATGTTGTAGCAACCGCTAATGGTTCGCCAGGTATCAACCAAAAGTATTACCGTGCTAATAAATACTCGGTTGATTTTTATACAAATAATAATGACCCTCGTTTGTCAGCACTTTATTATCCTAATTCAAACGGTGTTATTCAAGGACGTGTTTATGGCAGTACACTTGGTACTGAAGCAAACTCGGTTATTTCTGCAATCACTGCTTTTGGGTTAGATTCAAAGGGTAATTACAATGGTCCTTCAGTTTCTGCTCCCATTATTCCTGCAACTGAGAGTTTGTTTTTGCAGGCTGAGGCTATCCAACGCGGTTACATAGCTGGTGACGTTACAGCAACTTTCAATAGCGCTGTAGCCGAGTCTTTCCGTTTATATGGTGTGCCAAATGCGTCAGCAGCAGCAACTGCATATACATCTCAAGTTAATACAATTACCAATATCACAGCTTCAGCTACCCCTCTCGCAACTATTATTACTCAGAAATGGGCCGCTTTAAATGGTATCGATCCATTGGAATCGTATAGTGATTACAGAAGGTTAGGTATTCCTAAAGTTCCGATCTCGGTTTATCCTGGTGTAACCGTAACGCATATTCCTTTCCGGTTCCCTTATCCATTAAGCGAACTTAACTACAATGGCGGCAATGTGCCTTCAGGTGGTAACGGTACTGAATCGTTAACGGCTCATATCTTCTGGATGCCGGCAAATGCAGACTCTTTTTAATAAATTAAATATTTGAAAAATGAAAAAGTTATTAATCTTCATATTAGCAATCGCGGGGATCTCGTTATCTTCCTGCTTGAAGGATAAGCCGAATACCGACTTTTCGTCGATCGGAACAGTCCTTGAGCTCCCATACGCTGGTTTGCAGTATTTTAGCCGTGATGCGGTTACCGCATCAGGCGATACGGTAGTCCTGTCGTTCGGAGTAAACATCGCTTCTGCGAAACCATTGTCAACTGATACCAAATATACTGTTGCAGTTGATTATACCTTGTTGGATAACTATGTAGCGGCACATTCGCTGATAGCTTACCAACAGTTACCAGCAAATTCTTATGTTATCAGTAAAACTGGTGGTACCATCAAAGCTGGTCAGCGTTTGGATTCTATTACAGTTACCATCTACAAAGGCCTATTGGACCCTGCAAAGAGCTATATGCTGCCAATTAAATTGGCCAGTACCTCTAATGGTATTTTGAGCGGTAATTTTAATGCTCACTATTACCACATTATTGGTAACCCATTTGCTGGTCCGTACACCTGGAACTTTACCCGTCACAACAATCCAACTGGAGCAGGTGCACCATCTGGTGGTTCATTCTCGGGTGCAAGTACTACTATTTACCCGGTATCACCAAATAACTTCGAGACTTTCAGTGGTTATTATGTACAGACTGAAAAATACGAAGTTACTTTTGGTCAGCCGGACGGTACACATTTCAACAATTTCCAGATCGCTTTTGATCCGGCGTCTATTGCAAACGCGTTTACTGCAAACGGTATTTCGGTTACGCAAGCGCCAGTATTTGGCTTCGGAACGGCTTATGATCCTGCAGCTTCTTATACCTATTCGGAATCATTGCAATTCTTTACATTCCAATATGTTGTGTTCAATGGCGCAGCGTACAGGTTCTGTATTGATAATTTTGTGCATCAATAAGCATATTTTTATGATATCAAAGCCGCTTCATTATTTGGAGCGGCTTTTTTTATGAAAAATATTCGAAAAGGATACGAACTAATTTAAAAACACTTTTGTTAAAATATTTTTATTGATACTACGTTTTTTTGTAGGTGTCATTTCTGTAAACAAGTTTGTTAGTTTGAAACTAAAGTTTTAATTTTAGAAAAATTATATCTCTATGAAAATGAAAATATCAATATTTTTCGTGTTTTTGTTGTCGCTGTTAAATACAGTTAGGGCGCAAGAATTGATCGTTAACGGCGTAGTGAACGATAAAAGTGGAAGCCCGGTTTCAAAAGCCTATGTGCAGGATAAAACTGATAAAGTTGCTGTAAGAACTGATTCAGCTGGTAGGTTTACGCTCAAAGCAAGCCCCAATGCCGTACTTTTAGTTGCCGCTGCTGATTATGATTCGAGGGTGATCGACGTAAAAAATAAATCTAACCTGCTTATAGTGCTGGAATCGAAAAAGGATTTTTCCGAGACGCCGGTTCAATCGCCAAGTTTATTCAGCGATTATAACGCCAGTAACGGGGCGGCTTCGGCAGTGGTTTATGGCGGTCGTTCTTCTTCTATCTTGCCTGTATTTCATCCGGTGGGTGACACCAGGGGTAGCAGGTATTTGTTTAAGGATTGGGCTACCGGTTTTGTTGTGAGCCCGTTGGATTCTGTTTATAAGAACCCTGACTTCGGTTTTAACTATGATAAAATGGAAGGTGGCTTATTGCTTACTCAGGACAAAAAGACAGTTGTTGAAATTGATAAGGATAAAATTAAGTCATTTACACTTTACAATGCGATCGGACAGCCTTCTGTCTATGAGTACGTTCCGGAAATTGATAAAACCCGCTTTCCTCAGCTATTGTCTAAAGGCGATAAGTATAAAATATACAAGTTAACTACCACAACCTTCGTTAAGGCAAATTTCCGTACAGATGGTATGACTTCGTCTGGCAACAACTATGACGAGTTTGTTGACGAGGATAGCTACTTTGTTTTGGATGTGAAATCAAAAACGGTTCAACCACTATCCCTTAAAAAGAAATCAATCAAAACGGCTTTTGCTGCTGATGGCTCAAAATTGAATACCTTTTTCGATGCATATCCGGAAAAGATCGACGACTCCTACCTGAAGAAGCTCGGTGATTTTTTGAATCAATAAAACAAAGAGGCGCTTTAAGCGCCTCTTTTGCTTTAAGATCATTTTTTATCTACGCTATATTTACCCGGGCCGATAAATAGTAAACCGGCAAAGACTATCGTGTCTTCTATCGCATGTGAAGCGTCTCCAAGTCCACCACCACTTTTTAGTTGCATAGCAACAGCAACCAGGAGGTTGATAACCAACAACAGACATACTGGCCTGAACGCTAAACCTATGATCAGCAGAAACCCCCCGCCCGTTTCTGCAATGGCAGCCAAAAGTCCCCATATCGTTGGTAAAAAATGGATACCCACATAATTGGTTGCGTGGCCAAGCTCCTCCCATTTGTGTGGCCCGCCCATCAACTTTGGAAAGCCGTGATAAATGAACATGATACCTAAACCTACACGGATGAGGAGCAAACCAAAGTTTTTGTAATTTCCTAAATTGCTAAATAATGCCATGTGATAATTTCAATTAGTGTAATGATCATAAGTATACAGCTGATACCGCGTCGCTGGTTACTTCGAGGCGTAACTTCTTACCCAATACGAGCGATTGATTATTGACGATATGCCCTGCCGGGAAATCGAAACAAACCGGGTAATGATACTTTCTGACGATCTCCATCACAATTTCCGGAACAGTTTGGCCGAAAGGAATGTCATTGTCCTTTAGGTCCGTAAAGCCGCCAACGATCAGTCCGGCAAGGTTTTTAAGTTTGCCGGCCCGGTCCAGCGTTCTGAGCATCCGGTCAACGGAATACAGATATTCGCCAACGTCTTCAACGAACAATATATTGCCATCATATTGGTAATCGGAAACCGAGCCTAATACAGATACCAGCAGGCTTAGATTGCCTCCAACCAGTTTGCCCGTACCCGAACCGCGGCGGTTGAGGTAGTTTGATTTTATTGTATAAATAATTTCTTCCCCAAAAAGTGCCCTGCGCAAGGTTTCGAGTGAATATTTAGATGCATCAGGAATATTTACAGGCATTTGCCCGTGTATTGTTTGCGTGTTGAAATTTGCATACAAATGCGCATGTAGCACGGTAATGTCACTAAACCCGACGATCCATTTAGGATGGGTTTTAAAATAGCTGAAATCAACCATGTCTATCATGCGTACAGTGCCGTATCCCCCCCGCGCGGCAATGATAGCTTTGATATCGTCATTATCAATAAATCGCTGAAAATCCAATGCGCGTAATTGGTCATCGCCGGCAAACTGGTGGTATGATGCAGAGAGTGTTGCGCCAGTTACCACTTCCAGTCCCCACGACTCTAAGAGTACAACTGCATCGGTCATTGGTCCGGGTAATTTTTTGGCGGGACAGGTTATCGCAACTACGTCTCCTTTTTTCAGGAAGGGGGGTATCAGTTCAGGAGTAGTGCCGGCACTTTGCATTTTAAATAAAATATTATAAACGTATATCGATGATCAGCTATCAGATTATGGATACCTGCGCCCCTCACATTCCAACTTAAATCGATTATCTTTGCACGCAATTTAGTATTAATGTCACAACTTAATAAATATAAAAGGTACACTATTACCTCGGCATTGCCTTATGCTAATGGTCCGCTGCATATCGGACACCTGGCTGGGGCCTATTTGCCGGCGGATATTTTTGTACGTTACCTGCGTTTAAAAAAGCAGGATGTGGTATATATCTGCGGCTCTGATGAGCATGGCGCTGCTATCACCATCAAAGCTAAAAAAGAAAATACCACACCACAGGCAATTATAGATAAATATCATGCCCAGATCAGGGATAGCTTTGCGGAGTTTGGGATATCTTTTGATATTTATCATCGTACTTCGTCGCCGATACACCACGATCTGTCGCAGGAGTTTTTTCTGAATTTGTATGAGAAGGACGAGTTCATAGAAAAATACTCGGAGCAATACTATGATGAAGATTTTCACCAGTTTCTGGCTGACCGCTATATCACCGGTACCTGCCCTAACTGCAGTAACCCCAATGCCTATGGCGATCAGTGCGAAAATTGCGGCACTTCGCTTAATCCTACTGACCTGATCAATCCGATATCAACGCTGAGCAGTAAAACGCCGGTTTTAAAGCCTACCAAACACTGGTATCTGCCCCTGGACAAGTACCAGCCATGGCTCGAAAAATGGATCGATGAAAAAGAAGGCGAATGGAAGGTGAATGTATTCGGGCAATGTAAATCGTGGCTGAAATCGGGCCTGCAACCCCGTTCCATGACCCGCGACCTTGATTGGGGCATTGATGTGCCGCTGGAGGAAGCCAAAGGCAAAAAGCTGTATGTGTGGATGGATGCACCTATAGGGTACATTTCGGCAACCAAACAATGGGCCATTGACAATAATAAAGACTGGAAGCTTTACTGGAAGAAGCAGGCAAAAGAAGAAGATAATTCATGCCTGATACATTTTATTGGTAAAGATAATATAGTTTTTCATTGCATTATTTTCCCGGCGATACTGCAGGCGCATGGTGAATATATTTTACCGCAGAATGTGCCGGCCAACGAGTTTTTGAACCTGGAGGGCGACAAGCTTTCAACCTCAAGGAACCACGCGGTTTGGCTGCATGAATATTTGGAGGAGTTTCCCGGTAAGCAGGACGAGCTGCGCTATGTACTTACATCAATTCTGCCAGAGACCAGCGATAGCGAATTTACCTGGAAAGATTACCAGGCGCGGGTAAACAACGAACTGGTTGCCATACTGGGTAATTTTGTGAACCGGGTAATGATCCTGATGCATAAATTTTTTGAAGGTAAACTGGAAAGCCCGCACAGCCAGATCGTTTTGGAGGAGCCATCACTAGGTAATGACCTTGCCCGCCTGCATCAGGAACTGGAACAAAATATCGAAACCTACCGGTTCAGACAAGCTTTGCAGAACGTGATGGATATTGCCCGTTCAGGTAATAAATACCTGACCGAAAAAGAACCCTGGAAGACCATTAAGACCGACCCGGAGGATGCCCGTAAAACACTGCACAACTGCCTGGTATTAATCGGTCACCTGGCAGCCGCAATGCAACCTTTTTTGCCCGCTACGGCGCTTAAAACGCTTGGTATGCTGAACTGGGGAAGCGAACAGTTAGGATTTGATCAGGAAATAACCTTTAAAACCGGGCATCAGCTGAATCAGGCTGCCTTGCTGTTTGAGAAGGTGGAGGATGAAACGATTAGTGCCCAGATAGAAAAGCTTGCGGCGAAAAAGCAGGTTTCGGCGCCGGCGCTGCAATTGCAGCCCGCAAAGGAAAATATCAACTATGATACTTTTGCAAGTCTGGATATCCGCATCGGAACTATTCTTACTGCCGAGAAAGTGGCCAAAACCAAGAAACTGCTTAAACTTACCGTCGATACCGGTCTGGATCAGCGGACAGTAGTTTCCGGCATTGCCGAGCACTACGAGCCGGAAGCCATTATTGGGCAAAGGGTAAGCATATTAGCCAACCTGGAGCCACGCGAGATAAAAGGTATTGTATCACAAGGTATGATCCTGATGGCAGAAGATGCGCAGGGTAAACTCAGCTTTGTTTTACCTGCCGATGATTTACACAATGGCTCGGTTGTTAGATAACAGATAAATTTGCACCTTTGCATTGCTTTTGAATGATGATGAAATTCAGGTAATTCCGCATTTGGCATTGCGAATTCCGCATTCAAACTGGCCCCGTAGTTCAATGGATAGAATAGAAGTTTCCTAAACTTTAGATATGGGTTCGATTCCCGTCGGGGCTACCTCTTTCGTAGTTTAAAGTCTCAAGTCGAAAGTCTTGAGACTTTTTTTGTTCATGGTGTTCACGTAAAACGCGTATAAACGCACTTAAATGCTCTTAAAATCATTGTTTTTAGGACAAAAACAGGCTTAAAGTGGCATTGGGATTTACGGTCATTTTGTGGGAATTTTGTAAGTAGCTTACCTTCAATTGTTTAAGTGTTCAAAAACCAGTGCCCGACCGGAAATTGTAAAGTGTTGAAAGTCAGTCTTGTACAGCCAGTGTATTACAAAAATTTACGGTCGGATCGATGCGGCCCGCTAAGTTGTTGTTTGCCAATGTATTAGCCCGAAACATGCCGGTAATATTTCACACCTCTTAACAGGCTGATATTCAAGGCCTGTTTTTGTAAACCCGGCATTTTTTGCGAAACGATTTCCGATGGTGTTCAACGGCGGCCGTAAGTTATTATGATTGAATAATTTAGCTTAAATTTAACTGTGTACGTTTTTTTTAGCTAACATCGTGGGCAAAGGCTGCATACCCGAGCCAGGGCGGTATCGTCCAAAAATTGAAAGCTTTTTATCAACAATGAGAAATAGAATAGGGACAATATTAATTTTGATATGCTTAGGGTGTAAATATTCAAATAAGAATATTGAAGCAATTTCAGTTCAAAACGATTCATCTAAAAAGGGTAATGGGAAAGTTAATATCAAAAGTGACACAAAATTAGCTCCAAAGGTTAGCCAGGATAATTCAAGTAATCCCAATCAGAGTAAACTAACCTGCGATAGTTTGCTGATTTTACTTATTAAATCAAGTTCTATAGATAAAACTGCGTTAAGTGAGCGAGCAGGGATAGACAGTATTAAAAAAAGAGTTATTTATTTGACATTTTCTCATATTAATAAAGAAAATAGTACTGAGCACAACTCATATTACTTAGAGGTTGATTTAAATAAAAGAGAATTGAGAGAGATAGCGGAGCAATCTGAGCTACTTAATTTTGATAGACGATTATTAACTCGCATTATTGATCAAAAATGCTATGATATCGATGCTGATTATGTCACTGCACCTCAGCAACAAACCAATAGCATCCAGTAATGTGAAAAACACGGACTAACGTATGGAAAAGCCGGCTTTCTCATCAAGGTACGAACTTCTAAACAAGGCTAAAGGCATACCTTGCGATTGCCACGTCGCTAGCAACCCGCAATCCCTGGCTGGCTCCTCGCAAGGACAAATTTTTTAAAAGGAAGATGAAAAAGCGCTGGCCTGTGGGTGTCATCGCAACAGCTTCGGGTGAAAATAAAACAGAACAGGGCTGGGAAGTGCGACAAAGGCATCAAAGATTTGTCAATTGAAGGGTAATAAAGTCGCAGGTTAACCCGGGACAAAGATTTGCAGCCTGGGGGTTCTGTTTTATTTTGCAGGGGTAAAGGCCTGCGGGCAAAGAGGCATTAGCGATGACGGGTGCGCCTTTGGTTATTTTGGCGCAACAAATTGCGATAGCAATCATGAGCCCCTTAAAAAAACAAACAACTGCGAATAACTGACTAGGCCTCCGCGGCCATGAGCGGTGGATGTTTGTCCCTTGAACAAAGCCCATCTGGCGCGAGTATGCCGCGCAAAAGCCTTGAGCGCGGTGTAATCGTGTTTAAGTGCCAGGGCTTCTGCTTAGACAGGAGTACACAGCCCGCAGGACGGCGCTGCAAACTCGCTGAAGTGGGATTGCAATAAGCCTTTGAGCATGGATAGTGGTTTTTTTAAGAAACTTTTGTTCACCGTTTAAATCAATGCTTAGAAATAGTATCTTGCGAAACGGGGAAGCTGAAAACCGACTAAGAGTAAGCCTAAATCTAAATTTTTTATCATGAAACTAAGTTTTTTAAGAATGACAATGTTGGCTTTGACACTCCCAATATTATTTTCCAGCTGTGCAACAATTTTTGGACATAGCTCTTATCCAGTTACAATCAACAGTAATCCAACTGGAGCTGCGGTAAGTATTACAGACAAATCAGGTAAGGAAGTTTTTAAAGGCACAAGCCCAGCCACGGTTACACTTAAATCAAGTTCAGGCTTTTTCGCAAGAGCAGAATATCAGGTGAAAATTTCAGCCCCTGGCTATGCCGAGCAAGTAATTCCCATTAACTATAAACTTAACGGTTGGTATTTTGGAAATCTTTTGATCGGAGGGATTTTAGGAATGTTGATCGTCGATCCTGCTACCGGTGCCATGTGGAAATTGGATACGCCACCATTAAACGTTAATTTAAGCAAGCTATCTGCGGCCGCCAAGACACCGCAGTTAGAAATTATTAATATAGCTAGTCTTCCACAAAATTTGAAAGACAAACTAGTTCGCATAAACTAATTAATGTAACGTTATTCCTATTTTGACTATACAATTAAAACAAGAATATTCTTTGATATTGATTTTTAATGTTGAAACTCCTTGCCGTTAGACAAGGAGTTTCAACATTAAAAAGACTTTATATTTTTCGTAACGTATTCAATCAATATATCCATCTGGCGCGAGTATGCCGCCTGCAGGCCAAAGCTGCATACCCGCACTTGGGGGGGTACGAACTTCGAAGCAATGCTAAAGGCATACCTTGCGATTGCCACGTCGCTTCCAACCCGCAATTCCTGGCTGGCTCCTCGCAAAGACATATTTTTTAAAAGGCAGGTTAAAAAAGCGTTGGGCCTGTGGGTGTCATCGCAACAGCTTCGGGTGAAAATAAAACAGAACAGGGCTGGGAAGTGCGACAAAGGCATCAAAGATTTGTCAATTGCAAGGTAATAAAGTCGCAGGGTAGCCCGTGACAAAGATTTGCAGCCTGGGGTTCTGTTTTATTTTGCTGGGTAAAGGCCTGAGGGCAAAGAGGCATTTGCGATGACGGGTGCGCCTTTTGGTTCCTTTTGGCGCGACAAAAGGAACAGCCTCCGCGGCAACTGAGCGGCGAATGTTTGTCCCTTGAAGAAAGCATGTCCTGACCCCGAATAACACCGCCAAACCCACCGCACTCACCCTTCGACGAGCTCAGGATGACACCAACCTAAGATACGATTTTAAGACACGATTTTTGGATTTTAAAGATGCCGGCCTAAAGGCATGCCTTGCGATTGCCACGTCGCGGCCAACGGTGAAGCCCTTTGGCTCCTCGCAAAGACAAAAAGGTGTCAGGTCAGACTTACGAAGTTTGGAAAACTTCGTAAGTCTCATTCAGGTAATATCCACCATGTCATTTCGAACGAGCTGCTTTGGCACAGCGCCGGGCGCGAGGAGAAAACCTAAACGCCATGCCCGGCAGGGGGAACAAGTTTTCTCCTCACCCCCAACGGCACATGCTTTGCCGGCTCGTCGAAATGACATGCTCGTTTGTGGTATTAGTTCAGATATTGTGGTACTATGTTGAACTGGATTTTATATCCAGACTAATGTAAGTTGACACGAGTACACTGCCCGCAGGCCAGGGTTGCATATTCGCGGCAGGGGGGTATTATTTGTATCAAATGCCGAAAATTTAATTATATCCTTGATGATACTTTAATGGCTTTATCAAAAAAACCGATCGGGTTTATAGGGTAACTGTAAAGGTAGTTCCTACATTTTCGGCACTGTTAAATTCAATAACACCTTTAAGCAAGTCTACATATTGCTTCACTATAGCTAGGCCCAGACCAGTGCCCTGAATGAACTTAGTATTCTGCGCTCTGAAAAAAGACGCGTATACATTTTTATGTTCAACTTCAGGGATCCCAAGGCCAGTATCTGCAACTTTGATCGTAAGTTTTTTATCGCTGATTTCAATAAACAAATAAACAGCATCATTTTTAATGGAAAATTTCAGTGCATTTGAAACAAGGTTTTGGATAATAATTTTTATCATTTCTAAATCGCTATTAAAAATTTCGGGACCATTTTGTTCGAAGTTTATTAAATTAGCTTTCCCAAGGGAAATATTAAAATTAATTATAATGTCTTCGCAAAGTTCCCGGAGGTTAAAATCCTGTTTATTAATACTATGAATATTGGTGTCTAACCTATCAACTGTTAAAAACTCATCCATAATGAACACTAAAGTACTGATCGAAGATTTAATTTTTTGAATCTGTTTCAATGCAAGATCATTTTGTCCACGGGTTAAAAACAATTCCAGAAGTTCGGAGCTTGATAGCAGGGCCGCTAGCGGTGTTCGAAATTCATGAGAAGCAAGGCTAACTATATAGGATTTTAGTTTAACTAGCTCCTCCGATTTTTTCAGTAATTGTTCAATATGCTTTTCATGAATTTTGATAGAAGAAACATCGCTAATAATGCAAAGCAAGTTTTTTAATTGCAAATTCTCATCTCTGTTTGACACTGTTTTTAAAAGCACCGAAACAAGTGAATTGTCCTTTTTTTTAATTGTACCTTCCATTAGTTTGATCACATTGCTTTTAATTACCAGGCGAATGTGCCGATGGAAAATATCTTTTTCAGATTCGTCTGCAAAAAAAGCCGCTAATGATATTCCTATTAAATCAGCTTTGGCATAATCTGTCAATTCTGCAGCTGTATCGTTAGCCTGGTAGATCAACCCTGATTTATCAATGATAAAATACGAAACCGGTGAGTATTCGAACAAATGAATAAATTCGTTAAGAGCTATTTGTAACTTTTCCTGAGTTAGCAATAACTCCTGATTTTGCATATGAAGCTCTATTTCGTGCACATTTAATTCATGTTCAAATTTATCAAACGAACTTCTGTTCGAAGCAGATAATTCACTTTCTGCATCTTGACGCAGCTTAGCTGATTTTTCCTTTTGATTTTTCATCGAAATGTTTTTAAGAATTATTTTTACCAAAAAAACTGCGCCCGTTACTTTTTATTTGATCAAACTGGATTTGCAAGATACTGCCACAAACCTGTAATATATTTCTTTTCTGATTTGGTAGAACCCACATACCGAACGTAATTAGTAAACCGCTTATAATTACCATCGGTGCATTTGAATCTAAATTCAAATTGAAAAATCAAATTATTTGGAATATTGGTGAATGCTTCAATGCTTCCCGTTAAATCGTCAGGGTGAATCTGTTGTTTCCAAAAATTTGAATTACCCAGAAAATATTCAGGTTTAAATCCGGTTACTCTTTCGCAACTAGCTCCTATAAAATCAAAACCGAATTCGGGGGCGAAACTACCGGTGTAGGGAATAACCTCTAAATTAGACATTACCAGGTTCAGCTGCTGTGTAATTTTAATAAGAACATTCTCAGCAGTTTTCTGCCGGTTGATATCAACAAGCGTTAATAGCACCCCTTCTATTGTGCTCTCTGAAGTCCGATAGGGTATAATTCGCATGTCGTACCAAAC
>Ga0164297_10001175_pt1 | contig 28538 bp, 46 predicted proteins | sample GEODES058metaG_FD_113539 | JGI IMG/M metagenome (GOLD analysis project Ga0164297, IMG submission 113539) | Dystrophic lake water microbial communities from Trout Bog Lake, Wisconsin, USA - GEODES058 metaG | ecosystem: Environmental > Aquatic > Freshwater > Lake | place: USA: Trout Bog Lake... | reverse complement strand
TATTTGCCACACGGCAAACAAGATTTAATTGATATAGGCCAGCCACGGGTGCAGTAAAGACCCCTGTTGACGAATTCAAGTAACTGCCTTGATTGTAATCCACAGCCCAGTTGTTGCCGTTTAAGATGCCTGTGCCGTTGGTTGTAGTGCTCCAGATTGATGAACTATTGCCATACACACGGAAGGCCGGCAAGTTTGGAATTTTAACTCCGCCTGAGCCAGATACTGTAACATTACCAGCAATACTTACTGTGTTGCCAAACTGTGCCGGAGTGATGTTTGTAACTATCAACTGTCCTGTGCCATCAGGATTGATAGTGATATTGCCGTTGGTTCCAGATTGACTGCCCAAAGTAGTGTTGGCACTGAATACTAGATCACCACCTGCGGGCAGGGTCACATTGCCAGTGTTGTCAAAGGTCCAGGTATAACTGCCAGCCACTATGCCCACATTGGCTTGTGAGCCTACAACATTGCCGGCGATGCTTAGAGTGATATTGCTGAGTGCCGCACCATTTCCAACAAAGTTACCGGCCGTGATATTGCCACTAGTACTAATGGTATTGCTACCAAACGCAACCAACAATGCCGAGACATTTGAGTTGCCGTAACTGGCAGGGACGCCATTGGCAAAAGCTATGTTGCCAAATATATAGTTTCCCGTGATGTTACCGGCAGCACTGATCGTACTTTGTGCATTGGACAACAAAATATCGCCCGTGGCCGGAATAGTCAAATTGCCGGTGTTGTCAAAGGTCCAGGTGTATGATCCGGCTATCAACTGTACATTTGAACTGGTGCCGATCACATTGCCAGTGACGTTGATATTGCCAATCAAATTGCCTGCGGTGATGTTACCACTAGTACTAATGGTATTGCTACCATATGCGGCCAAGAACGTGGCCACATTTGAATTGCCATAGGTCGCTGGCAATCCAGTCAATTGCGATCCATTACCCAGGATATAATTACCAGTAACATTGCCAGTGGCACTTACGATAGCCACATTACTGATACTGTAACCTTGTCCATTGATATTGGCAGTCAAGTTACCGCTAAATGATCCTGTGGTTCCTTGAGCGCCTGTAGTACCTTGAGTACCTGTGGTTCCTTGAGCGCCAGCACCAGTAGTACCTTGGGTACCTGTGGTACCTTGTGCTCCATTTGTTCCTGTTGTGCCTTGAGCGCCTGTAGTACCTTGAGCGCCATCGTTGCCTGCTGTGCCTTGGCTGCCTGTAGCGCCTTGTGCGCCAGATCCGCCACCGCCAGGTCCAGCCACGGCTAGGAATCTGATCTGTACCACGTCACCGTTGTAAGGTGCGGTGCTAAAGGTTATAGTATTGCCGGTTACTGCATAGTCAGTGTCGGGTGTCTGTGTGATACCGTTTACGGTCACCAATACAGTATTGGCCGTGGCCGACTGCAACAAAGTGAATGTGTTGGCAACATTGTTGCCTTCCACAGTTTGATTGATTATGCTGGTAGGTGGAATGATACCGGTCAAGTAGTAGCCGTTACCAAAATAGTAATTGGCAGTGACATTGCCAGTGGCGCTGATATTGCCAGGTGCGGTTAGAACACCATCGGTGCCAAAAGTCCATTCGGATCCATTGATACCAATGACCAGGTTGCCATCGGCTGTGTCTATGTTGGCATAACTGTTGCCGTTGAAAATCTTGTTCGAACTGGCATTGATTCCAGTCAGTTGACTGCCGTTACCAAAATAGTAATTGGCATTTACGTTGCCGGTCACATTGACCACTCCGGTGCCGTTGGCAGTGAGAGTGATGTTGCCGTTGGCCAATGTGCTGGTGATGGTATTGCCGTTGATTTTTAAATTGCCAATGGCAGTATTGCCCGGCAGGTTGGTGACACCTTTGAGTCCTATGTATCTATAGCCCGAGACATAGATCACGTTGCCCGAGGTAAGACTGGCCGGTATGGTATTGCCAATAAAGTTTAACAGTCCGGCTTGGTTGTCAAAAAAGTATTCGCCAGTGCCGCCGGAGCCGGCAGCAAATAACTGTGTACCTGTGGACTGTATGTTGGCCGCCCCAGGTGGTCCGGCATAGACCTTGACCAACCAGGTGCTTCCGAATTCCGTCGGTATCCAATCGGTCAATCCGGTCAACCAGGTGGGATTCACTCCACCAATCAGGCCCACTGTAGGGTCAGCTGTACACTGTACGCTGCTTCCGCCCAGATAGCTTTGTGTGATACCCGACACAGTCTGAGCCGTGGCCGGGATCTGATCACTCTCAGTCCATACTATGTCACCGGCCAACAAAGGTGGGCTGGCTATGCTTTCGTTGCTGGGTGCCTTGGGCGGATTGGTGTCGGTCTTGGCCACACCAAATAATTTTTTAACTAATAGATCAATGTATTGTGCTTGTGATATTGCCATATTATGGAGCCGCCTGTATATTTAATGCAGTTACTGACTGCCCAGATGTGAGTAAGATCCTTACATAAATTTCGTTGTTGGTAGCACTGCTGCTACTGACTGTACCAAAGGTACAAGTATATATTTTGCTCACGTTGCTTTGAGCTGTATTGGGCACAACTGCTCCGCCCGACGCACAACCATTTGAACCATTGCCACCGGCTCCGGTGTTGGCACCCGGAACACCTGCTCCGGCATAGTTCTGTGTCATGTCCAACCATCCGTTTAGTGTGCTGGTGCTGTCAATTTGGCTACCTGGCAGGGCCACCCACATGCCGGCCACTGTGCCCAGATATCCGATGGCAAACTGGCTGACCGGTGTCCGGGTGAACTTGAATGTAAAGTATTGGTTGGCCCCTTGGCTGCTGAGATTTGGACCTGCTGGCAAATATCCTGACGAATAGTTGGTGGTGTCATATTTGAGCACACCGGCCGAACCTGATCCAACTACCACAGCATCATAGGTCTGTAATGGGCCTGTTTGGCTGTTGAACTGTGCTTCGCTACCGGTATAGGTCGGAGTGTTCGTGCTTCCAGGATTCACAATGCGATAACCCACTGCCGAACCTGAGCCGGTAGTATTGGCCGCGATCACGATGTTGCCTTCGTCGATAGCTGTGACGTTGCCGGTTTTGTATAATACTGTAGCACCTGGGTTGAATGTGTTGGTCGTGGTGTTGTAACTGTTGGTCACTGTAACAGTGGGACCTGAAGCACTGCTACCAAATCCTGAAGTTATGGCCGCTGTGGTGTTGGCTGTAGCATTGCCCGAACTGACCAGATAATTTTGTGACAGCGGTGTGGTTATGTTGGCAGCCGCATACGTGACCGTGGCCGGAGCCGCAAACGCACCGCCGGCTGTGGTAGCACTGGTAAGATTGTTGCTGTCCGGATACATGTTGGCACTGAGACGATTGACCTGAAATCCAATGTTGAAGTTGGTACCAGTATTGTAGTGTGGTATAGTGCTAGAATAGGTCAGGCTAGGGCTAGCACAGGCCACAAACGTGGTCGAACTGAACTGTGGTGTTGCCGCAGTACTTGCGTCATAGTACCAGTAAGGCGTATTGGTATTGCCGGCCACATTGTCGCTCAAATAAACTTCGTTCCAGCCCGATGGAGCACCGTTGCCGCTGATGGCCGAACTAAACACATACCAGAAACCGGCCGTGATTGATGAATTGGCAGAATGATAATCGTAATTGTTGGTGACTACCAGATTTCCTCCGTAAGTGCCATTGGCACTTGGCGAAGCACTGGTGTAAAATGAAGCATTGCCTACCGCGGCTCCGTTGCGATACGCAGTGAGCGTGCCCGAATCACCAGGGCCAGTATTGCCGATGGTGTTGGTTGTGTAAATGGAATTTCTTACAGCAGACACAGTGGTTCCGGCCGATACAGCCTTGTTGCCGGTGGCGGTGTTGTCGGGTTGAGTAAATCCTGAACACATGCGAGCCGGTGTGGTTGACATGGTCAAGGTCAAGCTATTTCCACCTGGGAAGTTGGGTGGTGATGCTGGTACCAGTTTGCCCAACACATAGTTCAATTCGGCTATGCCATTGGTGACACTGGTGTCGGTTGTCAGAGTCACAGCGTTACTGACCAAATTGCCAGCTGTGGGTGTTCCCATTTGTATTCCTGTCGCTCCACCGTTGGTGTTGGCCAATATGACCAAGCCTGTGCCGGGTGGTTGTAAATAGATATTGGCATTGGCCACGTTGCTACTGATCGTGGTATTGCTGAAAGTGATATTGCCGGTGTTGGCTGTGGTATTGATACCAGTCAACTGACTGCCGTTACCCAAAATATAGTTACCCGTGATGTTGCCTACTGCACTCACGAACGAAACATTGCTGATCGAAAAGCCTTGACCGTCAAGATTGGCTGTCAAGTTGCCATCAAAATAACCGGTAGTACCTTGTACACCGGTAGTACCCTGTACTCCTTGTGCGCCTGTGGCGCCTTGTACTCCTTGCGTGCCCTGTGCGCCATCTACGCCTTGAACACCCTGTGCGCCAGTGGCACCCTGTGCGCCGGTGGTGCCTTGTGCGCCATCGTTACCGGTGGTGCCTTGTGTTCCGGTGGTGCCTTGTGCGCCATCCGTGCCTTGTATGCCTTGCGTGCCCTGTGCTCCATCAGTACCTTGTGCGCCTGTGGTGCCCTGTGGTCCTTGTACCTGTCCCACATTGTTCCAAATACTTCCATCATATACCCATAAATTTCCGGTATCGGTAGCAATAACTCCATCACCAGCCACTGCTCCCGGAAAAGCCGCGTTCAACGTGGCCTGTGGATCGACACCCGCAGTGGGCACACTGCCTATGATGACCACACTGGTACCATTGGTACCTTGGACACCTTGTATACCTGTTGTGCCTTGAGCCCCGGTCGTGCCTTGAGCCCCGGTCGTGCCTTGAGTGCCTTGAGCTCCGTCAACACCCTGGATACCTATTGTGCCTTGAGTGCCTTGAGCGCCATCTACTCCTTGTGTGCCTTGAGCACCGGTAGCGCCTTGTACGCCTTGAATGCCGGTAGCGCCTTGCACGCCGTCAACTCCCTGTGCACCGGTAGCACCTTGTATGCCTTGTGTGCCTGTGGTGCCTTGAGCTCCGTTGTTGCCAGTGGCACCTTGAGACCCGTCTACACCCTGGATGCCGGTGGTGCCTTGTATGCCTGTTGTGCCTTGTGTGCCAGTAGCACCTTGGATTCCGCTGTTGTATGGTGATCCGTTGGCGTAGTTGATTGATACTTCTGAGTTTCCAGGCAGTACCAAATTGCCTGCCGAATTAAACACCCAACTGTGGCTGTTGATATTGATTTCTAAATTGCTATTTGGGTCAGCTATGTTGGCATAACTGGCGCCATTGAAAATCTTGTTTGAACTGGCGTTGATTCCGGTCAACTGACTGCCGTTACCAAGCAGATACAAAGCAGAAATATTGCCAGTGGCACTGATATTGGCCGAGCTGTTTATATCTCCGGGTGCAGTCAAATTACCACTAGTATCAAAATTCCAAACAGCAGAATTTCCTGCGTTTACATACACATTGCCATTGGCTACCGGTATTGATACATTACTGGCACCATTGCTGATCGAGTTAGTGTTTACATTTAGTCCAGTCAATAGACTGCCATTACCTATGAAGTAATCACCGGTGACATTGCCCGCAACACTGACATATCCACCGGCTTGGATATTGCCCGACACACTGATATTGTCCAGTGTGATGTTGCCGCCCTTGTAGTCGATATACTGAGCATAAACAGTGGCCCAGCGTCGAGTGGGACTGCCCAGATTACGAACATTGGAGATATCGGGCAAGATGTTCACGTTGCTGACCACGTTGCCGATACCATTGGGTGCCAGCACCAGATTGCCATTGGTATTCAAGGTGCGAATGGTATTGTCGGCTATCTGAATGTTTGAACCAACCGGACCGGCTGCGTAGATCTGATCAAAGTTGTGATTGACCTTGGTAAAGGCCACGTCCAAGGGATCGCCAGGCGGCACTGTGTTGATGATATACTGCCCGGCACTGTCAAACGTCACGGTCATCGTGCCCGAACCGTTGGCCAGGGGATAAATGGCTCCACCCGGCAAGCTGGTGATCTGTATCTGGTTGCTGCTGATGGTATTGCCGATATAGTAGGTAGCGTTGGCCGTGATGTTTCCAAATGTGTTACCAGTAAAAACTATGGGCAGGCCCACCACCATGTTGGCGATATTGGCCATGACCACGCTGTTGGTGTTGGCGTAGGTGTTTGAAGCGGTTGTAGAATACGAACTCATTGGGTTCCTTGTTAGCCTTTTTAGTTATTTATGGCTAACTTGTAATCCAAAACAGTTGTTTTGTCACACACAATTTGCTATACTAGTATCATGCTGTGGACACACAGCTTTTTAGAGAAAGGCATCAAATGAAACATTTCAATCCTGAAACAAAGACTTTCAAGGTCTTCCAAGCACTACAAAGTGGCAAGGCGTTGACAGCTAGCCAGGCTGGTAAAATGGGTGTAAAAAACTTGTCAGCTGAAGTAAGCCGTATTAGAAGCAACGGTTTTGCCATTTACACAAACAGCCGCGTTGCTGGCAACGGTGTCAAGGTAACCGAGTATGTGTTGGGTAAACCCAGCCGTAAATTAGTGGCTTTAGGTTACAAAGCACAGGCTTTGGGAATTCAGATCTAAGCACCCCGTTCGGTGGTGTTATCCTAGCCCAGGTGCAATGCCTGGGCTTTTTTACGACTTTTTGGAACCTGTTGAGACTTAATAAGTTTTTTTCTTTGTTCTGGATCTTGCCATTGTTCCGTTGTTTGTTTTGACACTTGCTTTTGGTACTCTGGATCTTGCCATCTTTCCTTCATTTGTTTTGATTTTTTAGATCTGTATTCCTCACTACCGAATGATTCTCTTTTAGGTCCTGTTTCCCACTGTTGTTTAGTTTTTTCTGCTACAGAGGCTCGCCTTTCCGGTGTCCATTGTTTTTTAGTAAGTTCGGATCTCCAAGCTCTAAATTCTGGTTCCATTATTGCTTTGTAATGTGCTTTACGTAAAGTTTCGTATTCTCGAGATGATATTACGTTTCTATTTTTATTACGCAATCGCATTAGGGATGATATTGCCATAATCATCTTTGCTTTGGCAACCCCAGAATACATTTTAGAAAGTAGCATATGAGCTAAACAATGTTCTCTTGGTGTAAATACTACTAAATTTGATTTAGTATCGTTTCCACCTAAACTTTTTGGAATAATGTGATGCTTTTCTAACCCACATCCGTTTGTAAATTTTCTGTTTAATATCAGCCTAGACTCAACTAGCTGATTGTAATATTTGGTATATTTGTTGTTTAGAGGTTTTTCCATACAAATATTTATGCCAAATTGGTGCATTGAGGGAAGTTTAGTAGTGGTTGACCAGAAATAACCAATTTGTTATAATATTACATATAGTTAAATTTTAAGGAGAATATCATCCCAAATTGGTGCGATAATACTGTTACATTAAGACACGAAGATCCTGCCCAAATTGCCCGGGCCGTAGAGGCATTCCGACGAGGTGAACTTTTGGCCGAACTGGTGCCAAATCCTGCCGGTGCTTGGGACTACGATTGGTCGGTTGCAAATTGGGGTGTCAAATGGGACGTGGACGGTGATATTGATCCAGTGGTTGCCGACGACGGACTATCAGCCCAGTTCGCCTTTAGTTCGGCCTGGAGTCCGCCGATCACGGCCTATGAACACATGACTGAACAGGGTTTTAGAATAGACGCCATGTACTATGAATCGGGCATGGCATTTGCCGGAACATGGGACAGTGAATTTGGTGAGGATCACTACGATTTATCCGGAATGGATTCTGGTGATGTGGCCCAGCAGTTGCCCCAGGATTTAGACGAAACATTTGGCATCAGTGCAACCATGGCCGAATACGAAGATGAAGAACCCTTGACCGAATGGTATAAAGATGGTGTTGAACAATGCAAGCTAGATCCGCATGATGAAATGCCACATGAGTTTGCCACGCCAGGACAGTTTGTTATCGAAGAAGGATTAAAAAATGAATGATTTTGTGAGAGAATTTGGTGGGTTTCTGGTACAGGCCGTGATATCATACGCCCTGATACGGCTGTTGTTGATCTTGATAAGTGTCCGTATCGTACGGGTCTCGGTCGATGTGCCGGCCCAGGCAATACCAATCACGGTCGAAGCCATAGGTGATCAGTTCTACTGCTACGACAAGAACAAAAACTCGTTCCTGGCACAAGGACGTGATCGCGACGAGATAGTGGAGTTGCTGACAAAACAGTATCCCAATCATACCATCTATGTGGATGGTGGAGATCCGGCAGATATAAAAAGATTTTTGGAGAACAAATGAAAATAGCACTGGCCAGTGATCTACATTTAGAATTTGGACCGATCATGCTTGACAACGATGAGCATGCCGATGTACTGATCCTGGCTGGAGATATCTGTGTAGCCCATCATTTTGTGGATGGCAAGCCCACTTATCAACAGCGCATGGCCAAAGAGTATCGGGCATTTTTCCAACATGTGTGTGAACAATTTCCGCATGTGGTCTACATCATGGGCAATCACGAGCACTATTCGGGTGATGTGGCCCATACTCTGCGCATCTTGCGCGAGAACCTGGTTTATGCCAATCTGCACATACTGGAAAAAGAAACCTGGTGCCATCAGGATTGGACCTTTGTTGGTGGCACGCTGTGGACTGACATGAACCGAGAAGATCCACTGACCCTGTTGCATACCAGAGACAGCATGAACGACTTCCGAGAAGTCAAAAACAGCAATAGATATGTGAGTCGTCAGGTCCCTGTCTATGAAAAGAATCCAGACTGGACCGAAGATGGCCGCATGGGTAAGAAATATCAGCTGGACGACGCAGGCGCCATGGTCCGTGTGGGCTACAAGCACAAGGAAGAGCCTGCTCGTTGGAGCCCAGAAGATTCGGTACAGGATCATCAACGCATGCTGGATTACATAAAACTGGTGACGCAGAATCCGGGTCGATACATCGTGGTCGGGCATCATGCGCCCAGCGGTGCCAGCGTGGCTGATCGCTACCGGCGAGATCGTCTGATGAATGGTGCATTCCGTAGCGAGCTGGGCGAGTTCATACAGGATCGGCCCCAGATACGACTATGGTTGCACGGACACATGCACAACAATTCCGATTACTGTATTGGCGAAACACAGATCGTATGCAATCCCAGAGGTTATGTGGGGCACGAAGATTCGGCCAACTGGTTCAAACTACAATATATAGAGGTATAGCATGATCAATTGGTTGCGTCACAGTGGTATCACTGTTATAATAATTGCAAATCCCATGCAGTGGAGTTGGCGTCCATATGCGCGAGATTTTGACGTCAACGAATGGCGTGGACCCAACGAGCGTGCATGGGTTGCTGCATGGTTGTTTTTACGGATCAATTTGTTTGTGGATGACGGGAGCTGGTAAATGGGCATGTATGACAATTTACAGTATCTGGGGCATGAGTATCAGACCAAGGATACTCCAGCACAGCGTCTGGACCTGTACAAGATTCAGATAAATCAGGACGACGGGCATTGGTATCTTTGGCACCAAGAATATGATGCAGAATGGGTGGATGATCCCATGGCTTTGTTCGGTGGATATCTGGACCAGAAAAACAAGAGATGGCGGGCATGCCAGGAGTTTGATGGCCTGATCAGATTCTATCGCGAAGACGACGAGCGAGGTGGGTACAAATCTGATGCTTGGATCGAGTACCAAGCCTTGTTTATGAATGGACAGATGCTCAAGCTGACACAGACACAGGGCGAGCCGCTGACACAGTGGTTGCTGGGTGGTATAAAACAAAAGGAAAAAACAAAATGAAGATTTACATGAACGGGTATCCTGACCACTGGTTGAGTCCGCATACAATTATTGATCATGCTTTTTTCTGGACAGCATGGTCCAAGTGTAGTCGTGATCCAGGCATCGTCGAAGATGCGGATTTCGTTGACAGACCTGCATGGGCGGACAAATGGGCTGACCGTTTGGATCCTATCTGTCGGGTTATCAAACGTGTTCGCCAAGTGATCCATCCTGAAATTCGTTATGTAAAGATTGACAGATACGATACATGGTCGATGGACCATACTTTGGCTCATATCATACACCCCATGTTGATCCAGCTCAAAAACACCAAACACGGTGCTCCATTCACAGATGATGAAGATGTACCCGAAGAATTGAGCAGTTGGAAGGCAGAACCAAAAGAGAATGAATGGGATACCGATTCTAACCATTTCAAGCGTTGGGACTGGATCCTGGATCAAATGATCTGGTCTTTTGCTCAGGAACTTGAAGATGATGATGTAAGTCAGTTTTACGATCATTCAGAAAGTTTTGAGCAAGGTGGTGATTTTAACGAACGTTTGAAAAATATAAAAGTAGACCGAGAAGGGCTCAAAGCACACCAGGATCGCAAGGCCAACGGATTTAGACTGTTTGGCAAGTATTATCAGAATCTGTGGGATTGATGAGCAATCAGGCCGACGGACGCAACAGCCGTGACATGATCAACGGCAATGTGTTGGTTGAATTTATCAACCGAAACGTGACTGCTTACCCAACCGAGGTCAGCGGTCCGTCATTTGATCTGGTTCCTGTGGCTCAGCAGAAGGACATCATGATCAATGTGGCCAGAATGCACGCCCGACAGGAATACAATCGCATCATGGAACTGGTGGCTGTGCTACAGCGACAGGCCACCGAAGTGTACAAAAGATTGGACATAACTGATCTGGTACATGCCGCACACTACGAGTTCCAGATCTATCATGGTCAGTGCTACTGGCTGGCACGAGATCTTGCGCACGGTGGTACCTTGCTGACTCAGACCGGTCCAGACGAATGGGCCACGTCCAAACCTGCCAATTGGGAATATGTGTGTAGAGTAAAATGGCTGGGTGACTACACCTGGATTGAAGTTGACACCAATGGCGAAAGTGTGTTAAAATAACTTATGGATACTGAACGAAAAATCATCCGAGTAGAACCTACATCTCCGTCGATAGCAATTACCTGGACTATTGGATCCAGATGCAATTACGATTGCATGTATTGTCCTACTGAATTACACGATAAAACAAGTGCCCACTCAGACCTGGACCAGCTCAAAGCAGCGTGGCAGTCGATTTACCAAAAAACCAAACACATAGGATTGCCATACAAGGTAAGTTTTTCCGGAGGGGAAGTTACAGCCAATCGCAGTTTTTTGCCCATGATACGATATCTCAGAAATGGTGAATTTGATATGGCCCAGATTCTGGTCAGCACCAATGGCAGTGCCAGTCTCAATTACTACAAAAAATTAGCCGAAGTGGTTGATGCTATCAGTTTCAGCGTGCATGGAGAGTTCATACAAGAAAAGATATTTTTTGACAAGATTTTGCAGATCAATCAGTTAATGGTGAGACCTAAAAAAAGCCTGCATGTTGACATAATGGACGAGTTTTGGAATCAAGATCGTATAGGTTTGTATCGGTCCTGGTGCAAAGTTCATGATATCAGTCATTCGGTAAACCGTATCGACTATCAGCATGTGATACAAAACAAAACCTACCCCATACTAAAAGGAGCATACGATCTTGACACAATTTGAAAAGCACAAAAACTACAATGTCGAGCTGACACTGGACTCAGGGGAAAAATTCCGTATATACGCCAACTGGATACACAACAATACTCTAGATCATTTCCAAGGGTGGCATTGTGAAGCAGGGCATACCAGGTTCTACATAGACAAATATTACAACATATGGGACGGCATGTGCTGTAACAAAATGTTGGGCAACGTGTTGGGCGATTGGGAATTGGTCTATGACAATGTGTGCCAAAAACCTACATGTACCGGATGTACCGACGATCTGGTAGCTACCAAATACAAAAAATAACTTATGACCGGACACAATACATTTGAACAGCTGGTGGCATTTGCAGACCCTATTTCGGGCACGATACGCCCACCCATTACTCGGTCCGAATACGATGAATGGAAACGACAGTTTTCGTTTGATGCCTTGGTTGGTTTGCGATACGGACAGAGTTTTTGCAACAGATTTGGTATAACCGATAACATCCTGTATTATACCATGCATGTGCCGGCCGATTGCGATCGATATATAGAAACGCGGTACCTAGAAAAATGATAGATTCTGCCACGTTATATTTTGCTTACGGAGCCAACATGGATGTGGATGCCATGTCATGGCGTTGTCCAGATGCACGGCCCAGAGGTGTGTTCCTGCTGAACAATTGGCAACTGAACTTCTACTGCCATGCCACCATAGAACCATGCAAGGGTTCGGCCGTGGCCGGAGTGCTGTGGGCTCTCACACCCGACTGTGAAGCCCGGCTGGATCGATTTGAAGGTTATCCTGACTATTATACCAAGCGCACCTGGCATCAGGACGGACAATGGATCATGTTCTACGAAATGACTGATCCCAAAACTGGTCGACCCAGTACCGGCTATGTCGACAACATAGCTCAAAGCTATCGCAACTGGCGTTTGCCCATGGATCGATTACAGGTGGCCTTGCATGACCTTGTTTGACCCAGTCCACATGATCGGCGACGCCGATAGCTTTGCTCATGCACAGGAAATAGTCAAACCCCGTGGTCAACTTGAAATCATACTGGAATGGGCCAAACAGAATCTGGAAAAAGAATGGCGTTGGCAGTTGATCGAAACCAGCAGCAACCATCGCCCTGGCCGATATATTTTCTATTTTGATTCAGAACGCGACTATTTGGCCTTTGTGCTCAAATGGAGTTGACCTCAAATGCTAGATAGCTTATAATATACATATATTAAGGAATCGTTATGTCAGACAACGAAATTGAATTATTGGGTCAACGCATAGAAACAGCACATCGCCAGTTGCAACAGGGTGCCACTGAGTGGGCCAGAAACTACTGGAGTCAAGTGATCGATCAGCTGACACGTCAATGGCGTGCCAGTTCGGCCAACAATCAAGGCCAGGCCTTGGGCCCCGGCAACAACAGATGGACCATAGATCGAGATTTTATAGATACATGTTCGGGACTGGAACCCGACCCGATCAGCAGATCACTGAAACGCATCATGTCCGCAATTTCACAGTCGGGGTTGTCCGACAGCTGGGAACGTGCGCGAAATAGACAACTGACCGGAGGTGGGTGATGCAACAAAAAATCATCAGACCGGGCAGTTATTGGGCCAGCGCAGACGGTAAAGAATTTGAAGTAAAACATGTACAGGACAACGTGGTCTGGTATCAGAATCGCGAAAATGTTTATTCGTGTTTGATCGAAGCATTCCAACATAGATTCACTGAAAGGACCAATCATGACCGAGGATAGACAGATGGTAGCACAGGCAGTACTGGATGGAGTGATCAGTGCCGATTACTTGACCGACAGCGAGTTGGAGGCTATCGAAATACGAGTACAGGAATTCTGCATGCAACGAGAAATGGATGCAGCAGAATCTCGAGGATTATCAGTGTTCGACGGGGTTGACGGCGACCCGGTCCACTAAACTCAATGGTGCCGGGTGATTCCGGCTAGTGTGATCCGCACGATAACTGGCCTAATCAGTCAGGGATGGTTCCCGACAAACCCTATCGGGCGCTGGCAATGCGTAACGGACGCCGTCGGGAGCGGATGAGGTTTGGTTTTTATGGTCGCTGACTCTTATCAGAGAACCGACTACTTGTGGTCTTGCCGCAAGACCACAGAGAATGCAAACAATAGTACCGCCGGGCGTCGCAGAGCATGCATGTTGCAAATACGCAACACGATTGACACAAAATACTCATTTTGTTATAATAGTAACACTTAGTAAAAATAACACCGCGAATTGCTCGCATCAGTTATATTTTATTGGGGGAGCATGGTGCTCCATTTTTAAACCTTAAAGGAAACGATCATGACAAAACGCCTTACACGCAAACTTACCGACGTTGCTCAAGAAGTTGAACAGCAACTCAAGGCTCACTATAATGTAACCCAAAAAGATTTAGATAACTGGTGCACTGCCGCTCGCTTGTCACAACCATTTCCGGTCAGCAACATGATTGGAACAAACATGCTCTGGATCGACTACGAAGTTCAACGTGACGTGCTTCATAAACATATTATCAATATCATGAAGAAATGGGATTCAAGAATTTGTAGTCCAGTATCGGCCTGTACTATTCCGGGCAGTGACAGAATTGATGCTTACGATGGGCAGCATCGTACCATTGCCGCACTTGTACTGGGTTTCAAAGAAATTCCTTGTGCCGTGGTAGAAACTACCGACCCTAATTTTGCCAGTTTTGCATTTGAAATGCTAAATGACACAGGTGTACGTCGTTTGAATCCCGGCGACTTGCATCGTAATGCCCTGGTACGCTACAAAAATGGCAGTCGTGATGTCAAGAATGTCATGGCTCGTACTATGCAAGATCAATTTGATCTGCTGGAAATTGATCTACAAGATAAAGGATCACGTGCCAGTGATAACTTGCGTGGTGATCACGACTATTTCTTCAGTCACTTCAAGTATGCACAGAAAGCAATCGAAGTGGATCCCAAGGGCGGAACTTTGCATGCTATCCTAGAAGCCATCAAAAACACTTTTCCGTTGCAAGAAGAAATTGATCAAGGTGTGTTCATTGGACTGTACGAACTGCAACGTCTGGCCAGAGAATACAATATTGCCTTGCCCAATGGTTGGATGTCGCTGTTGCTGACTACCTTGAAGCAGACATTCAAGAGCAGTCACCTGATACACAGCAAGGCCAAATTGCAATGGGAACACAGCCATCCGGGAGCCGGTTGGGTAGCTCCAACTGCCATGGCCAATTTTATGCGCGAACTTTACATGCTCAACCAAGGCACCATAAACTTGCCCACACACGGTGCTGGTGCCAGTGTAGGCATTACCGCAGGTAACTATGCTCCAGGATTATTTCCAATGCAGGAGGTTGTATAATGACAAAATATTGGCAAATTCCTAACACACAGTATCCAACCTGGGCAATAGATCTAAATCAATTGACTGATTTTTTGGATCTCACCGGTATTATGAAACAATTAAAAATTGTAAAATACAATTATAGTTTCATTTATCAAGAGGAAGTGATTAAATATGGTATCAGCGCAGACAAAAGTTGTACTTGGGGAGAGCGGATTTATCGTCAGGCAGGACATCTAGATGGTTGGAATCGTAAACTTGCACCGGGTAGCAGTGGAAGTGATATGCAAGACATTAGCAATGAATATTTTACAATCCGCGGAACTCACTTAAATCGTACAGGTATGGTGATTATGGTGGTTGATATGTCCGATGTTGATAGTCCAATGATCAATGATCCTTCATATCCTTTAAAGAAATTAGAAAGAGAACAAATCAAGGCTCATATTGAGCACACAGGTTGCTCTCCGATCGGTAATAAGAAAACCGAAGAATATATGGATCGAAAAGGTTTTGTTAAACGAGATCTTTGGGAAACTCTGTTTGGAGGAAACTAATGTTAAAAGAAAATCTAGATCGTTTTGTGCCGGCAGTTTATGGGCGTACACAACGCACTCCCGAGACATATCAAACCGTAGCTAATCGTTGTCGTCGTAACTTGGATCGCCTGGCTAAAGAGTACAATGCAACAGTAAACAACGCACAAGAACTTCGTGAAATACGCAACGAAATGGACGATGCTCTACGTCGCTATCATGAGTACTGTATCCAACAGCGCGATGGCATGCGAGCACACTATCACGAAATTGGTGCCGATGAGGACTGTGACTTTGAGCACCTAATTCCGGCCAAGATCCTGCGTGACCTGCTGTTGTCCAATGTGATCACAATTGATCAAGCCCTTAACGCACCCACAGTGGTGTTGAGTCGTAACAAACACCGGGCACTCAAAGATGCTGGGTGGGCCAGTAAAACACCGGACATGTGGTTACCATTCAAGAGATATACCGAGGTGTTTGATGCCACATATCAAACCCATGATGGAACGACGATTGATCCATTGACATGGACATTGGAAAAACATTATAATTACTTTGAACATCTGGTGATTTGAAATGAGCTACCTAGACCAAATACGAGCCAAGTACGATATCCGAGACTACAAAGAACAGGCTGTCACTGTTCCCAAGTTGCCCGATGATGGAATCATACTCATAGTGGGCACATCAGGATCAGGCAAAAGCACGATCCTACGCACCTTGGGCGACCGACAAGCACATTTTGATCCCGAAACAACTTTGATTGAAAATTTCTCTACTGCCCAGCGTGGTGAGGAACTGCTGTTGGCCACCGGCTTGCGAAGCATACCCACTTGGTTTCGCTCACCCACAACACTCAGCAATGGTGAACGTCACAGATTTGAAATGGCTCTTTGTATTGATCAAGGCATCACAACCATAGATGAATTTACGTCAGTGGTCGACCGAGACACAGCCAAGAGCTTGGCCTACAGCATGCGACAGTATTATGATAGATCGGGCCAGACCGAACCGCTTTACATCGCGTCGTGTCACAGAGACATCATTGAGTGGTTGGATCCTGAGTGGGTCTATGACACAGATCTCTGTGTGTTGGAAAATCGGAGGTTACCCCATCGATTGGGGAGACCCAGTCTTGCCCTCACCATCCGCAGCACAAGTGTCAAGTATTGGCGATATTTCGGTCGACATCATTATCTAGACACCAAAATCTCAAAAAGTGCTCATTACTATGTGCTCATGCTGGGTGACAAACCCATTGGCTTCCATGCTGCCATACATTCGACCAACCGAGACATCCACAGTTACTGGCGCGGACACAGGACTGTGATCCTGCCCGAGTTTCAAGGCATGGGCATAGGCACTGCATTTTCGGATGCCATTGCTGAAATCTATGTCAGCCGCGGATTCAGATACTTTTCAAAGACTGCTCATCCGGCCTTTGGTGAACATAGAGAACGCAGTCCCTTGTGGCGTGCCACGTCCACCAACAAAAAATCTCGATTGGGCAGTTATCTACTCAAGGACGGCAGTATCAGGGCCATGCCCGGCTATGGAGGCAATGCAGAAATCGCCCGTAGAGATGCTGGTCGTGTGTGTTACAGTCACGAGTATATCGGCAAAAAATAACTTGCTATATCAGTGAAAACACTATATAATCATTGTTGTAACTTTAACACAAGGAGGAGCATATGGCTCAATTAAAAGGTAGTAAAACACACGAAAATCTCAAAGAAGCATTTGCTGGAGAATCAATGGCCAATCGCAGATACTTGTATTTCGCGAACCAGGCCGACATTGCAGGTGCCAATGATGTGGCATCTTTGTTCCGTAGCACAGCCGAAGGCGAGACTGGACATGCACACGGTCACATGGAGTTCTTGATCGAAGGTGGCGCAGGCGAACCTGGCACTGGCTTGCCGGGCCGCAATCCGCAAGAAGCACTGGAAGCAGCGGTACACGGCGAAACACACGAGTACACCGACATGTATCCAGGCATGGCCAAAACAGCTCGCGACGAAGGATTTGACGAAATCGCCGACTGGTTTGAAACTTTGGCCAAGGCCGAGCGTAGCCATGCCAATCGCTATACCAAGGCCCTGGACGTTTACAAGGCCGAAAACAGTTAGGCATAATGTGTACAGGCCAGTCAACAAAATCACGGTACAAGGCGTTATATACTGTATGAAATACTTTTTTGTACTATTTTTGTTGTTGGCCGCTCCGGCACATGCCCTGGATCATCTGCAGGTGGTCAAGACTGCCACACGATCACACATCAAGATATCATTGCCAAGATCGTTACGGCCAGTCTTGATCTGCCAAGCCGATGACGACGACGGGGATGATGATCAACTGGACGTGCAAGTGGCCTATCGCAGGCCCGACCTGATTGAAAACAGCGAACTGTCGTTGTCGGACTATGTCAAATTGAGATTGGACAATGCTCGCAGATTGGCTTTGTTAGAACACCACAAACACTGGGGCTAAGTACTAGCACCCATGCAACGATATCATACCATACAGCTGGATCCTGCCACCAGCCAGCCTGTACTAGAAAAATGGCAACACTATCCAGCTCCCACACTGGAGATCACCACCATTGTGCCCGAAAAGGGCTGTGTGGTTGACTGTGTGTTCTGTCCACAACGGTTGCTGGAAAAGACCTATACCGGCACCAGGATCCTGACTCTGGATGCTTTTAAAACCCTGATCGATCGTGTGCCCACGGATGTGAGAATCACGTTTGCTGGCTTTACCGAACCCTGGATGAACCGCTATGCCACCGACATGGTGGAATATGCCTGGGAAGAAGGTCATCCGGTCAGTGTTTTTACCACTGGCATTGGTGTCAGCATACAAGACCTTGAACGCTTGGTCACTATACCTTATCATGGCAATCCCAACGGTGGATTTGTGTTGCACCTGCCTGACAGCGAAATGCTGGCACGACATCCGATCACGCCTGGCTACATCACCACCCTGACCTGGTTGCGAGACAACCATCATAAAATTAAAAATTTCAGTACCATGACCATGGGCGGCCAAGTACACGAATCTGTGCGCCATTTGTTTGACTGGGCTCCCAGCTTTGACATGTGGAGTCGATCCGGCAATCTCATGCGAGAATCCTTGCTCAAACCCAGACTGGTCAATCTCAAGGATAGGTGGAACGCGGTATATCACGAGGATCAAAACAGGACCTGTGGTTGCGTGGAACATTTGTATCACAATGTGCTGTTGCCCAATGGCGATGTGAGCCTGTGTTGCATGGACTACGGACTTGACCATATATTGGGAAATCTGTACACCCAGACCTATGAACAAATCATACCCGTGGCGCAGAGTTGCCACGATCTTTGCAACTACTGTGAAAACGGTGTGAATCCAGTCAAATAACCCAAAGGGCATGACATGAAAGTACAGAAACTGATCAAAAAATTAAATCGGGCCGAAGTCGAACACAATCTTGAGCGAGTCAAGAAACTGTGGTTCCGGTTGCTGAAAAAGAGCCTCAAGCACAAAAATACCGGATCTGCACAGTAGGCCTTATGACAGTATTGATCTTGACCAAACTGGATCGTAACGAATACGAAAGCAATCGCCTGATTGAAAGCTTCAAAGCCAAAGGAATCGAGTGCATGGCTGCGCACCCAGACGACTTTGATATCGTGGTTGATCGAGACATACACAGAGGCATCAAATATCGTGGACAAGATCTGGCTTTGCCCAAGCTGGTCCTGGTGCGACTGGGAGCTGGCATCATGCCGTTCCAGCTGGCCGTGATACGACATTTTGAACAGGCTGGAGTACCTTGCGTAAACGGAAGTCTGCCAATCGAAATTGTCAAGGACAAATTGCGAAGCAGCCAGATCTTGAGCCGTGCCGGTATACCCATACCCAATACCATGATGGTGCGTATGCCCATCGATGATGGCCTGGTCAAGGAAAATATTGGATTTCCCTGCGTGGTCAAGGTGGTCACCGGTTCATACGGAGAAGGAGTTTATCTGTGTGAACGACAGCGCGACTATAGGAAGCTGATGGAGTTCATTGACAATCTGGGCAACAAAAAAACCATGATAGTGCAACGGTACATGGGATATCGACCAGGCGAAGATCTGCGTGTGTTGGTCATAGGCGGCAAAACTGTAGGAGCCATGCTCCGTACTGCGCCCGATGGTGACTTCCGAGCCAATATCACCAATGGCGGCTCCGGCAGCCGTTATGACATGACCGAAGAAATCGATTATCTGGCACGAGAAACAGCCCGGGCCATGAATCTGGACATAGCTGGAATTGATCTTTTGTTCACCGAGACCGGATTTGTGGTGTGTGAAGCCAACAGCAATCCGGGATTTGCCGGATTTGAAAACTATTGTGACGTGGATGTGGCCGATCTCATAACTGACTATGTACGTTTCAAGATACAATAATATAGATACGACTGCCACAGGATATGTCTGAAATCAATTCTGTATGTGATCGCCTGGTCTATCACATGAGACCTGCAGGTCTCGGAATCATCATCATTGAACTCAGTGTGTTGTTGGACACCGGACGAGCCATACAGGCTGTGGTCCCTACCGCCAATCACCTGTTGTATGATTTGAAACGTATTTTCAAGATCACCGATGACAGACTGATTATTTCACATGATCCTGACAGTGTCAATGATCCGGCCAGCTGTGACCGGATGAAAGATTATTCACCTTATTTTACCGCAGACTCAGTGAACTTGTTTGGCCAGGACTACCGGGTGGGACAACGCAACAAACCCTGTGTGGGCGTGGCCATGCATCATGCCGGCGGGCATATTGGCAACAACAATGGTGATCCGTTGGGCGAGCTGAGAGACGTCAAAGATTTTCCTTACAACAAATTTGCCACCTATGACACTTACAGCCGTATCATCAAATTGGTGACCGATATGGGCTATGACATAATCACACTCAACAGTCACAATGTGAGTCTCGAACACAAGGCTCAGTTGCTGAACAATCTATGTGATGTGGTGATCGGTTACGAAGGCGGAGTCATGCAACTGGCCCACACCTTGAAGGTGCCGGCCATTGTTTTGCCCTGGGCAGCCTGGATCGATGGACACACTTCGTGGAAAGATGGTTCTCCCTGGGACCCTGATCGCATAGAAGCACACACCTATCATCTGGATCGGCGCACCTATTTCCCGAACAGCCAAGAAGAAATCTGCTCATGGGGTCCAGAACAGTTAAAATCGATCATAGATGCACTGTATCGGGAGCAAGGCAACAACATAATGTTCACAGACCGTGTACGCACAGATCTGGAAAATCTCAGATTCTATCTGGACGGAACTCCGGAATTTTTGGGGGAATTGCCCGACATGACCAAGTCATTCATCCGTGCCCATATACTGAATTAATCTGTTGTAAAAACACAACAGATTGACCGAAATAGCATAATCGGTTATAATAGCAGTATGAATACCAATAATGTAGCCACAAAAATCAAATGGACTGCCACCGCGATCACTCTAGCAGGTGCGGTACTGGCCAGTGTAAATATATACCCTCTCAGTGCTGTGACACTAAATCTGGGCAGTTTTGTCTTCCTGATCTGGAGCGTCATGATACGCGACCGAGCCATGATCACGGTAAATGGCGGACTATTGGCAATCTATACCGCTGGTCTGGCTATCAAACTGTTGTAAATCTGCAACAGACTTTTTGGTTGACCCAGAATTTGAGTCTTGTTATAATATTAGTATAGTTAATAATTAGGAGCAATAAAATGACGGTAAAAGAAATGATCGAAGCATTATCCAAGTTACCAATGGACGCTGAGTTGATCATCACAGAAGAAGGTTACTATTCCGAAACCGATTATACGGAGGCTTTTTTGCCCGAGAAATACAAAGATGGCGAGTCTTATGTGATCGGACATTCGATTCAACATTGGTAAGATAGCGAGAGAGAAATGAAGTTAAGCAAATTCAGCATAAACAAATTACAAAAAACTTTTGATGTGTGGCAGGTTGATTATGAATATTCCCTTCCTGTGACGAATTATCTCGTACACGGTCTTGAACCAGGCAGTTTCTTTACCAGTGTACTGGCCAACGATTTCGCAGGTGCCATGACATATAGTCATCAGTTAAACACAATTTCCGGACTTAAAAAATTGACCCTGTGGCTTAAAGACCAAGCGCCTCCAGTAGCTTGGGGCAGTTATCGTAAAGTAGCTGCCTGGACCATGTTGCCGGAGGACGATCGTAGACTAATTCTTGAAAATCGCGGTTTGATTTTGACTGCCGAGCAGGAAACTTGGGAAACATTAAAGGATTAAAAACGGTTGACCCGAAATGACATTTCGGGTATAATATTAGTATAGTTAATAACAAGGAGCCGAAATGAAAATTTATATTTTAACAGAAAAAACCGGTTACACAGCCGGCCACGGACTGTCAGGCGAAGCAGTATCACTTGCAAGCAAAAGTGTATATTCATTTAATCCATACCCGATATTTGATTCCAAGAAAAAAGCTGAGGATTTTGTGGCCGGGGTAGACGAATGGGCTCGAAATTATATTGAAATCATGGAATTTGATGTAGAGTAAGTTTGGTTGACCCGAAATGACATTTCGGTTATAATAGTAGTATAGTTAATAACAAGGAGCGAGTAGAATGCAATTAGAATACGAAAATACTTACAATACATTCAATAACCCAATTCCACGCAGTGGCTTGTTCACAACACCAAGCCTGGAAGAAATACAGACTTCGATCTCAAATCTTTCAGCAAAAGAACAGGCCACAGCCAGCATGGTTTTTATGTTTACTCTTAATGCCTGTAATAAATTAGTACAGGAAGAAATTTTAAACCGTATGGGAGATCAATAATGGTAGATATTGCTGATATTCATAGTGCCCTGGTCAGTGGCCGTTTCACCAATCAAGAACTTGACACTGTGGCTCAGGCCTTGAAATATGCTCGTAGCCAATTGACTCAGCGTCAGGTGCGTTCATGTGTCCGAGGCGACGCAGTGAAATTCACCAGTCCCAAGAGTGGTGTCACGTTCCGGGGCACTGTGGAAAAGGTCAAGATCAAGTATGTGTTGGTGACCACACCGCAAGGTCGTTACAATGTGCCTGCCAACCTGTTGGAGTTTGTGTAATGAGTGAAATTTTAGTATATGTGTTTGGATTCTTACTAGCGGTCATGGTGCTGATCACTGTGATAGCCGCAGGAAGGATTGACGAATGATCACGGAAGATATCCAAAGCGATGAATCGATTCCAGCATTGTATGACATGACAGCCGACGAACTGGCCGAATTCCATGCCGAATACAATGACTGGTCTGACAAGATTGTCACAGCCGACGACGACCGACCACTTTATATTTGGTTAAGATGAAAAGAACGCCCAAGCCCACATATTCAATTCCGGCCGATCTGGCCTGGGCCGCTGCTTATGCGGCCTGGCGTATCAACGGCAATCTGTATCTCAAGATTGTTGATGATGCCAGCGGTCATGCACAAACCAACAAAGAGATCTTGATGCAGATTGTCAACCAAACACCGGATCTGATCACTGAACAGGATCGTATCGAAGCCCAGGCCTGCAGATCCAGACTGGGCAGTGAAATCAGTTTGCGTATCCTCAAGGGCGAGATCTTGGGCGAATGGCATACCATGCAGGCTAGACTCTGCGGGCTGGAAACATTTACCACCGCTTACGATCTAGCAGTATTGGCCAGCTTTCCCAAGAGCTATATCAAGCTACAGGAAACCGACCAGATACATGATCGACTGAGACAATGTCAAGACCAAGCAGTTGGTATCGGTCGCGTGACCTTGGACATACAAGTTTTGACATCGTTTCACAGCGTCAACCACGGTTGCTGGTTTGTCAGAGGCATAGATGATCAAAATCGAGCTGTATCTTTTGCCTGGCGCAGTCAGTTGCAGGACGCCAGCCATGTGCGTGTGTCCGGAACTGTGAAACAGTTTCGCGACGGTATCAGTTATCTAAATCGTGTCAAATTGACAGAATCGGAGACAGCATGAATTTTATTATGGGTGTGATAGTGGGCATTGTTTTGTGTACTGTGGGCGCACGTGGTCTGGCTGACATGATCGATCGCACAGTTCACCAAACCCAAACAGTGGTCCGCGAGTCCACACTTTGAAAGAATCCATATTATGGTTGACCAGAAATATCAGTTCAGCTATACTATAGATAGTAGTAAATTGGCAGTATTTTAATCCTAGATAGGCAACTTAGAAAGGCAACAAAGATGGAAAAGTTATTCACAGTAGCAGGCACAGCAACACAACACGGTACAACCAAGGTACGTTTCGCTAACGATTTGGTAGCTCGTATCAAGATCTTGAACAAGAACGGCTGTACCGATATCAATCTCATGGAGCTTCCTGAGCCCATGACCAAGATCCAGGCTCTCAAGTATTTGCAAACACAAGGTGTGACCGGTGATGCTGGTTATGCAGTGGCCAGCAAGTTGAGCGAAAAAACCAAGATCGCCAAGAAAGGCGAGGTCCGAGTGGCTGGCAAGGCCAAGACAGTGGCTTCGACTGTGGCACAAGAGGCATCCGCAGAAGCATGATCCAGATGGGGGCCTGGCCCCCATCTGTTTGACCTCAACTTGATTGACCAGTTTTGGTTGTTGTCATAATTACTTGTATGAGTGACGACCTTGATCCCAAACTACAGATGTCCATATACCGCCTGATGGTTGTGCTGCACCACCAAGGAATCCACCGGATCCACATGGGCGGATTCATGCGTATACTGGGCATGAGCAACGAGTCTGCCAGCGAGCACGATGATGAACAGCTGGTAGTGAATGATCAATTGGTTGAACTGGTGTATCAGATGACCCAGCCCAGATCGCCTGATCAGACCTTGCACTAGATTGGGTCAACTGAGCCAAATGACTGGGCAATCTCTAGGTTTCTCATGACAGATTGTTGTATAATACATACATCAACAGGAGAAATACATGGCCGATTTACTGAAACAAGTACAGGCAACCAATATCAGCGAACTGACTCACGCAGGCAACTGTGAGCCCGGATATGACGCTCAACCGCAGGCGGATACCTTGTCTGTGTCAGTGTTGCATCCTGCAGACATCACGTCCTTGCAACTGGGATCGCTGGATTCGAGTCAATCAATGCCCCTAAATTGGCCAAGCACAGGATCGTACACAGCCGGTCTTGGTCTGAGCCAAAATTACCCCAATTCTTTGTCGGTCGGTAATTTGAGCGGTGGAATTGGCACTTTTACCTTGCCCAATAGTCAACCCTGGCTCACCACTGCCGATCATTCAGGTCTTTCCAGCAAGATAGATCTGAGAGGACCCGAGGCCGATATCATGATCAACAAGGTCAGCTTGGTTGATACCTTGCGCGGCATACAGGAACGACTCAACATGTTGGTACCCAATCCTGACTTGGAAAAGGAATGGGATCAGCTCAGGGCATTGGGCGAACAATACCGTGCCATGGAGATCAAGCTACAAGAGCAAGGCGACATGTGGGCCAAGCTCAAGGCCATGCCACCACCGGATATTGGTTGACTGTGCGACCCAGCTGTGTTATAATATATGTATATTATGTCAAAACAGTATCAAAAAAGCAGTGTTTTTGTGCATGATTGATGCCATAAACTAAGTATTTTGCAGAGTAATAAATCAAAGAGGACTTCGGAAATCCTCTTCGTTGACAAATGGTATGAGCGTGCCACAAACAAAGGCATGCTCGGACAGTATGGCAAAGAAGGCCCGAGGTCTTGTGTCAATACATTGTCAATGCGTCCATTCTGGGCATCCGCTGGAGAACCCAGTCTGGTTCCAAGGAGAATAGCATGACAACAAATCAAACAATCAAGCGTATCACGAATGCCACAGTCAAAACAGCCGGACTGGCCATGATCTTGTGGGCAGTTTTTATCATGACCGATAATAGACTGAACCAGCTGAGATCCCAGACCGATACTGTGCCTGGCATCACAGCAGCCGAATACAGCAAACAACTGGATTGTCTCACCCGCAACATCTACTGGGAAGCAGCCAATGAACCATTTGAAGGCAAAGTGGCCGTGGCCCAGGTCACCATGAACCGAGTTGAGTCTGGACGTTTTGCCAACACAGTATGTGGAGTGGTCTATCAGAAAACTGTATTTTATGAAAAGATCGTGTGCCAGTTCAGCTGGTACTGCGAAGGCGGCAACAAGAACGTGAAGGTAGTACACAACCGCCAGTGGCACGAAAGCGAAGAAGTGGCCAAGAAAGTGCTGTTGGAAGAATTCAGACTTCCGGTACTGGAGCAGGCCATGTACTATCATGCCGACCATATCAATCCGCATTGGGGCAAACCCAAATTGACCAAGATCGGTCACCACATTTTTTACTCAGAAAGCTAACATGATAATCAAACTTGACGCTGTATTAAAAGCTGTAAATGAATGGTTCAATGTACACTTGCCCAAGATCTCGGCCGAGACCTTGCAGTGGTTGGCAGCCATAGTGTTGCATTGTGCCACTATACCTACTCTGTTGGCTCTGCTGACTGGACTCAGTGATCATACACCACCCTTGGATCTGGTGCTGTTTGCCTGGGCCGGCTTGGTCCTGCTGTTTGCTCGAGCTGTGGTACTCAAAGACAGCTTGAATACTGTGACCATAGGTGTGGGATTTGTGGTTCAGGCAGTGTTCATGGCCTTGATCTTGTTCAAGTGATCGGTTGAAAATGGCATGCAATCACAAACCGGATAGTGCCTGTCCGTTTTCGTTTACAGACCGGAGCGAACAGGTACAAAACTGGGGTTGCCTTCCCGAGCCTTATGAAATTGTAACCATGCGGGTAAAACACGGAAAAACCTGGGCTTGTCATGAAGATCGCGCACAGCCTTGCTTGGGTGCAATTCGGTTCCTTAAGCTAAACGGGCTACCATATTCTGTTGTTGATCACGAGCTTGTTACAGAAGAATCAGATTGGGCTCGGTATCTATCTGAATAATTTGGTCGATGGTTGACACAACGACGGAATTTTGTTATAATAGTAGTATAAATTAACATTGTTGGAGTAACTGATGACTATGCATCTTGAAGGACCGTGGTTGACCACAACAGGCAAAGTCAAGGGCAAACGCAAATGGCCCAGCGCCGAAGCCAAACGTCGGTCTGAACAACTGGAAACCGAGTGGCAACAACGCTTGGCCAAGATGAACAAAATGGCCCCTAGATTCAGCACCACACCCACGCCCACACCTAAAAAAACTGTGTTAGATACCGGTCCCAGGATTCCGCCTGGACGCGAAACTCCACACATACGAAGTCTCGACACTGGTTGGGTGGCCTGCACCAAAGGTGCTGACAAAACCTACACCGGTACCAAGGTCAAGGGCATAGGCACCATGCACAAATCCAATGCTGTGCCTATTTTTAGCGACGAAGAGGCCATTGACATAAGTAAAATGCGACGCTAAAAAAGATCGGATACAGTTGGCCAAAGAAGAAGCGATAAAAATGGAAGGTGTGATAGAAGAAATTCTACCCAACACTACCTACAGGGTCAAGATCGCCAATTTTGAAAAACCTGTGCTGGCCAGTCTCAACGGTCGCATGCGTCAACACAACATCAAGGTCCTGGCCGGAGATACAGTGGAACTGGAATTCAGCCCGTATGATCTCACCAGAGGCCGCATCACCAGGCGCAGATAAATATCAGCATGCGTGACATAATCGATCTTGTAGAAGCCACTACCAAACCAGCCAAGCTGGAAACCACACCCTTGCCCTACACCCATAAGGCGCTGGAGCCGGTCATGAGTGCAGAAACAATTGAATATCACTACGAGCACTTGGCCAAGGGCTATGCCAAACGATACAATGCCGGTGAAGGCGATCCTGACTTCAATCGAGCTGGCAGTTTCTTGCACAATAAATTTTTCCCACAACTGCGTGAGCCCCGAGGCGCCAACAGACCCCGAGGCGCAGTACTGGCCCTGATTGAAGAAAAGTTCAAAACCTACGAAGACTTTAAAGCGGAAATGAAAAAGTCTTTTATGTCTATCCAGGGAAGCGGATGGATTTATCTGAGTACTAGCGGAGAAATTAAAGTTATACACAATCATGCTGTAAGGACCGATATTGCATTGTTGATCGATGCTTGGGAACATGCATGGTCGCTTCAATACCAATGGGACAAAGAGAAATACCTAGATAATATTTGGAAGATAATCAACTGGGACGTATGTAACGAACGACTATGATCACTATTACTGAAACGGCCGTGGCCAAAATACGAGATATCTTGGCCGAAGAAAATCAACCTGGACTCAAACTGCGAGTATTTGTGCAGGGCGGAGGTTGCTCGGGCATGCAGTACGGTTTCACACTGGATGATGTCCAGGGCGATGATGACTGGGCCCTGGAAATTGAAGATATCGCAGTCTTGGTAGACAGCATGAGTGGTCAGTACCTGCAGGGAGCCAGTGTAGATTATCGCGATGATGTAATGGGTGCCAGTTTTGTGATAAACAATCCACAGGCAAAAACCACCTGCGGATGCGGCAGCAGCTTCGACCCGGGCTAGAGCAAAAAAGTCAAGTCGATCCATTCTGGTAAATACAAGCCAGAGGATGGAGATCTATGACTCAACAATACATCGAAGTAGGAACCAGCGCCAATGATGGCCTAGGCGACCCGTTACGCACCGCGTTCCAAAAAACCAACGAAAATTTTACCCAGCTGTTTGAAGCCCAGACTGGCAATGTGTCGGTGACTGGCAATATCGTGGGCGGAAATGTGCTGTCGCAAGGCGAAATATCAGCGCAGGGTTCGATCTATGCGTCAGGAAACATACAGGCTACCGGATACTTTTTCGGAGATGCCTCGGGCTTGTACAACATAAATGCCGGCAACATCACAGGAAGCTATGGCAATGCCAACGTGGCTGTTTTCTTGCCTACATATTCAGGCAGTATAGCCAATCTTACTGTGTCTGGCAATTTGACCGTGATCGGTAATATAACTTCGACTGATG
>Ga0164297_10001172_pt1 | contig 28588 bp, 28 predicted proteins | sample GEODES058metaG_FD_113539 | JGI IMG/M metagenome (GOLD analysis project Ga0164297, IMG submission 113539) | Dystrophic lake water microbial communities from Trout Bog Lake, Wisconsin, USA - GEODES058 metaG | ecosystem: Environmental > Aquatic > Freshwater > Lake | place: USA: Trout Bog Lake... | reverse complement strand
GCGGCTGACGAGGAGGCTACGTTGCTAGGTGTGTTGACTTACATATAGGCACACGCTACTTCGTTACGCGTTTCGTGGCCGCGCAGCCTTTGAACAGTAGCTCCTAACGACGGTGACCGTCTTCGCCTTGACCAGTCTACTGGCTCACACCCGCAGCATAAGGGAAGCCCACGGCCAGTGTCAGAGATGCGAACGTGCATAAGCTATGCGCCAGCTGCAGCTTGAAGCGGCGCAGGGACGCAGGCCGCGGCTTCAGGCGACTGGCGGCTGTTTGAGGCGTTCAGCGCATACTGGCACGACAAGAAACGTGCCATTTCGATGCAGTCTCTCACCGTGTCGCCATGTGTCACCGCGTCTGCGACGAGGGCCAGGCCGCTGGCGGCCTGCCGCGTCATCACGAGAGAAGCGAGCGCGGCCCTTCGGCGGGCGCGATTTCCTCAGTCCCTCACGCCCCGCGCGCGTCTGCCACTCGAGCGGTGGTTGTTCACAGAGGCGCACCGCGGTGCTGTTGGTCCAGTCAATTCTCTGGTGAACCACAGCACTGTTCTAGTCCGCCTATGCTCCGCTCCGCACTGCGCAGGCTCGTCCTGCACGCGCCGCAGCAGCAAGCCGCGCGGTGTATCCCACAGGTGCGCTGCTGTCCTGCCTCCAGTGTCGCAGTGTTGTTCGAGGGTGGGGCGTGCGTGCTTTGGCGCCGAAAGACCTGTGGGACTGCAGGTCCACGGGCGTGCTGAGTGGCAGGCGGACACGCGCGGCGGGTGCACTTGAGAAGTGGGAGACGCCAGCGACTGCGAGCTGCAGTCGCGTCGCGCGCTGTCCAGCGGCGTTCGCGTTCCAACCCTAGGCCTTGCGTGGCCCGGTTGACGCCGGCTCCAGCCGCGGCCTGACCACCGCTTGCTGCCTGGCACTCGCGCACGTGGCCACATGTGTAGTGCGCTGGGAGGCGGGCTATCTGGGCACCCACCGCGCGTGTAGAGCAGCACGAGACGAGCAACGGCAGTTCTGTTACGGGACCTCAGTCGCCAGTCTAACGCGCGAGTGAGTCTGACGCGCCCGCGCTCCCTCTCCGTCTCTCTTCCAGACGGCGCGCTCCTTCGCTGACGCCGCAAAGCCGGCAGCGAGCACAGCAGGCCACAGCGCAGCAGCAGTGACGGCGGAAGAGTTCGAGCACGCCACAGGCCTTGAGCTGAAGGAGCTGGAGGCTGCTGCCCGGGGAGAGTCACTCTTTGAGGCGGACATGCAGTGGTTGGCCGCGCCGCTGGGGACACGGGAGAACCCGGTGCAGGTGACGAGCAGCCTGAGCAGCCGCATTGTGGGCGCGACGGACCCGGATGATGACAGCATCATCCACTGGGGCCTTGTTGAGGAGGGCAAGGGCCCCGTCCAGATTGGGGATGAGTGGTTCGCCCTGAAGCGCGTGAAGGACGCCGCTGGGGGCGCACATGCGCACCACTAATTGACGAGGGTCTCGCGCACCAACCGCCGCATGGTGGATCGTGTCACCACGGAAATACAAGACACACACACAACACAGAGAGAATGGCGTGAAAGCGAGCACTCTCACGCTCACGAGCATTTGTTGACGATGTCACATGTCTGCGATCTTCGCGAGACCGATTGCTCATGTTTAGCACGCAGCTGCAGCCACAGTCCCTTCCTGTTCACCACATCGGGAGCGGCAGGCGGTGTGCAGGCGGGACACTCACAAGAAGGGGCGGTCCAACAAGCACCGCCTCCTTCGTGCCTGCTCCCGCTCCCCGTGCCTCTCGCAAGCGCTGCACAGGAGGCATGGAAGCACAAAGCACAGCGCCGCACGCATCCAATGGCCAGAGCAGTCGCGTGCAAGACAGTGCACGAGCGAGCATGGACGAGGTGGACGAGGTGCCAGCACTGGTGGTCTTCGACCTCGACGCCTGCCTCTGGCTTCCAGAGATGTACCAGCTGGATGCGCCGCCTGGCGCCTGGGACGAAAAGGCTCAAGGAGTACGCGCAGGGAAGCAGGCAGGTGTTATGCACACACACGGGTGCTTCCCTCACCACCTGCGCCTGTTCTCACGTCCATCGCCCCTGCGCAGGTGGTTCGCTTGTTCCCTGGCGCAATTCACGCGTTCACTTGTCTAGCAACAGACCCGAAGCTGCGCAACACGAGAGTAGCCTTGGCGAGTAGCACCACGAGGCCATCGTTCGCTGATGCGGTTCTGGCTGCTTACCGCTTGCCGGATGGTTCCGTGCTTGCCAGCCGCGTGGCCGTGGCTGAGATGTACCCAATCCATCACAAGAAGGCCCACTTCTCAAAAATCAAGGAGAAAACCGGCATCTCATACAGCCAAATGCTCTTCTTCGATGACTGCAATTGGAGCGATAACTGCGGGGAGGTGATGGCCGCATGCCCTGGTGTGGTGGGCCTCAGAACGCCGGACGGGCTCACCGTGGAGCGATGGGAGGCTGGCCTGCGCTTGTTCGCCAAGTACGCGCGTGAACGGAGCAATGGAGAGCGGACACACACATGACGACCCCTTGAATTCCGGGATCTCCAGCATTGCTGCCAGCCTTCGCCGAATCCATTGTCGCTCACACTGCAGCGCGCAAGGCAGTCCCTGTGGCGCGTCTCTCGCGCCCTCGCGTCCGCCTGTGCGCTGCCTTGTGCCAGACAGCAGGTAAGCAGCAGTCCTGCGCGCTCTCTCAGCGCGTTAGAACTGACCCCGGCACCTGGTCCTGCATTCCTCTACGGTCCAGCTTCCCGCGCCGGCGACGCACCTCCTGCGCCGCCTCGGTAGCGACGCGACACAGGTGTGCATATTCGCAGCAGCTCCTCTCCATCGTGTCCGCTGCTCACCTTCGGGGGCCTCCCTTCCTCCCAGGGCCGCCCACTTCCTTGTTGGTCTGCTTCGCCGTTGATGACAGCCACCACAGCAGAGGTGCGCCGGCTCGGCAGTACACACGCACGTCTCAAGTCGTCAGCCCGTTGCAAGGCTGAACACACATCAGCTGACTGCACTCGACTGTCACGCCGTCCTGCGCCGTTGTTTTGCACAGGCACCTGGCGAAGCCCCCTCCAGCGGGATGGCACACGGCTTCGACCCCGCTGACCCGCCAGCCGTGGTGTTCGTCCTCGGCGGCCCCGGCGCTGGAAAGGGGACGCAGTGCTCCAAGCTGGTGCGTGCAGAGAAAGCCTTCGGCACACGCCCCCTTGATCTCAGAAAACCGCACCCCCCGCGCGCGTCTGACGCAGGTCACGGATTTCGGGTTCATCCACCTCTCTGCTGGCGACCTGCTGCGTGCGCACATGAAGAGCGGCTCCCCGGAAGGCAACATGGTGGCGGAGCTGATCGCTCAAGGCCAGATCGTGCCGTCCCGCGTCACTGTCAGCCTGCTCCTTGCTGCCATGGCAGCTTCCGGCAGTCGTAAGTTCCTCATTGACGGCTTTCCTCGCAACGCGGAGAACAGAGACGCATGGGAAACTGTGGCTGGTTTTGATTGTGCAGCGGTCCTCTTCTTCGACGTGCCGCAAGATGTGATGACGCAGCGCCTGCTGGGCAGGAATCAGGGCCGCACGGATGACAATTTGGCGACCACCCAGAAGCGGTTCGCGGTGTTTGAGAAGGACACTCGAGGCGTGTTGGACCACTACCAGGCAAAAGGGAAGCTCATCACCGTCGACGGGTCGCGGGACGTGGACCTCGTGTACGCGGACACAAGCGCCGCGTTCCAGCGCTTCAAATGATGATGAGCTGTGTGCCATGCTGAATGTCTATGTTGAAAACACTCACACCATTCTAGAGACGTCTTCAGAACGGCGGATATTCGTCTGCATCCCGCCTCGCCGCCGCAGCGTGATAGTGACGCTTCGCGCCAGTGCGTCTCGCGGCGGCAAGCAGAAGCCGCTGCCCGAGATGGCTGTGGCGCACACCCTGGTGCTTGTTGGCGAGCGCCTGCATCAGCGCGCGCTTGCTTGAAATCACAACCAGCAGCTGACTCGCACGACTGGCGGCAGTGTACAAGCTGTTGCGTTGCAACGCGATGCCGTGCGCGTTGGACAATGAAACGGCGACCACCGAGAATTCACAGCCTTGTGCTTTGTGCACCGTCACCGCCCACGCAGGCACCAGCTGCGCAAGCTCGTCGCCAACGTACGTCTGTATTTGCTGTGCCTGCGCTGCCGCAGACCCACTGTCGCGGTTCGAGAAATCCACAGTGATGGACTTGACACGGGCTCCGGTGCCAGTACCAGGCGATACTGCCGTCACGACTCCCAAGTCTCCGTTGAACACTCCACGCACGTAGTCGTTCTCCGTCTGCAAGACGCGGTCACCCGGCGAGAAAGACGTGGTACGGTGCAGAACCCGGTGCTGCTGGCCTGGGTTGAACAGGGGTCCTAGGCGGGTGCATAGGGCCGCACTGCCTGCTGCTGCTTTCCGCATGGGACTCACCACTTGCAGCTCTTGTGTCGGATCCCAGCCGGCTGCAGGCAGCGTGTACTGGATCAACTCCGACAGCGCGGATACGGCAGCTCTTGCGTCTCCTGCTCCGAAATCCTCCTCACTTCCCGATTGAGCATCTGCACCCCACTCAGGCAGGCGGATCCACAGCGCGTCGCAGCCAGCTTTGATGGCGACATGTGCAGGCACCGGCGCAACTGCTGACGCGTCGAAGCCTGGGGATGTTGCGTTCCAAGGCAACCGTGGTGGTGGTAGTTTCCACGCGGCGCTGCTCTTCCGTGGTGATGCAACTTGCGCATCCTCGTCCTCGACATGGACGGGCGCGAGTGGAGGCAAGCGCCCCGCGAGAATGCTGGCGCTAGACGCTGCAATCAGGCTCGCTTGTGCTGTGCGCACAACTTCAGTCAGGGCGACAGAGGGCAGGAAGCGCGCTTGCAGGATATCATGGAGCGGGCATCCAGGTCCAACAGGCAGCAGCTGGTCTGCGTCGCCGACGAGCAGGACGCTGGCATTGTGCGGCAGCGCTCGGAAGAGAGCGCCAGCCAGTGGCACGTCCAGCATGGAGGCTTCATCCACAATGAGTACATCGCAATCCAGGGGGGTGGTTGCATTCCTGCGGAATGTGCCCTCGTAGACGAGCCGCGACGATGACGAAGGCGATACGTCACCAGAAGCGGCGCCATCGTCTTCGTTTGCGGACTTCGGGCTTGAGTCATCCACGCCCTCAGCACCGCCGCTTGATGCCTTCTCGCCACGAGGGATGAACTCAAGGAGACGGTGCACAGTGCTGGGCGCAACAACGGCGAGCGGAACAGCATCATGCACATCCGGATCGTAATACTGAGCAGCTGACAAACTGTCTGTCGTAGAAGAGGCACCACCACGCCTGCCGTCCAGATGAATGACATCGCCGTCATCGCGCTGGGCACGGCGACCAAACTGGTTTGGAGGCATCGCGGGAAGACAGGTCATCCCCTGCTTGCTGAGCAACTGCGCCAGGCGCTGGGCTGCGCGGCCAGTGGGTGCACACAGGCGCACTCGCTTGCCCTGTTGCCGCCATAAGCGCACCAACGCAGCTGTGACGAATGATTTGCCGGTGCCTGGACCGCCAGTGAGCACGCAGGCGTCGCTGGACAAGGCCGTCGCAATGATGTCCCTCTGCCCAGCAGTCAAAGGCGGCTCCTGCGCCTCCATCCACGCCGCCACGTCGTCTGACACAGGGGGCGCGGGTGCCTGCATGGGCGAGCCGTCCGCATCGACATAGATTGGCGGCGCTCGAATGCCGAGCGCGAACGCGATGTCGGTCTCATCTTGGTATAAGGGCATCACGTACACCCTGCTTCGCGGATGCCATCTGCTACTGTCACCATCCATGCCGCTGCCGTTATCGCCGCCGAAGACAGGCTCGTGCTGCCACATGGCTTGCGTGGGTCCTTCTGCGCCGGAGGGCCACGCAGCTGAGCCACCTGTGTCGACATCGGAGGGTGATTCGACGACCACCTTGCGGGAAGCGACGAGCGCAGCTAGCGCGGTGTGGATGTCCCGCTCATCGGGAAGGCGTCCACTAGCAGCAGATGATTGAGCGTCAGCCACATCGTCGGGATGTGCTTGTAGATAGGGCCCTTGCTCCGGCAATCCTCCGAAAACACCAGTGCCGCGTTGTCCACCACGCAGCAGGTCCAATGCGCCGCGTGTTACATCGGCCAGTGGCAAATACACGTGCCCTTGCTTCGCCGCCCGGTCGCTCAACCGCTCTAAAACAGCCGCTTGCACGCGCCCAGGATGTGAAGATGCGAGCCCCATCGATGCTGCCAGTTGGTCCAGCACCTCGAATGTGAAGCCCCGAATGCCACGCAGCGCGTCAAATGGGTTTGTCCGCACTTGAGCGACAACATCAGGGCCGGCAGCCTCGACAGCTTTTGCTGCAAGGGCTCGTCGGATGCCAAGTTCAACAAGCGCATCCACCGCTGCGCGCTCGCCTCTGCCCGTGCTCCATCCGCTGAGAATGGCGCCCGTTTTGCCTTTCAGCACGCTCGCGAGCTTCTTCACAGCGCCTGGATCGCCCTCAGCGGCGGCATTCATGATGCCCAACACCGCATCGGCCCCTAGAGCCTCCACCAACTTGCTCGCCGTCTTGGGGCCAACACCCGGCACAGTGGTCGCCAAATATGACGCCATGCCACGCGTGTCACTGCTTTCCGGCACAGCAACCTCCACCGCGTCAGCCTTGACTTGAAGCCCATACTCCGGGTGCCTCGTCCAGGTGCCGCTGAATGACACGCGCAGACCTTTGACCAAGCCGCTCGGCATAGGGCCAGCTACACAGACGACCTGTCGAGACGCGGCTTGTCTCCCAGACACGCCTCCCGCGGGCGTCACGTCAACTTTGACGACACCATATTGTGTCTCCTGTTTACGATGACAGGACAAGCGCAGGACGTGTGTCAGTGCACGCACAGTGAGTGGACGGACACAAGCTGAGCAGAGGCAGAGCGCTGGATAAGCACGCAATGCGCTCGTGCCCAGAAGGAGATAGAGTCTGGTGCCGAGAGCAGTTGCTGCCATACCACACCGCAACTTCTACGTCTGAGTGGCACGCACCGCTTTATAAAACGTCACCGTCGCAACACTGCCCGTGTACTGCACGCGAGTCCCCGGCTGTTGCGCCCCAACCCGCGCAGCCTGCGGCGCCGACGGGGCTGCAGCGTAAAAGCTCGTCGCTGGACGCCGCCGGTCATCGCTTCCGGTGCTAGCAGCAGGTGTTTGCCATGGCGGTGTCGCGGGAACTGCAGCTGCGTGTCCGCCTCGTCGTTGGGGCTGCAAGGGCGCTGCGTGTGTCGTGTGGGAGTTGATAGCAAAGGGTCAGTGAGCACAGGCCACAGTGCAGAGAGCAGAGCTGGGAAGGAAAGCTGTGTACGCGCAGACACACGCACCTGCGCCTCGTGACGGGCTCGCTGTGTGTGTGGCGCTGAGAGCGTGTCCAGGCAGCGGCGGCGGTGTGGCAGTGGGCGGTGCGACGCCTAGGAGTGGCTGTCTTGACGCGAGTAGACTGGCCACGCGGCGGCGCCATGCCATGCTGTGACCACGTGTGCAGTGCCACCCGCTGTACGGCTGGTGCATGAGCCCGGCTCCGGGGCACGAGCTGCACTGTGTGAGTCAAGTGTAACTTACCCTCCACACTCAGAGCTCCTACCGCCCCCAGAAGCACAACCAGTGATGGAGGAGGTCAAACGTGACCTCATTCAAGTAGCGCATGCAATCGCGCGCGTTGAAACGAAGATCGCTGCGGTGGAGACTGGAGTGAAGGAGGCAAAAGCTGTAGGGGATATCAAAGAGTTGGACTCGCTGCGCGCCGAGAAAATACAGCTGCTGGCCGAGAAAAACAAGCTGCTTGACAAGGAGAACAAGCTGCTGGACGAGAAGAGTGCGCTGCGTGAACAGGAGAACAAGATGCAGCTGCTCCAACGTATGTTCACAACCTCTTCCGCTGTGCGTGCGCGCGACACTCGTGTGAGCTCACCCGTTTCGTCTATCACAGAGCGACGCTTCAGCACGGCTCCAGAGTTCATCGCGCTTCTCGAACGCGGTGGTGTGAAGCCTGACGAGCACGTGTTGGACACCATTGCACGGTCCTTTCAGTTGAGCATGCTTATGGTGTCGTGCTTCACATTTGAACAGGCCACGCACGTGCTTGAGCTGGCGGGTGCGGTGCTGCACTCTCGCACGAAGGCAATTGCGCACAGTGCAGGCGTCGTTATTGACGGTCCTATGCTGATTGACGGCGTGCAGTCTGCGTTGTTCTTCTACGCATTTAAGGACTGCGTGCCGCACGTGCTGAAGGTGCTCACACGTGGTTATCACAAGGTGAAGGCAGAATGTCAGCTCTGGCAAGAGCTGTCTGGCCAGGACTCCCTTGAAGGCATCTACTGTGTGCCTGTTACCTTGCTCGAGCTGAGCGGCTCGCACGCCGTACATCTTGCTGGTGGAGGCTCCGATACCACTGCACTGCGCGCGGGCATCCTGATGCCGCGCTACGCGTGCACGCTGTCCAACATACCGACGCCAATGGACGCATCCTGGGCGCTGCGTGTGCTATCACGCGTGTCGACCTCACTGCGTGCTGTTCATGCTGCGGGCTGGCTGCACGGCGATGTCAAGCCTTCCAACATTTTCATCGACTTTGCTGGGGATGCTTGGCTAGGCGACTACGGCTCCAGCTGCCGCATTTCAGATACTGATTCCTACACGGGCGGCACACCAGCGTTCCAATGTTCCGATATCACTGTGAAGGAGCCCGCGCGGTTTGACCGCGCCTGCCTGTCTGTCTCCATATGCAGCGCCATTAGGGCGCTGCAGCCCGACCACGCAAAACAAGACGGCTGGCCATTAGATTTACTGCACACAACCGTGGTGACATTGGCCGACGGACCGCTCAAAACGGCTCTAGAGGAGCTGCTACGAATGAGTGCAGATGTGTAAAGCTTTAAGAAATTCTCCACCTAAGTGGACAGCCATCTGTATCTTGCGGGGGGGTCATCTGGTATAGTACGCGAGGGCTGGGCGAGTGTGGGTGCGTAGCACACGCGTGTAGCGTCCGCTGTAAGGCGGGCTGGCCGCCTTGCAAGGGGCAACCAGTTCAGCTTCCTTTGCCTTCATTACCGGACCGATTGTGGCTTGACCGTATTGTACTTGATCACTGTCTCAGTCTCAGTAAAGCTGTAAGCACTCAGTGCTAAGCACGTTGTGGCCCGGGGTAGCGCGTTGCGTAGCACACTGCTCGAGCCTTCGCCAGAACGCGCGTATGGGCCACGGCCATGATCCTACGTGCGAAGGCGATGCCGCCCCAGCGAATGTGGTGCCTTGCCAGCGCGACGTGCGTAATAGCGCAGACCTGTGTCTCGAGACCACTCACAACGGCAAGCCCTGTGACCCGGTGACGCCGCCAGCCACGGAGGCGGGTAGCTCATCATCAACGCACAGCGAGTCACACGACGAAGACGACGAAGCGCGGAGTGAAGAGCTGGTGGAAGGCGGCAGCATGGAGGAGAAACCTATCCTGGACGGCGGCCGAGTGGAGACGGAGCAGCAGCTGCCATGTGGGTCACCCGGTGGATTCTGGGAAGGTGGGCAGTACAGAGCGAGCACGCGGTCCCTCGCCAACCTCGGCCTCCAAGGCCTGCCAGCTTCCGTGCAAGAGGCTGCGCACGCAAAGACGCGGCAGGAGCAGGAGCTGCATCAACTACAGACGCTGCTCTATGAGCGCAGCACGCTGCGCGCGCAGCTGGGCGCAGCTGCGAGACAGAGCGCCGCGTTGCAAGCTGAAGTCGAGATGCTTCGCAACGCAGTTGAGGAGGCTGAGCGCGCCGCTGACGAAGCACACGAGAAGGCGGAGTCGGCGCAGCGACAGCAGCAGAGTGCGACACGGAGGGAGCAGCTGTTGTTGCAGGGCGCACGGGCAGAGAGAGTGGCGAACTTGCTTGAGTCCGTCGCTGAGGCAGCAGCTGCCAGTGCCGCGCGGGCGAGTGTTATTTCTGAGCAACCTGGCGCTGGTGACAGCGGTGCTGCTGCAGCAACGTGTGCACCTGAAGCAGCTGAAGAAGGTGGCGCGGTGAAAGTAGAGCAGCAGTGCCCCGGGGAAGGCACCTTTGACGTGCAGAACAGCGTTGCGCAGCCTGGGGCGGCACACGCGACGAGGACGACTACATGGCAGCGCACGAGCCTAGCATTGCTCTCAGCTTGCTTGCTTCTCATGCTGCTGCTCGCCGGAGTGAGCTTGACAACGCCACAGCGAGCACCGCCGTTGCTGCCTTCCATCGTGCAGACGGCGGTGACTGGGGCGCGGGAACAGGCGTGGAATAGCACGGGTAGTAGCACGGCACCGCCTCCATTCATCGTAGACACGAATGCGCAGCCGCAGTGCACATGCAGTGGCGAGCTGGCACCAGGAGTGGCGGCACAAAGCGACAGTGGCGTGATGAACGGCAACGCACCTGTTGCTCCGCCGCTGCCGCCGCCGCCGCCGCTGCAGCCGCCGCCGCCGCAGCAGCAGCAGCAGCAGCAGCAGAGAAGCCAGGGAAGCTTGCCCTCATGGTCGACCCGTGCCCGGGAAGAACATGCGGCAGCAGCAGCACGAGCCGCACAAGTGGCAGCTGCGCGGTCCCGCGGTCCCGCAGCGATGCGTCATTCGCTGATTGCACCGCGCCCGCCAGCAGCGAATGGGGAGGTCGGTGCACAGGGCCTCTCAGCGCGGAGTAGTTTGCAAGCGCAGCGGCTTGCTGGTCTGACGAGGGCGCGGAATGGAGGTGGTATGGCGGGGCCGGAGCCGCCGGCACCACGTGTGGCGAGGGGGGCTGGCAACGAGCTTTGATGTTACTCACTTCCCCAGTCTCGGAGACTGGATGTGATGTTGAGACAATGCGTGTATACGAATAGATGAATGACATGGAATAGCTCACATCGTGAGGAAAGACACGCCCAGATCGCCGATGAAAGCCTTTGAGCGCGCCTCGCCGTGCAGCTTCAAGATCTGGTCGAATGCCGTCTTGCTGTCCAGCACGCGCGACACGCGATTGCCCAGCCAGCTGACGATGAGGTGGCGGAAGCGCAGGATGCGAGGGCAGGACACGAGCTCAGCGCCGTAAATGGCTTTGTGCGTGGCAGGCAGCGTCCACCAGGGTGCCATCTGCTGGTGATGATGAGCATTGTGGTACCCGAAATTGAGGGACACGAGCGCGTTCAGCACCGGGAAGCTGGTGCTAATCAGGTCGCTGTACGTGTTGTCTTCCTCATACTGTGCAGAGCGGTCCTCCGGCCCTGGCTTGTAGGACTTGTCTGTATGCTCGCGGACAGTGTACGTGTGCTGGAACGCATCATGAGCAGCAAGCACTTGCAGCATGATTGCAGACGATGCTGCGTACAGGCCGATCGCAGCGGCACCGCCATTGCGCCACATCCAGGCGAAGAAGAGAGCAGCCACGAAGCAGCCTCGTGCAGCATCGAAGCGGCGCTTGTTGCTCAGCGAGCTTCGCGCCCAGCCGAGAGCGGCGTTGAAGTGCATGATGGTCTCCACTGCGGGTAGGCACAGCCACTCGCAGGCCAAAACAGCCCATCGAAGGACAGAATTACGCTCCAGGATGGCCCTGTAGTCGAACTCGCACACATCTGCGCGGTCGAAGTGGTGCGCTATATGTGTCTTGCGCACGTACACGAAGTTCTGGTACGGCGTCCCGGAGCTGAGGAGGCACGCGGTGGCGCCGTTAGAGAGGGGCCGTGGTGGCAAGGGCCCAACCGCGAAGGGGTCAAGGAACGGCTGCAGCGGGGTCAACCCTCAGTCCGGTGGGCCCCATAGCTGGCCTCACTTGACCACAGAAACGGGGGGCACGCACAGCCAGAGCGCAACCGTGCCGAACGTGTTGTTGTGCGGCAGGCTCTTGAAGACGCTGCCGTGCGCAGCCTCGTGGATCAAATATGCTGCCCAGATGCGCGCGTGCGCCACCAGGATGACTGCAGCTGTAGCGGCGGCGAGGCCGTGTGTGCGCCAGTGCGCCATGGTGTACGCGCCACCGGCGTGAGCTAGCGCAGTGTACAGGAGCACACCACCGTGGCCCAGCCAGCCGCCGGCGTTGCGCCACTCGGGCAGCATGGTCATCACGCCGCTACTGATTCGGCGGAGTAGCGTCTAATGCAGCGCCACGTTGGCGTGTTGGCGCCAATGGCGCCACTCGCTCCCCTCGCTCAGCAAGTAGCTTCATGCACAGGCACCGACGAGCAGCTGCTCGCGTTGTAGAACAGCTTCAGCAGCATTGGCGACTGCCTGCATCCAGCTTGGTCGCCGTGCCGCCGCTATGGAGCTTGCAACCACAGACTGGGCAAGAGCGCGCTATTCGCGGCTTCACGGCCAGTGCTACGACTGCGAGCGCGACGCCACAAGCTCAGCAGCGTGTAGCGGGCGCACCTGCAGCAGCAGCAGCGGGGAGGAGAGGTAGCAGTAGTGGAAGCAAGACACCGGGTGGTCGCACCGCTGCTGACACGCCTGTCGCCGCCTACTTGGGCGCACTTGTCGTCGCCATGGTTGGTGCAACGTACGGCAGCGTGCCTCTGTACCGTCTGTTTTGCCAGGCGACAGGTGCGCCTCTGTCACATGCCACGCACCCGTGGTGGCGCTGACAGCACTCACTCGCCTCCTCTGCTTCCCCGCCCATTCCCTGCCTTCGCATACAGGCTACGGAGGCACGACGCAGCGAGCACATAGTGTAGAAGACGCCGTTGAAAGACTCGAGAACCCGGACACGGCCGCAAAGTGCAGTGCCCGCAACATCACGATTACTTTCAACGCCGACGTCGCAGACGGCTTGCCATGGCGCTTCGTGCCGACGCAGCGCAGCGTGAGCGTTCATCCGGGTGAATCAGCGCTTGCATTTTACAGGGCGACGAATACATCGAGCGTGCCGATAGTTGGTGTGTCGACCTATAACGTCGCTCCTGCACGTGCGGGCCTGTATTTCCGCAAGGTGCAATGCTTTTGTTTCGAGGAGCAGCGGTTAGAGCCGGGTGAGGCGGTGGACATGCCGGTGTTGTTCTATTTAGACCCCGAGTTTGTGGACGACCCCAAATGCAACGCCATGAACCACGTTACGCTGTCGTACACCTTCTGGAAAGCGGGCGCCAGCGCAGATGCGGCACTGGAGGAGGCTGCCGCACGGGATTTCGAACTGGACGCAGAGGCCCAGGAGCAGAAGGCTGCTGCTGTTGTTGCTGGAAGCTCTCGGTGAGAAAGACAAAGCGCATAGATCTAATGTATTGACCGTGACCGACCTAGTGGCACACCGCATATGTGAGTCCATCACATCAAAGAATATTAGAAGGCGTACGAAGGGCTTCACCACCCACCACCCTTTTCGAGCAGGTTGTCGAAAAAGCTGGCCGGCAGAGTCGCCTTGAGTGCCTGGCCCAGCTCAGTGCCCAGCTTGACGCCGTCGTCGTTGCCCCAGGAGCACACGCCGGAGGTGTGCTTGACCGTCTTGCCATCAGGGCTAGCCACAAGGCCAGCGAAGTGGAGGCGGCCGTCAGCGCCACGATGCGCGACGCCAGCGATGGGTGTGCGGCATGAGCCGTCCAGAGCAGTCAGGAACGCGCGCTCGCAGTTGACAGCCACATGTGTGTCCATGTGGTTCAACGCCGCAAGCAGCTCCTGCGCGCGCGCGTCGCCCGTGCGACACGCAATGCCGATGGCGCCCTGCGCGATGGCCGGCAGCATGTCCTCGTGCGACAAAATGCACTTGGCGTGGTGAGACATATCCATCCGATTCAGCCCCGCGCACGCGAGCAGCGTGCAATCCACCACACCCTCCTGCAGCTTGCGCACACGCGACTGCACGTTGCCCCGGAAGTTGACAACCTTCAAGTCCGGGCGCCGAGCCACCAGCTGGCTGCTCCTTCGCAAGCTCGCACTGCCCACAGTCGCGCCCTGCGGCAGCTCCCACGGGTTGTTGACACCGGGCAGGAAGCAGATGAACGCGTCGCGCGTGTCCTCCCTCGGCAGGTTGCACGGCAAGATGGTGCCCTCGGGCAGATATGTCGGCACATCCTTCATGCTGTGCACCGCAATATCCACCCGCCCGGACAGTAGCGCGTCATCCACCTCCTTCGTGAACAACCCCTTGCCTCCCACGTCGGCCAGCGGCACGTCCAGCACTTTGTCGCCCGTCGTCTTGATCACAATAATCTGGATCGCACCCTCCTCTGTGTCCGCACAAGGAGCGGCACGCGCACGACGTCAGGCGATGCATCATAAGCAAGGCTGAGACAACAACAAGTACAGCGTGTCCCCGGTGTCTGGTCCAGCCCCCAGGGCGCTCGCACGGCAAGGCAGCGTGTTGTGTCTTTAACGCACCCGCAAGCTCTGGGAAGGCCACTTTCAGGCGGTCACGGGTCTGGTACGCTTGTGCGAGTGCCAGCGGGCTGTGGTGTGTGCCGAGGAAGCGCGTAAGGCGGGTGGGAGTGCGTGTCGTATCCCGGGCACACCCAGTTGGAAGTTGGCGGCCCGTTCACCGGGCACGCGGTGTGAGTGAGACACACCTTCCGCGCGTCCCGATCTTGACCACCTGAGTCGCGACCGCCGAGCAGCTCACCGGCGAGTGTTTGCCCTGCATAAGCGCACACCACGGTCGTTCAGCTCACTCCCTGACTCACAACATATCGACGAGCGAAGCCGCTGCCCGGCAACCAGCTGCCGTCGCGCCAACAGACACGCAAATGACGCACATTTGCGCAGCGACGGACTCTGCTGCTCACGCGCACAGGCGCGAAGAAGGACAGCTCGGCGGTGCGCATGTTGCCCTGCGCCGCTGAATCTAAAGCCCCCAAGTTGGTGGACAGCAACAGCGTGGACAGCTCGCTGTCTTCTCAAGGTCTACTCGAGTACCGCTCTTGCGAGGAAGCGCTGGGTGCTGATGATGACGCGTCACCGTGACGCCGTCACGCGTTACTGCAATAGCAACCCCGCCAAGCCGCGGGCAAACATGTCGTCGCGGCTACGAGCTTCAACTAGGTGATGCTGGCTGCTGACTTGCAGAATGGCGCCACAGGCCCTGAGGAGGAGGAGGAGGAGATTCAGAGCAGTAACATCGCAGCCTTCCGCTCAGCAGAAAAGGTGTACCGCTTGAACTGGCAGCGTGTCACTCGTGACGGCCATGGTAGTAGTCATGATGGCACGACAGCCAGCCGGTGTCGCGTGCGTGATAAACGTTGTGTGTGGGTGACTACTGCCCCTGACTTGTCGCACGTCCTGGACTTGGCTGGAGGCACGGCGTTGCCTTCGACAGCTGCAGCAGTGCGCATTCCATGTCCGCAGAACTTGATAGACAGTGGCCTCGTCAGCGCCGAGTGCGTCGTACACGAGCTCCTTGGCCATCCTGGTGCTTTCCACCTCGCTGGCGCACTCAGCGAGCGCCAGCAACTCCACTGGGCGCGCACGTGTCTTGAAGAGGCGATAGAGCCGCCAGCGACGACGAATCACACGTGTCATGGCACGCGGTTGACGCGACTCTGGCATGCGGCGATGAACAACTGTGAGATGGATAGCACTTCCGGGGACTGGATGCCCAGACGACGGATTGACGGGTGTGATGCTGGCCCTCTGCATGGTTGCGATGCGCCAGTGGCTGTGGAGAGCAGCCCATTGTGTGCGACTTCACTGTTCAGGCAACTGCGGTGGGCTGCCCTCGGCACGCCTTACGATTGGACGGCGCGCAGCTACGCAGCACCAGCAGCAGTGACATGCGTTGATGGGCACGCGCGTCGCGATGTCAGGCCTGTGCCGCCAGCATTCTGCGCCTTTGCAGATGCAATCAGCACAGCTTTGTGCGGCCAATCGCTGCGCGGCGATGTTGCGCTGGTCAACCTCTACGGGACAGGCAGCACGCTTAGCGGGCACGTGGACGATGCGGAAGCGGGCGGCGAGGAGACTGCGCCAGTGGTGGCCCTCTCTCTGGGTTGCCCGGCAATCCTCCTCTTGCAAAACACGCAACGCGGCGATCATCCTGCTGCTATGCGCAAGGAGGAGACATCCCCCGTTCCGGCTGTGACGCCCTTGCTGCTGCGCTCTGGCGATGTGCTCCTCCTGTCGGGTCAAGCACGGCGTGCACGCCACGGCGTGCCTCGCGTGTTCACCCCAGGCGATGCTGCTCGCTCGCCTCTATCAGCGCAAACAGCAGCTACTGAAGCGCTACTTGATGCGCGACAGCGCCAGTTGGCGCACTTGCAATCACATTTGGAATGTGGAGCCGAATGCACCGCTGGCGCTGATGATGTATGTGTCTCCGCTTGGCTGCAGCACCACCGGCTGAATATTAGCATACGTGATTTGGAGCCTAGCGCGCGGGTGCTGGCTTAGCTCGTTTCAAGATGGCTCTTCACTACCCTGAAGGGGCAACGATTTGGGCAAGTCCGTCGCACCCTCGGTGGCCCCAACTTGTATGGGGCTGCAGCCCTGTGCACTACTGAACACACCATAGCTATGACCGAGCGTGACACCATACACGGCTGTGGCCACTGCCTGCACTGCACTGAAGACCCCAAGTTCGGTGCGCCTTTTAACTCCATTTCGCCGCTGCGTCCATATCCATATCTCCACCGCGAGTGCCACACGTGATGCATGTCGCGCATATTGGAGTGATTTTATGTGGCGTGTGCTTCCGTTTGACGCTGGGGGCAGGGGATCAGCTGTTTATCACATCCTCACCCCTTCTGTTCTTATGTGCGATGCCGCAAACACAGGTGCACTGCTGGCTGCTGCGCTCAATGCGCGTGCTAGAGCAGTAGCGCTTGCGGCCATTGCCGCAGAGCATAACCGCGGGCGCCCTCGATCGATGACCGCCCCAGTGCCACTGCCGTCTGATTACGCCCCAGAGTGCGAGGCGATGGCTACCAGTATGTGGCGCCCGCCGTCAGTGGAGCGAGCTGAGTCAAGCCTGCTCACTGCGCGGTAAGAATGCCTTCTTCTGTCTTTTTGGGCACCATTGACCCATGGGGCAATGCTTGTGCAGGCGAGGACGATTGCGCCCACATCTCCACATTCTCTTACCACCACACTTCACGAATGTGGACCCTGAACGAGATTCAAGCATCCTTGTGCTCCGCCCTCGCACAGATCTACCTGATGCGTCTGCTGGGCATCCGTTGGCAGCGCCTTCAGAGCACATTGAATCGATAGCTGTGCCGCAACCGTGCATCCGGGCGCAGCCTGTTCAAGCTGCATCTTCGTCACTGGTGATGCGGGCTGCATGTGCTGCCATCGGGGCTGTGTGCGGACTCAAGGCGCTCATCGGCACGGCCGGCCTTTCAGACGATGCGAAGCCAAAGTTATCGCTGCCCCCTTCGCTGTGCACGAGTGAGTCGCTGCCCTCTCGCGTCGAGTCACTGGATGAGCCTTCTTCTAGCGGGCATGCCACTGACGGCAGCTCGGACGATGAGATGGAGCTGGAGAGTCCTGGGCCGAAGAGGAGAAGCAGACAGAGGCTGGACAATGCGCGCTCATCAGCTGGCAGTGATGCCGGTTGGGCTGCAACATAGACAAGGCCTAGGCGCACACTCTGCAATTACACGTCAAGCGCGCAAAAGAGCGCATTCCTCACCCCCGAGCTCCATTTCGGTGTCTTTGTACAAGTCTCCGCCCCTTGCGGATCCCTTCTTGCCACGGTAAAGACGCTTACTGTGCCCAACGCCTGTCGAAACGCTTGCCTCCAGCATTCCGCTGCGCAACACTCCCCTTTGGCACTGAAGCTGTGCGTTGACCACACTGCAGATGACTGCCACAGTCGCTGCGCCGCATTGGCAGGGCAAGACGCGGGCTGGCACCGTCACTGTGGGCGGCTTTTCACTGCACCTGACGGCGGAGGGCAAGATTGACAAGCCGCTTCGCGAGCTCCAAATCATGGTTGCGACGGTCGGCTCGCTCCTGGCGCTGTTCAGCATCACCGCGTTCTGCAGCATCAACTATGAAGAGCTCATGAACGCGTCGGAACGACTGCGTCCGGCGCAGCCGGTGTTGGCGGACACTTTGGTCTACGTTCCAACCTGGTGCTGCGGCCTCAGTGGCTCGCTCAGCTTGCTCTCTGTCACCATCTCGCTGGCCTTGTACATCAGCCTCTGCGCCGCGAATATCAGCGGTCACGTGCGCAAGCATGAGCTCCTCCTCGACTGGGTGAGCTTCCACTACAGCCTCCTCGTGACGGAACTGGGGGCCACGCTTCTGTCCCTGCCCTTCCTGTGGGGAGGGTGCCTCGTTATCGGCATCGTGAAAAGCAAAGTCGACCCCAAGGTCTTCGGCTCCCTTGGCATCGCCTTCAGCAGCGTGTTCTTCACCGCGTGGGGCCGTGTGTTCTACTTGCACTACGCCCGGACGCTTCCCGCCATCCGGGCGCTGGACGAAGGCGAAGCGGAAGAGTTGCGGGTCGAAGGGTGAAGGGGACGTGAATGACCGACGCTCGCGCGTCCACTCGCCTGACTCGTCGACGCTAGAGGAAACTGCCTCCTTCCCGTACCAAAGTGCTCCACAAGCGCACCCACCCGCAGAACGGTACGTAGCACGGTTTTCTCACACCACAGCGCGCTCTACAACCTTTGTACGCCGCTGCCTGCGCACGCCGACGGCGAGCCTCGCACAGAGCGCGGCTGTGGAGGCGTTAGTTCTATCCTGTGTTTGTCATCTCTTCTCTCCCTCGCTCCCACTGACCCCGGCTTGCCTGCTCGTTCCAGTTTCCACAACATGTCGCGCTTCTGCCTCTGCGGCGGCGACTTCTGCGCCTTCAACCTGGGCTTCGTGGCGGACCCGTGCAACGCAGTGCACGAAATAGGCTGCTGCAACACCAAGCCTGGTCCCTCTGGTTTTGGGTGGCACTCCACCGCACACGAAGTGTGCGCGTCGCTGTGTAAACGTCTCGACGGCAAGCTCGTCGTTGTAACAGGCGGCAACGCGGGCGTCGGTCTTGAGGTCTCCAAAGCGTTGTACGAGGTTGGTGCGACCGTGATTCTGGCTTGCCGCAGCGAGGCGCGCGCTTTGACTGCAATGAAGCATATCACGACGTCCGCATCTCCGCTCGGCGGCGCGCCCGGCTCGCTGGTGTTCGTTCCTCTCGATCTGAGCAGCCTGGCGAGTGTGGAGGCCTGTGCCAAGAGTATTTCCGCAATGTCTGAGCCGCTGTCCGCGCTCGTGTGCAATGCTGGCATGATGGCTGTGCCTTTCGCCCTCACTGGCGATGGCCTGGAAACGCAATTCCAGGTGAACTATCTCGCTCATCACCATCTGAGTATGCTGCTTCTTGACAAGCTCAAGGCATCCGCACCAGCACGAATCATAAACGTGTCGAGCATCTCTCATGCCTGGGTGCCTTTCCCTGGCGGCTGCTGCGGCTCCGCGTGTGGCCTCTGCTTCGGCGGCTTCGACCTTACTGGGAAGCGCTTCCCTGCCAAATCTGCTGGCTACTGTGCGTATGAGGCGTTCGAGGACTACAGCTACAGCAAGGCTGCTCAAGTGATCATGACCAAGGAGCTGGACCGCCGCGTACTGCGCGGCACCGGCGTGGCTTCCATCGCCTTGGAGCCCGGCCTGTCTGTCGTCAGCGGCATCGCCGACGGCTCTCCCTGCCTGCGCTTCGTCACCAACTACACCTGCATACCCAAAATCATGGGCGCCCTGGTCGGCAAATCACTGCCGCAAATGGCGTCGACGGTCGTCTTTGCAGCCCTGTCAGACACTGTCAAGTCCGGCGACTACCTTCGCAATGTCAACATGGCCTCCCCAGTAGGCCCCGCTGCGGATGCGGCCAACGGGCCGCTGCTGTGGGAGCTGAGCACGCAGGCGTTGAGCGCCCATGCCGCCAGCAGTGCCGGAAGGCCTCGTGTGAGTGCACCGCAGCCAGTCACGATGTAGACCGTAGAGTCTCTCCCAATTACTTTCAAAGGTCAGAGGACATGTTGTTCAAGATCTGCGTCGGTTTTTTTTCCATTCACTCATCGCTCTTTGAAAAAACATAGTATCCGACGGGCGCTAGCAGTGCTACCCAGAAGATGACGAGTCCTGGGATGCTCTCCTTTGAGATGGCGACCGCCGTGCCCGCAACAGCCACAATTGCCAGCGCAACAGTGGACGCAATCACCGTCGCCGGCTCCAACTTCTCCTTCGTCTTGCCAGCCGCCCTGGTCTCCTGGTCCTCCACCTCCGTCTCACCATCCTGCACATACACCCGCGGCTCGATGCCGCACACATTGTTTCGCTCCGCTGAAGTCGCAGCGCCACCCGTGGTCACCGGCCGGGTAGACGACCCTGACAAGCCAGCGGCAGCCAGGTTGCTGGCCTCGAAATCCACGGAGATGATGCCCTGCTCAGGGTCCATGCGCACAGGGAAGGTCTCCATCGGGCGGCACGTCTCGAGAGGGGTGAGCGCGCGCAGGACCGGGTTGTCCGGATACCACGCCTTGATCTCCCCCGTCTTCAAATCAAACGTCGTCTTTGTGGACGGGCACTCAATGCAGCCGTCCTGAGGAGCGAGACACGTAGATGCAGGGACGTCAGATGCACGGCCTTCAGGGGAGTGCGCAGCGTGCGCTCTTGCTCTTGGGCACACAAGCACGTGCGACGCACCTGTGTCAAGCGCGCCTCGAGGAAGCCCTCGCTGTAGGCGCCCTCCGCGGGGGAGCGCGGCTCGACGGCGTACACCGCGTCACGGTACCAAAACAGGAGTGCAGACTTGCCGCTAGCAGACACCACTTGACGCGAGCCTGGTTGTGGTAAGCAAGTGCGTTTCGTGGCGCAAGAACGGCGAGTGAGTTTGCGGTTGTGCGCCGCTGGGGCTGCACACAGGTGCTTCGAGTCGAGGGCGTACCTTTTGGCAGGTCGTTGATGGACAGGACCGGCACGAAGGCGTCCTGACACGTGCAGGCCACAGAGAGCGTTCAGCACCACAAAACGCAGGCGATACTACTCGGCCTGGCGCGCACAGGGCGTGACAGGAGTTAGGCACGTACCGCTGCAGAGACGACCACTTGTGAGAGAGTCGCCGCCCGGGGCGCCGTGCGGCGGGTGCGACCGACCTGGAGGCCCCTCAGGCGTGGCGTCGCAGTAGGCGCGAGCGAAGCGGCGGCGGCAGCAGCAGGCAACACGTTTGACCGGCGTTTTGCAGAGGCAGCGCGCAGCGTGGTGGCGGAGCAGCTGCTAGAGCGGCGAGGAGACGCTGTGAAGAAAGGCGCGGAGAGCTGCGTGGTGGCCATCACCGCAGTCTTATTGTTGAGAGCTAGGAACACCGACCGCGGGTGGATACGTGTGAGGTGAGGCGACTGTGTGGCTGCTTTGAAGAACAGCGATGCGACAGTCGCGACGAAGAGGCCTCGTGTGTGCCACTATGCTTCCACCGTGGCGGTGCCTACGCTTGACGCGCGCTTCTCTCAATCAAAATGAATCGGTTACAGATAAATCAGTGAATCAAGCTCCGGCACTGCGGTGCATCCCCAAAATCACAATCCCCATCGAACAGTGCCCTCACGCAAGCAGACGCAGCGGGCAGCCAGCCTGCCCCGGCATCGGGTCGCTGCGCGCCTGCTTGCCCGCAGACGGCGCGTCAAGACCGCGCGTGAAGTCAAAACGGCCGCGCATGGGCCGCTGCTCCGCGGCGCCAGTGTCTGCCATGAATGCGATGAAGCGGGTGAGAATGGTGGGCAAGCTGCCGTAGCGGAAGTACGGCACGCCGCGCTTCTTGCACTCGTCCGCGACGATGTCCGCGATGGCGGGGTAGTGGACGAAGCAGATGGCTGGGAAGAGGTGATGCTCCACCTGAAGGTTCAACCCACCCGTGAAGAAGTTGCCCACAACCCCTCCCCAGTCGGCGCTCGTCAGCACCTGCTGGCGTCCCCAATCGCGCTCAGGGGCGGCGCCGTCCGTCTCGGTGGGCACCTTGGCCTCTGGCACGTTGTGCGATACTGCAAACGTTGCAGCGAGCACCACACCCTGCGTGAAGATAAACGCGACTGTGCCCGCTAATGCAGCCTGCCAGCCGTGCACCAGCGCAGGTCCCAGGAGCAGCGAGAAGTGGACGACTTTGCCCAAGGCAACAGTGGCCAACTCCATGGCGGTCACACCGCGCAGTTTCGTGCCCGCCGTCTCGCGGGTCAGCAGCGCCTTGATGTCACCAATCTGGAAGGCGACCTGCATGAACGGGAACAGTGCCCACATGTAGATGTGCTGCCACCGGTGCCATGGCTTGCGCGGCAAGCGGGCGTCGAAGCGAAGCAACGGGAAGGCGGAGAAGACGTCCTCGTCCAGCGCGGTGTCGTTGCAGTGGATGTGGTGAGACACCTGGTGGTGGTAACGCCACATGAGAGAAGAGCCTCCAATGAGGTCATCTGTCATGCCCAACAGGTTATTCGCCGTCGCATTGTTGCTCATCGCCCCGTGGTTCGCGCAGTGCTGCACAGTCAAGCCAATCCAGGCGCCGCCGAGACCGAGCAGTGCGCCGGTGATGACGCCCGGCAGGAAGGCGTACAGGGCGTACGCCAGTGCGGCGTACCCCAGAATGCAGCACACCGCCCACGTGCCGCCCGCGCGATGCGCGCCATGCGGCTGGCCACCGAACAGCTCGTCGCGAACGCGCTGCCGGATGGCATTGTACAGCTCACTGTCGTTGGGGCGAGGCGATGGGGGCACTGCCGAGACTGGGAAATCAGCGAGCACAGGCAGCTTGTTGAACCGGGCGGTGGCCACCTCGGGGCGCAGGTGGTATGACTCAACCAGCGCGGTGCTGTCGCGGCCCACGGCAAGGCGCAAGAGCCAGCTGAGGAGAAGAGGTGCAACACAATGGGATGTGTGAGTGAGTCGCTCTTGAAATGAACTTTTCATGAAATGAACGCACGGCAAGCCCCCCCAATCGAAATGCACGCCGTGTACGCACTTTCCGCCCGGGTGAGTTGCGAAGAAGGGCCCCAGGTCATAGGCAACGCCACGGTAGACCGTCCACGCGATGCCCTGCCACTTGGCGTCCTCCCACGGGTCACCGCCCGTGGGGAGCGCCTCCAGCTGGGGTTCATAAGCAGGTGCCGGCCTGGTGGCGCAGCGGGACAGAGAGCACAGACGTGTCAGGCACCGCTGAGTGCTCACAGCAAAGGAGAGGGCCACACTGCAGCACAGGACCACTGCCGAGTGGCTGAAACGCACGTTGGCAACGGAGGGGCTGCGACGGACACGACAGGCCGCTGGCTGACGTTCAGTGTGCGCAGGCCGCGGCGAGCAGAGTGGCCGTGCGCCGAGCGCCGTGCGCTGAGAGAACGGAAGGGGAAAGGAGACAACATGTTGAGTGAGTAACGTGTGGTAGGTCTGCTGAGTATGGGCGCAGGTGGAGGCGCGCAGACGCGACACGCAGGTGCAGCCAGCGTTGCGCTAAGGTCCACTTATGTCCACCCCACAGAATTGCAAATGCGAGCCTGCGGGCTGCGGAGGGCGCAGGCTGCGCCTCGCGACGTCCAGCCGAGTGTGCAAGTTTCTCCTGCGTCAGTGTGACGCACCTCGACGCGCTTTGCGCGACGTTGCGCCGCTGCACGGGAGCCCGGAGAGGGCACCTCGTGCCGGTGAGCGCAGGCACGCCCAGCGCCGACATATCTCAGCGCGGCTGTGAGTGCTCAGACAAGCTGTGAGTCACAGAGGCACGTGCAGAGCGCGTGTAAAAACGGCTCTGGCGAGCCAGGAGCACCTGTTCCACATCCCCTCCTCACCTCGCGGAGACGAGCGGATTGCGCGCCTGTACGCTACCGAAAGTGTATAAGAAACGCGCAGGTCACTTGGATGATGCATGCGCGAACGAGACGTTGCCCAGACCAGCCACATTTCCCGGCCGCGTGAAGACCAACTGCCAGTCGCCCAGCGTGCGCGTGGCGAAGCCAGCGGCGCAGTACTGGAAGTACAGGTCCCATGCCCGGATAAAGGAGTCAGAGAAGCCCATCTGGCCAGTGATGCGGCTCTTCGCATCCATGAATGCATGTCTCCATCGCAACAGCGTCGGCGCATAATGCACGCCGATGTCGTCGCACTCCGCTAATGTCAGATTGCTTTCCCCAGCCGCGCCCAGAACAGCGGTGAGGCTGGGGCAGCAGCATCCCGGGAAGATATACTCCTTTATGAAATCCGTACTGGTGCGATACACCTCGTACCTCCCCTCTGGCGTCGTAATGACTTGGATCACGGCGACGCCGGTGGATGACAGCAAGCGCGCAACGTGCACGAAGTACGTGCCCAGGTATTCGTGGCCGACAGCTTCCAACATCTCACAGGAGATGATTGCATCGTAGGGCGCCCCGGACGCGGGCTTGTGCGCGCGGTAATCGCACAGCTGGAAATCAATCATGTGGGACAAGCCCGCGGCAGTGACACGCCGTGTTGCAAGCTCCAGCTGCTGCTCAGACAACGTGATGCCCGTCACACGGCAGCCGTACTGCTTAGCCAGCAGAAGACTCATGCTGCCCCATCCAAAGCCGATTTCAAGGACGTGCATGCCGGGACGCAGTCGCGCTTTGTCGGCCAGGGCGCGCAGTTTGCGCTCCTGCGCACTCTCCAGCGACTCGGTCGGTGAGACGAAGATTGCGCAGGAATACGTCATGTCCGGGCTCAGGAACGCCTGGAACAGGTCGTTGGACAAATCGTAGTGCGCAGCGATGTTACGCCTCGCCTGGGTCAAGCTGTTGCCACGAGCGAGGTGCTTCGCGTAGCCTAGGGCAGCCGGAATGGCGGCAGTGGCAACGCCCCCACAGCGCTGCAGCAGGCCACGCGTGTACGCGCCTGCTGTACCCATCACGGATAGCGGCGCCTGCGATGCAGCGCTACTTGCGGCAGCTTCAACAGCTGCCGCTGCGGCGGCGGCGGCGGCATCGCGGTTCGCAATGGCCAGGCACAGCAGGGCAGTCAAGCTGGGCGTCACTTCGATGTCACCATCCACGTATGCGTCACAGAGCCCCATGTCTGCGCGTGTTGCAAGCTTCCAGTAGAATGCAGGCGAGCGCACGCGGATGGTCACCTTCTGCTGTGACGCGACGCAGCAGTGTGCCAAATCGTAGGGGTCCTCCACCGCAGCGGCCTTCGCGTGCATCCCATTGCCATTCACAGCGTGGCTGTTGCCGTTGCCGTTACCGTTACCGTTGCTAGTATGACCGTTGCCATTCGCGGGCTTTTGCTGTACGCCGTTTGATGTCTCTGGTTTTGCACCGAACCGCAGTGGTGCCTGAGCCGACTCAGCGAGTACAAGCTCACCTACTGTGATGAACCGCGTCAGAAATGCGACGCAGGTCGCCTTGGCAGCCCTGGCGCTGAGAGTGAGACTCAGCTGCGGTTCGTCGGGAAGCAGTGCAGCAGCCGCATGCTCAACTGACACGCCACACACTGCATCAGCAGCCATGAAGCCAGCCTTAACGCCATCTTCATGGAAACCGAAGCCAGCGTATGCGCCTGCGAAGTAGATGCCAGATGCGGAGGCATGCGCAGCGGCATTCAGGTGAGGCAGACGGCGCTTCATGAGGGCAGCCTTGCGTGAGGGCACAGGGTGGCTGCCTGACCATTGGGCAACGACGTGCTGCGGCTCGGACGCCGGGTTGAGTGTCACGAGCACAGGCGGCGGCGGCTGCTGTGCCGGGTCTGCGGCGAAGGGCACATCTCCCAGATTTTGGAGAGTGTTCAACCAATACGTGAGGCACACTCCGCTTCCAGCGCAGCCTTCAGCCGCCGCACCCTCCGAGATGAAATTCCATGCACTCCATGCAGCGCGCTTGCGTGGCATGTACGTCGCATCACGATGCAAGAAAATCTTTGAAGTGCTGTACTCAAAGGCACTCAACACCTCCGTCTCCTCTGCACTTGCGCCAGCACCCAACACATCCAACGCCTCGGGTGCGTGACATGCCACAACGACAGCATCGAATGACAGCTCCTCGCCGGTCTGCAGCGTCACACGAGGCTGCGTCCCACTCTCGCCATGGTGCACAGCCTTCACACTGCATTGCGTGCGCACTTGTCCGCCAGCAGCCTGAATGGCAGCAACTACTTTCGCCACGTATTTCGCGCTGCGCCCCGCCACCGTGAGCCAGGTGGGGCGGCCGGTGACTTGGAGCATGTGGTGGTTGCGCATGAAGGAGAGGATCGTGTACGCGTCCGCCTGCATGATGCCGGGGCCCGGGGTGCTCCAGATGCTGCTGCACACGGGGATGAGGTAGAAGTCGGTGAATGACGCGCTGAAGCCACGCTGCGCGAGCCAGTCACCCAGTGGCTGGGGATCGGTGTTACCCTGTGCCAAGTATGCCAGCACCTCGGTCTCGAACCGCGGCAAGCTGGACAGCATGCGTAGGAAGGCCGGCGACAGTGCGTTGCCTTTCTGCGCGAACAGCGACGCAAGGTTGTTGCTTCCCCACTCGACCTGTGTGTGTGGCACAGCGCACCAGGTGAGTTGCACTTTATGGTGCTGCCGCATATGCGGTGCCTCACACCTCTGTGCCGGTGCGGCGGGAGACGGAGAAGGACATGTCTGAGTCCTCCATGTCCACGCCGAGCGACTCGAACCAGGACAGCTGCGGAGGCGCGAGGGGAGGAAGTGGTGAGTGAGCTGAACGTGGTGACCAGCGTGTTCGACACGCGCAGGAACAAGGCAGAAGGGAGTGCCGCGGCGCCAGCGTGAGTTAGCACACCGGCGAGTGCCGCCGTTATGGCGTCGCAGGGCGCGGACAGCGGCGCAGGACGGGGCAGTGCAGTACTCAGCTTGCCACGACCGACAAGGAAAACCGACGGCGCACACGCGAATTGCGGGTCGCGTACCATGTTGGGATATGTTACACGGTTGCAGACCATGAAGCCGACGTCCACAGACACGCCCTCGACGCCCATAGTGCAGGCATGTCCACCCACGTGACCAGCGGCCTCGAACACCGTCACCTTCACGCCGCGGCTGCTCAGCTTGTGCGCGGCTGCCAGCCCCGAGACACCGGAGCCAACAATTGCGACGGTGGCAGGGGGCGCCATGCCGCCCGTTCACGCGAGGGTCCAAAGCTCTATCGATGGCGCTGACGCGGCGTGGACACAATTGGTGCAATGGAGATACGTATAGCATGCACGGCATTGTGTACTTTCACTTCTGTCCGCTGCTGCCTGCGCCAAAGACAAACATGCCTGTGGAAGGTGCAGCCCCTGCAGCCCCTGGTGCTGGCGCTGCTGCTGGCGGGGCGCCAAATGTGAACGGCGGCGCAGCAGCAGAAGCAGCAGCAGCAGGTTGTGCAGCGGCAGTGCTCCCGAATGTGAATGGTGAAGCCGAAGTCGCGCCGAACGGCCCACTGGCTGCACTCCCAAAGCCACCAATGCCTCCGAAAGCGCTGCCTCCGAATCCACCAGCAGATGAGGTGGATCCGAGACCTACAGGCGGAGCGGCAGCAGCGAGTGCAGGTGCAGGTGCAGGTGCGGGCGTGGTGGTCTGCGCAGAGCCCGCAAACGCAAACGGCGAACTAGCAGGCGGCGGCGCAGTTGCAGCTCCAGCATTGAAGCTGAACGTCGACGCGGGTGTCACGGCTGCAGGGGCTGGTGTAGCAGCTGGTGTAGTAGCAGCTGGCGCAGCTGGCCACGGCGCTGTCTGGAAAGGCCCTGCTGATGGGGCTGCAGTCTGTGCGCTTGCTGCGAACGAAAACAGCGGCGCCGCCGCAGGAGCAGGCGCAGTAGATGTAGTGGACGGCTGTGTAGGTGCAGTCGCGGCGGCGAAATTGACGGTCGCGAAGGGGTTTGCAGCTGCACTGCCCCCGTTGGTGCTCGCCCCTGCAAATGCGCCTCCAGCAGTGCCTCCCGGCCGCTTTGCTTTCACGAACTTGCGGCCTGCAGGCATGTTGGGTGGCCGACCTGCATCAAACGCGGAGCCGCCTGTGGGGCCTCCGGCGGCAGTGAAAGCAAATGGCGGAGGTGCCCTGGTTTCCCCTTCCTCGCCGTGCTCCTCCTCCCCTTCCTCCTCACTATCACCACCGCCTCTTCCGTTGGAAACGGCACTGATATCATCAGCGCCGCGCTCCGTGCGCTTCCGTGTCCCGCCTGTGAAACGCACTTCCGCCTCCTCTTCTGCCCGCCGCTGCTTCTCGTCCTCGGCGGCCCGCGCTTTGCGTTCCTCCACCACGCGAGCCGCGTCCTGGATCTGCTTTCGTGCCTGTGGGGCGCGCACGCGCAAGGAGGCGAGAGTGTGTGAGCGCGTGAGAGGAGGCCGAAACTTTGGAGCGCAGGGTTTGGCTTCGAAAAAGTGCGCAGGAGAGTGGCGCCCCGAGGCGCGACGCCGTGTGTCTACGCGCCCGTGCAACGCACCAAGTCAGCTCCGTGGAAGGGCTTCGAAAACGGGTTCGCCCCAGGCGGCGCGGCCCCTTCTTGAGCTGCAGACCCAAACTCACGCATTCCGGCTGGAAGCACTGCCGCACGCTTGCCGTCACCCCTCTCCTCCGCATCCTCGCCAGCAGCTGCAAGCGCAAATCCACTAGCTGCGTGCGAGCCGTCGGAGAGTGGCAAGGCGCTGTGAGGCGCGAGTGCTCCCCCAGAGGCGCCAAAGGAGAAGACGAAGCGGCTTCCACCGGGCGACTTCAAACCTCCAGGCGAGTGGGGCCCACTC
>Ga0164297_10001171_pt1 | contig 28609 bp, 29 predicted proteins | sample GEODES058metaG_FD_113539 | JGI IMG/M metagenome (GOLD analysis project Ga0164297, IMG submission 113539) | Dystrophic lake water microbial communities from Trout Bog Lake, Wisconsin, USA - GEODES058 metaG | ecosystem: Environmental > Aquatic > Freshwater > Lake | place: USA: Trout Bog Lake... | reverse complement strand
TTAAAGTGCTGACATCCTTGATCCAAAGTTAAAAGTAGGATTCAAAAAATAAGCATGATTAAAACCGATTTTCCAATTCCAAAAATCTCCGTAATAAAGTCATTTCACTTCAGTGTTGGATGGATTAAGAGAACTTTAAGAAACAATTTTTTGATATTGCGAGAAAAAAGTTCCATTCTCACTCTACAAACTGGGACTTTCCCTTGGTTGTAATTGGATACAACCTTGGTCAACTTGAAAAAGACAACACTGACACTTGCATTTCAACTAATCGTTAGGTTGTATCAAGGAGATAAAAATGCGAGTAATTCCAATTGGCGCTGAAACTGGCATCCAAGCTGATGCATCTGGCTGTGATGAAGAGAGTGGCGTGGTACAGAAAGTGAACATGCCTCTGGTACGTCGAGAATTTTTAAAGGGTACTGGGATTTTGTTTGGCAGTATCGCCAGCGGTTCTGTGCTGGCGGCCTTGGCCCCTTCCAACGCTTGGGCGCTGGAACTCAAAACCTTGACATCTGACGAAGGAAAAGTGCTCATGGCCATGGGACGTACCCTATATCCACACAAAAAATTACCAGATGCTGTCTATGCTCTGTTGGCCAAGGATTTGGACGGTGGCGCCAACAGCAATGCGGCGACTGCGAAGTTACTGAAAGACGGTGTTGCTAGCTTGAACAAAGCAGCTGGCGGTGATTTTTCCAAGCTCACTCACGACCAGCGCCTGGCCATTATTCACCCCATGGAAGACACCCCCTTCTTTGGCAAAGTTCGCGGTCAATGCATCACCTCTTTGTACGACAACGATATGGCTTTTGCTGCTTTCGGTTATCCCGGCTCGGCTTGGGAGAAGGGCGGTTACATCACTCGCGGATTCCAAGACCTGAAATGGTTGCCCAATCCACCTGCTGAAGCCAGCCCCCCACCCTTCCTCGGTTAATGGACTGAACGTCAATTTTCAAAAAATATTGGAGACTGAAATGGCTAAATTTGATTACAACGATGACTCTGTGGTGGTTGTCATTGGTTCGGGTGCAGGTGGCGGTACGCTCTCAAATGAGTTGTGCCAAAAAGGCATCAAAGTAGTTTGCTTGGAGGCGGGTGCCCGTCAATCGAGCGCCAGTTTTATCAACGACGAATGGAAGTCGTTCAGCCAATTGGCTTGGCTCGATCCACGTACCACCTCAGGTTCTTGGCGCATCGCCAAAGACTTTGCGGGCTTACCCGCTTGGATTTGCAAAACTGTGGGAGGCACCACCACCCACTGGGCTGGTGCTTCCCTGAGATTCCAAGAACACGAATTCAGAACACGTCAGGTTTATGGAGATTTGGCGGGAGCAAACCTCTTGGACTGGCCCTTAACACTTGATGAGCTCGAGCCCTATTACGCCAAAGCCGAAGACAAAATGGGTGTAACACGCACCAATGGCATTCCTGGTTTGCCTGGGAACAACAACTTCAAAATTATGTACGCCGGCGCTAAAAAACTGGGTTACGCAGAAGTGCACACTGGCCGCATGGCGATCAACAGCCAACCGCGCGACGGACGAGGTCGCTGCATGCAATTGGGCTTTTGCTTCCAAGGTTGCAAGAGCGGTGCGAAGTGGTCCACGTTGTACACCGAAATTCCCAAGGCTGAAGCCACCGGCAACTTCGAACTTCGCCCCGAGTCGCACGTGACACGCATCGAGCACAATGCCGAGGGCAAGGTAAATGCAGTCGTGTATTTTGACAAAAATGGCAATGAACACCGTCAAAAAGCGCGCATCGTTTGCGTCGCTGGCAACTCGATTGAGTCGCCTCGACTGCTCTTGATGTCGGCCTCCAATATGTTTAAGGACGGTTTGGCCAATTCATCGGGTCAAGTGGGCCGCAATTACATGCGACACATGACGGGCTCTGTCTACGCAGCGTTCAAAGACCCGGTTCACATGTACCGAGGCACCACGATGGCAGGCATTGTGCGTGATGAAGCAAGACACGATACACGTCGTGGTTTTGTGGGCGGCTACGAACTTGAAACCCTGTCGTTGGGAGTGCCTTTCATGGCAGCCTTCTTGGATCCTGGCAAGTGGGGCGCCGACTTCGCTTGGTGGATGGAGCATTACAGCCAACTCGCAGGCATGTGGATTGTGGGCGAAGACATGCCCCGTGAAACCAACCGCGTGACCTTGAACACCAATGTCAAAGACAAGTGGGGCAATCCGGTCCCCAATGTACACTTTGACGATCACCCCAACGACATGGCCATGCGTGAGCACGCATTCAGCCAAGGCGAGAAAATTTACCAAGCAGCCGGTGCGATTCGCACCTACCGCACACCGCCTTATCCATCGACCCACAACTTGGGCACCAACCGCATGAGCGCCAAGGCCAGCGATGGCGTGGTCAATAAGTGGGGCCAAGCGCACGACATAAACAACCTGTTTGTCAGTGACGGCAGCCAGTTCACCACTGGTGGATCTGAAAATCCAACGCTAACCATCGTAACATTGGCAATTCGCCAAGCAGACTACATTGTCAAGCAAATGAAAGAGCGTGCCATTTAAAGTAGCCCAACCATTCGTTAAATTTACTCAAGGAGTTCCCCATCATGTGCGAATATTTTGTCAAAGCCGACCCGATTCAATTCGAGCAAAGAACCCGATCGATTCGCATCAAAGGCGTACTGACCAGTATTCGACTGGAAAACATGGCGTGGGACATATTGGCTGAAATGGCCGAGGTCGAAGGCTGCACAACGAATGCACTGATCTGCCAGTTTCACAGCGAAATATTAGAGCACCGAGGTGAGGTGCCAAATTTCGCTTCATTTCTGCGGGTCACGTGCATGCGCTACTTACGGAGGGCGCTTTTAAGCGCCGAGCTGAAATTACAAAAAATCGAAGGTGAACAAGAGCCAGAGTCCAATGTGGTGATGGCTAAGTTTGCAGCCTGATCGTCTGATCACACACTCGCTTTATAAAAATCTTCCTAAAATCCCATGAGCTTCAATACAGAAAATTTACCCGGTGTGAGCGCCTTAGCCCCTTCGCAGACCGAAGGATTTGTTTTAAACCACAGCATGCTGCGAATCAAAGATCCAGCAATAGCTTTGGACTTTTATACCCGCGTCATGGGTTTACGGGTTCTGCGAAAATTGGATTTCCCAGAATCAACCTTCTCGCTGTATTTTTTAGCACACCCTATCCAAGGTCAATCAGTGCCAGAGGATCAAAGCGAGCGCATGGCCTACACCTTCAGTCAAAGGGGCATCTTGGAGTTGACCCACAACTGGGGCACCGAGAACAACCCCGACTTCAATTACCACGATGGAAATTCACAGCCACAAGGTTTTGGGCACATCTGTTTTTCTGTGCCAGACCTCGAAAAAGCCACAGCTTGGTTTGATGAAAACCACGTTCAATTCATCAAGCGTTCCGACCAAGGCAAGATGAAAAATGTAGTTTTCATTAAAGACCCTGACGGATATTGGATTGAAATTGTTCAAGCCTCCTTGCTCAAAAATCTGGGTAATTGAGGCCAGCGCAAGCACCACAAAATGAAAAAATACACATTTAATACTACGCTGCTATTGGTTTCAATAACCGCAGTTATAGTGCTGCCACGGTCATCTTTGGCGGCAACCCAAGCTGGAGAAGCCTTGGTGAGGAAAGGCGATTGCTTGGGCTGCCACGCGGTATCGGTTAAAGTGGTTGGCCCGGCTTTTCATGACGTCGCAGAAAAATACGCCGCTCAAGCTGATGCCAACGCCGTCTTGGCCGCCAGCATCAAAAACGGATCCACAGGCAAATGGGGCGATTTGCCCATGCCGCCTCATCCCAATTTGTCACCGGCGGACTTGAAGAAAATTACAGACTGGATTTTGAGCATCAAATAACTTACTTTGAGTTGATGATGCAACCAAAGCAGTCACTGTGGTGTGCTGCAGACAACTGCAGCTTTCGTGGCAAACTTGGTGTGGCAGTCGACGCACTTTTGTGATGCTGATGCACGACAACTCGTAAATTACTGCGCGGTGTGGATCCAGTTCTCTGCTTGCAGCGCAGGCAAAATGGGTCGGCAAATCTTAGGCAGAAAATACTTCATCGCAAACCTCCTAAGATTTTGATAGACAAGCATATCAAGCACTTGGGGTTCAATTCATCGTTCTAAATGTTGAGACAGCCACTTGTTGCGTGAGCTTCCAGACCTCCTTTTTTTGTGGGGTCGTGGATTCGAACTCTGTTCTGATTTATGCACTCCGATGGATCAACGCAGCACCCCCCGCGGTCAATCTTGGACGGCGTCAAGGGCTTTTCGTACGATTTATAAATCGGCCAATTTCCCTGAACTTTTATCTCAGGCTTGGCCTACCATGGCCTTGATGTCCTTCATCAAAAGGAACAGGTGGAACGGATCGGATGGGCTGGGTTCAAACTCCCAATTGAGGTACCACAATCTGGTAGGCTCGTCCTTGGCATGCACCAGCAGTGCACGAATGCCGGCAATCTCCGCCGCCTGTGCAGTGCGCAGCAGCGCATTTTTGAGCAATGCTTTGCCAAGCCCTGCGCCTTGGTGGTGAAGGTCCACGGCAAGCCGGGCCAGAATCATCACCGGCACCGGGTGTTGTGGAATGCCTTTGGTCACACGAGGCGCCGCATTGGATGGCTCCACACTGCCAACCGCCAAGCTGTAGAAACCAACGACAGAGCCCGAATTGCAGCTCACGTAGGTTTGCGCACTATTGGATTTTTGGTTGACGAGTGCAAAGCGCTGCAAAAACTGATTCAGTGCGCTCTGGCCACAATCAAAGAACTCAACGGCGTCCGAACCTGCCAGTTTGCGTACTGGCTCGTAAGCCTGCGAACTCAACCAAGCAGCCCCGGCTCAGACAAAAGCTTCTTGAGCTTAGGCTTGGCGCTCACGGGCTGATCCAGTGCAGCCTGAAAAGCGAGCCACTTCTCGTCACTCAGCTCGAAACGGTTGCGGTCAGCCAAGGTCTGGTTGGCCGCGATGATGCCCGCATCAAGCAGAAACTCGCTCACATTCTTGTGCGCCACGCGCGCCGCTTCCTGAAGCAGTTGCTTCACTGGCGTACTGGCGCGCACATCGATGCGCTCAGATTTGGAATGAATGACTGCGGTCATGGCAACCTTTTTTTGGATAGTTGCCCCATCATAGCGTCCGGACAACGTCATGACAAGCGTTTTTTTAACAACTGTACCCATAATGCACCGCCAGCACCCCATAAGCGCCAACCAAAATGGCGGTGCAGCATCAACTAAAAACCGCGTGCAATCGGTACGGTTCAAATGTATGTTTTGAACGCGCTAGGTCAAGAGGTTTTGAGCAGAAAGCCGTATCAACAGTTCGATCAACCCGTCAAAGGGTGACTTTCTTCAAGATCGGGTAATCTTTGTAAGAAACAAGTCAATCAGATCAATCAATTGCAAACAGGCGTTTGAAGGATTGAAATATTGAAAGAAGTCTTGGCGGAAACGAAGGGATTCGAACCCTTGATGCAGCTCATCACCGCATACTCCCTTAGCAGGGGAGCACCTTCGGCCTCTCGGTCACGTTTCCGTTGTCGATATTATGCCTTATCTTGGTCCAAATCAAAGGTCTTGTGAAGCGCTCTAACTGCCAACTCCATATATTTTTCATCAATCACTACAGATGTCTTGATTTCGCTGGTGGAAATCATCTGAATATTGATGCCCTCATCACTCAAGGTTTTGAACATTTTGCTGGCCACTCCGACGTGGCTTCTCATGCCAATGCCAACGATTGAGACCTTGCAAATCTTGGTGTCTCCTACAACTTCAGAGGCTCCAAGCTCTGGCAACACTTTGCTCTTTAAGAGTTCAATGGTCTTTGCATGCTCGCCCCTATTGACCGTGAAACTGAAGTCGGTTTTGCCGTCTTTACTGACATTTTGAATGATCATGTCCACTTCGATGTTGGCGTGTGCGACAGCACCCAGGATTTGGAAAGCAATACCAGGTTTATCAGGCACACCCAAAACTGAAATCTTGGCCTCATCGCGGTTAAAAGCAATGCCAGAAACGATAGCTTGTTCCATTTTTTCATCTTCCTCAAAACTAATCAAAGTGCCTGAACTGGCCTCTTCCACCAAATCAATGTCCCAGGGCGTAAAGCTAGAGAGCACGCGAAGTGGAACTTTGTATTTCCCAGCAAACTCAACGCTGCGGATTTGCAACACTTTGCTTCCCATAGAAGCCATTTCAAGCATTTCTTCAAAGCTCACAGTGTGCAGCCGCTTGGCCTCAGGGACCACACGAGGATCGGTGGTGTAGACGCCGTCAACGTCTGTGTAAATCAAGCACTCAGAGGCCTTCAATGCGGCAGCCACTGCCACAGCTGAGGTGTCTGAGCCGCCTCGGCCAAGTGTCGTGATATTTTGTTCCTCATCCACGCCTTGAAAGCCTGTGATGATGACCACCTTGCCTTGGGCCAAGTCTTCCCTGACTCTCACATCGTCAATGGACTCGATCCTGGCTTTGGTGAAGGCGCTGTTCGTTTTAATGGCAACTTGCCAGCCAGCGTAACTCACAGCCTCAATCCCCTCAGCTTGCAAAGCAATGGCGAGCAACGCAGAGGAGACCTGTTCGCCAGTAGAGGCGAGCATATCGAGCTCTCTCAGAGTGCTTTGGCCTTGAGAGGCAGGAGAGAGCTCCTTGGCCAAGCCGAGCAAGCGGTTGGTCTCACCACTCATGGCTGAAGGCACAACAACCATTTGATAGCCTGCGCGACTCCATTTGGCGACTCGCTTGGCCACATTTTTAATTCGTTCGGTGCTCCCCATTGAGGTGCCACCATATTTATGCACTATCAAAGACATGGTCTTCATTCAAAAGTTGTAACTGGGAAAAACCCACTATTGTAACAATCCAAGGCAATCACCTTGGCGCTCAACCATTCTGGTCCCGACTTTTATGCGGATGTGGTGGCCTCTTGTGCGACAGGCATCGATCTGATTCAAAAGCTCCTGCAATTGAGCCGCACTGGGCGTGCACGCCTCAAGCTTTAACCACCGCCTGAGTACATTGCTTTGGCGTGCAATGCTTAGATTTTGAAGTTTTTTGATTTGTGGCGGTTTCCCAACAAACTCTAGGTCACTTTGAGCCACCTCATCCAAAATGAGTTGTGCTTGAGCAATGTGCTGAGCACTTCGGGCCAAAGTCGCTCCGAACTCAGGAAAACAATCCAATAGTGAGGGCACGACCCTGGCGCGAATTTTATTGCGCGTAAAAGACTCATCCAAATTGCTTGGATCCTCAACCCAAGTGAGCCCTAACTCACTCAAACAAGCCCTTAAATCCTTGGATGAAAGACTCAATAGGGGTCGGTGAAAACAGACTCCTTCACTTTGCCACTGCGACCTCATTCCGCTCAGGCCTGGCAGACCAGCACCCCTTGAGAGTGCCAGCACAAGCGTCTCAATTTGATCGTCTGCATGCTGCCCCAAGGCAATGCTCTTGACCTCCCGACCCCATTCTGTAGAGAGTACATCTGAGAGGGCTTGGTAACGGGCAATTCGAGCCGCATCCTCCGGACTTTGTCCTGGGGCATGTTGCGCATTGACTTTGATGCAAATAAATGGAATCAGCAAAGAGTCACAAAAGGCTTTTGCATGTATCACAAAACCATCTGCCGCACTTTGTAGGCCATGGTGCACATGCACGGCCCTGACTTGAGAGGGCCATTTGGTATGACAAGCCCACAAAAGGGCCATCGAATCTGCTCCCCCGCTGTAGGCCACAGCCAAGGGCAATTCGGGCTCAAAACCACTCAAGGCATTCAATACGCGCTGAGCATGCATGCCCAAAGGCTTGGCGTGATTTGACAAATCTGAGACGAGCGGAACTTTACCGTGCGTCGAATTTGGTGTCGGTGAATCGGCCATAACTTTGTAGCCTCTCGTAGCGCCTCTCCAGCAACTCTTTTGGCTTTAAGTCACAAACCTGACGCCATGAGTCGTTCAAGCCTCGCTTGAGCTGAGAGGCCATCTGCTTTGGATCACGGTGTGCACCACCAACGGGCTCATTGATGATTTTGTCAATCAATCCCAATGCCTTCAAGCGATGAGCGGTGATGCCCAAAGCTTCAGCGGCCTCCTCGCTTTTCTCAGCCGTCTTCCAAAGTATGGAGGCACAGCCCTCAGGGCTGATCACCGAATAAACAGAGTACTGAAGCATGAGCATTTGATCGCACACGCTGATGGCCAAAGCTCCCCCTGAGCCTCCCTCACCAATGATGGTGGTGATGATAGGCACCTCCAATTGAGCCATTTCAAAAATATTGCGTCCAATGGCCTCGCTTTGACTGCGCTCCTCCGCATCAATCCCAGGATATGCGCCCGGCGTATCGACAAACGTGAAGACGGGGATTTTGAATTTTTCAGCGGTTTTCATCAACCGAAGCGCTTTGCGATAGCCCTCAGGACGACTCATGCCAAAGTTGCGTATCGCACGCTCCTTGGTATCACGCCCCTTTTGGTGCCCCAAAACCATGCACGGATTGCCATTGAAACGCGCCAAGCCCCCCACGATGCTCATGTCATCAGCGAAGTGTCGGTCACCATGCATCTCCACAAAATCGGTGAACAACTCGCTCACGTAGTCCAATGTGTAGGGGCGCTCAGGGTGACGAGCAATTTTTGTGATCTGCCACGCATTCAAGTGACTGTAGATGTCTTTGGTGAGTTGTTGACTCTTTTTGGAGAGCTGCTCAATCTCTTGAGAGATATCAACAGCAGACTCACTTTGCACGTAACGCAACTCTTCGATTTTCAATTCCAATTCGGCAATGGGCTGCTCGAAATCAAGAAAAGTTTTTTTAGCCAAAATTCATTCTCCAAATGCTTGCACGCTGAGTGCCAATACCCAATTGTCCCTCAATACTCTACCGGCACGGGATCCAATGATCTCCAAATATACCAAGTGGCTACGCTGCAGTATGGAGCCCAGGCCTGAGCGACCTCTCTAGCATCACTGCGACTGACGGCCTCACCGGAGAAATAATTGTGACTGATCCCATTGATGAGTCCAACATCGTCCAAGGGCAGAACATTGGCCCTCATCAGGTGAAAGATCAAAAACATCTCCGCCGTCCAGCGTCCAATGCCCCGAATAGCCACCAATTCTTTGATGATCGATTCATCATCCATGCTCTCCCAATCTTTGGGATGCAATTTGTCAGCATCAAAATGCAAGGCCAAGTCTACAATGTATTCCACCTTGCGAGCAGACAATCCCGCTTGCCTCATGTCATCAATCTTTAACTTCAAGATCCTTTGAGGTGTCATGTTTTTGCTCAACGAAGCAAAGCGCTCCCAAACCGTTTGAGCGGCCTTGACCGATATTTGTTGACCCACAATGCTTCTGGCCAAGGTGACAAATGCGTCTCCTCTGGAGATGAGTCTCGAATCTCCAAACTGAGGAATGAGACGTTTCATGACCCGATCTTTTTTGCAAAGATGGTGACAAGCCTCATCCCAAATGTCGGGCAGCTGCTTAGGACTGAATGGGGTTGAGCTCAATGCACTTGTTCCCATGTGGTGCCCGTGGGTGAGTCTTTGAGCAATACTCCTTTTTCCAACAACTGAGCTCGAATGGAATCGGCCAACTTGAAATCTTTGTCCAACTTGGCCTGTGCGCGAGCATTGATCTGCTGCTCAATCCAGTCGCTATTTTGCTCAGATCCCGATTGCAAAAAGGCAGTGGGCTCAGCTTGCAATAACCCCAATACACCACCCAACTGCTTTAACAATGTGGCAAGTTGAGCATCCTTGCTTCGATTGACCTCACTTGCAAGATCAAAAAGTACAGATACAGCCTCAGGCGTCGCAAAATCTTCATTCATAGCTGCTTTGAATCGTTGTGCATATTGACTGCTCCAGTCAAGTGGCCTGTTGGAGTCCAATGGTTTTACCAAGTCCAACGCAGTATAGAGTCTTTTAAGGGAAGCACGAGCGTCGTTCAAATGGACATCGCTGTAATTCAATGGACTGCGGTAATGACTGCGAACAATGAAAAAACGCAAGGTCTCAGCGTCATAGTGCTCTAAAACCTCCCTGATGGTGAAGAAGTTACCCAAACTCTTGGACATTTTTTCATTGTCAACGTTCACAAAACCGTTGTGAATCCAATAGTTTGCAGGCTTGATGCCGTTGGCGCCTGTGCTTTGTGCGATTTCGTTTTCATGGTGAGGAAATTGCAAATCAGCTCCACCGCCGTGGATATCAAATGTCTCACCCAACAAATCACAAGCCATGGCGGAGCACTCAATGTGCCATCCAGGACGACCTTGTCCAAAAGGAGCAGAAAACCTCGCCTCCTCAGGGTCCTCCGCTTTGACACCCTTCCAAAGCACGAAATCCAATGGATCCTCTTTGCCCTCAAGCACGGCCACCCTCTCGCCAGCGTGCAATTCATCCAAAGTTTTCCCCGAGAGTTGCCCATACCCTTGGAATTTGCGAACCGAATAATTCACATCAGAGCCACTCTGATATGCAAAGCCTTTGTCCAACAAAGAGGTGATCATGCCAACCATAGAGCCCACATAATGAGTGGCACAGGGTTCAAAATCGGGTCGCTCAATGCCTAAGGCATCTGCATCCACATGCAAAGCTTCAATCATTCTGGTGGTGAGTTGACTCATGCTTTCTTGATTCTCAATGCTTCTTTTGATGATCTTGTCATCAATGTCAGTGATGTTGCGAACGTAAGTCACTTTATAACCGCTGGCCTTGAACCAACGCTGGATCACGTCAAAAGCCACCATCGAGCGCGCATGTCCAATGTGACACAAGTCATAAACGGTCATGCCGCAAACGTACATCTTCAATTGCCCCTCAACCAGCGGGCGAAACTCTTCAAGGCAAGAGCTGAGCGTGTTGTAAATTCGAAGTGTCATGAAAATATTTGCAGAAATTGAAGGGTTAAGATTGTCTACCTCGCAAACGCCCAAGGCTGCAAGTGGTTGATTTACAATGGATCAAGGTCTTATTGGGCTCAACTTAAATGATTTGTACCCAAGAGTGAGACGTTGGAAAAGCTTGGCGTTTAACTTTTGGGCCTTGAATCTGGGAGCCACCTGTGCACAAGCGCTTAAAGTCCTGCGATCAAAGTCCTCTTAGAGTTGAAAAGCTGATTTAGCTGTCATTTTAAACCACCCATTGTATTGCTCAAACTTGCAAACCCCACCATGATCAGACTTTTGAAAATTTGGCTTTACCTGAACCTCATTGGCTGCATGATCTTGGGTCAATTGGCCTTTGCCGGCCCACATCAAGATGCCATGAAGTTGCTTCGCCAAGACAAGTCTGAGGAAGCGTTTGAGTTGGTCCAAAATTACTTGAAAGAGCACCCACTGGATCCTCAAATGAGATTTTGGATGGCCAATCTTTTGGAAAAAAAGGCTGCGACCGATCAAGCGTTTGACATTTACTTGCAACTCACCCAAGACTACCCCGAACTCGCAGAACCACACAACAACTTGGGCATCTTGTGGGTCCAAAAAGGGGAATTGCTCAATGCAAAGGCATCCTTTGAGATGGCCCTCAAAGACGCACCCAATTTGGTCAATGCACAAGAGAACTTGGCATCCGTCTTTCTACTTCTCTCAAGAGCCTCTCTCTTGAAGGCCCAGTCCATAGATCCTCAGTCCCGAGCGATCCCTGCAAAATTAAAATCCATCTCCAGCGTCATCGACCAATTCTCAACCCTGAGCTCAGCTGGGATTCATTAAAATCAAATCTCCTTGTAAGAAGCTTGGCTGAGTTGCTTTATAAATTCCGTCAGCGCCTTACTCTTCATCCCAACTCAACCACCCTCTTGCCCTTTATGCAAATCAAATTGTCTCAATTGTTCTGGCGCAAACTCCTCTTGTGTATCACCAGTCTCACCTTGATTGGGCACATGAACTTGGCCGCCTCTCAAAGCCAGGTGGTTGAACATCCAAAAGTCAAAATCAGCACCAACATGGGCGACATCGTGATTGAACTCTATCCAGAGTACGCCCCCAAAACAGTCGCTAATTTTTTGCAATACGTGGGAGAACATCACTATGACGGGACGATTTTTCACCGCGTCATCAACAACTTCATGATCCAAGGTGGGGGATACACCAAAAGCATGTTTGAGAAGAAAACCCACCCACCCATCAAACACGAAGGACAGGCGGCGATTGCATTGGGAGGGCCACACAATACTGTGGGAACTGTCGCCATGGCAAGAACCGGAGATCCCGATTCAGCTGCCGCACAATTTTTCATCAACGTCCAAGACAACCCTTTCTTGGACCCTATCCCTGTGCCTGCAGGCGATCCTGTTCCAAGCTTCACTTACAACGGTAGAACTTACACCAACATTCCAAGAGAAAACTTAACCTCTAGCCCCAAACTGTTCGGGTACACTGTTTTCGGTAAAGTCATCTCTGGCATGGAGGTCGTGAACGCCATCAAGGCGGTTCCCACTGGTTCAGCGCCCCCCTTTGCCAGCGATGTCCCTAAAAGTTTTGTATTCATTCAATCTGCAAGCATCATCAAGTAACTCAACATGACCAAAGCAAAAACAACCAAATCTACTAAAAAATCCGCACCCAAATCCACCCCCCAAAAGGATCAGGTCGAGCAAGTGCTAGAGGCAAGCACAAGTGCCGAGGCAAGCACTCACGTTGAGGCAGAAACTGGCACACCTAGCACGCACCCAAAGGTTCAAATTCATGTGGCTAAATTTGGTGTGATCACACTTGAATTGGACGCTGAGCTCGCTCCAGCCACAGTGACCAACTTCCTCTCCTACGTCAAAGAGGGCCACTACACCAACACCATCTTTCACCGAGTCATTGATGGCTTCATGATCCAAGGTGGAGGCTTCAATGCAGACATGAAGGAGGTGAAATCTGGGTCTCCCATTCAAAACGAGGCCGCCAATGGTCTTAGAAACGACCACTACACCATCGCCATGGCTCGCACCTCAGATCCTCACTCTGCGACGGCACAGTTCTTCATCAACACGCACAACAATGCATTTTTAAATCACACATCTCCCAGCCCAAGCGGTTGGGGCTACGCTGTGTTTGGCAAAGTCACTGAGGGTCAAAGCGTGGTGGACGCAATCAACAAAGTTGCAACGGGCCGCAAAGGTTTTCACGACGATGTGCCCAAAGAAACCGTGTTGATTGAAAAAATCACACAGATTTAATGACCCAAGAGTGCTCTTGAGTAAAGCCTAGCTCAATCCATCTCATGAGCACACCCAAGCACCCGGCCCAAGTCGTTGATGCCAGTGCCTGGGCCAAAGTGGATTTCATCTCCGACTTGCACTTGCAGGCGGAAGATCCCGTCACGGCGCAAGCTTTTTTTGACTACCTTAGCCTCACCCAAGCCCAGGCCATCTTCATTTTGGGTGATCTCTTTGAGGTCTGGATTGGTGATGATGTCCTGAAACTGGAAAGCGCTCAATTTGAGCGTCAATGCATTGAGCACTTGGCACAAAAAGCGCAGCATTGCTCCATCTATTTTTTACCGGGTAACAGAGACTTTTTGGTCTCTGACGCCTTCTTTGAAGCCTCTGGAGTTCAAGCGCTCAAAGACCCTTGTGTACTTAAAACCCTGAACCAACGGTTTTTATTGACTCATGGCGATGAGCTTTGCTTAGCAGACCATGAATACCAAAATTTCAGAAGCTTGGTGCGCTCGCCTCAATGGATCGGCGATTTTCTCTCACAACCTCTTGAACAAAGAGCTCAAAGTGCACGCGCAATGCGCGCAAAAAGCCAAGAGGTACAAGCTCAAATCAAACTCAAAGATGAAGCTTTTCCCGACTTAGACCGTGAGAGGTGTTTGGAGTGGCTCGCCAAACAAAATTGTCACTGCCTCATTCACGGGCACACCCATCAACCTCGTGAGCACCAATTGGACAACTCACACCAAAGGGTGGTGTTGAGCGACTGGGATGCTCAAGCCTCACCCGCGCGCACCCAAGTGCTTCGCTTAGAGGGAGAAATACTCCAAAGACTCTCTCTATCGAATTTGCAAGACATGAATGCCTAAGTCTTTGTGCACCTGGGTGCAGCAAATCACTTCTTTAACAAAACCTTGAGCGTGTTTTGAAGTCGTTGAGCAACTTGAGCGTCAAAGGGCGCCTCAAGCACTTGCGCGACATCTTTGGTCCAGGTTTGCACAGGAGAGGGGTCATTTCGGCGCGTGAGAAGTTGCAACTGAAGCGCACGCCTATCCGACAAAAATTGCGCGGGTGTAGGCACCTCACTTGCCATCTCAAGTCTCAACATCGATGTTGCGGCTTGATTTTGAGACTTGGGCGCAGTCTCTAGACTTTGCACCATCAGTTGTCGATCTGCAGGACTGAGCTTGGTGCTCAAATCACGCAAAGCGGGAACGCGTTGAGCATCTCGATGTTCCCAAGCAGACATCAACTGCATCAATGATTCACCGTGAGCCATGGCAGAGAGTTTCCTGAGGGTCTGCTGAGCCGACTCAACCGCTTGGCGCTGAGCCCTAAAGGCCGCATCAGAGAGCCTTGGACCTCTTGGCGCATCCTCGAACCTTGAGGGTCTTGAATGCCCTTCAAACTCTCGACGACCTTTGCCTGGGGCGCTGTCTTTGGGTCCACGAGCGAATCCACCTTTTAGAGCGCGAGCATCTTTGCTTGGCACTGGAGATTGCGCAAGACCTGGTTTTTGCCCAGGTCGATCATCACCTCGCACGGCCACCACGGGCTTTGCAGGTGCTTTTGCAGTGGGAGAAGCTGCAATCTTTTCGCTTTGCACCTGTGCACTGTGCTCGCCCTCAGCAGGCAAGCCAGCCTCAGAACTTGACTCGTGTGGGACGCTATCGACTGCATCCGACGTCGAGGATTGGGGCGAATCACTTGTAGCTTCTGAGGGGACAGGTGCCTCATGGACCGAGGCGGTCGCTGTCACGTCTTGTGCAGGCTGGGCTACAGGCTCTTTAAGGGCCTCAGATTGTGCAGCACTTTGACCACGCAAGGCCGCATCAAGCGTTTGCATTCTTTCTTTGATCAACTTCGCGTCCTCAAGACGCACCGCCTCCTCAAGCGCTTTAGAGGCGCTAACCACGGCCTCATCATGTGCGCTCAAAGCAGCCATGTTTTGCTCTCTTTGCTGTGTTTTGCGATTGAACGCAGCATCAATGGGCTCACGAAACAGGTCCCAGAGCTTTTGCTCTTGCTTGCGGTCCAGCAATACACTTTGTGACTCTTGCTGCCAACGCTGTTGGAGATTTTTTACCGCATCAATGCGAAGGTTACTCTCTGCACCCAAAACCTTTGCCTCTTCAATCAAGGCTTGTCTTTTCTCAATGCTTGCGGCTTGAACCTTCTCAAGGGGTTCATGGGCCAAACGCATAACCTCTTTCCACATTGGCTGCAATTCAGCAAAAACACGCTCACTCACATGCCCAGACTCTCTCCAACGCTCAGAGTATTGATGCAACTGACGTGCAATGGCCTTCCACTCAGGTCCTTGGGCTTTGGTTTGGGCAAAAGCCCTCACCTCTTCTATCAAAGCCAAGCGCTGAGCCTTGTGCTCTGCGCCTTCTTTTTTGACTTTCTCTTGCCAAACTTCAACCACTTTGTATGCACGGTTGCAGGCTTGATCAAACTTTTTCCACAATGCGTGATTGGGCAAACCACCCTGGTCGGTTTGTTTCCATTGTTCACGCAAGTCACGCAAAATCTCTTGCATCTTTCGCCCACCAACCACCGGCACCCAAGTCATCTCTTGAGGCAAAGGGGTGCGAATTTCTTGAACCAAAGTCTCTGGGTTCTCTGAGGGCTCAACGGCCTCAGCGTTCTCTGCATGAGTTGCACTCTCAACCTGCTCTTGAGGCTCTGTGGTGCCGTGCGAATTTGCAAAGGCGTCATGAACCGAGTCAACGGGTTGGCTTGCCAAATGAGAGTCTAGATGCTCAGGCGATGGTGCACCCTCAGAGGCTTCTTGTGAGAGCACTTCAGGGGATACCTCTGGAGCGATGATTTTTTTCTTGCCTTCGGCACGGGTGACCTTGGTCACTCGTGCTGAACCTTGGGTTTTAGACGGGACTCGTTTGAACAACCCCTCGGCCTTGACCAGCAATTCAGATCTGATTTGATCTGCACGCCAACGCTGCCAGCCTTCCAATTCATTGGCTGCAGCCAAAACACTTTGTGCGTGTTGTTCAAGCTTTTCGTCGATGAATCGCGCGTTTTCGCGAAGCGCGTTCTTCAAGTCCAGCGCTGCAGAAGCACTTGCTTTACCGTGTCCTTGTGAGACCTCGCCCTCCAAAACCCGCAAGAAACCTTGAACCACTTCGGTGGCCTTTGCTTTTTGCTCCGGATCGACCTTTGCCCTAGGAGCGTGAGCCGCTTGAGGAGAAGCTTCGGTTCTTGTGGCCTTGATTTGTTCGGCCCACGCGGGCACCAAAGGAGGAGCTTCACTGGCATCCAAAGAGGCCTTTTGTGTTTGAAGCAAAGCTGCATCAAAAGCGTCCCAAACCGCTTGCAACTGCTGGCCACTGTTGAGCATCAAAGGTGAGTGCTTGGGATCTACCGATGCCCAAAGTGCGTCGGCGGTGATTTGATCTCTTTCAACAAACCATTGTTTGACGTCTTTCTCCAAGCTCTGCTGCTGCGCCAATGCGTCTTGCCAAGGCTTGGTGGACAAAACCTCTATGCGCTGAGCAAGCAAGACCGCTGCTTCGCGTTGAACCTGCGAGCGGTGCTCCAAATCCTCAATCCGTTTGATTTTTTCAGCCATCAGAGATTTGAGTTGAGCCAATGGCTCCTTGGACAGGGGTGCCCCTGCCTTGGCAGCGTCTCTGACCCAAGCCAACGCATCCACCAAATTCAAATGATCTGCATTCAAGATGAGCTCTGCCTTGGAGACCCAATCTTGAGTCAAAGCCTCCTGTGCTCTCAGTTTTTTGAGTTCGTCAATTTTTTCTCTCAGTGTCTTGGCTGCCCCTTTATCGCGAGCACTCATCTCTTTGAATACCTCTTGCATTCTCTCCATCGAGGGATTGGAATCGATCCATGCACGAAGGCGCTGGGCACGTTCAGTGGAAGTACTGGCGGAGAAAGCACCCGAAGTTAATTCGTCCAATTGGCTGGGGCTCAGGTGGCTAGAGGCTGCGTCTTGTTCAATCACTGGAAATTCTTCTTCTAAAAAATAAAAGTCCAAAAGCCCCTCCTCGTGGATTGGCCTTTGGTATCAAAGAACCATATTGTGAACGCTTTCTTGATTGTTTTGAACTTTGCACCCAATTAGCACTTCAATTCGAGCACGACAAACAACAATCTCAAAAATTCAGCAATGGCTCACTGCTCACTTTGGGATTGACGCTCCCAATCTCACCCTTGCCTTGAACCACTTCTTGTCTGCTGGTCTTGTTGTCCAACACTGCACTCCTTTTCATGTCAAATCAAGTGCGCATCCACTCAACTTAAACATGCTCAATCAACCCCTGTTGCCCCTTCAATTCAAGAGGCTCAAACCTCTTGGGCCTTAAAATAAGTCAATAAAGAGTACTTTAGTGATATTTTTGAAGTGTATTGAGCAATTTTCTCAGTCAAACCCCTTTAAAATAGCTTCATTGACGCTATATATCAGTCACATTAAACACATTCACTTTTTTTTCAGCATCCCCATTAATCAGCGTCCTGCATTGGATACCCAAAAAGGACTGGGGGGATCAATTGATACCTTGGTGCTTGCCTTTTGGAGCCTTCTCCATTCATGCAATATCACCTCTAACCAATTGAGTAAGGTTTTAAAGACATGCAAACTCTTTTAACAAGAGCCAGTGCCTTGAACGCACTCAGACAATTCAATCTCGCAGTGATCGCTTTTGCTCAAGATGTGGCCGAAGGCTTTTTCTTCATCACGCACAGTGGCTTGGCACTCCTAGGCCTAGGCGTCTTTTGCCTGACCATGGTCATGGTGTTGCGACCAGAACTGAGAGAAAACGGAGAACTCCAACTCATCAATTGGTTGCAACAGCGCCATGCCGATGACACGGGGCTCATGACAGATGCTGATGCGGTTGACCGTGCCACAGCCACCGACCCCTCTGAATTACCCAAACAACAAGCAAATATTGCTTATTGGTTGAGCAAAAAATACCACGTTGCTCCAGAACCCATTAGCGCTTTGGTCGAAGAGGCTTACGACTTAGGACCCAAAAATCAACTCGATCCCACTTTGATTTTGGCGGTCATGGCCATTGAATCAGGCTTTAACCCATTTGCCCAAAGCAATGTGGGAGCGCAAGGTCTCATGCAAGTCATGACCCGTGTGCATTCGGAGAAATACGAAGGTTTTGGTGGTAATTTAGCCGCTTTCGATCCCGTTTCCAATTTGCGCGTGGGCGTCAAAATCTTAAAAGATTACATCGACAAAGCGGGCTCACTTGAAGGTGGTCTGCACATGTATGTGGGCGACAGCAGTGCCAATGACGACGGAGTCTATTCCAGCAAAGTTTTGGCCGAGCAAGCCCGACTCAAACAAGTCGCCCAAGGGGTGAAGCTACCCACTGTGGTCACACCTCCCTCACTCACTGCAGCCACTGGTGGATTGGTTGAAAATTTATGGGAAAAAGCCCAAAAATTAACCTCATTCAATGAGGAGCCGGCTGAATCGAGATAAACTCCATCTTGTGCCGCAACTGGCGATAGATGAGCTATGGTGTGAGTGTGCATGCACTCACCCCTCATTGACGTGGACATTGTTGAGTCTCTAAACTGACTTCAAGCTCAACATCAACCACTGGGAAGCGGACCATTTCAGTTCATTGAAATGATTTGTCGTTCGCCTGGGCAGCTTCAATTTGGAACCCCAAGTCGCAAGTCCACTGCGAAACATCGCACGCTTGTCCCTTGGTCCAATTTAAGATAACCCCTCCACTGCTTAGGACACACAAACCATGTTTTCAAGACAAATCTCCATTGAACACACCGACCCCGAATTGTGGGGCGCGATCGTTCAAGAAAACCAACGCCAAGAAGACCACATTGAGCTCATTGCAAGTGAGAACTACGCCTCTCCTGCCGTGCTTCAAGCACAAGGCTCTCAACTCACCAACAAATACGCCGAGGGCTACCCAGGCAAGCGTTACTACGGGGGTTGCGAATTTGTAGACGTTGCCGAACAGTTGGCCATTGACCGCGTCAAAGCCATCTTCGGCGCACAAGCGGCCAATGTTCAGCCCCATTGCGGCGCCTCAGCCAATGAGGCTGTGTTTTTGGCTTTTCTAAAACCGGGTGACACCATCATGGGCATGAGCTTGGCTGAAGGCGGTCATCTGACGCACGGCATGGCGCTTAACATGAGTGGCAAGTGGTTCAACGTCGTGAGCTACGGGCTCAATGAACATGAGGCCATTGATTACCCAGCGTTCGAGAGAAAAGCTCACGAGAGCAAACCCAAGCTCATCATCGCTGGTGCCTCGGCCTACAGTTTGCACATCGATTTTGAGTTCATGGCCAAAGTGGCCAAAGACGTGGGCGCCATTTTCTTAGTCGACATGGCTCACTATGCTGGTCTCATTGCAGCGGGCCTTTATCCCAACCCAGTTCCTCATGCTGACATTGTCACATCCACCACCCACAAAAGCCTCAGAGGCCCTCGTGGTGGCATCATTTTGATGAAGAGTGAGCATGAAAAAGCCATCAACAGTGCCATATTTCCTGGCCTCCAAGGTGGTCCTTTGATGCATGTAATTGCTGCCAAAGCCGTGGCTTTCAAAGAAGCACTGAGTCCTGAATTCAAAATCTATCAAGCCCAAGTGCTCAAAAACGCAGACACCATGGCCAAGACCTTGACCGAGCGCGGCTTGCGCATCGTAAGTGGAGGCACACAAAGCCATGTGATGCTTGTCGACCTCAGGAGCAAAGGGATTACCGGTAAAGTGGCCGAAGCCGTATTGGGACAGGCTCACATCACGATCAACAAAAACGCAATTCCCAACGACCCCGAAAAGCCCATGGTGACCTCAGGCATCAGAATTGGCACTCCAGCCATGACCACCCGCGGTTTTAAGGAGCAAGAGGCTGCGCAAACTGCACATCTAATTGCCGATGCACTCGAGCACCACGAGGACGAGGCAACTCTCTCCGAGATCAGATCACAAGTGCACCAACTGACACGACAATTCCCCGTTTACGGTTGAACTGCTCGTTTAAAACATGAAATGTCCCTTTTGCGCCCACTTAGACACCACAGTCATTGAGACTCGCGTGGCTGAGGAGGGCGAGTTCGTGCGCAGAAGGCGCCAGTGCTCAGCTTGCGACAAACGATTCACGACCTATGAGAAACCGGACGTGAGTTTTCCCTCCATCGTTAAAAAGGATGGTCGTCGAAATGAGTACGAGCGCCAAAAACTGCAAGCCTCCCTCAACTTGGCCTTGCGAAAGCGCCCTGTGAGCACCGAGCAAATCGACTTGGCCATTGAACGCATTGAAGAAAAACTACTGCTACTTGGACAACGCGAAATTGACTCACATCGCCTGGGTGAGCTGGTCATGCGAGAGCTTAAAAAACTCGACAAAGTAGCCTACGTTCGCTTTGCCAGCGTTTACCGTAGCTTTGAAGACATCGATGAATTCAAGACCTTGGTCGACGAAGTTCGCTAAAGCGCATCACTTTGTTTTTTTCGCATCTTCACCTGTCACACGGACTCCTTGTCAATGCACTCCCCAGTTGAGCACAACTCCTTGATGCGATTGGCGCTTGATCAGGCACAAAAAGCGCTCAACATCACCTCACCCAACCCTCGCGTGGGCTGCGTGATCACAGACCCTAATGGTCAGGTCATAGGAGTCGGACATACCCAGGTCGCTGGCCAAGCACACGCTGAGGTCATGGCCCTTCGCGATGCTCAATCCCGTGGACACTCGACCCAAGGTTCAACGGCCTATGTCACCCTTGAGCCTTGCTCACACCACGGTAGAACACCCCCTTGCACATCGGCATTGATCCAAGCTGGCGTGGCGCGCGTCTTTTTAAGCCTCACCGACCCCAACCCCAGGGTCAATGGCTTGGGAGTTGCTCAACTCCTAAGCCACGGCATTCAAGTCGAGTCTGGCATATTGGCTCAAGAGGCGATGGAGCTCAACAAAGGATTTTTCAAACGCATGAGCTTGGGCACACCTTGGATGAGAAGCAAAATCGCCTCCTCCTTGGATGGTCAAACCGCTTTGCTCAACGGTCAGTCGCAGTGGATCACCGGAGAGGCGGCTCGTGCCGATGGCCACCAGTGGAGAGCTCGTGCATGTGCAATTCTCACTGGAATTGGCACCCTTTTATTGGACGACCCGCGCTTAGACGTCAGAGGCGTTGATACGCCAAGAGCTCCCGCTTTGGTGGTGGTGGATTCGCACTTGAGGACTCCCTTGAGCTCAAAGGCTTTGCAGTTCAAACGAGCCATGTACCTCTACTGTGCACTACCCCTGAGTGCTGACGCCAGCGAAGTTTTGCTCGAAATGGCTGAACCCATGAGGCGAGAACACTCTCAAAAACTGCGTGCACTCAAAGACATGGGAGTTGAGGTCATTGGGCTTCCGAGTTCGCCCAAACCAGGACAAAGGCCTCAAGTGGATTTAGCGGCCATGGCTCATGATTTGGGTCAAAAAGCCATGAACGAAGTTCACATCGAAGCAGGTGCCACACTGAATGGGGCCTTGATAGAGGCAGGTTTGATCGACGAATTTTTACTCTACATGGCTCCCAAATGGATTGGGCCTGCAAGGCCCATGAGCACGCCCCCCTCACTACAAGATCTCTCCCAGGCCTTGGCGCTTGACTTTCAATCCATCTCACTCGTGGGAGAAGACTTGAGGATCGTAGCTGAGAGAAAAGGCGCAAAAACTGCCCTGAGCGCCTCAGGGCACCAGTAACGCCCCTTGTAAAGATCAAAAACCTTCATTTATTCCCTAAGGTTTCTCAACATAGCAACACTCTGTGCTCGTTCTCTGCGAAAATATCCCCCATGTTTACAGGAATCATCACTGGCCTTGGCCGCATCATCGATGTGCAGGACTTGGGGCAAACCCAGTCACATGGCAAAAAATTAACCCTCCAAGCTCCAGCCAACTACTTGGCTGATGTGGGGTTGGGCGACAGCATCGCTTTGAACGGCGCTTGCATGACCGTGACCTCACTTGATTTGAGCACGGATCAGTTTTGCATTGAGATTTCAGCAGAGTCCTTGGCCAAAACTCACGGCCTGGCCTCCAAAAGACTCATCAACTTGGAAAAAGCACTTCGAGCACAAGATCGATTGGGTGGGCACATCGTCTCAGGTCACGTGGACGGAGTGGGCACCGTCACTCACTTCGCCCCCGTTGGCGAGAGTTGGGAGTTGCGTGTCATGGCCCCTGCCCCATTAGGGGTGTACTTGGCGTACAAAGGCTCTGTCACCTTAAATGGCGTGAGTCTGACCATCAACTCCGTGAAAGATCAACCTGAGGGCTGTGAGATCAGCATCAATTTGATTGCACACACCTTGCAAAACACTTCACTCAAAGAGTTGCAGGTGGGCGAGCACATCAATTTGGAAATCGACACCGTGGCGCGTTACGTTCAACGCATGTTAAGCGCCGTGTCCATTCCCACCAACGCATCATCATCATGAACGACAACGCAAGCCTCTCCCTTGAGCCCATCTCCCCCGTTGAGACCATCATCCAAGACATGAAAGAGGGTCGCATGGTGATTTTGGTGGACGAGGAGGACCGCGAGAACGAAGGAGACTTGGTTCTCGCGTCTGATTGCGTTACTCCCGAGGCCATCAATTTCATGGCTCGCTTTGGCAGAGGTCTCATCTGTTTGACACTCACCAAAGAGCGATGCTCCTTTTTAAACCTACCCCCTATGGCCTCACAAAACGGGACCGTCTATTCGACCGCCTTCACAGTGAGCATAGAAGCCGCAGAAGGCGTCACCACAGGCATCTCCGCTGCAGACCGTGCGCACACGATAAAAGTAGCCGTCGACCCCAAGTCCCAGGCCAGTGATTTGGTGCAACCCGGACATGTGTTTCCTTTGCAAGCGGTTGAAGGTGGAGTTCTCATGCGAGCAGGGCACACCGAGGCGGGATGTGATTTTGCAAGGTTGGCCGGTCACAGTCCGAGTGCCGTGATTTGTGAAATCATGAATGACGACGGAACGATGGCGCGCTTGCCTGATTTGCAACGCTTTGCAAGCCAACACCAATTGCACATCGGCACCATTGCCGACTTGATCGAATACCGAAGCCGAAACGAAACTTTGCTCAAAAAAATTGCTTCGCGCCCTTTGATGACTGCTCAAGGTGAATTCACGGCTCACGCCTTCCAAGACATTTTGGGTCAAGGTGTTCATTTGGCCTTGGTCAAAGGAGAGTGGGACGCCTCAGATGTGGTGCTCACTCGGGTTCACGAACCCTTATCTGTGCTGGACGCACTTGAGGTGAACCGAAAAATGCACACCTGGAGTTTGGACGAAAGCTTGGCAGCCATCTCACAGGCTGGCGCTGGCGTTTTGGTGCTCTTGAATGCAGGAGAAAACGCGCAACAACTGCTCGACCAATTTCAAGGCAGTGCCAAATCCATGCACGGTCCTGAGCGCGGCCGCATGGACCTCAGGAGTTATGGCATTGGTGCACAAATCTTGAAAGAATGTGGCGTTCATAAAATGCGTCTCTTGGGTACCCCCAGACGCATGCCCAGCATGACAGGCTATGGGCTTGAGATCGAAGGCTATGTCTCTAAATCCACGCCGCAAGCGGCTTGATCCATCTACCCATTCAACTCCCCCCTCTGCGCCCATGTTCACTCCCTCTAATTCCAAAGCTCAAAGTGCTCTAGAGCAAAGTACTTTTGTTCAAAATTTGCCCGAACACCTCAAGAGCCATTCTGAGAAGACCAGCCAAGAGGCTGTGCCTCACTTGAATTCGGAGCAAGCCAAAAATGTTTACATTGGCATCGTGCAGTCTGCCTTCAACCCTGAGGTCACCAATGCGCTGAAAAATGCCTGCGTCAAGGAATTGATCGCAAGTGGTGTCTTGGCCGCTCACATCTCCTTGGTGCAAGTGCCTGGAGCGCTTGAGATTCCCTTGGCTCTGCAAGCCTTGGCTCAGATTGAAGAGCCCCAACCCTTTCACGCATTGATTGCTTTGGGCTGCATCATCAGAGGTGAGACCTATCACTTTGAGCTCGTGGCCAATGAGTCAGCAAGTGGCGTGAGCCAAGTCTCTCTAGACTTTCATGTACCAATTGTGAACGCCATTTTGACCACCGAAAACACCGAACAAGCTGTTGCTCGCCAAGAGGTCAAGGGCCGAGAGGCGGCTCAAGTGGCTTTGCAGATGATCCAAATTTTGGAGACCTGGGCTTGATGAGCAACCACACTCCCAAAACCACTTCTGAGCTCAACGAAAGCGCACTGATCCACGCCTTGAGTGAATCTTTGCACGAGAAAGAGGCCACGCCCTCTCCCACAAAGCCCAGCAAAGCACCCAGTAAATCGGCGCGAACTCGCGCTCGTGAGTTCGCACTCCAAGCCCTTTATCAATTGATCATTGGTAAAAATGAGCCCGAGGACATCGATGTCTTCACCCGCGACTTGGTGGGTTTTAAAAAGGCTGACTCCGTTCACTACGACGCGCTCTTGCACGGGTGCGCCAAGGAACGCGCGAGCCTAGACGCGGCCATTGTGCCCTTGTTGGATCGACCTTTGAGCGAGATCAGTCCCATTGAGCGCGCGGTCATGTGGCTTGGCGTTTACGAGTTGCAGCACTGCGTGGACGTACCTTGGCGAGTGGTCTTGAACGAGTACGTGGAACTGGCCAAACAATTTGGCGGTACCGATGGACACAAATACGTCAATGCCGTACTCAACGAATTGGCCACCACCCTTAGAGCGATTGAGATCGGTTCATCGCACAACGCTCAACACTCGCATACCTCAACCCAAAACTGAGGCTTTCATCCATGAGAGTATCCGCACGGGCTCAAGCCATTGAACCGTTTTTTGTGATGGAAATTGCCAAAGCCGCAATGGCCATAGCAGCCACCCAGTCAAGCGTGGGTGAGATGATTCACCTCAACATTGGAGAGCCAGACTTCAAAGCTGCTCCCTTGGTTGAAAAAGCGGCACAAGAGGCCATCTCCCTAGGCCTCACCCAGTACACCCACGCAAGCGGCACGCATGAATTGCGCGAGGCCATATCCAATTGGTACCTCAATCGCTGGGGACTTCACATTGAACCTGCTCGCATCACCGTCACAGCGGGCGCCTCTGCGGCTTTGCTCTTGAGCTCTTTGGCTCTGATTGAAGCGGGAGATGAGATCTTGATGCCAGACCCGAGCTACGCCTGCAACAGACATTTTGTGAGCGTTGCCCAAGGTGTCCCAACCCTTTTACCCAGCAACGCTTTGAGTAAATTTCAGTTGAGCGCCAACCAAATTGAAGCCCATTGGCAGCCCAAGACCAGAGGCGTCATGCTCGCTTCGCCTTCCAACCCAACGGGCACTTGCATTGATTTTGAAGAACTCAAACGCATACACAAGATTGTCAAAGCTCGCTCAGGCATCACCTTGGTTGATGAAATTTACCTGGGATTGACCTTTGGAGAGCAAGAGGCTCAAAGTGCATTGGCCATTGATGATGAGATCATCAGCATCAACAGCTTCTCCAAATACTTCAACATGACTGGGTGGCGCTTGGGGTGGTTGGTCACCCCCTTGGCACTGGCCCCCACGATTGAGAGACTGGCTCAAAATTTATTCATTTGTCCCTCTAGCATTGCCCAACACGCTGCACTGGCCTGCTTTGAGCCCAGTAGCCTCAGTCTCTTTGAGGAACGCAAAGCCGCCTTCAAAGCAAGAAGAGACTACTTGGTGCCTGAGCTCAAGGCCCTTGGGTTTGAAGTGCCCGTCACACCCGATGGAGCCTTTTACTGCTGGGCGGATTGTCGCCCTTTGTACACTCGTTTTGGAGTTTCCAACAGCTGGGACTTCACCATGAAACTCATGCATGAATGCAGAATCGCTCTCGCGCCAGGTCGGGACTTTGGAGAGCATGAGGTGGAGCATTATGTTCGCATCTCCATAGCAAGCTCGATGCAGGATTTGGAGCAAGCCATTGCTCGCATGAAACAACTTTGGAGTCACACATGATGTTCAACTGGCCTGTGCGAGTTTATTGGGAAGACACCGATGCGGGCGGAATCGTTTTTTATGCAAATTATTTAAAATTCTTCGAGAGAGCTCGAACCGAATGGCTCAGAAGCTTTGGTCTAGAGCAGCAGTCATTGCTCAAAGAGCACAATGGCCTCTTCATCGTGAGTGAAACTCAAATGAAATACCATCAGCCTTGCAGACTCGATGACTTGCTGAGTGTGAGCGCCAAAGCCCAAGAGGTGGGGAAAGCCAGTTTGGTGATTGCTCAAACGGCCACTCGCCTTGATGCAAATGCAAATTTACCCACTTTACTTTGTGAGGGTACCATTCGGATCGGCTGGGTGAACGCTCAAACTCTAAAGCCAGCTCGCATTCCTCAAATCATTTCGGACTACTTTTTATGAATCAAGATTTCAGCATCATTACCCTTTTGATGAATGCGAGTTGGGTGGTCCAACTCGTGGTGTTGATCCTCTTTTTGGTCTCCATCACCAGTTGGAGTGCGATCTTCAAAAAGATTTTTTCACTCAAAAAAATCAAAGCATTGAACGAAGAGTTTGAGCGTGAGTTTTGGTCAGGCAAGAGCTTGAACGAGCTCTTTGGTGCAGCCTCACAAAACGCACGCACAGCTGGCCCCATGGAGCGCATTTTTGCCAGTGGCATGCGTGAATATCAAAAATTGCGTGAGCGCCGTATCACCGATCCTTCTGTGCTGGTTGATGCTGCCAATCGTGCCATGCGCGCGAGTTTGCAAAGGGAAATGGACGACATTGAGTCAAGCCTGTCTTGGCTGGCTTCAGTGGGTTCTGTCTCTCCCTACGTTGGGCTTTTTGGTACCGTTTGGGGCATCATGCACGCCTTTACTGGGTTGGCAGCATTGCAGCAAGTGACTTTGGCCAAAGTGGCCCCTGGCATCGCCGAGGCGCTGGTGGCCACGGCCATTGGACTCTTTGCAGCGATTCCTGCAGTGCTTGCCTTTAACCGCTTTGCAAGAGATATTGACCGCATCTCCATTCGCATGGAGACCTTCATGGAAGAATTCAGCAACATCTTGCAACGCAACGTGGGCTCGCTCACCCAGTCTCCACACTGAGTCCACCCTCATTTAAGACGCTACCCGCATGGCTCAAATCGCTACCCGTTCGCGCTCCAAGCGCAGAACCATGAACGAGATCAACATGGTGCCCTTCATCGATGTGATGCTGGTGCTGTTGATCATCTTCATGGTCACCGCCCCCTTGATCAGCACCAGTGTGATTGATGTGCCTAGTGTTGGACGAGCCACCACTGCGCCTGAACAAGTCATTCGCATCGAACTCAAGAGCGACCACAAAATTTACCTCAAGAGTTTTGCAACCTCTTCTGCCAAAACTTTGAATCAAGCGATGAATGCATCCCCTACCTCTAGCGAGGAAGCTCAAGAGGTGGATGTGAGCGAAATCGTTGCCAAGACGCTCGCCTTGCAACAGGCATCTGCAGATGCAGCCAATACACCTGTCATCATCTTTGGTGACAAGTCCCTCACCTACGCTGAGGTGGTCAAGGTGCTTGACCTGTTGCAACGCGCTGGCGTTCAAAAGGTGGGCTTGTCTGTGCAAATCACACAAAATTGACATGCAAGACACCAAGCGGATGAGCCTCGATGTTTTTTGTGCACAAACCCTTGTTGCATACATTTGCTCATGAGCACTCAAACATCCAGCGTATTTTTACCCCCTGAGCGAGAGCGCAATTGGCCCTCCGTTGCATTTTCTCTGTGCGTGCACTTGCTCTTGGTGATGGCGCTGACCTGGGGCATCACTTGGAACGAAAAGGCCATACAAGAGGCATCCACTGCAGAGCTTTGGTCACCCAACACCGTGTTTGCGCCCAGTGCACCTGTGAGCGAAGTCACCGATTCACCCTCCCCTGCGCCTGAGCCAACCCCACTGCCTGAGCCGGTCAAACAACCGCCCCCAAGCCCTCCCGCTCCCGATCCACGTGAGGCACAACTGGCGATTGAAAAAAAGCAGGCTGAGACCCAGCAAAAAGAAAAAGAGCGTCAACTCGCGCTCGAAGAAAAAGCAAAACAAGCACGCTTGGAGATGGAGCGTCAAAAGAAAATCGAACAAGACAAGCTCAAAGAAAAAGAGCGTCAAAAGGAGCTTGAGAAACAGCGGCAAAAGGAACTCGAAAAGCAACGCCTAAAGGACATCGAGTTGGCCCGTCAAAAAGAGCTTGAAAAAGAAAAAGCACAAAAGGCCAAGCCCGACCCCAAGGAGGCACAAAAAGCTGCTCAATTGGCCAAGGAGTTGGAGAAGATGAAGCAAGCGGATTTGAACCGGGCCTTGAACGCCGCTTCAGCCTCTGGGGCTCAAGGCGCTGTCTCCAAAGCCTCCAATGAATCCAAGGGCCAAGGCAGTGGTCATGCGTTGAATCCCAACTAC
>Ga0164297_10001168_pt1 | contig 28649 bp, 26 predicted proteins | sample GEODES058metaG_FD_113539 | JGI IMG/M metagenome (GOLD analysis project Ga0164297, IMG submission 113539) | Dystrophic lake water microbial communities from Trout Bog Lake, Wisconsin, USA - GEODES058 metaG | ecosystem: Environmental > Aquatic > Freshwater > Lake | place: USA: Trout Bog Lake... | reverse complement strand
CGCAGAGATATGGTCCGCATCGAATGCGTGACGCATTCCAAGAGTGAGAGCGAGGAAGCCAGTGCCCCAGCCAAAAAGCTTGCCATCACTCAGGCGATAGTGCCCTGAGGTAGCAGCCCACATGAGAAGCAAGCCGCCGAAAAGTAGGAAGAAGATCACTCCGAACATGGCGCCAAGACGCTTGCGTTCATCGCTAGAGAGGGTGCTGAAGGGATTCAGACTCCTCTTGGTGGTAGAGACTGGTGCGTTCATGAGAAACCCCTTTATCCGAGCCTTGATTACATACTACTTGCGAACTGTTTGCAAGTACAAGGTTATCGCATAAAGGGGTTTTACGCAGGTCGACTAAATAAGGGCACCGTGATCTGTTGGCTCGGTCAAGGAATCCTTGCCCGCGTTGATCATCAGAGCCGAGAGGATTGCACAGGTAAACAAGAAGGCAGCTCCCCATTTGAAAGTGGTGGTGAAGCCATGAACCTGGGCATAGACCGGAGCGAGCTTTCCAAGGGAGGTATGACCCTTGAGGTAAGCCGCAGCCGATGAAATCGCGATCGTATTCAAGAGCGCCGCTCCCAGTGAGCCACCAATCTGCTGGCTGGTGTTGATCATGGCACTCGCTACACCCGCATCGTGTTCACCGGCGTTATGAAGGCCAGTACTCGCATTTGGGATGAAGTAGAGCGCGCAGCCAAAGGACATGATGAGCATTGGTGCTAAGAGGTGGGAGGTGTAACCCGATGTTGGAGTCAGGCGAGAGAAGAGCAAGATTCCAACTGTAGCCAAGAGCATGCCGACGACCATCAGTGGGCGAGGGCCGATCTTAGGCAAGAGCTGAGATGCGATACCAGCACCAATCACGATTCCAACTGTAAACGGTAGGAACGCGACACCTGCCTTGAGTGGTGAGTAACCCAAGAAAGATTGCATATAGATACTGAGGAAGAGGAACATTGCAAAGAGGCCGACACCGACAAGCAAAGAACCAATGTAAGAACCAGCACGGTTGCGTTCTGTGAGAACGCGCATTGGTAGCAATGGATGAGCTTGACGAGCTTCAATTGCAAAGAAGGCCACGATGAAGATAAATGCACCAATGAAATAAGGATAAGTGTGGACGTTTGCCCAACCATTGTTAGCTGCCTGGCTGAAGCCATAGACCAAGCTGACGAGTCCAACAGTGACAGTTACGGCACCTGGAATGTCGTACTTGTTGTCGCCTTTTGCCTTCGATTCGTGCAAGTTAGGAATGGCGAGGAGTACGGCGAGTAGCGCGATAGGTGCATTAACAAAGAGACACCAACGCCAGTTTGCATATTCGGTAAGCAATCCGCCCATGATCAGACCGATTGCAGCTCCGCCGCCAGAAATTCCCCCGTAAACGCCAAATGCCTTAGCACGCTCTTTTGGAACAGTGAAAGTGACATTCAGGAGCGAGAGTGAAGAAGGGGCAAGCAGTGCGCCGAAAGCGCCTTGGAGTCCGCGCATTGCGAAGAGTTCACCCTGATTTGTTGAAAAGCCGCCGATAGCCGAAGCAACTGCGAATCCCAGCAAACCGATAATAAATACTTTCTTGCGACCAACGTAATCTGCAATACGCCCACCGAGAAGTAGCAAGCTACCGAAAGTGAGGGAGTAGGCAGTGACTACCCATTGGCGGTTAGCGTTAGAAATGTGAAGCGCAGCTTGCGCACGTGGAAGTGCAAGGTTGATGATCGATGCATCAAGAACGATCATGAGCGATGCGATCGCAATTACTGCTAACGCCATCCAGCGATTCGGGTCTAGACCTTCGTCGCCTGGTTGCCAGTGGTGCTTTTTCTCTTTTGGCATGGGTGCCTCTCGTTGAGTGAAAAATAGGTGGAATTAGCCTCAAATCGTGCTTTTCGTTAGGCTATCTGATAACTTAATCCTAGCAAGTTGAAGGTTCAATCTTTCCTAGCGAAGACTAAATTGGAGATTGACATCGTGTCTTGGCGCCCGCCAAGTTTCCTCGATGTTTACTAGCTAGACATGAATACGACACTTACAAACGATTTAGAGCCACAGGCCTATCGAAAGTTACCTACCTCACCTATTCCACTTGATATGGCTCGCGTTGAAGAGTTGATTGCCCAAGAGTGGAAGAGATTCACCCAAGGCACCATGGCCTCAAATGAAGAGTTTCAACGCGCTTTAGCGTCGATGCCTATGGGTGTGCCATCAAGCTTCCAACACTGGGACCCATACCCAATCGCTATTGCAAGTGCAGATGGCGCATGGATGACAGATGTCGATGGTCGCAAGTTGCTAGATCTCTCGATGGGATTTGGCGCGATGCTTGCCGGTCATTTGAACCCTGTTGTAGTCGAAGAAGCGACTGCTGCTCTTAAGACCGGAACTCTTTTTGTAACACCTTCGCCGATTTCCCGCGATGCGGCAGAACGAATGTGCAAGCGTTTTGATATTGATCAGATTCGCTTTGCCAATTCTGGTACTGAAGCGACCATGTATGCCTCTCGTCTTGCAAAGGCCTATACCGGCCGCGATGGTTTGGTAAAACTCGAAGGCGGCTACCACGGCAGCTATGACCCAATGACGGTCTCTGCAAAACCAAAGTTGGAATATGCCGGTGACCCAGAGGAACCAACACCCGTTATCCCAGCTGGAACAAATGCTGGTGAGATCTATGTGGTTCCATTTAACAATTTGCCTGCACTTGAAAAACTATTTAACGAACATGGCTCCACTATTGCGTGCATCATCATGGAACCTGTCATGGAGAACTTGGCTATCGTTCTTCCGGATGCGGGCTACCTGGCTGCAGTTCGTGAGCTCTGCGATAAGCATGGAATTGTCTTGATTTTCGATGAAGTCAAAACTGGTTTGACCGCAGGCCCACATGGCGCCGCAAAGCGTATTGGCGTAAAGCCTGACTTGATTACCCTTGCAAAGTCCATTGGCGGTGGATTGCCACTCGCTGCTTTCGGTGGCAAGAAAGAGATCATGGCAGCCATTGCAGATGGACGCTTCGATCACTTTGGAACATTTAACGCCAACCCGCTAGCAATGGCCGGTGTGCGAGCAATGGACCGGTTGTGTACGCCAGAAGCTATGGCTAGCGCCGAGTCCCTCAATCGCCAGGCGCTTGATCGAATCACTGAGATCATTGAGCAATACAACTTGCCAGCTCACACAGTTGGTTTCGGTGTTAAGGGTTGTATTACCTGGTCAACAACACCGGTGCGCAATTACCGTGATTACAAAGCGACAGATTTCAAGGTTGCCGAATTGGCTTGGCTCTGGTCACTCAACCGCGGAATTGTTACACCTCCGGGACTTGATGAGCAGTGGCTCATTAGCCTTGCTCATGGTCAAGCAGAAATCGATAAGTTGGTTGAGGATTTCCGCGAGCTCGCTCACGCACTTCGTTCCTAGTTGAAACTAATGAAACTACTTTAACTACTCTAGTTATACTAGTTACTCGAGGGTGATGAGGTCGTAATACTCATCGTTCCACAAGTCTTCATCACCATCGGGAAGTAGTAGAACGCGCTCTGGTTTTAGAGCTTTAACAGCGCCTTCATCGTGCGTCACCATTACGACGGCGCCCTGATACTCAGCTAGGGCTGCCAAAATTTCGTCACGAGATGCTGGGTCGAGGTTGTTTGTTGGTTCATCGAGAAGCAAGAGATTTGCTGCACCAACTACGAGAGTAGCTAGAGCTAATCGAGTTCGCTCACCACCAGAGAGCACTCCGACAGGCTTTGAGACATCATCACCACTGAAGAGGAATGATCCAAGCACCTGGCGCGCCTGGGGTTCGCCAATATTTTCACCAGAAGAGAGCATGTTCTCGAGCACCGAACGCTCAAAGTCGAGCATTTCATGCTCCTGCGCGTAGTAACCAATCTTTAATCCATGGCCTGGCTCTATAGCGCCGGTATCGGATTCCAATACTCCGGCGAGCATCTTGAGGAGGGTAGTTTTACCCGCACCGTTAAGTCCGAGGATAACAACGCGCGAAGATCGATCGATAGCAAGGTCAACATCGGTGAAGATTTCCAGTGAGCCGTAGGACTTGGAGAGTCCGTGTGCCATGAGTGGTGTCTTGCCACACGGCGCCGGGGTAGGAAAGCGCAGCTTTGCCACCTTGTCTGACTTTCTGACATCTTCCAATCCAGCCAAAAGAGCATCAGCTCGACGCAACATACCTTGAGCGGCGACAGCCTTGGAGGCCTTGGCGCGCATCCTCTCGCCTTGCTTTGCCAAAATCGCAGCCTTCTTTTCAGCGTTGGCGCGCTCCTTTTTGCGGCGATGCTCGTCATCTTCACGCTGCTGCAAATACTTCTTCCAGCCCATGTTGTAGACATCGATGCAATTGCGATTGGCATCGATGTAGAAAACCTTGTTGACCACGGTCTCAATCAAATTCACATCGTGCGAGATGATGACCAATCCGCCAGAATATTTTCCGAGGTATTCTCGAAGCCAGTTAATAGATTCGGCATCCAAGTGGTTGGTAGGTTCATCTAGCAAAAGTGTTTCCGCGCCGCTAAAAAGCAGGCGAGCGAGTTCGACTCGACGACGTTGTCCGCCAGAGAGCCCTTCCAAAGAATCTTCAAAAATTCGATCGGGAAGTCCTAGATTTGTTGCGATTGACTCTGCCTCCGAAGCTGCGGCGTAACCACCGGCAGCGTTAAATTCCTGATCCACTCGAGAATACCGTTCCATCGCGAGTTCAAGTTCATCATTGCCTGCCATTGCCGCAACTGCGATAGCTTCTTCAGCTTTTCGCATTCGGGTAACAATTTGATCAAGGCCGCGAGCCGAGAGGATGCGGTTGATAACGCTCTCATCTTGGTCGCCTGTACGTGGATCTTGCGGAAGGTAGCCGATTGAACCAGTACGAATTACCTGGCCACCAGCAGGCAAGCCTTCACCCGCGAGCACTTTGCAGAGAGTTGATTTTCCGGCACCGTTTCGACCAACAAAACCGATCCGATCACCGTGGTTGATGCGAACGGTGACATCTTTAACAAGGAGCCTGGCCCCAGCACGTAGTTCAACACTCTGGGTAGCAATCACTTCGCAATCTTACTGTGTTCACGCGCCTGTGATTACACCCGAGATTACTCCCGCGATTACTCCCGCGATTACAAGAGGAGCGCAGGCTCGGTGCGTTAATCTAGGACTATGACGAATTACGGCAACCTATACGGCCCATCATTCACATTTCTTGGCGTTCCACGTTGTGATTTAGATCTTCCAGAGACGTTCCACAACGCTGATGTCGTAATCGTCGGTGCGCCAATTGATTCCGGAACTACCTATCGTTCAGGCGCTAAATTTGGCCCACAAGCTATTCGAGGTACTGATTACTTAGAACACGACGCTACTCGGCCGCATATGGCGCTTCGAGCAGATGCGTTACAAGAATTAAAGGTTGTAGATGCCGGCGATTTGATGATGCCGCCCCACGATCTAGCTGCGTCGCTTAAAGTGTTAGAGGATGCCACTGAGAAAATTTCGCGCACTGGTGCTTTCGTAGTTGTGCTTGGCGGAGATCACTCAATCGCATCTGCCGACGTTGCCGGTATTGCCCGCCATCGTGGTATGGGACGTATTTCCATGGTGCATTTTGATGCACACGCAGATACCGCAGAGACGCAATTTGGTTCACTGATTGGTCACGGCACTCCCATGCGCCAACTCATTGATTCTGGTGCGGTTCGAGGCGATCGCTTCTTGCAACTTGGTTTGCGAGGCTACTGGCCTGATTCACCGACTCTCGACTGGATGAGCGAACAGGGAATGCGTTCTTACGAGATGACTGAAATTCATCACCGCGGACTTACCGAGGTTCTCGATGAATCATTTGGAATTCTCACTGATGATTGCGATGGCGTATTTCTTTCGGTCGATATCGATGTTGTTGACCCGGGGATGGCGCCAGGTACCGGAACCCCTGAGCCAGGTGGCATGACAAGTCGCGAACTTCTTGAGGCCGTTCGTCGAATCTGTTTAGAGTTGCCGGTAGTCGGTATGGATGTGGTCGAGGTGTCACCTCCATATGACTCATCAGATATCACAGCGATGCTCGCTAACCGAGTTGTGCTAGAAGCCCTCAGCGCAATCGCTTTGAAGAAAAAGGGTGGCAGTTATAACCCCGCTCGCAATTTGCTCGATCGTTAATCGAGTGTTTTAAGAATCGCCTCAATATCTGATTCGGTTGTCCACGGATTAACAATTGCAAAGCGCAAGATAGGTTGGCCTTTGTGACTAGAAGGTACAACAAAGCCGATCTGATCTTTGAGCAGTTGCTCACTCCACCGTTCATAGTCGGCTAGCTGCCAATCGTTACGCGTGAAAGCAATGATTGAAAGTTCTGGCTCAAGCAATAATTCAAGGTTGGGGTGCGAGCGAACTAATTCGGCTGCATGACGCGCGACATCTAGGGTGCGTTCCATCGCTTTGGTGTATTCATCGGTGCCATTGGCGGCAAGCGAGAACCAGAACGGCAAACCACGGGCGCGACGGGTGAGGTGAATTGCGTAGTCCGATGGATTCCATTCATTATTTGTTTCGAGTGTGTCGAGGTACGAGGCGTGCTGGGTGTGGGCTTTTTTGGCAATCTCAGGATTTCGATAGATCAACGCACAGGCATCAAAAGGAGCGAAGAGCCATTTGTGTGGATCTACGATCAGCGAATCTGCATGCTCTACTCCAGCAAAAGCTGCTCGGACACTTGGCGCACAGAGCGCAGCCAAACCGTATGCACCATCTACGTGGAACCAGATCTCATGTTTCTTTGCGACAGCTGCCACACTTTCCAAATCATCGATGATCCCCAAGTTAGTAGTTCCTGCTGTAGCAACTATTGCAAAAACACCGTGACCTGGGTGATTTTCTAAGTAGTTCGTGAGAGCGGTTTCAACATTTTCACCGGTGAGTTTGCCAGAGCTGTTTACAGGCACTTTCAAAACCAAGACATCCATAACATCCGCAGCTGATGCAATCGAGGAGTGGGCTTCTTCCGAGCACGCCACAACCCAGCGAGTAACTTCGGGGTGCTTCTGTCGGGCAGCTACTCTGGCAGCGACTAAAGCAGAAAGGTTTCCGTTTGTGCCACCTTGTACGAAAACTCCGCCAGCACTTTGAGGCAGACCAGCAAGATCAGAGATCCAGCGAAGAGCTTGGTTTTCTGCAAATACCGCGCCAGCGCCTTCCATCCATGAGCCGCCATAGAGCGCGGTGGATCCGACAACCAGATCAAAGAGATTGGCGTGTTCACTTGGCGCAGAGGGGATAAAGGCTAAGTAACGCGGATGGTCGGTGGAAATGCAGGCTGGGGCAAGGACTTCTTTGAAGAGTTCTAGCGCTTGATGGCCACCAAGGCCGGTTGCTGAAATCGTGTTTCCAACTTTTGCAAAGAGTTCATTTTCTGAAAGCGGACCATCGAGTGGTGGGTTGAGCTTGAGTCGATCAAGGCTGTAATCCAGGATCTCTTGGGCTAACTCTTCGACCTCATTGGTAAACTCATGCATGCGGGGAGTATTCCATATTTAAATGCGGTGGAGTTAGCTCAGGTGGAAGAAACCTTTAACCGATTGAACAATCATGTCCACTGCGATGGCAGCAATCAGCAGGCCTGCGACACGAGTAATAAGCGTGACACCTGACTCCTTGATCAGATCGATGATTTTGGTCGAGGACATGAGGATGATTCCGATAACTACATGCACCATGATGATTGCGACCGCTAGAGATATTTTTGCAGTAGTCGAGTGTGCGTAGTGAACATAGAGCATGGTGGTCACAATTCCGCCAGGCCCAGCAAGTACTGGCGTTCCGATCGGGACCATCGCGATATTGACCTTGTTGTTTTCTACGCTCTCACCGCCAACTTTTCCACGCAAGAGTTCCATCGAAATCAAGAAGAGTAAAAATCCGCCAGCGCCTTGCAGTGAGTAGAGATCGATGTGGAGATAACTCAAGATAGCTTGGCCGAAGAGGGCAAATGTGACAATGATCAGAAGACTTGAAGTTGCGCCTTGCCAGGCAAGCTTTACTCGCGCTTTACGTGGTTTCTCACTCACCAATGCGAGAAAGATAGGTACAGCTGCAATTGGGTCCAAGACAACAAAGAGAGTGACGAAGGCTTGGAGCCCAAAGGTGACTGCTGAAACCGTAAGAAGCGTGTTCATGCTCTCATTCTCTCACGGATAAAGACCGCGAAGTTTGTGGGCCTCGGCGACCCGTCCTACACCAAGCATGAGAGCTGCATCGCGCCAGCTAACATTTTTAGTTGTTGCAGTCTGTTCAACTTCGCCGAGCGTGCGCATCATGATTGATGAGAGGTTGGTTTTTACTTCATCAGCGCTCCAGAAGTAGTTCTGTTTATCTTGGACCCACTCAAAGTAGGAGACAATGACACCACCGGAGTTGGCTAGAATGTCGGGAACGACGAGCGCGCCTTTGTCTTGCAACACTTGATCTCCTGAAGGGGTTGTCGGACCATTTGCACCTTCGACAACAATTGCTGCCTTTATATCGTTTGCTGTTGCCTCGGTGATTGAGTCTGCGAGTGCTGCAGGGATTAAAACATCGACATCAAGGTGTATCAACTCTTCATTTGTCAGTAGATCCGCACCGGGATAAGCCAAGTTCTTATGTTCAAGAAAGTGTTCCCAGAGCGCAGTTACCGAAGGAAAACCAGTAACACCGCCATTGACATCACTCACACCAACGATCTTCATGCCCATCTCTTCGCAAGCACGGGCAGCCCAGTAGCCAACTTTTCCAAAACCTTGGATGGCAACTCTGGCCCCTTCGACAGGAATTCCTTTGACGCGCAGAGCTTCGCGTGTCGCTATGCCTACTCCATCGCCAGTTGCAGATGTTCGCCCGAGTGAACCTCCGAGCACGATCGGTTTACCGGTAACGACACCTGGTACTGAAAATCCAGCGTTGACCGAATAGGTATCCATCATCCAGGCCATATTGCGTTCATCGGTTCCGACATCGGGTGCAGGAATATCGCGCTCTGGTCCGATGATGGGGAGAATCTCTGAGGTGTACCTACGAGTCAGGCGTTCATTTTCTCGCGGAGAGAGCGTTCCTGGATCAACATTGATGCCGCCTTTCGCGCCGCCATAGGGCAAATTGGCAAGGGCACACTTCCATGTCATGAGCATCGCCAGTGCGATGGTTTCATCGAGATCGACGTCCGGGTGATAGCGAACTCCGCCTTTAGATGGCCCGCGAGTGGTCGAGTATTGGACTCGATATCCGTCATACATTTCAACTTCGCCATTGTCTCGACGAAGCGGTACTGCTACTTGAAGAACACGTCTTGGTGTAGAAAGAGTGTTCCAGTCGCTTTCCGATAGTTTGAGATTTTCAACTGTTCCGCGTAATTGGGACAGGGCGGTATTAAGTGGTGACTCCATTGTCATGGTTCGATCTTATGGTGCAAAACCTGAAAAGGCGAGGATCTAGATGAAAGAACCCCCGCCATCAGTTGCGATAGCGGGGGTTCTTATTAACTCGTGTACGACTTAGATGTCGTAGTACAACTCGAACTCAGCTGGATGCGGACGCAAACGAACATAATCAACTTCAGCAGAACGCTTGTAGTTGATCCATGTTTCGATGAGATCTGGGGTAAAGACGCCGCCCTTTGTGAGGAAGTCGTGGCTTGACTCAAGTGCATCAAGTACTTCTGGAAGAGATCCTGGAACCTGTGGGATAGCTGCGGCAGCATCACCCTCGAGCTCGTAAAGATCTACATCTACTGGTGCAAGAGGTTCGATCTTGTTCTGAATACCATCGATACCAGCCATCAACATCGCGGCGAAAGCGAGGTATGGGTTGGATGATGGATCTGGGCAACGGAATTCAATGCGCTTTGCCTTTGGATTCTTGCCTGTGATTGGAATACGGATACAAGCAGAACGGTTACGTGCTGAGTAAACGAGGTTTACTGGAGCTTCATAACCTGGAACAAGGCGGTGGTATGAGTTCACTGTTGGGTTAGTGAAAGCCAAGAGCGCTGGTGCGTGCTTGAGCAAACCACCGATATACCAACGAGCCATATCTGAAAGATCGCCATAGGTGCCATCTGTGAAGAAGAGTGGCTTGCCATCTTTCCAGAGTGATTGGTGGACGTGCATACCTGAACCGTTATCACCGAAAAGTGGCTTTGGCATGAAGGTTGCGGTCTTGCCGTTAGCCCAAGCAACGTTCTTGATGACGTACTTGAACTTCATAACATCATCGCCAGCGGTCAAGATATCGCTGAAGCGATAGTTGATCTCCATCTGACCAGCGGTACCAACTTCGTGATGTGAACGCTCAACAAGAAGCCCAACTTCACCAAGCTTCATCACCATTTCATCGCGGATATCAGCGAGCTGATCTGTTGGTGAAACAGGGAAGTAGCCACCCTTGTAACGTGTCTTGTAACCACGGTTTGGAGTGCCATCTGCTTCCATTGAAGCGCCGGTGTTCCATGCGCCTTCAATCGAATCAATAAAGTGATGGGAAGCGTTCTGTGAAGTAGAGAAGTTCACTTCATCAAATACATAGAACTCTGCTTCTGGTGCGAAGAATGCTGTGTCTGCAATGCCAGTCGACTTCAAGTACTCAACTGCTTTGGCAACGACACCACGAGGGTCGCGGCTGTAAGGGGAGTTGTCGATTGGGTTGTGAACTGAGAAGAGAATGACCAAAGTCTTCTCTTTGCGGAAAGGATCGATAAATGCGCTGCTTGGAATTGGAAGCAACTTCATATCTGACTCGTGGATAGCTTGGAATCCGCGAACTGAGGATCCATCAAACATAAGACCATCGGTGAAGACGGCTTCATCGAATGATTCCACTGGTACGTTGAAGTGCTGTTGAATTCCTGGAAGGTCGATGAAGCGGATATCAATCAGCTTCACATCTTCTTTCTTGATGAAAGCAAAAATCTCAGATGAATTATTGAACATTCTTCTCCCGAATTGGTCAGAGATTAAACAGTTAGATTAACTGGCTCGAGGCGCATCGATGGGCCGCGTTACATGGCCAATGTTACCCTTCGGCTATGCCTATGCAAGCCTCGTTTGGTCGCCGCTTCCTCGCTGTGCTGATCGATTGGTTTATGTGCCTGGGCCTTTCGGGTCTTATTTCCCGTCACCACACGGGGTCAGCCAGCTTCTTGCCCCTCGGAGTCTTTTTTGTCGAGGTTCTACTTCTGACGACCCTGACTGGCTCCTCTGCAGGTCAGCGGGTGATGGGGCTTCGAGTAGTTCATGTCTCCGGAAGCCTCTTTGTCGCACCGGCACGAGTCTTAGAGCGGACTATCTTGCTCTGCATGGTCTTCCCGGCTTTACTGACAAAACAAGGGCGTGGCTATCACGACTGGTTGAGCTCAACTGTTGTGACTCGAGTGATTCGTCCTATTTAAATCTAGTTAAATCTATTTAAATCTAGTTAAATCTAGAAGTTACCTGCGAGGAATTTTTACACCCTTAGGCATTGGACCTTTAGGAATCGGCATACTCATTCCACCGATCGCCTTGACACGATTTCGCACTTCGCGCACTTGGTTTTTGGTGAGTTTCTTTGGCAACCGCTTCAAAGTCTTCTGCAACTTCTTGAGTTTTACCTGACCGTCGTGGTCTCCAACTTGAATTTCAACAAGATGAACACCCGGGATGAAACGTTCCATCTTTCGCTTCTCATCGATAAGAAGCTGCTTCACAGCGGGTGAACCTTCACCGACAAGAATGATTCCAGCTCGTGAGACTGTACGGTGAACCATGTCCTGATTGCGAGATACCGCAACTGCTGGAGTAGTGGTAAATCCCTTGCGAAGTGACATCAACACACTTGCAGCAGCACCCACTTGGCCTTCGATTGATGAGAAGGCAGCGCTATTTGCAAAGCGAGTGAAGAGAAAGAAAGCGGCAAGGAGTGCTAGTGGAATTCCGAGAATTCCGAAGTAGACCGGGTGATGAAGACCCTTACCAATAAAGATGCTTGCGATGAGCACAACGATAAAAACCATCGCGCAATAGAGCAAGGAGAGTGGCTTCTCGCGACGTGTTAGGGCAAAGGCATCTTTTAATACTGCCATCTGGCCTTGCTTCTCTTGTTCAGCCATTTCCTTCTTCTCCTTCAGTCAGGTGGATTCGTTCTGCTCTCACGCTCTCGAGCGTAGGTGCTGTGCCACCAAGTCGTGCTGGCGCCCACCACTGTCCCGCAGGAGAGTCAGGATAATTCTTTTGTACTTGATCTAAAAGTTTCTGCATTCTGTCTTTGAGTTCAGCCTCGGCAGTATCGATATCCTGGCCTTTTTCGACGATAAACGGTTGACCAAAAGCTACATGAACCGGGTATTTGTTTCGTCCGAAATCTGGTTTGCGCTTTTTAGTGATGATTCGCTGACTACCCCAGACTGCGGCTGGAATAATTGGAACTCCTGCTCCCATCGAGAGTCTCACTGCGCCACTTTTGAGTTCATCGATTTCAAAGCTGCGAGAGATGGTTCCTTCGGGAAAAATCCCGATGATCTCGCCAGCACGAAGCGCGCGTAAGGCGGCAACGAAAGAGGAAGAACCGCTTGAGCGATCTACTGAAATATGGTGCATTCCGCGCATGAGCGGTCCGGCAATCTTATGATCAAAGATCTCTTTTTTGGCCATGAACCGGATGTAGCGCTTTGCAGGAAGAGCAGCAGTGCCCACTAAGGCAAAGTCCAAGTAGCCAACGTGATTCATGCAGATTACCGCGCCACCTTGGCGTGGAAGATTTTCTACTCCCTTGAAATCAAAGCGAATGCCAAGATATTTCCAAAGAGTTTTAATCGCACCAATGACTGGCGGATAAACGTAATCAGCCACGTACCACTGCCTTCTTTTCCACAGCTTGCTGATACAAACGACCAGCGCGATAACTTGATCGAACGAGCGGGCCACTCATGACTCCAAGGAAACCAATGTCGTTTGCTTCTGCGGCTAGCTCGACGAATTCTTCGGGCTTTACCCAACGGACGACCGGGTGGTGGTTAGGTGTTGGGCGCAAATACTGTGTGATTGTGATCAGATCGCAACCCGCAGCGCGAAGATCTTTGAGTGCTTGTGAAACTTCCTCGCGAGTCTCGCCCATGCCCAAAATTAAGTTGGATTTGGTGACTAAACCAAAACTTTGGGCTTGCGAAATTACATTGAGCGATCGGTCGTAGCGAAATGCAGGGCGGATCTCTTTAAAGATACGTGGGACCGTTTCAAGGTTATGAGCAAAAACTTCTGGTCGGGTTTCAAAGACTTGATTGAGAAGCTCTGGATTGCCGCTGAAATCCGGGGCGAGCATCTCGACTCCGGTACCTGGATTCTCTTGATGCACCAAACGAATCGTTTCGGCATAGAGCCATGCACCTTCATCGGGTAGATCATCGCGTGTTACGCCAGTGATCGTTGCGTAGCGCAGCCCCATACTTTTTACAGATTCGGCAACGCGTCGTGGCTCGTCGCGATCAAGTGGTTCTGGCTTGCCAGTATCGATATTGCAAAAATCGCAACGACGTGTGCACCGTTCGCCGCCGATAAGGAAAGTGGCTTCTTTATCTTCCCAGCACTCAAAAATATTTGGACAAGCCGCTTCTTGGCAGACAGTATGCAAACCTTCGGTTTTCACAAGTGAACGAAGTTTGGTGTATTCCGGTCCCATTACTGCACGTGTTTTGATCCATTCAGGCTTACGCTCGATTGGCACAGCCGCATTGCGAGCTTCAATCCGAAGTAACTTACGACCTTCTGGTGCGATGGTCATTTACATAACCCTCTCTAGCGCTTGGGTAATAAAACTTTCTACAATGGGGAGAACGTCTTCCATGCTGACATTTCTATTCAGTTCGGCGCTGAGCGAAGTGACGTCGGCATCAGAAATACCGCACGGAATAATTCTCGAGAATGCGGCAAGGTCTGGGTTTACGTTCAGGGCAAAGCCATGCATCGTGACGCCCTTGGCTACCCGGACTCCGATAGCTGCAAGCTTGCGATCTCCGGCTGAATCTCGAACCCAGACTCCTGTGCGTTCGCAAAATTGTTCTGCGTTAATTCCAAAACTCTTACAGCACTCGATCAAGGCGCTTTCGACCTCTCTAACGTATTCCACAACTCGGTTGCGCTGGCGAAGTGGGACGATCGGGTACCCAACAATTTGGCCGCGACCATGCCAGGTGATTTTTCCGCCGCGATCAACGTCGATCACGGGGGTGCCATCGATTGGGCGTTCTTCTGGTTGGGTGAGGCGACCCGCGGTATAGACCGATGGATGTTCGACTAAGAGCAAGGTAGGGGGAGTCACTCCGGCAACAACCTGTTCGTGGATTTCACGCTGAGTGGCAAGCGCGCTTTCATAATCACAGAGGCCAAGGTGTCGAACTGTTAACCGCGTTGCCACGGTAGAAGCTCCAACACTCATACGCCTAGCCTAATGTAGGTTTGCACCCATGACGATTCGCGATGGTCGAGTTCTACGCGTAGGGCTCAGTGGGTATGGCTTGGCTGGCAAGGTTTTTCATGCGCCACTGATTAAGAGCGCTGGGTTTGAGATAGCCGCCATCGTGACTACCAACCCGGAGCGAATTAGCGCTGCCCACACGGATTTTCCAGAAGCCAAGGTTCTGGCAAGTATGGAAGAGCTCGTACAAGAAGAACTTGAACTCATTGTCATCGCTTCGGCAAATACGGCTCACGTACCTCAAGCGTTGCTCGCCATCGAAGCTGGAATACCCGTGGTGGTTGATAAACCCATTGGTCTTAACAGCGAGGAAGTGGAATTACTTGGTCGCCGCAGCGCAGAACGTGCAATCGCTGTCATTCCATTTTTCAATCGACTCTGGGATAGCGATGCGCTCACAATTAAGAAGGCGCTGCATGAAGGCATTTTGGGTGAGGTCTTTCGTCTTGATTCGCGATTCGAACGTTTTCGCCCTGGCACGACTCCCAAGAATTGGCGTGAGGCATCACCTGCAACCGAAGGCGGGGGTCTGCTCCTTGACCTACAACCTCACCTTATTTCAACTGCTTTAGATTGGTTTGGTCCGGCAACACTCGGGTACAGCTCGGTCCGTGAAGTGCGCAAGATGAGTGATGACGATGTTGTTGTTGTTTTGAATCACGAAAGCGGTGTTGATAGTTATCTGGCTGCTAGCGCCATAGTTGGCGCACCTGGTCCGAGAATTCGGTTATCTGGAAGTGAAGGAACGCTTGTGATTACCGAACTTGACGGACAAGAAGCTGCGCTTCGAGCCGGAGAAGTTCCAGGTGAAGCAGGGTGGCAGAGTCCGATTACTACGCGCGCATTTATTCATCGAGGCGATGAAGTGATTGAGTACCCAGCTGTTGGGGGAGATTACGGATTTTTCTATCGTGAAGTTGCCAAAGCGCTTCGTTCGCAAAGCCCTTGGCCAGTTTCATTTGAAAGCGCGGTAGAAGTTACGCGCTTACTCGACCAAGCACGAGCCGAAAATATTAGAGCTGAGTTTTAAAGAAAAGGATTATTCAGCTACAAGTTCTGTGAGCGCATTGATCAGGTGCGGGTAATCGAATGTAAAACCGCTTGCACTCAGCGCTTCTGGCAATACTTTCTTGGAGCCCAAAATTTCGGTAGAAAATCCTCCGAGCGCGAGTTTGAGTGCGATACCAGGGACCGGAAACAGTGCAGGGCGGTGAAGAGCCCGAGCTAAGGTGGCAGTGAACTCTTGATTTGTCACTGGGTTAGGAGTCGTGAGATTCACCGGGCCTGCGATATCGGCATCAAGCAAATGAGTGATAGCGCGAATTTCATCATGCAAAGTAATCCAGGACCACCACTGCGAACCTGAGCCAAGTTTTCCACCAAGACCAAGTTTGAAAAGTGGCAACATACGACCTAGTGCTCCACCTGTTGGTTCAAGCACTAAACCAGTACGAATCTTTACGGTGCGGGTATCGCCAGCGAGTTCTGCCGCAGCTTCCCACTCGCGGCAAACAGCGGAGAGAAAATCATCGCCACCTCGATCTGCTTCAGTGACAGCACGATTACCGGTCTCGCCATAAAAACCAATGGCAGAAGCGCTGATGAAAACTGATGGCTTTACTGTCGCGACTGCCTTTGCGATCGCAGTTGTACCCAAGAGTCTTGAGTTAAGAATTTCGGCTTTATATTTTGTAGTCCAACGCTTGTCGCCCACGCCAGCGCCAGCTAAATGAACAACAGCATCGACGCCATCAAGGGCCGCTAGATCGACTTCACCCGAGTGAGGATCCCATCGAACTTCATCAGGTGCGAGCGTATTTCTGCGCACCAGACGTTGAACGGTGTAACCCTCGGCTTTGAGATGACCCACAAGCGCACTACCAACAAGGCCTGAAGCCCCCGTCACTGCAACGCGTTGGAGTTGTGGCATCGGTTAGAGACCTAGGTCAGATTCGAAGCGGCCTTCTTCTAGTCGCTCCTTGAGTGTGACTAAGAAGCGAGATGCATCTGCACCATCAACAATTCGGTGATCATATGAAAGTGCGAGATAGACCATGGAGCGAACTGCAATTGTTTCCCCACCATCGATGCCTTGCATCACCATCGGACGCTTTACAACCGCACCAATTCCAAGAATTGCTACCTGAGGTTGGTTGATGATTGGAGTGTCAAAGAGCGCTCCACGACTTCCGGTATTTGTGATGGTGAAGGTTCCACCACCGAGCTCATCTGGAGCAATCTTGTTATCGCGAGTGCGGGCCGCGACGTCAGCAATCTTGCGAGCTACGCCACCGATATTGAGATCACCAGCATCACGGATCACTGGAACGAGAAGACCGCGTTCGGTATCTACTGCTATGCCTAGATGTTCAGCACCATGGTAGGTAACTTGATCACCATCAATCGAGGCGTTGACGACTGGGTGTTGCTTCAACGCTTCGCATACTGCGACCGCAAAGAAAGGCAAGAAGGTGAGATTGACGCCTTCGCGCTCTTGGAATGCATTCTTGGCTTGGGCACGCAAGCGGGCAATCTTTGTGACATCTACCTCTACAACAGTTGTGAGTTGTGCGCTGATCTGAAGAGACTCAACCATGCGAGCTGCAATAACTTTGCGCAGACGAGACATCTGAACAGTTGTTCCGCGAAGTGGTGAAACCGCGACCGGAGCAGAACTCTTCTGAGTAGTAGTCGCCGCAGGAGCGCTGGTTGTAGTAACTGCTGGCTTGGCTGCTGCCTGAACGTCTTCCTTGCGGATACGTCCGCCGATTCCAGTTCCCTTAACTTGAGCCAGATTGACTCCGAGTTCACTCGCGAGCTTTCGAACAATGGGGGTTACGTAAGCGTCGTCTGGTTGCGAAACAGGAGTTGCTACAACGACAGGAGCAACTGGAGCTGGTGTTGCTACAACGACAGGAGCAACTGGAGCTGGTGTTGCAACAACGGGAGTAACGGGGGCAGGGGCTGATACAACTGGAGCCGGAGCAGCCGGAGCAGCAACCACAGGAGCGGAGTCTGCTGCGCCGATCAGCGCCAAGCGCGCACCGACAGCGACAGTTGAATCGACCGCAACGTCAATCGCCAAGATAGTTCCTGATGCAGGCGAAGGAATCTCGGTATCGACTTTGTCCGTTGACACTTCAAGAAGTGGTTCATCCACATTAATAGTGTCACCGACACCTTTGAGCCAACGGGTAACGGTTCCTTCAGTGACGCTCTCACCTAGCGCTGGCATTGTGACAACTACACCAGCAGCGCTCACAGGAGCTACTGGAGCGGGTGTAGCAACAACTGGCGCTACTTCAACAGCGGGGGCTGGTGTGGCAACTGGGGCTGGAGCGGCAGGAGCAGCGACAGATGCGTCTGCAGAATCTGCAATCACTGCGAGTTCGGCGCCAACGGCGACAGTTGAGTCAACTGGTACAACAATTTTTGTCAGGATTCCTGAAGCAGGAGATGGAATCTCGGTATCTACCTTGTCGGTTGAGACTTCGAGTAGTGGCTCATCAACATTGACGTGATCGCCTTCTGACTTAAGCCAACGTGTAACGGTTCCTTCAGTAACGCTTTCACCGAGTGCTGGCATGGTGACTGAAAAAGACATAACTATTTCTCCTATTACCCGTGAGCGTGAAGTGGTTTGCCGGCAAGAGCCATGTGAGCCTCACCCATTGCTTCTGAAAGAGTTGGGTGAGCATGGATGAGAGGAGCAACATCGCTCGCCTCTGCTTCCCAGTTGTAAATAAGTTGTGCTTCGGCAAGCAGTTCGCCAACACGAGCGCCCACCATGTGAATTCCAAGAACTGGACCATTCTTTGCCGCAACCAACTTGATAGAACCTGAAGTTTTCAAGATGTGCGCTTTGCCGTTACCAGCCAAGTCATAAGTAGTCTCTACAACATCGTAGCCGCGCTCCTTAGCAGCAGCAGTGGTGAGGCCAACTGATGCAACTTCTGGATCTGAATATGTTACGCGAGGTACTCCGTCGTAATTAATTGGACGAGGGTTAAGACCCGCAATCTCTTCCGCTACCAAGATACCTTCTGCAAAACCAACGTGTGCTAGTTGGAGAGTTGGGATGATGTCACCCACTGCCCAGATACCTGGAACGTTTGTCCGGCACTTGTTATCAACGATGAGATAGCCACGGTCCATTGTGAGACCTTGCTCCTCATAACCAATATTCGCTGTTACTGGACCACGACCAACTGCCACCAACAAAACGTCGGCGGTGTGAGTCGCGCCATTTTCCAAAGTTACGGTTACGCCATCTGGACCCTTGGTCGCAGATTGGAATTTAATTCCAGTTTCGAATTTGATACCGCGCTTGCGGAACGCACGCTCGAGCTGCTTGCTTGATGATTCATCTTCGAGGGCAACAAGGCGAGGCAAGCCTTCAATAATTGTTACATCGGCACCGAACGAACTCCATACAGAAGCAAATTCACATCCGATCACGCCACCGCCGAGAACAATTGCTGACTTAGGAACGTAATCAAAAGACATAGCCTCTTGGCTAGTAACGATCTGTTTGCCATCGATTTCAAGGCCAGGAAGAGTGCGAGGGTAGGAACCAGTAGCAAGAACTACATTCTTACCGGTGTAAATGACACCATTTACTTCAACTTGATTCTTTGAAACGAGTTTTCCGTGACCCTCGATATATGTAATGTTGCGAGACTTAACGAGACCTTGCAAACCTTTATACAACTTGGCAATCACACCATCTTTATAGGCGTTGACCGCGAGCATATCCATGGAGATGAATTGCGCGTTGACTCCGAATTCGGCAGCGTGCTTGGTATTTTCAGCAATCTCGCCTGCGTGCAAAAGTGCCTTGGTAGGGATGCAACCGCGGTGCAAACAGGTTCCGCCCAACTTGTCTTGTTCAATAAGTGCGACTGAAAGTCCGAGTTGAGCACTTCGAAGTGCGCAGGCATAGCCGCCACTTCCGCCACCAAGGATTACTACATCAAAGTCGTTCACTCATCTGCCTTTCTGGAGCGTCTACCTGTTCGGACTGTCGAACATAGGCTGGGTACTTGGGTATGAATTCAGGGCTAATCCTGCCACGATTTTAGGAGTCCAATTCGTCCCTTATAGGACCTTATAGGGCTAGCTCGGCCAATGTGACCAAGGTTCGAACGGCGATTCCGGTACCACCGACCGGGGTATAGCCGTGTGGCTTGTCAGTGTTGTTCGCTGGACCTGCGATATCAAGGTGGACCCATGGCTGATCGGGCTCGATGAACTCCTTCAGGAAAAGACCCGCGACCAGCATTCCGCCCATTCGGTCACCGATATTGGCGATGTCGGCGATTGGCGAATCCAATGAAGCCCGCAATTCTTCTGGAAGCGGCATTGGCCAGAAGGCTTCACCGGCTAGTTCTGCAGCAGTCAATAGATCTTCTTGAAGCAGGGCGTCGTTTGTCATGACGGCAGAAGTTCGAGTACCGAGGGCAACAACTTGGGCGCCGGTCAGAGTAGCTACATCGATGATTCCGTCTAGTCGACCAAGTTTCTTTCCATCTTCGGCGGCGCGGACTAGGCCGTCGGCAAGTACAAGTCGTCCTTCGGCATCAGGGTTAAGAACTTCTACAGTTTTGCCGCCATAAATGGTGATCACATCACTTGGCCGAGTCGCATGATCGCTGATCATGTTTTCTGCAAGACATGCATAAGCCTCGATCGCTATCGGAAGTTTTAGTTGAGCGATTGCGATTGCCGCGTTGATGACTGCGGCGGCGCCACTCATATCAGTTTTCATATCTTCCATACCGGCAGCTGGCTTCAAGGCGTAGCCACCAGAGTCGAAAGTAATTCCTTTGCCAACAAAAGCGAAGCGCTTGGTGGCTTTTGGTGGGTTATACGAGACGTGGAAGAGACGAGGTGGGTTTGCAGAACCTTGTCCGACTGCGCTAATTCCACCGTAGCCCTTAGCCTTTAATTGAGTTTCATTGAGTATCTCAACTTTGAGACCATTCGCCGTTGCCAACTTTTTCATACGTTCGCTGAAAGTCGAAGGAGTGAGATGGCTTGGGGGAGTATTGATGAGATCGCGGGTTGTGGCAGTCGCTTTGGCAATAATCTCAGTTCGCTTGATGATATTTCTTGCGGCTGCTGAGTTACCCATAGAGGAGATGATCGTGGCGGCTTTGAGTGGGACTTTGTGTTCCGCTTTTGTAGCAGCTCTAAACTCGAGGAATTCATAGGCTCCGAGTGCAATGCCTTCTGCAATTGCAGCAAGCTCGATGGTTGTTGAATGAGCTAGCGCGAAATCTGCACTTGGCTGTCCTGCCAATTCGCGAGCAGCAGCGCCAGCGACTCGTCGCAGGGTCTCATGTTCGTAGTGCTTTTGGTGATCACCCAAACCCACGACGTAGATAATCTTGTAAGGGGAATTGGCTACCGCGTAAGGAACTTTAGTAACAGTGCCTGCTTTGGCCTTGGCACCCAAGTCATTCAGGATTGCCGCAAGTGGCTTCGCGTTAAATCCTGGGACACTGGTTTCAACAGTAAGTGAACCTGCTTTACTACTTACTCCTACAACGAGTGAGGAAGAGGTGAGCTTTTCGCTAATTTTTAAGGTTGCCATACCTGCATCCTCTCACTTTCAAGCTGAGATTGTGAACTTGAGATATCTTGCAGGCATGGAAAATTTGGGCGTAGCTCGAGAGACACCGCTTCTTTCGTGGCACACACAGCACGGCGCGAAGCTCGCAGACTTCGGTGGCTGGCAGATGCCGATTGAATATCCCGAGAGTATTTCTACGAAATTAGGCAAGTCGATTGCTACCGGTGGAGTTCTTGCAGAACACAATGCTGTGCGTACCAATGTTGGACTCTTTGATGTTTCTCATCTAGGCAAGATTGAAGTTCGAGGCGAAGGTTCGCTTGATTTTCTCAACTCGATATTCACCAATGATCTTAATCGAATCAGCGATGGTCAAGCGCAATACAGCTTGCTCTGTAATCAATCAGGTGGAGTTATCGATGATCTGATTGTTTATCGTCACAGCGCTGATCATGTGTTCATTATTCCTAATGCCGCAAACTGTGCAACGGTCTTTGACGTGCTCGACAGTGATACTTCTTTGAGTCGAAATGGCCTCACCATTACAAATGCACACACCAATTTCGCTGTACTCGCTGTGCAAGGACCGCAGAGTGATGCTGTATTGCGTCAGCTTGGCATTAACGTTGACTTGGAATATATGCATTTCACTCACATTGTCATTAATCAGATTGGCGAGGTCATCATTTGTCGCACTGGCTACAGTGGAGAATTTGGCTTCGAATTATTACCGGCATGGGAGAACGCTGGTGCGCTCTGGGAATTGTTAGTAGACGCAGTTGGTTCTTTGGGCGGACAGATCTGTGGCTTAGGTTCGAGAGACACGCTTCGCACTGAAATGGGATATCCGCTTCACGGCCATGAACTCTCGCCAGAGATCACGCCACTTGAAGCAAGCATTGGTTGGGCGGTAGTACTTAGCAAGCCAGCTGTGCACGGAAAAGAAGCGTTGGTTACTCAGAAGACTGCAGGAGTTACTCGCCTCAGTAGAGGTCTGCGTTGTTTAGAGCGGGCAATTCCTCGTGCGGGCATGAGCGTTTTAAATTCACACGGGGAAGTTGTTGGAGTGACTACGAGCGGGACTTTTTCACCAACGCTCAAAGAGGGTATTGCTCTCGCATTGATCAGCCCAACGGTTGGTTACGGCGATCATGTGACTATTGATGTTAGAGGGCGGTTGTGCCAAGCAGAAATTGTCAAAGTTCCTTTTGTGGAGCCGCACGTACGCTAGTTCTGCAATTTCTCCTTCGAGGCAATCACCACAGGTCTGCCAGAATCTAGTGTGAAGACATCGATTCGGTTATCAAATGCAGCTCGAAGTTCGGGGGAGTGAATAACAAAATCGGAGCTTCCCGATAAGAGGACGCTTCCAGACTGCATTACAACAATATTTTGCGCGTACATCGCGGCGAGTGTGATGTCGTGCATGGTGGAGATAATTGTTACTCCGCGAGCTTTCAGCAATTCAATATTATTGAGTACTGAAATTTGATGATGTAAATCCAAGGCGCTTGTCGGCTCATCAAGCAAAATCACATCTGGTTCCTGAGCCAAGGCTCGAGCAATTAAGGCTCGTTGCATTTCACCACCGGATAATTGCGAGACGTAACTGTTGTGCATTCCAAAGAGTGAGGTCTGCTCCAAGATCTCTCGAATGAGAGTTCTGCTTCCCGCGCTCTCTTGTCCCCAGCCATCTTTCTTCGATCGACCCAGCATGACGTATTCAGCAACGCTCATTCCTTGCGGGATAGCCGGTGCTTGCGGAACGAATGCCACATTACGACGTTGATTACCAAATACTTCTTCACCGCGATCATTGATAGAGCCCGAATAAGGCTTTACACCGAGCAGTGCCTTGAGAAGGGTGGTTTTGCCCGCACCATTGGGGCCAACCAAACAGGTCCACTGGCCATGTGGGATTGCAACGTTGACGTCGTTCAAAACCAAGCGGCCACTCAACTGGACGTAAAGATCAGTGATTGAAATGAAGCCACTGGTCATCATGAGAGATTCACCTTCCGTCTATTACGAAGAACAAATAGGAAAAAAGGCGCACCGACAAAGGCGGTAATAACACCGATCGGTAGTTCAGCTGGCGAGAGCAAAGTGCGTGCACCAAGGTCGGCTAGGACGAGAAAGGCCGCACCAATCAAAGCGATGCTCAGCAATGACCGATTGGTTACTCGTCGAGTTACACCCCGCACCAAATGCGGAACAACAATTCCTACAAAGCCGATCAACCCAGAAGCAGATACTGCAGTAGCCGTTGCCAGCGTTGCAGCGCACACAGCTGTGATTCGAAGTCGTTGTGGGTTGATTCCGAGTGAGAAGGCCTCTTCATCACTGAGCATGAGGCCATCGAGCTGTTTGGCAATTGAAAAGAGCGTGATCAAAGCTATGGCTATGTAGATCGAAGACCACGCGACTACTGACCATGAAGCCGAAGTTAAGTCACCCAGAATCCAAGAATAGACAGGTCTTAGCGCATCGCTGTGGCGTTGCTGTAGATAAGTTTGAATTGCGGTCGCAAACGAACCCACGGCGATTCCAGAAAGTAACAGCGTGTTTGGCTCGGCAAAGAATTTACCTGAGATGAAGAATGAGGTAAGCACTGCCAGAACACCACCAAGAAAAGCGCAGAGTGGTAAGAGCGCAGTCACATTGTGGTGCGTGCTGGTAAGCGCGATAGTGGCACCCAGCCCAGCGCCACTTGCCGCTCCGAGCAAATACGGGTCGGCGAGCGGATTATGAAAAACGGTCTGATAAACAGCGCCACTGGTTGCTAGCGCAGCACCCACAAGTGCTCCAAGAATTACACGCGGTAGACGTAACTGTAAAATTACAGTTCTATTTTCAGGCGAGGTGGAATGTTTCATTCCAAGCAAAGTTTTAACGATGTCGATAAATTGAATATGAATTGGGCCAAAGCTGACAGCGGCGAGTGCAACGAGAATCAGAAGAAGCGCACTGGAGAGCGTGATTCGCCAATTCCAGATGCGCGAGATCTCACCGCTGTCAGCTTGTGGAGTCATCTTTAGATCAAGTGATTACTTAGTTGGGTTATTTGCTAGCGCGTTTGCGATGAACGCGTACAGATCTACCAGGCGTGGCCCCCAGCGGTCTGCGATATCTAGCGGCAAGACAACGATGCGCTTTTGTACAACTGCGTTAAGTCCTGCCCAGCCTGCTCGTGCCGAGACAGTAGCCGCAGATTCACCATAAGCACCATCATCGAGGAAGATCACTGTTGGATTTGCTGAAACCACATACTCCGAAGTCAGTTGTGGGTAGCCACCACTGTCGGCGGTTGCTGCTGCATCTGCAATGTTGGTGACACCAAAGTTCTTATAGACACTTCCAATAAATGTTGTAGAAGTCGCTGAATAAAGAGTGTTATCTAATTCATGATAAATCGAAGCATTCGTGAGCTTTTTGGCCCTAGCGAGAATGGATGAAATCTTCGACTTCATTACTGCAATCTGAACTTTCGCGCGCGAGACGTGACCGGTGAGCGCTCCAAGGTCTGTGAATTCGGAGTAGGCCTGATCGATCGTGTTTGGAGTTGTCTCTACATAGACGGCAATCTTCAGTTTCTTAAGGCCGGCTTCTACAGCCGTAGCTTTAGTGGCGGTGCTTTGAAGGATAACTAGATCTGGATGCAGCGCTGCTATCGCTTCCACATTCGGTGTGAACGAACTGAGTTTGCTGTGCGGTGCGTTAGCCGGGAAATCCGAGTTGTCATCAACTGCAATCACTTGCTTGCCCGCCCCGATTCCAAAGAGAATCTCGGTGGCGCTAGGGGAGAGCGAAATGATGCGCGATGGAGTGGCAGCTTGTGCTGGCACTGCTTGCACGGCCAGCAGGCCTGCGCTGACTAACGCGATGGCCCCGAGCGCGGCTTTGAATCGTGTCGTGGGCGTTAATGCTTGGAACATAAAAAAACTCCCTCAAGAGTCGAGGGAGGAATAATTCGGACGATTTAGAAGAGATTCTTCTAAAGGCCCGACCTTCCTCCGAGGTCGGAAACTTCGATTACAAAAGAGGCGACCTGACTTAGATAAGAAGCTCTTATCTTCACAGTTGCGGGACAGTGTCGGATTCTCACCGACTTCGCTCCATTTGAAACCATGGCACCAAGGCGCCGTGGTCGAAAATTACCACCTGTGAACCAACTATTTCGCATAGTCAGATCCCGCCACGCGGAGTAGCCTTCCCCGCATGGAATATCGTCGCCTCGGCTCATCTGGAATGTATGTCTCAGAAATTTCTTACGGAAACTGGATCACGCACGGTTCCCAGGTCGAGGAAGATGCCGCGATCAAGTGCGTTCGCGCAGCTTTGGACTCTGGCATCACCACCTTTGACACGGCCGATGTTTATGCCGGCACCCGCGCAGAGGTAGTTTTGGGTAAAGCGCTCAAAGGCGTTCGCCGCGAATCCTATGAACTTTTCACAAAGGTCTATTGGCCTACTGGCACCGGTAAGAATGATCGCGGCCTCTCTCGCAAGCACATTATGGAGTCAGTGCACGCATCGCTTAAGCGCTTAAACACCGACCATATTGATCTTTACCAAATGCACCGTTTTGATTTCGAGTCTCCGCTAGAAGAGTCGCTTCAAGCATTTGAAGACCTCGTACGCCAGGGCAAGGTCAACTACATTGGTTTTTCTGAATGGAACGCTGAGCAAATTGCCAGTGCACTTAAAATTCAAAAGGAGCGTGGCTGGACTCGCTTCGTCTCTAGCCAACCGCAATACTCAATGCTCTGGCGTGTGATCGAAAAAGAAGTTGTTCCACTCTCTGCAAAAGAAGGGATTGGGCAGATCGTTTGGTCACCAATCGCTCAAGGTGTTTTGACTGGCAAATACTTGCCTGGCAAGAAGCCGCCTACTGGTTCGCGTGCAACTGATAAGAAGTCTGGTGCTGGAATGATTTCGCGTTGGATGCGAGATGAAGTTCTTGAAGCGGTTCAGAAACTTCGTCCGATCGCAGAGGGTCACGGCATCACAATGTCGCAGCTAGCACTTGCTTGGGCGCTATCAAATCCGAATGTTTCGTCGGTGATCATGGGCGCAAGTAAGCCGGTTCAAGTGAAAGAGAATGTCAAAGCATCTGGAATTAAACTCGATGCTGCGACCTTGAGCGCAATTGATAAGGCTCTCGGTGACTTGCCTGAACGCGACCCAAAGAAGAACGAGAGTCCAAACCCTCGAGCTTAAAGAGCGTTAAATATCGTCACCGATCTGAACTTGTGGAGCAGGTGCGCGCATCTTGCGCATCTGCGTTGATCGAAGCCAGCCATACATTCCAACGCCCTTGGTTGATTCACCCGGGAAGCGTTCTGCAACGGCCTTGCGAATTTTGCGAGTCATGACAAATCCAGAGATGACTGTATAAAGCATCGCTACATACATAAACAAAATCGCAATGAGTGAGACGAACTTGTTATGAATTACTGAGAGAACAAGGACTGCTGCAACAACTGGCAAGAAGTACTCACCAATGCTGCGACGAGAATCGATGTAGTTACGGACAAAACGCTTAACCGGTCCACGATCGCGAAGCGGAAGTGCGCTCTCTTCGCCACGCATAAATGCAGCACGGGAAGCAAGGCGAGCAGCCTTCATCGATTCACGATCACGCTTGCGACCATCTTTTGAAGCGGCCGCAGTAATTGAATTTACCTTGTTGGCTTTTTCAGCATCTTTGCGCTTTGGGGTAGGAGCATCTTTTGTCATGTCGTTACGGTAGAGCCAGCATTCGCTCAAGTGCAACTCTCGCGAAGTGGGCGACACGCTGGTCGACCTGAATTTGATTAATCATGCGCCCCTGATTGAGGTTTTCCATGGCCCAAACGAGGTGCGGCAGGTCGATTCGGTTCATGGTGGAGCAGTAACAGACAGTCTTGTCCAGAAACAGGATATTTCGGTCCGTGTAGGTGTTGGCCAGACGTTGAACGAGGTTAAGTTCGGTACCAATGGCCCAGGTAGAACCAATCGGGGATTGCTCGATTGTGCGAATGATCATCTCGGTGCTTCCGACGACATCGGCTGCGCTAACAACTTCATTCTTACATTCCGGGTGAACCAGAATTTTGGCCTCCGGCAAGCGCGCTCTGACATCGTCAATATTCTCTCTGGAAAATCGACCGTGCACAGAACAATGGCCGCGCCACAAAATCACTTTTGCGTTGCGCAACTCGTCATCGGACAATCCACCAGCGGGTTTCCAAGGATTCCAAACAACGCAATCTTCTAAAGTAAGTCCGAGTTTCAGAAGAGCAGTGTTGCGACCTAAATGTTGATCCGGCAAGAAAAATATTTTCTCACCTTGAGCAAAGGCCCAGCTCATTGCTCGCTCGGCATTTGATGAGGTGCAGATTGCCCCGCCGTGTTCGCCAGTAAAACTTTTAATTGCTGCACTTGAATTCATGTAAGTAATAGGAATAGTTCGCGAGGCAATTCCAAGTTTCTGGAAATGTTCCCATGCCGCTTGAACTTGGTTTGCCGCTGCCATATCTGCCATCGAACATCCGGCAGCAAGGTCTGGAAGAATTACGTTTTGATCGGGTCCGGTCAAAATATCTGCGCTCTCGGCCATGAAATGAACACCACAGAAAATAATGAGTTCGGCTTCGGGATTCTGCGCGGCCGCTTGAGCTAACTTGAAAGAGTCACCGGTGATATCAGCGAATTCGATGACTTCATCACGCTGGTAATGATGGCCCAGGATCATTGCCCTAGAACCGAGTTTGGCACGAGCTATCTTCGCCCGTTCAATTAGCGCTGGATCACTCGCAGCCGGTAGTTCGCCTTCGCACGAGACACCTCTTTCGCTAGCCAAGTCTCGCTCGCGGCCAAGGAGTAGAAGATCAGTCAATGCCATAGCCGCATTATCTCCCTATTCGGGGTAATACGGCGAAAGGAAGAAATTGGGGGTATTCTTTTCGATATGAGCACAGAGACAGCACAAGAAATCACAATCACCACAAACGCCGGAATCATCTTGACTGAGACAGCCGCCACTAAAGTTGCAGCGCTCTTGGCCCAAGAAGGTCGCGATGATCTCTCATTGCGTGTAGCTGTACAGCCTGGCGGTTGCTCTGGTCTTCGCTATCAACTCTATTTTGATGACCGTGCCCTCGAAGGTGACACAGTCTCTACCTTTGGGACCGTCAAGGTAACCACCGACAAGATGAGCACTCCTTACTTGATGGGTGCCACAATCGATTTCGTTGACACCATTGAGAAGCAGGGCTTCACAATCGACAATCCAAACGCTCAAGGCTCATGCGCCTGCGGCGATTCCTTCAATTAATCGCCAGATCAGCCACATTTTCTTCGCATCGTTTGTGACTCTTAAAAAGTGAAGGTTGCTGTTGCCGGTTCGGTCGGTCGCGATCACTTGATGACGTTTCCTGGTCGATTCACTGATTCTTTGGTGGCGGGATCACTCGCTAACGTTTCGCTCTCATTCTTGGTCGACGGACTTGATATCTATCGTGGTGGGTGCGCAGCAAATATCTCTTTTGGTATGGGCGCCCTGGGGCTTGAGCCAATTTTGGTCGCCGCAGTTGGTAAAGACTGG
>Ga0164297_10001166_pt1 | contig 28652 bp, 38 predicted proteins | sample GEODES058metaG_FD_113539 | JGI IMG/M metagenome (GOLD analysis project Ga0164297, IMG submission 113539) | Dystrophic lake water microbial communities from Trout Bog Lake, Wisconsin, USA - GEODES058 metaG | ecosystem: Environmental > Aquatic > Freshwater > Lake | place: USA: Trout Bog Lake... | reverse complement strand
GCCTTCCTCGTCTTTGGCAAAAGAACCCACATTGCGTGGATTCTCATAATGATCGAGTAACTTTTCTGAATAGGCCATCAGTCGGCTGTTCCGTAGACTTCTACAACCACTCGTCGATTCATGGAACGACCATATGCTGTGCTGTTGGTGCTAGCTGGCTCGCGTTCGCCTTTGCTGTCAGCAAACACACGATTGGCCTCTATGCCTTGCCCGATCAGATAATCAGCCACTGCTCGAGCTCGTCGTTGCCCCAATCGCATGTTGTAAGCATCGGTGCCCACACTGTCGGTGTGTCCCACCACGATCACGCTGTCAACATGGACCGATTTTAACCGTTTTACCAATTGATCAAGAGTGTGAAGACCTTGTGGTTTGATCACGGCACGGTCAAAATCGAACAAGGACTGTGCCAAATATGTCACTGGAGGCAATTGCACGATTGCGACTGATTTTTCAACTTTGGGCACAACAACAGGCTCGGCAGATTTTGTGATCGCTGGCTGTGTGGCTCCGTCGCAGTTGGTTTCGGCTGTGGCCGGTGTCCATGCACTGTTTCTCCAGCATAATCCAGTGGAATTGGTCACTGGACCGGCTAGTCCGGTCCAGTTGTTAGAAGCTTGTGCGGCCCCTGTTACTACTAATAATGCTAACAATAACGATTTCATAATTTCCTTTAGTTTGGTATCAAGGCCATTTTGCTTTGGCCAGTTTGTGGATCTGTCATCTGTTGCCAATGATATCCTGGGGGATCAACCGGAGTCGGTTGTTGAACCACTACCGGCGGTTGAACTAGTACCACTGGCGGCGGAGCATAGTAATAGGGTCTCGACAGTTCGTAACCGATCACACCACCAATCAAGGCCGGCGCCACCCAGCCACTGTAACCACGATAGCAACAACCGTTGCGCCAATGTGCTTCAGCTGGTAGTGAACTGGCCACAGCAAGTGTTAGAATACCTGTTGCAATAAGTTTTTTCATGATCACCTCCTAGTGTATAAGTGTAGTATACTTATAACAGATTGTCAACCATTTAGGTGCGTCTTTTTAGAGCTGCCTTGGCGTTTTTGTCTACCACGGCTCGGGCCTGGTCTACCGGCATGCCCACATCTCCACCGGCAGGGTTGCCAACAAAACGTATCACATCCGAACCCGGATCCATGGGCTCAAGTATGTCCTTGAGCGGTTCTTGTTGCAGGTAATCAGGAAGATTGTTGGCATTGAGTTCTACTCCTAGACTTTTGGCAGCCTGGATAAAAGCGTCAGTGCTGATCTGTTTTTGGGCATTTTGATCGTTGGCTCGACCAGCCAAGAACTGACTCAAGGCCAGTAGTTTTTGAGAGCTAACGTCGTTGCCCTCAAATATTTCTCTCATGCGCATTATCTGCGACCACGACCCAGTGCAGCCGGAGGCGAGCCTAGATTGGAGTCCAGATCCATGTCGGCTTCTAGATCACTGTTGCCAGCATCAGGTGCTGGTTCAGGTTCGCCCATCGCGGGCTGTTCACTGTCCACTGCACCCATGGCCGGAGGCATGCCGGCATCTTGTCCGGTTACCACACTCAGGGCCTGTTCCAGTTGCTGTTTGCTGGCCTGTAGGTTTTGTACCAGGCCACCCAAGGCAGCTGAGGCATCTTGGTTGAACTGTGCGGCCTGTTGTGCGCCAACTTCGTTCTTGATCTGATCTGCCAAAGCTGGCAAATCTTTGAACTGCATGCTGGTCACGTCTTCCAGTATCTTTTGTACGCGATCTACCATGTCCTGCGCAGCCAAAACCACTTGTGCCTGCTGTATTTCGCTTTCGCTCAAGCGACGATACAGGCTATTGCGTCTACCACGATTTTCCATGGTTGGCGAATTCATTTGCTGTTGTATCTGGCTACGTTGTGCTTGCAATGCACGTATCTGGTCATCGATCTGTTTGAGCTGATCTTGTTCGGCTTTTTTCTTCTGAGAAAGATTTTGTGCAGCCATGGCTGCTGCTTGTGCCGGGCTCTGTGTCTGTGTCTGTGTCTGTGTTGGAGGCGGCATCATGTCTTCTTTGAGACGCGAGCTCAATACCTGTTCCATCATGATCAACTTGAGATAAGCCGGATCGCGTTCGCTGTGATGAAAATCTGGAGTAGCACGGTGTTCTTGCACCAGACCACGCACACGTTGTAGCAGATTGCGTGCCTGACTCTTGGTCATGTTGCCGGGTCGCACGCGACCACCAAAATAGCTTTCAAATACCTTTGCGGCTTGCTTTGTTGGGCTTGCGGATAGTTCTTGCAGTTTCATTATCGAATCCTCGTTGTTGATAATATTTAGCCTTTTCGACACAATTGATCAATTGAAGTTCCAGCTGTTTTTTCATGATGATCTTGCCTTCCAGCTTGATGGTTATATCTTCTCGAAATTGCGGGTTGGAACTGCGATCGCCTACTGCTGCACGCACCGTGATATCATCGGTGATGGCTGTGAGTTTTTGATCCAACCACAGCAGATCACGTGCCAGATCGTAGCAACGATATTTGTCGGCCACACACCAACTGATGGCATTGCGTGTGTTGGCAAACACACCCACGTCAGTGGCCGAACAAAATACTCGATAGCCAGGTTTTTCGGGCACTATACGGTATTTGCCAAATGCTTCGTATTCGCCGCTGTCTGTTTTACACACAAACAATTTTAATAATTTAGGAAATTCAGTCGCAAGAGACCGTTCAATCTGTTGATCTATGTTCATTTTACCGCGTAGTGTGAGATTAACCAACCAATGATGCTGAGCAATACACCAATCAGACCTGCTCCCCAGGTGATGAGTTGATCGTTGCGCTTGGTTGACATTTTTTGCAACATTCCATGTACTTTTTCTACCATGAGACTGAGAGTGGAGATCTTTTCGTCCACATTATCTATGCGTGTTTCCAGTGCATTATATCGCTCGGCACACAGTTCCACATGTGCTTCGAGGCTTTTTTTCTCTATGTCGGTAGTTGAGCTCATGATATATTTAGCTCTGCAGGCGCAAACCAGATATTTTGAGACGGACCAGACACTATCATCATGGCCGGCAAATCAGAACGATTGTCTAGATCCACGATCATGGGCACGCCTTGGGCATCGCTGAGCAGTATAGAGACTGGGTCATCATCAGTTCCGTACACACCCGGAGTCTCGGTTTCAAATTCAAACGTCCACGATAGTCCGGACCGCGACGGCAGAGTGGAGTCTGTGATCTGGGTACGTAGGCCTATGATCTGATTGATGGTTTCCCAGTTGCGTTGTTGATTCCTGGCACGGGTCCAAGCAGCTTGATCTTCTATCCGATTGTTGGCCCTGTCCAGGAACGGCACTCGTGCGGGCTTGTAGTGTCCAGTGATACCGGTAACTGTGATGTCAAACAAGGTGGTGCAAGAGAATCTCATGTAGCATATAGTTATGTACGCACAATGCGGCCAAAGAAAAACCCCGGGATTTTACGCCGGGGCTTTCTAACGACGAAAGTCGATTACTGTGTCACGAATGAAGCAGTTGTATTGACATTGCCTGTGGAAATACCAATGTTTAAACCACCCGATGCATTGGCTGTTTGAGCCAAACCTACCAATGTAGCTGTGTTAGCAGCGCCAGTTGGGAAAATTGCAAGGTTTAAAACTTGTGGGTTAGTTGGGCTGACTTGGTACATTGCAACTGTGCTGATCTGCTGGATAGCCATCAATACATTTGAAACGTAACCCATTGCATTACCTGCACCTGCAACAGACAAATTGGCATTTGCTGTCAAACTAAAAAAGTCTAATTTAGGACCTTGGAAGTTGGTTACTGGTTGAGCAGCCAAGTTTGCTGATTGAGCCACAGAGCCATTTAATACGTCTGTTGCGAATACCGGTTGTGCGCCACCGGAAACTACGGTTATATAAGCCATTTTGATTCTCCTTTGTGTATGGACTCAGAGGTCCTACTAATATTTATGCCGGAGAGGAAAAATCCGGGGTTTGTCCAGGATTGTTTATGGCTCGGTTGGCAGCAGTAAATCCACCAGCCAGTCGATTCACGGCCTTGGCCATGCCACCTGTGGTGGCCATGACCCAGCCTTCTTGTCCTGGATGTTGCAGATCCAGTTGGCGCAGTATGTCCATCTTGATGTCGTGTAGTAGGGCCCAGGCTTCAAATGCAGCAGCCATGCCTTCAAGATTGCTTCTGGGACTGGTCAGGTATTCCACTATGTTGGCATACTTTCTAGGAGTCTGTGTGCGTTGCAACCATGGACCAAATCCGTTGACCAAGTCGTCAAAATCGGTACCCACTCTACTGTTGATATAGTCAATGCACAGTCTGGGCAAGTCTGTGATCTGTAGTGCTCTAAGTTCGGCTGGGTTGAATAGTCCATCTATGGCCGAGCCCGATGCTGAATACACGTTACGCAGAGCCTGCACTAGATTGCGATTTGGACGCACATTTTCTTTGGCGTATACCGGTTCCAGCAATAACAAACCAGGCACACGTTTAAAATCAATCGAGCCAATGGGTTCTTTGGGGGCACCAGGTTCGGCATAGCGTGTGTGCATGGCTATGCCCACTTCACTTTGTGCTATACGCTGTCCAATGTCGCTGGCGATGGGTATACGGTACGTGATGGCATTGGGCGTGAACACAAAATTACCAGCCTCTTCGTCAGGACGATCGGTATACAATAGATCGCCTTGCACATAGCCACGGAAATCCTTGGGCAAACTTGCACTCAGCATGGGCCATAGTTTTTCATAGATGGGACCAAGATAGGCCACACGTCCGGCCGGACGTCCTTGACGCTGGGCTTCTTGATCACGTTGTGCCAGCAAAGAGATGGCCTGCTTGGGACTGGTGAACAGGCCGTTGTAGCCTCGGGCTGTAAATCCGGCCACATCGGTCAGCACAAAGGTGCCATCGGGTTCGCGACCAAATACCAGGGCTGGTCGACCATCCCATTTGACTGTGGCTGTGCGTCCAGTATCAGCGGCTGTGTGTTTGACGATATCCATGGCTCGTTTGATGCCAGCACTGCCGTTGCGGAACACAAGATCTTCCAGATGCTCAATTCCTTTGGCACGACCGCCTTGTACATCTGCTTCGATGATGATCTGCATGCCCTGATTCACGATACGATCTCGCAGACGTGCCAGAAAGTTCACATCACTGTATTCGATATAAGGGTCGGAGTTGGCCGTTTCCATAAACGGAATGCCTTCGCGTTTCATGTGTTCGCGGAAGTCGGCCAATTTGGCATCGCGTTTGGGATCTCGTTCCAAGGCTTTCAATATAGTTTCTACATTACGTAGATCACTACGGGTAGCACGCGGATTTAACAACAGCTTGGCTGTCTTGTCTGGATCGTCGGTAATCAATTGGTTGGTAGCACGGTCGGCAATGCCATCGTTTTGATTCAGTTTATAGCCCATGCTTTTGGCTATCGAATTCATCATGACGTTGCGTTCACGACCTTTGTATTGGCTACCTGATCCGCCGCTGAGCACAAATCGGCCCCATGGTGGTTTTGGTAAAAATGTAAAATCTGTTTGCACATAGCCCTGATCAGGGCGTCCTGTGATTGGAGTCCTGAAATGCACAATACTGCCAGTTTTTTTAACGTACTCTTGAGGGTTCAGGTTGTGACTGACACACCATTGGGTCAATCGCTGTTGTAAGGCATCTTTGGTTGTGTCACTTGAATCAAGATCTAGGTCGCCCGATGTGGGTTTTTTGCCAGTGGTGCCCAACCATTTTTCTGGATATCCTTCGGGGTGTTGCGAATCGGCTGTGTCGGGATCCAAGTCGCCGTGTAGATCAAGACCAGTCAACTGCTCCAGCCAATTGACTGTCGGATCAACATCGGCCTGATTGATACGCTGTGTGAGCGCACGACCATCTGCATCTTTGAATACGTTGCCACCTTCGAATATATTCATCCTGTGATCCGTATGCCCATGTTTTGTCGAAGGAAATCGTCCAAGTCGGTATTGCCGGTCGTTCTGACCTGGGTAATTCCGGCGGCTCGTGCCTGTCGTTTGAGATTGAGTTGTTGTATGGGATCCAGTTTGATAGAAGACTCGGTGTTGGCATCAGCACGGGTCTGTGGACTGTATTGTCCTTGACGAGCCTGGTCCTGAACCACATGGTTGGCGATCACGGCCGTACTCAAAAACTCAGCCACCAATTTGGTCTGGGCTGGCAAATTGTTCTGCGTGGCTTCGATCTGGGTTATTAGCGACTCTAGCTTGTTTTTGACCTCAGCATTCTGCTCTAGCGCATCCAGTGTGACAGTTCTGAGCTGTTGATTGGCCCAGGTGCGGAACAGTGTGGCATAATTGTCTCCGGCAGCGGCTTCTGAAATACCCTGTTTTTTCATCTGACTCAGTATCTGTGCGTGGGCCGGATTGTTGGGATCCAGCGTTTGTCCACCTATACTGACTGGAGCTGAGCCGGCAGTGGAAGCCGAAGCCACAGGTGCGTTGGTTGTTGCGGGGTGTGCCTGGGCTTTTATAGTTGCAGCTGCGGATGGCCACTTGGCCACAGCATTATTGACCCATTGTTGGGCAGCCGGATTGGCGTGGAATTTGGCCGAGGCCTGTGCCATGCGTGTGGCATCGGTCTGCAATGGTGCTGTGGTTCCTGCATTTTGGCTGACTTTTTTTTGTAATTTGCCGGCGTACTTGGCCGCCTGGGCATTTATTTTGTCTTGTTTGCTTTTGCCCAAGCCAAAGATTTCATTCAGTTGCGGCTTGCGCGATAGAGTCAGTTCATGAATTTGCATCGGTGCGTCTCACGGTTCTGGTGAACTTGGCTGGATCTCTCAATCGTATGGCATTGATTAACTTGCGTTGTAGATTTTCGGCCTGCTCGCTGGTATAGCTGGAATCAATCTGTTCCAGCAAGCGTATGGCGCTGGCAATCACGTTGGCAGCACGATTTTCGATCACGTGACGGCTGTCTCGCTCGGCATAGAGATTTTCTAGTTCTTCCAGGATACTACGAGTTTTCTTTTGCATATGGGGTCCAGGATCTTTTTATTATTTATGGATCACTGATCAATCGAGTCCCAATCAACCAGTCTTGATCTTGCCCAGTAATTGTTTGAGTTTGGCACTTTGTATATCCACTGCGCCAACTGCGCTGTCTGGTTCAAACGGCACATCTGCGGCAGTCACTGTACTCTTGGCACGGATACTGTCCATGAGGTTGCCACCCGGACGTTTGAAACTATTTTGTTCTTCCTCGCCTGGGTCGGTAATTCGCATGGTTTCGATGTTGTAGTCCAAATCAATCTTCATGCCCACACCAGTACTGCTACGAGATTTCATGCATTGTATCTGATACTTGCCACGTTCACGCATGGCTCGACTGGTAAAGATACCAAACACATTGTCAGCTGTGTTGATCTTTGAAATACCACCCGATATGTGACTGTGATCGAATTCCACTTCTTCCACGGCCGATCTATTCAACTGACTTGCTGTCACAAACAGCACATTGAGTTCCTTGGCCAAGTTTCTTAGCTCTTCACTCACATACTTGTCTTTGACGAATAGGTCATTGGGGCTGACTTTGGCACTGACTGGCATCAAGAGATCCAGATAGTCAACCATGACAAAGTCCACACGTATGCCAGTCTGCACCTGCACTTCTTTGATATAACTGCGGATATCGTTGATGTTGCTCTGTGCCGGCAAGGCCTTGATTCTATACTGTCCGGCTTTTTTACTGACCAGCTTGACCTTGAGCTCGGTCTGATCGATATCTTTCCTGATCTCCTTGGTACTCATGCCGGCCAGCATGGCATCGGTTCTGAGCGCACACAGTTCTTCGCTCAATTCTAGACTCACATACACACCACTCAGTCCCATCTGCAACCAGCTCAAGGCTATGTTCATCATGACAAGACTCTTGCCTGATCCTGATCCACCAGCAAATATATTGAGTTCACCTCTGCTGAATCCACCGTACAAGATACGATCCATCTGCGGCCAGCCTGTGCTGACTTGTCCACCTGAATTAAAATATCGATCAATCCTGGCTCTGGGATCGGCCCAGTAGTCTGTGCCCATGTCCTTGGTCAAACTGATCTGTACAGCGTCCTTGATCAGTTTTTCTACCGGATCGTACTCGCCTTTTTCCAGGAGATCGGCGCTTTTCAAGATCGCACGTTCCAGTTCTTGGCGTCTAGTAAACTGCTCAAACTCGGCCATAAACCATTCAAAATGCCCTTCGTTGAGATCAGGCAAGTGTTCTAGCACGATTCCGGTACTGGCCGAAATCTGTGCCACTGTGGGCAAGGTTTTGTGTTGGTCGCTGTGGTCGGCGATGAACTGAGCTGCTGATCTTAGGCTTCTATCAAAGTTTTCTGGATTATAAATGTTCTGCACACGCACATACGACTCTGCGTCTTGCAACATCATTTCTAAAAATAATTTTTGGACATCAAGACCGTAGTCTTTTAACATTTTAATTTTTCTCTATATACCAAATGCTGCTGTTATCAAAAAAATTTACAGTAAAATTATTTAAACCTGCAAAAATATCTACTGCGGTTGCTACTTCATTTCCATAATCGTGCCCTGCCAATATCCCGCCGGATTTAACATGATTCCACCAAAACGGTAATGCATAATTTAAATATTCTAACGTGTGCATGCTATCTTCAAATATTAAATCGGCCATGGCTGGAAAATCAAATGTGCGATTAAAAAATGCTTTAACAGGTTTTATGTTTGGGTATGTTTGCGTATAATACTTAAACATATTTAAATTATCATTTATATTTTGAGGAACTATAAAATCAGCCTCAACTAAAAGTTGTTCTAGAACATCAATAGGAGAGTTAAAACTATCAATGCATATAATTGTATGCCCAGGTAAATTTTTTGCCCACTCAACCGAACTTTTACCAAGAAAACTTCCAATTTCAACAACAAGACCAGATGAAGGCAACAATTTACTAATACAAGATATTGCTTCTATATCTCCATCAGTAAGATACCCAGGAACATCACCTGGTCCAAAGAGTGATGCAAAATCACTCTTTTTTGGTTTAATGTAACTTGAAGTGCTTAACAAGTTGTTTCTTCCTTAGTTCTATTTTAATCTTACTAGTTTCTTTGGACTGCATGATAGTTAGCAAGGTAGCCACTCGCCCCATGCAGATTACTGCATCATTCACATCCTTGATTCCGGCGGGCCATTCGGGCATGCTGACAGCCCAGTTCAGTTCTACTGCACGATCCACCAGACTCATACCAGCTAGGTCTTGATCAGGTACCACGATCACGTCGCGTTCCAGACTGCGTATCAAACGCACTTGTGCATCATTGATTTCGGCATGCAAAACTGCTAGGCCATCGATGCTGAGTGCATCAAACACACCTTCCACAACAATGGCTGTGTGCCAGGCATCGCGTTGTAGATCTGTGCCAAATACATAGCCCGGTTGCGTGCGTTGTATATATTTGGGCATCCTGCTGTCCAAGAATCTCACTGAGTGACCCACCACTGTTTGATCATGAGTGAACGGTACTATGATGCCAGGTCGTCCAATACCGGTACTCAGGAACGGATAATCCAATGGAATCGCACGCCGGGTCAGATATGTAGCAGCCTCCTCAGCAAGGGGTTGCGTTGGATTCGGTAGATAATGTTCGTCAAATCTGATATTGCTGAGCTGTTGCATCATGTTGCGTCGATCATCCAAGATACCCAGTGCACCCCTATGCTGTAGACTTTCTAGATTCATGCGCTCAATTTCTTCCGCAGGTACATTGAGCCACCCCAGCACGCGACGTGCTCGCACAGTCAGGGTGCGACCTAGAGTAAAGCTGGTGCTAAATCCGCAATTGAAACAATGATAGATCCAATCAGATTCTTGGACTTTGAGGCCACCACGTTTCCTGTGGTCAGCCGATGTACCATTATGGATACAACAGGGAGCGTCGAAGTTGATCCAGCCCGAGCTGTTGCGTTTGATTCTTCCGGGCAGATAGGCAGTCACATCGATCATGCTGTATTATAGCATGTTTTGTCACAGTTATCTATAGAAAAGGTCCACCACATATCCGGTGCTGATTATGACCATGGCACCTTGATTGTTGGGTGCCACCGGATAATACGGAGTGTTGATACCAGCATTGGGCACCAACCAATAGCCTGATCCCGGATTGGTCACCGTGATTGATGCGATCGCACCAGTGTCATCTATGGTGGCTTCGGCTTGGGCACCCGATCCTTCACCAATGATGTTGATCTTGGGCGGAGCCAGGTAACCGCGACCGGCATTTTGGATCGTGATGCTTTCAACCTGACCGTTTACACAGTAGGCATAGGCGTTGGCTGGGACGCCTTGCCCGTTGGGCACAGCAAATATGCTGTTGTTAAAACACATGCGTACCAGCGGATACCAGCCTACGATGTTATGGTAGATGGTTCCAGTATAGTTGAGATAGGTGACACTTTCAGTCACATTGAACGGCACTGCTTCGTAGTCCTGTGCTGCCTGGGCCTTGATAGTGCCGGTATAGTGATCCAAAGTCATCTGTACCGTGGTTATGGCCTGTGTGGGCTTGACAAAACTGCTGTAAAATTCGGTTATGGCAAAACTGTTCCAGTAGTTGGCGCCATTGGGGTTACCGTTCCAGTACCAGTCGTTGTAAGAAGCATTGGCCACGCTGGTGCCGTCTGGACTGCCTTGTGCAGAAATCTTGGTAGTGGGTATGGTAAGCGGACGGCTGGGAGTATACTGTGGCAACACCGAATCCGCAATGGTCAATGGTGCACGACCGCCTGATTGTGCATCAACAAAAACCGGTTCAGTGAGATTGCCACTGGTGCGAGTCAGGCTGTAGTATGCAGGCTGTGCCAACACTTCCAGTAGGTCCGAAGCCGACAGGGTGACCTTGGCACGGCCGGTGGCTGCATTCAGTGTGACCAAGGGCTGTTCGATCAACACAGTGTCGCCTTGGGTATTGATCACGCGAAAAATAAATGTGCTACCGGTTATGTTGACCGGTTTTTCGTTTTGGTTGATGAACTCAAACAACAGCACATTGTCAACACCTTTGTTTATGGTCAGGACCTTGGCGTACACTGGATTATACCTGTAGGAAAATGCAACACTGTCGGAGTCGTCCAAGCACACGACCTGGGTGATCTGCTGATAAAGATATAGTTGTGTTGAGTACATGCATGTTATTTATCAGTGGTGGGTTGGCAATGATTTGGGTATGGTTGCAATTTGGTAAATATCTCATGATAGATTTATACGATATTTATGGGTAACGACATCTTTGCGCAACTGGCCGAAAAATACCCTTTTATAACTTTGTGCGTGTATGCCACCAACGAGTATGTGGGCATCATACAAAATCAAGACGATGTCGTGACCACCATATATGACTTTGGTGCCATACAGGATCTAGAACAAAAAAAGAAATTTTTAGAACTGGCCAATGTATGGTGGTGGGAAAGCAACCGAAGTGTTCCCATCAACATATTCCTCAAGACCGAATGGGAGCCGTTCCGCCCCAGTCTAAGAACATTCATCAACAAAGATCTTACAGTGCTACACGGTCCTGTATGCAGTCTGGCCGAAATAGCACGCAAAAAAACCAAACGTAAAAGCATCACGCTGGTGCGTCGGCTTGACTGATTGTGTATAACCAATCTCGACGGTAATCGATTAAGTCTTGGTCTTTCGCTTCAATCTTTAAGCCCACCCAATTGGCACATTTGTGAAGATTCAATAAAAACTGGTCCTCAGATGCTTCGTAACTAGCATTAACGTCCCATGTCAATGCCATGGATCCCAGGTTTGTTTGATAGTCTACAACATTCTTATCAAACAGTTGTGCTCTTACATCAAAATAGGCAAACCGCCTAAAAATTTCACCACCGAAGTCCTCGACTAGTTCTTTTTGTAACCATCCGGGCAATCGTAAAAAATCTTCGTTGTTTAACGGAGGATCGTTTGGATAATCTGCGCCTTTGATGTCGTTCCAATACTGTAGTAGATTTGGCGGAATGTGTTTGTTGAATCGAGACTGTATAAACTGTGTGTATCTTGTAAAAAATATCACCCGTGAATTAATCCAAAATTTTCGATAAGCATTCACCATCGGAATGTTATGTGCTACAATAAACAGATATTTTTTTTGTTTAATCAATCGAGATATAACCAAATTGAACTGTTTTTCGAGTATTTCATGATATTCAGTCAGATATTCCGAGTTCGTGAAGCCAAACAACTGATAACATCCAAGACCTAGATCGTTCCAGGTCTTGCGGTATCTCGTTGATTCTAGACTAGAATGCAGATATTCTAATTTAGCAGATACATCAAATCCTGATTCGATTTGCTGTTGAGCCAATTTGGCATCTCTTAGAACGCATTGATCTGATAGAGACAGGCTGTTTATTAGGAAATTACCTCCAGCGTACATAGGATAGCATACGATAATGATACGGTCGTAATCACGCATCAGCTGAGCAAATTCATATGCAGGGCAACCAACGCACTATAAGAAATTGCGTGGCTACGTTTGAATACAAATCCCTTGGAATCATCACCGTCCCATACTGACTCAAACACTCGATCCCAGGGCTGATTCTGTAAATGCGCTTTGCCCGGTCTAATAATACTAATAAAAGCAGCCATACGGGGTATCGAATCGGGTCGCATGTGCTCCAACAACGCGGTATAGTTACCCACATGCACCAATTGGCCAGCCCATTCAGGATCACGCCACAAGCGAGACCAATCGGGTTCTAGCGACAACATGCTGTCGTAGTGTGCCTGATCTTTCAACAGTTGATACACAGTCATATTCAGCAGATCGATCTTGAAATAACCACGCGATTCTGCTGTCGCATAGTCTATGGCCGCACACTGATTGACCGGATCACGGGGTATGTCTGTGACATACACACCGCTATTATGTCTACGCACTTGACCTTGATACATTTGACGTGCTGGTGTTGCCTGGATCAACTGTAATAATTGATCTCTATCTGCCAGGTCAATGTCAATATCTGCGCTCATTAGTGTTTAACCATTTAAAAATTTAAAAATTTCTCGGCTGTTGCAAAACCAAACTGGATTATTGGGTAATTCTATATTGTAATATAATTCTATGCCGGCTGTCAAATAGCTTTCTTGCATGAGATCAAGTTTTGGAAATTCAATGGACTCTTTTAAAATTATTTTTTCCAACAACTGATCACACAAGGTCTTAGAGTTTTTATAAGGTTGTTTTTTTAAAAATTTTGTATGCAAGGTCGTTAAATCTGTAGATTGGTCAAATGTGTATCCAGACCAATTGGCCAATTTGATCAGCTGATCAACAAATTCATTTTCTTTGTAAAAACATCTAAATGGAAAAATGTAAACTTCATTGCTGAAATCATAGATCATCTTTTGTTGCTGAGACATAAATCCCGACTGAGTCGGATACTTAAATCCCAATTTAAAAAATTCTCTCAGTACAGGTCTTGGACAATCTGAAGATTTAGGACTTAACTCAAATAATTTTAAATTATGTTGCAACAGACATTCTTCTTGTATCCAACTAGGTAATTTTTTAAAATCATCCAAACTATTGACACTGGGCCAGACTGGATCCTTTACGGCGTTGTAGCTCTCCTGTATCTGATTTTTAAAAAAACTAGATATTAAATTATCCAACAACGAACGATAGTCGGTATTATTTAATTTGTTGTAAGTATCTTTTTCAAGCTCGTCGTTATCAAAATCATAATCGCCGGCCCTCAACAGACTGATTGACGACACCGGCAACAAATCGTCTACATCTAGCTGTATCGAAATTATTTTACTATTTTTGAGAACCGTTTTTACTCCTCTAAACTCAAAGTAATGGTCAGCTTGAAAGTGTTTTTTGCCTAGGTAGATTTTGTTGTGCGAAGCACCTGATGTGTCAAACGGTTCTGAATTTGATGGTACCTGGGCCAAAAACTTATTACACACAAATTCTAAATAATTACCATGCATGCCGCCTTGGAAATCAATATAAATCATCACCAGCCGGCCTTGTTAAGCATTGCTTTTACATACTCCTGATCGGCCGGGTAATCTGCAAATCGTTTCATCCATGTATCCGAATCAATGTAGGGCCAGATCATGGTCAACTGACCGCTATCCAGATTGCCCAGGAACTCCTGGCCACTGGCACAGTTGTATATGATCCAGGCACTGACTCGTCCAGCTGTGATAGCATGCACAGTGGCATTGGCATTGCCATGCATCAGACAGTGATGAGCTGGATGGCCGGTTCGCTCGCTCCAGGCCAGTCCATATTCCATGGCTCGTGCCATAGCATCGTTCACATTCTCCAGCACAAGATATTGGCTGAGATATTCAGTGTACACAGAGTCGCTGCACCAGTGATCGATTTTTTTGTTTTGTTTGAGCACCCATCGCATGAACTGCTCAGGATTGATCACCCGAGTATCCACACAGTATCGACCAAACTTGACAAAGGCACGATAATACGGGCTGTCGGCAAAATCATCGTAGCTTTTGAGTCGGGCCGACCCTTGGGTCATTTCGTAGAACTTGATGTAGGCCTGGAAACCCAATCTCACTCCGGGTTCATCCTGTTGCTGTCTGCGGCGTCTTGGCTCGCACACATGCACAGCCAGACTGGTTTCCTTGACAAATTGTTTTTTGCAATACTGACAAACGTTCACTGGGCGTCTATTTGGAAATGTCTGACAAGGTTGTTTTGTTCGATGTAGGGTTTGATATCTTGTCTGTGCATGATGTTGCCAAACACTGGAGCCAGGAGGCTCAGTTCATAAGCAGTGATATCTGGTTGTGGGGTGTAGCGCCAGCCGCCAAACGTGATGGCCTTGTATGCCGGTGCCTTGGCCACCTGCTTTTGTCTAAAAAATCCCATCATTTTTTCTTCTCCTGTCCTAGTTCGCGCAAGTATATATCCAGTTCGGCCTGGGTGGTTATCTGGGCCAATAAATCCAGTTCGTCATCACGACGGTCAGGAAACAGTTCAGCCAACTGCTTGCGTATGGTTCCGGCACCGGCTGTTTTCTTGCGTGGCGCTATCCAGACGTGGCGTTGATTGCCCATAGCTGGACTTATTGTGGTGGCCAATAACCACTGTAGTTTTTTGTGCTTGGCTGTGCTTATTTCAGAAAATTTGCGGTTCAGCAACCGATTGGTAGCAATAAGATAGAATTCTTGTAGAGCCCGACTGCCGGCCACGGCACTGCCCCACCTGATCATGAGAAACGAGCTGAATTTTTTTTGCTCGTCGTCTGCGAGCTGGTCATAGAACTGTCTGTTCTTGCTGTCAAATTGTGCCATTTCGTTGGCTATTGAGAGTTTATCCATGTCTACTATTGGTTATTGTTTTTTGATGAGCATAGTTGTATTGTACTATCTTGTTGGCCAGATTGCGATCGTACCCTTGCTCAATTATGCTGTCTATGACTATCTTGATCTGATGCCAGCGGTCAGCACCTTCAAGTTGATCGTAGTGCTCAGACCATAATTTATCAAAAGTCTGGAATCCAAGATCTCGCAACCGAGACAAGAAACCTCGGGTGGCATAAGACAAGAATGGTTTGGATCCCACGATAGGACGTATGGTCTTTTCGGTAGGAAAAAATGAATCGCCTAGAGTAACAGTTTCGGACACAATTTCAATCTGGAAACGATCGTAGAACTGTAATAGACTCTGGCTGATATCGGCCACATGATTGTAATGATCCATCAGATCGAAATTGTCTAAAGATCCGATCTGTTCCACTTCGGGATCCCACCAGTTGGTTGCTCCCAATCTAGGAGTATTCATCACGCTGATGACAGTATGATCCGAATAGCCATGGAGCATGTCTCGGGCCATGGTGTTGCGCATGGCAGTATATCTGCCAACAAACAGTCCAAACAACGATGCGTCAGGATCAATCGCGGTACATGCACGGTGGTATTTTAGCAGGCTGGGTTTGAAAAAGTGTGGAACTGTTGGGTTATTTTCAAACTGATAAGGTATTGTTTCGTACTGATTGGGAGTATTGACCTTCACAGTACCGGAATCACGCCCGGTCGACGCTACCCAGTCGCCCAACACTGCCAGCACTCCGGAGGCTGCAAGACTGATTCCTTCAAATCTGGTATGTATGATTACCACTTGATCAACCGAGACTGCTCTCAATTGCTGTATCACGCTGTCACGATTGGTCCATACATCGCCTTCTGAGTGTATCTCAATCGTGACTTTATCTGTCATTGGGCCTGCTCAATTGATATATTGCCACGGCTTGATCCAACACATCTCGCAGTGCGGTATTTTCTTGTGCGGCTCGCCGGATTTCTCCCCATAGCCGGTCCTCTCTCAGACGATCTATCACAGAGTCGGTCTTTGTTCTGGGATCATAATGATCATAGGTAGGATCCATGACATGATCCCAACCCACCACCCGCCGCTTGGCTGGATCGGCACCGAACTCTCGCTCATAGACCACATCGCCCACACGCTCGTATATAAGGGTTGCGCCAGGTTTTAAATTTCCCATGTTACCAGGCTTTATTGTAATCAACTATTTCGCAGTTGCGACTGATGTCCTTGACAAAGTACACACAGTCCGGGCGTTCGCCCTCGGCAACCGGCACACACAACATCTGGCCATTTTTCAGCTTGGGCGCATACCAGGTCACTTCCTGATACACATCCAGTATCTCGATGTCCAGGAAACTGGGCCTGAAACTGCTGATAGGATTGAACTGGAAGGCCTTGAATCCCCGATCATTGATGGCCGTGAGCGGCAACACTTCAAGGTCGCCCAGGTCGGGTTCACCGATCAAGATCTGCCAGTCCATGGGCATGCGCACACGATTTTCGCCAATGCGTAGTACCAGGGCCGGAGCAGTAAAACTTTCAAGAAAGATCAAGGGTATGTAGTGATAGTCAGGATCGGACGGACTGCTGTTGTCCAGGATGGCAAATCTCATGTCATCCACTTCTTCAGGCAAGTGATCAAGATCGAATGATTGGTTTTGGTCTAGTGTTAATATTTTCATATGTTCAGTATAGCACATGTTGCGAGTCAGCACGACCTTTTATTTCCATTCTAGCTTTTCCTGGCTAAAAGGATTTCAGTGATGTTTTAATGTCAACAAGAACGGCGTTCCTCAACTGATACATGACTTGATTTTTTTTAGAATAACAAATTTATTAGAAAAATCAATGATTTCAAAACCAAGTGCTTGTAAATAGACCACTCCAGGCCCAGATTTTCCTATCCAACAATCATTGTAAAGATATGTATCATCAAATGCAACAACACAGGAGTCGGTTAGATGGGGCACAATAAACATGAGTTGTAGCAAATGTTCAAGTTGGCAATTTTGATTGTTCATAGTTATTTTCCAATTATGGTTGTAACTTTCGACCTGATCAACTACACAATCAGGAACGTTTTCTATATCCCATATGTAGTCAAAATTATCTAAATACAAAAACGATATTGGCTTGTTAATTTTATCTTTGTAGGACTTACACCATTCAGATCCTGGGGCCATATACCAATCTATGTTGGAATGCCAAAAAAGTTTATTATTGTTTTCCACTTGTTGCTGAGCCATAGTATTTTCAAACTGATACCAATTGTGTATTTGTATACATTCGTGTTTGATACGAGGCGGTAGTTCGTCAATACTAGCTACTTTTTCTGGCCAAGATGCGTCTCGAACCTGAGAATAAAAAAGATCCCAAAAAGTGTCTGGTGAACAAATGGATGTCTTGGGTCTAAGATCAACAGTCAGTAGTCTTGTTCCGTGTTGTTTTGCTAAATCTGCAAGAAACAGTGTGCTGCCTTCTCCTCTTTCCGTGCCGATTTCAACAAAAATCGAATCGGGATCAATCCGATCAATAAACTTTTCAACTCGTTCGTGTTTTTTTTTCTTTATTTCCATTCCAACCGTTCTTGTGTAAAAGGATAATTGGCTTCGCGATAGAAGGCCTTGCGACGAGTCAAGTGACGTTTGGCAAATCTACAAGTGCTGGTCACATCCCAGATTTCAACATGATCCTTGTCTTCGGCTTTCCTGATGCCACGACCGATGCTCTGGATCACCCGCACAAAGCTCTTGCCAGGCTCGACCAAGACTAGATTAAAGATCCTGGGTATGTTGATACCTACGGCTGCAACACCGTATGTGGCCACGATGATCTTGCCAGTAGCATCAGCCACTTCGTCGTACTCGTCCTGTCGGGCCTGGGCCTTGGTCGCACCCGATACCATGACAGCTCTGTCGCCCAAACGTTCTAAAAGTCCTTGTCCGGCTGCGATCCGGTCCACCAGAACCAGGGTATTACCGGTTTCATTTACCTGACGTATCAAACTGGCCATGGCATCTAGACGGCCAGATTCTTCTAGCAAAAATTTCAGTTCGCTTTGATAGTTGGCAAACTCGGCATGATCCACCAGTTGTACTATGTTCACATGACACTGGGCCAGCACACCGCGGTCTTGCAATTCGCTGGCAGTAAGCTGATTGATCACTGGTCCTAGACTACACTTCAGGGCCTGTGACTCGAATGGTTCTTTGGGAATAGTGCCTGTTAATCCCCAACGGATGGGAATACGGCTCATGACCCCAGTCAGGAGTGTTTTGAGTGCATCGGCCTTGGCCATGTGGCAATTTGATACCACTGCACCATCCACAATGTAATTGTGATCGTTTTCTATGTGCAAATTAAACACTTCGAGTGGTTTGAGGATTTCAGTTCTTTTTATTAGTTTCATATAGTTCTTTTATTTTTCGTGCAGTACTATCATCAAATTTTGTATAATCTATATTGTTATTTTGTAATTGAAACCATTCTTTGTCTGCTATTATCAACGCATATTTGTTTAATTCTGCCCAGGCGGTCAATGCAGTTAGTTTGGCTTGAAATTTTTCTCCAGTACATAGCTCTCGAGGTTTAACTTCTATAACTTGCCGGTTGATATAATCTACGAAATCAACAATATAAATTTTTGTTGTATTGTTAATATTATATTTGATTCTTAGTTTTTCGTATTCGGCATCTTTATTAAAATATTGATATAATGCCTCCCAACTAGACCGGTATGATTTACCAGCAAATGTTGATTCCCAATGTGTATTTCTGTTATTACTGTTTGGGGTAAATTCACCCGACAATATTTTTTGTTTCATTATTTCAGACTTTGTTTTTTTGTCCAAGTCTGACAACCTAACCCCGTACATTCCATTGTTGCTCCCAGAATTTTTTACACTAATTTTATCTTTAACTATTTGTGTTCGGGCTCCGCGGGTACCTATGTTCTGTCCTCTAGTTCCGGCATTCCAGGGAATGCCGGTATTAAGATTTTTTTTGATAGTATTACCGTGTTTTTTCTGGACTGCGGTACCACCGATTGCAGATAACTTGGATTTAATTTCAGGTTCTGTTATCTCACCGCTTATCAATCTGTCCATGCAACGACACCATAGATCAGTTTTTGTATTCATGATTCGTTTTATAAATCTTGCCCTGTCGGAATTTGTTAATATTTTACCGGTTGATAACATAATATTCTTACCCGACCACTCAACTACTCAGGTGCGTTGTCCATATTCTGATAATCTGTTATTAATAATTTTCATCATCTGATCTGCTGTTTTCTTCATAAATACCTCTGCTTTAGTTATATGTATTTATGTTTTATTAATAATTTCGTGCTCTTCTGTTAGTGCATCTGCCCGGACCCAGCCTCGATCAGTAAGAAACTTATGATTACCTGTGACTTGTATTTGGTTGCCATTATCAAATTCTAACTCAAACATAGTTTCGCTAGCAGAATTTGTCAGGTTCTTATGCTGTTTAACTACAGTATCTACTTTAAACTCTTTGGTAGTCTCAGAATAGTTAATAACTTTATCGCCCGATTTAATATCTTTGATCTGCCTATATCCATCCGGAGTCAGCACTTTACTATCTCCAGCAAAACATTCGTCTACAATCACACACACCACATCTTCCAGGAACTCGCCAATGGTGCAATCACCCACACCTGACTTGGTATTCTTTAACAACACATTGAGGCTTTGCCAGGTACAGATGGTGTGTTGCCGACCCCATTCTTTTCTGTCGCCAAAGTACACACCCACATCCTGTTGCATGTTGATGTAGTCTCGTTCGGTCTGTGTGACCAAGCTCTTGTTGGGCACAATAACTATGGTACGCCCTAGTGGTGCCACTGCGTTTGATAGTGCAGCAGTTATCACGGTCTTGCCGGCACCAGTAGCTATCTCCTGTATGCATTGTGGATTGATCAAAAAATCGTTGATTATGCTGACCTGATAATCCCGTAACTGCATGGGTTCACCTTCTGAAGGATGTCCCTTGGGCCAGGCAATATGGCCAAAAGAATCTTCAGACACTTGTTTAAACCCAAACGTGGTCGAATAGTCGCGTTGGTCGTCCAATTCAATGTCATAGTTGAACCGTTCCAGGATGGGAATGATCTCGGGCAACAGGTTGGTATAACTGCTACCGCCTAACTGGAAGTAGCTGGTCTTGCCGTTCCATCGTCCCAGTCTCACTGCCGGCAAGTATCTGGCACCAGGCACATCATATTCAAAAGCTCGGACCAAGGCCCGTCTCGCATCTAACTCAAGTCCTTCGATTTTGATATTGACTTCATCTCGTATTACTATTGTGGCTGTTTTCATGTTAGATCAACCTGGGTGATGTATTGCTGTTGTTGTATGATATCGATCAGCTGTGCTCTTGGTTGGGTTTCAATCAGTTGCGCCACCTTCCATCGGTACGGCATTAGTCGTACATCTTGAAAAGATTCATACCCCCGTTCAATAAAAAAATCAAGATGTGACCTATAGTAATGTTGCATTTTTTCTAGTCGTTGTGTGACCTGTTCCGCAGATTCTTCATAAAATTTAACCACAAAATCTGCCGAGTAATGGTTAAATGGAAGAAAAGCCTGGTCTGATATGTATGTATCATTGTCGAGTGTGAGGTCTTCGAGAGTTTTCCCTATCTCAACATAGTTCAAACACACAGACCCGAATTCAGGATCCAGCGTTCCGTATTGTTGCATTAGATTCATTGGCAATGTTTCTGTTTTGGGGAGACCAAACCAGGTACAAACAAACCGCTGATAGTTAGATTTGGTCATCGACTCGCATCTATGCACCGACAAATTTAATTCTGCCAAGGCTCGTTTCACTGAGTCTGGTGCTGTATTCCAGTACTCATGATTCTGCTGATCCAACAATCCATGGTATTGCTCAAAAATACTATGCAGATAGTTCAGGTAATCCTGATCGTGTATATCAACGGACGGTCTGGTGATAATCAACTGGTGTGAATTGATTGTGTCAACACAGTGCTGGATCATCTGGGTAGCTCGATCTATTTCGATTTCCATAGAATCGAATCCGTAGAATCTATCAGGGTGATCTAGCGGATACCGATCTCGTTGTAGCATGCGCTCAAGCCACAGATGTGTGATTGGATTATCGAGCAATTGGAATTTCAGTTCCAATCCTTTTGACAATTTAATTGTTAGATAACTAAAGTCCATATAGTATTGTACACTGCCAACAACACAGTTGTCAAAAAAACAGGCCCCGAAAGGCCTGTATAAAGTGAGTAGTATTACTACTCAGGAGCTATCTTTACTTAATCGGTTTGGCCAGCATCAACTATTTTTCATACATGTGCTGACCGCTAGTGCTTTCCAGTTGGTCGAACTGATCTTGGTCAAGTCTGCGATCTTGAGTGCCATGCGTAAGCTGAGCTCTCGCAAACGATCCTTGTTGGCATCCATGTAGTCCAGGATCTCTTCGCCCTGTTCTGGGCTAAAATCGTAGTCCTGGAATAGATCACCTTTGCGGAAAATCTGTTTGATACGCAAGAACTTGTCGCGTTGTGTGTTCAGGGTCAAGTCCAAGAAGTGACAACGACTTTGCAGGGCTTCCAGGTGATCTTGCAGTTTCTTGCTTTTCAAATTCTGGAACTGCAAGTTGGTGATAAAGATACAGGCACCTTTGAAGTCAAAATTGTTGGGAACACCTTCACGGGTTAACATGGAACTGTCCGAATTCCAGTAGATCCTGCGCTTCTTGCCCGAATCCAGAGCTGCTTTGAGAATGTTCAGGCTCAAGTCATCTTGGAATACTGAGTCGCAGTCGTCAAACACCAACACGTTGCATGGATCAGAATTCTTGTACAAGGTACAGTACAAACCAATCGGTGTCATGGCACCCTTGATGATTTCGTACTTGATCCTGCGTCCAGCCAACTTGTCAAACAGGCCCGACTGTTCCAGCTGTTTTTCTACACCATAACTCTTGCCCACACCAGGAGGGCCAACCACAATCATGGCTCGCACATCGCCGGCGATAGCAGCCTTGGTCATTTGGTCCAAGATATCGAATCGTTCGCCGATACGGCTCATGACTGCTTCGTCAGTTTCTTGTACGGCAACTGCCTTCACAGACGGTTGAGCTGTAACTGCATCACCGCCCACAAATTCCACATCTTCGATGCCATCCACTTTGATACGCACCACGTCAAACTCGGGTCCAAAATAACCCTCGCTGTCCACAGTGACAAAACTGCCTCTGGCGCCCATTTGCAGGCCTTTTACCAGGGTAAATGCTACATCTCTTACAGGTTGATTACGGTATATTCCGTTTATGATTTTTACTTTGGTCATGTGTTGCGCTCCTTGTTTTGTTACTGTACTAATATTATAGCAAATGGCTCATTTTGGGTCAACCGCGGATTCTGTCCAGTATCGACTGTTGTAATTCAGCAACACGATCGCGTTCCACATAGAAATCTGTGCGTGGATCCCAATATTCACCGGCCTTGTTGTCATAATACAACACCTGACCATTGGGGTAATGGAACGGGCCTTCTAGGCCTTTTCTTGGACCAAAACTGGTATCGTGTGCAAAAACAGTATAAGCCATATTACTCCTAATTTGTTACTATACATACATTATAACCAATCTTGACATTTTGGTCAACCATGAAAAACCCTGCATCTAGCAGGGTCTAAGTTAGTGCTTGTCTTTCTATGTCTGCTTCGTCGCAGGCGTCGCCGTACTGTACCTCCATCACATGACAGGGCTCGTTGTATGGGTTGGTCAGCTGGTGCCAGGCCTCAACCGGAATGGCCATGATTTCGTGCTGTATCAACGGTACCGATTCTGATTCCAGGTTCACCACACAGGCTCCAGACTGTATGACCCAGAATTCGTTGCGTTTGAAATGCCGTTGCATGCTGAGACTTTTTCCCGGCTCTACGACCAATTCTTTGACTTTCATGTTGGGAGTCTCGTCGATCACTCGATAGTATCCCCAGATTCTTTCTGTTTTCATGTTATTGATGTCCCATGTATTGTAAACCTTTGTCCAACCAGGCCACTACCAGATCCTGCTGTCTCAAATATCCGTGTGCTTGCACGCTACGAGCAGCACTTTCAGGTATCAAACCCTGTTCGGCCAATTGATACCAAGTGGTAGTTCTCGGATCTTGCGGCCCAATTTCGCTTTTATATACCACAGCATGTATCCAGGGATCATTTATCTGTTTGGAGAAAAATCCAGCACGACAATCCCATCCGCATACAGCCAACTGATGTATGAGACTGACCATGGTATAGTGGTGATAACAGCCCGAGACCTGTGTGAAATCCTGTTGCCCTCGACGCATGTTGGTGGTTTGTGGTATTCCTATATACAGCATGCCACCGTCGCTGGTGATGTTCCACCACTGTGACAAGGTGCGCAACGGATCAATTGCATACTGGAATGCGTCATGACACCAGACCACATCATAGGTACGAGACTGATCGATCAAGTCAATGCCCTGTTGTTCAAAATCAGTTTTTTGATAAGCCAGATTGGCGTATCTGTTGCCGATACCTGGGTCATCGGCCAGGTCCACACCCACACATTGGATATTCAACGGTTCGGGATTCTCGTCCCGGGTGGTAGCAGTGGCCCACCAATCAAGATCTAGGCCACGACCACAGCCCATGTCGATCAAGGTGCCGATGCTGCTCATGAAATCGTCGTACTCGTACAGCTGGTCAATCACATAACGACTGTGAGCATGGCTCTGTTGTGTGTTGGTAAATGTCATACCTGTATGTCCTCCATGCCGGCTGCTCGCAATCGAACCACATGCCCCAGCATGAAATTCTTGCTTTCAAATGCTTTAATTATGCCTAAAAATTTGTTACGCAACAATGCTACTTCGTTGATCAAGGTTTCAAAATCAATAACTTCATCTTCTCCGTCCACGTATTTTTCAGCATCTCGACTGGTCAAGGCCCTAGCATAGCCTTCTAGATATTTCTGGAAATGCTTGCGACGGATTTTCCTCAGCTGTATGTTCAGGAAGTTAAGCACAGCTTCAATTTCTTGCAGTTGGTTAAAACGGTGTTCGGTGATGCCCGGCAGGTTGGTTATGTTTTTTTCAATCATGCCACCTACTTGACATTCCAATTTGGCCTCCAACAGTTCTTGTTCATAATAGCTGACAAAATCAGGAATATTTCCAAGATCAGCCACTACCCGACTGTACCACATCAATAATCGTCCTCTTCGGTCCAGTTATCCTCTTCCTCATCTTCATCCTCATCATCGTCATGATTCTGTAGATAGGTGGTCAAGGCACGCCTGACTTCACTGTCGGTTTTGAACGCAGATTTGATTTCGTCAGCATCGATGTTGTTGTCGATCAGTACCGACACCATGCATTCGGCTGCGTCGTCTCGATCGGTTGTGTTTACATAACGCCGGAGCTCGCTCCAGATTTCGCTTACCAGTTCCAATGTCATTGTTATTCCTCCGTAGCTGTATCTTCAGTACTTACCGTTTCTCGCTGATTGACAAAATCGGCCATGACCCGGTCCAGGCATCCGTCTTCGTTTGATTCCCAGGCCTTGCGGAACTGTTTGATAATTTCACCATCGCTGGTCACAAACATGAGTCTATTGCCATCTTTTTTCAACAGTCCTTTTTTCTCAGCCAAATCGGTCAGGCCCGAGTAGGGATTCATTCCAGTTTCATATGGAATTTTGACCTGCATGCCTTCGAATGGTTTGGCATAGCGAGTTTTCATGACCTTACAACCAGCACGGATACCCATGACTTCGCTGATCTTGTTGCCATCCTCGTCTTCTTTCAGCTTCATCTTCTTCATGGCTACCACGATACTGGAGGCGTAGATAAATCCTTGTCCGCCTGAAATCTTGTCATCTGGATCAAACATGTCTTGGCTGGCATAGGTATGATTGGTTGCAACCAGGCCCACGTTGAAACTGCCAAACATGTTGACCGAGTTACGCACCAATGCTGTCAGTGCCTTGGGTTTACGACCCATGTCACCTTTCATGTCACCTGCTTCAAACTGATTGACATCAGTGGGAGTAAGCAACATGCCCAAGCTGTCAATCACAAACAGCACCTTGGGACGCTCGCCATCGGGCAAGGCCTTGTAATCGATCATAAAGGTTGAAATGGTCTTGGCCACATCATCGATCATGGCCATGTTGAGTTTGAGCAACTTGCTTTCATCTGTGCTTACACCTAGATCATGCAACCACTTTTCATCCAGCGCATTTTCTGTGTCAATCAAGATCACAAAAATGCCTTGTTGTTGTGCGTTTTTTACAATGTTACCAGAACAGATGTAACTTTTACCTGCTCCGGATTCGCCAGCAAACACCGTGACCTTGCCCAAAGGAATACCCTTGTTGAAATCTCCTGAAATAAGATAGTTCAAGGCAAAGTTGCCGGTTGAAATCCAATCAGTAGGATCGTTAAATCCAATACTGAGTCCGTCAATGCTCTTGGTGATATCCTTACGGAATTTTGATATGTCAAATGGTTTATTGGCCATGTTTATGCTCCTTGTGTCAGACCCAGGGACTGTCCCTGGGTGTGTTTGTTACTGATAGTTGATTACTGCTTTTGACGTGCGCGGATCATGGCCAAGATGTCCTGTGTGTTGCCTGCGGCCGGTTTGGCTTGTACTGGCGCTGCGGCTGCAACAGGTTCGTCATCAAAGTCATTGACAGTTGGAGCCGCTACTGACTTGACTGCTGGCGCATCTTCGTCTAGATCGACCACGGCTGGAGTTGAGCCGGTGCTAGCAGGAGCCGTTACACCGGCTGGTCTGTAGTAGGCACCCCAACGTTCGGTATCATAGCTCTGTCCGTCTACACTGGCTTCGAACATTTCTTTGATGATCTTGAGCTCCACGTCAGTTGGACGCTTGGGCATGAATGTGCTGAGATCAAACAGGCCATGTTCGGCGATAGCTGTTTGTTCTTCTTCAGTCAAGGCTGATTCTTTACGACTCCACTTTGAAGTGTTGTAGTCAGCATATCCACCCTTGCTGGTCTTGGCGATGGTAAAGTCTAGACCACGCATGATGTCAGTGGGCAACTCTTCCAGTTCGGGATCCATCAAGGCACCCTTGATCAGGGTAAAGATCTGTGGACCTATGATAAATCTGCGGATGGGGTTGGCCGGAGTCTTGTCGTCAGCAATGGGATTCTTTCGCACAAATCCTTGGAAAATGTAACTGCGTTTCTTCCAGTACTTGCGACCCATTTCTTCCAGGCTCTTGTCTTTGAACCAGGTACGCACTTCAGCCAGCACAGGACATGGATCACCCCACATCTCTACGCATGGCACTTGTACATACACCTGTTTTGAATCCATGTCTCCTTTGATGCCGTTGAATGGCAAACGAAGTAATTGTCGTTCGGCCCAAAAGAATGTGTTTTTGGTATTTGCGTCGGGTAAGAATCGCAAGGTGGCGCTTTCACCTTCTGACATATTCCAGTGTGGATAAATTGCTCCATCTCCACCACTGCTACCACCTGTACCCTGTTTGTTTTCTGATGCTGCTAGTCTCGCTCTAATTTCGCTAAGTGACGCCATTTTGTGTTGCCTTTCTAAGTTTTAAGTTTTAAGTTGTTGCCTATCTATATTACTAGATATAAGTGATTGCCTAGTTATTATACACGACTAGGTTCGTGTTTGCTACTAAACTGGTTAAATTCATCTCACATCGTTTTTGATGTTGTTTGATTTGAACGGACGAATAATCTTTCCCACAATGCTCACAACAAAGTCTACGATAGTGAGTGCCTTTGCGAGCTTTGTTCATTTCTATAAACTGTTTGCTTCTTGCTTCAAGTGCCCCGGGTTTTTGATAGATCCAATTATTTTTACCAGATACCTTTTCTACTATTTCTGGTCGTTTCATATGGTGACGATCACCACTTGTTTTTGCTATTTTTTTTGCTATAACATCGGGATCTCTCATTGGATTCTGGTTATCAGGATTTGCCCATCTTCTTTTTTGTGCGTCGGATGCCGCTTTGTTTTGTTTACCATATGAATGGTGTGCTTTACCTTTTTTGCCATAGTGCGGATGATCAACACCATGCAACGGAGCAATCGATTTATTATCTGTTCTGTTCAACCACTTATCATTCCCGACTACCTTCATGCGTTTTAATACACGGTTTTCCCATAAACGGGCCGCTTGAGTATCATTAAAAGTTTTTCTTACCTGGATAACATCGGGTTCACCGTATTTGGCAATAAACTCGGCTACATGTTTTGATGAGGTTTTGTATGGATTCCATAGGTCAGTTGGATCGCAATCTTGTGCGTATCTAACACCATAGTAATTGATGTTTAATTTGGTCCATTGAATAAAATATGTATATGGTTTCATTTGTTGTTGCCTATCTCTGTTGCCTGTTTACTTCGTTGCCTGTCAAGCGCATGTGTTATTATAGCATGCGCTCGGTTTTATTGCAAGAGTATTTATGACTTGGCCATCCCAGAAAGCTCTTTTAGGCGATCCAACCAACTTGTATCTTTTCCCACTTCCTTCATCTTGCCCGAATGTCCATATATGCCAGCCAACGGACTGCGTTCTTCTTCCATGGCTGCCGGAGTTGGGTTGAGACCAAATCCTTCTTCGTCAAGGTCGTCATCTGAATCGGTCATGGCATCTTGTGCCATGCTACCAACACGGCTGGCCAGTGGTCCCAGTTCAGGAGCTAGTACTGCACCTGCTACAGCTCCAACTGCGCCTTCTTCCATACCGGGCATGGATTCAGCACCCCAACATTCTTCAATTCCGTGTACCGGGCAATGATGACCATGATCGCTCATGTTGCAGACGGCATCGTCAGCCAACAACGCATTGGCCATGCCGCCATCTACCGAATGTGGATCACGTTCTTCTTGGAAATCTGGATTGGGTGGCATGCCTGCTTGGTCACGAGCTGCGTTATTACGCAATTTGAATTTTTCAAACGGACCAAGATCGGTTGGTTGTAACCCTAAGTCTTGAGTGATTCGATCTGCGATCCAATCGTGCGGATCGCCCGAGCGAGCTTTTTGTACACCGTATGGCATGTCATCTTGGTAATAATCGTATAGTGCGTCAAACAAATCATCACTGAGATTGCCTGTGGCTTCAAAATCTCGGATGTCACGTTTGAATTTATCAGCAATATGATCCAGTGTGCTACCAGTGCTATCACGTAACACATTTTCATTCAAGCCAGCGGCTCTGCGTAAAGATTGGATTGCAT
>Ga0164297_10001165_pt1 | contig 28661 bp, 22 predicted proteins | sample GEODES058metaG_FD_113539 | JGI IMG/M metagenome (GOLD analysis project Ga0164297, IMG submission 113539) | Dystrophic lake water microbial communities from Trout Bog Lake, Wisconsin, USA - GEODES058 metaG | ecosystem: Environmental > Aquatic > Freshwater > Lake | place: USA: Trout Bog Lake... | reverse complement strand
TCCTCTATTTCATAATTGGTGTATGCACTGTTCCCATAAATATTGCTTTCAGGAGGAAGGTCAAATGGCATCTGTTCCAAGGCCTTACTGTCATGCTCGCATCCTGGAACAAAGCAGGACTCAACAGGGATACCACTTTTCGTGGTCAGCAGTTGCACTTTCACACCGTAAAAGTAGCGTCTCATGCGGCTGTATAACCACGCCATTGTTCCCCACTCAACAGCTTGCAATTACTGATGCGGATGTTGTCGCATACAGACACTGGAAAGGAATCTATCACATAATCACGTTCACAGCTCACATCCTTTAAATAATGCCCCACCTGATGACCTGATGGAACGGGGCAAACAACAAGCCCTCCAATTCGTGTAGTCGCCTGCTGAACCTACTCTTATCAAGCATATAAGTAACAAGCCTTGTTTGTTTTACATAACCCAAGGCATGAACCTGATGCCCACCAAAATAAAGGGCCGATATAATTGCCGTAAACAACACTTCACTGTCACTTATACGCCTCCTGCTATCTTCTGAATGATGGATACTTTTCAACATGTCATCTATCAAACAATAAATCCCTATAAATTTATCTCCTGTGAGCATAATATCGAGTCTGAATCGTCTGGTAACTTTTCTAAACTCTTTTTATGCTCACTTATTTTACAACTAGCAACTTGAGTTAATTACATTTGCATAAAATTATTTATATGCCATCATTTGATATAGCAAGCAAAGTGGATTTGCAAACATTGGACAACGCCATCAACACAGTAAAAAAAGAAATCGAAAATCGTTTTGATTTTAAGAATTCCCATGTGGTGATTGATTTAAACAAGAAAGATTTCATAGTAAAATTGGAAGCCGATAGCGACATGAAGCTGCAACAGATTATAGACGTATTAATTAGTCGCAGTATGAAACAAGGCATTGATGCGAATGCTTACGACTTTGAAAAAGATGCTTATCCGAGTGGAAAAGTGGTAAAAAAAGAAGTATCAGTGCGTAATGGTTTGAAGCAAGATGATGCAAAAAAGGTTGTGAAACTGATAAAAGACGGGGGCTTCAAGGTACAAGCAGCCATTATGGACAACATTGTTAGGGTAACTGGCAAAAAGATTGACGACCTGCAAGAAGTAATGCAAAAGTGCAGGACTGCCAACCTAGGCTTCCCACTACAGTTTGATAATATTAAAAGCTGAGTAACTAGTTGTTAGTTATTAGTGGTTAGAAAAGGCAATCATTCTTTCTGAAATTAATCACTAACAACTAACCACTTTCTTTGGTCACTTCAAATCCAACCCTTACATTTGCAATCCAAATTTTTTTATAACTGTACGGCAAAATCCGTACAACCTTAATTTTTAAACATTATGCAAAAAGGTATCCATCCATCAAATTACCGTTTCGTTGTCTTCAAAGACATGAGTAATGGTACATCATTTTTAAGCAAGTCTACCGCAAACACAAAGGAAACAATTGTTTGGGAAGATGGCAAAGAGTATCCAGTTGTTAAATTGGAAATTTCAAACACTTCTCACCCGTTCTACACTGGTAAGAATGTATTGGTTGATACAGCAGGTCGTATCGACAAGTTCAAAAAGCGTTATGCCAAGAAAGACTAATTGTCTTATTGAAAAATAATAACTTTGAAAGTCCCGTTTATAGCAAACGGGATTTTTTTATGCCCTAAATTTGTTTTAGCTAAAAAAGAAAAAACATGAAATTAGATATACTTGCCTTTGGGGTACACCCAGACGATGTAGAACTTGGATGCAGCGGAACAGTAATGAATGCGATTGCAGAAGGAAAGAAAGTAGGGATTATAGATTTGACACAAGGCGAATTGGGAACAAGGGGAACAATACAAACACGCTATGTGGAAGCTGCTGATGCTGCTAAAATAATGGGTGTAGAAATACGGGAAAACCTAAAAATGTCTGATGGTTTTTTTAAAAATGATAAAAAGCATATCAGGCAGGTAATTCAGATTATTAGAAAATATCAGCCAGAAATTATTTTATGCAATGCTCCCGAAGATCGCCATCCAGACCATGGAAGAAGTTCTAAATTGATTGAAGACGCCTCTTTTTTGTGTGGATTAAGAAAGATAGAAACAAAAGAAGATGGCAAAATACAAGCCCCATGGCGACCTACTTATGTGTTTCATTATATTCAAGACAGGTTTTTGCAACCATCATTTGTAGTGGATATCACAGCACATTTTGAAAAAAAGATGGAATCAATATTAGCTTATAAAACACAATTCAATAGTCCAAGTACCGATGAGCCACAAACATATATTTCCTCACCTCAGTTTATAGAAACAGTCAAAGCACGTGCTTTGATGCTCGGAAAAAGAATAGGCGTACAATATGCAGAAGGTTTTATATCCGAGAAAGTATTGGGTATAAAAACATTCGATGCTTTTATTCAAAATGTAACCTAAGGTTTGCCAAATATTTACAGCAACTTCATTTCTTCAGCTTCAAGTTTAGCATAGATTGCGGGATAAAGCTGGCTATACGTTGCCTCGGTAGCAGTGATGCTGATACACCAGAAATATACTTTTACAGTTCCAGAAGTTGGAGTTATTGACGTAATCAATATTTCTGGTTCTTTCTGGGTAAGTACATTCTTATTCGCTATAATTTCATTTCTGCAAATAGCTATCACCTTATCTATATCATAAGGCTTTGCAATGGTGAAGGTAAGATTCATCCTAACGTTTGCATTTGTAAGTGTCCAGTTAATAATATTGTGAGACACTACATCCCCGTTAGGTATTATTATTTCCGCACCATCATCTGTCAACAAACGACTTGTTCGGATACCTATCTCACGCACCCTACCTTTCTTGTCACTAATTTCAACAACATCACCAATGTGTAGAGTTCTATCAAATATGAGTATAACACCCGACACAAAATTGTTTACAATATTCTGCAACCCCAAGCCAATGCCCACACTCAAAGCACCTAGGATGATAGTAATTTTATCGATAGGCAAACCTGAAGCGGCAACTGCCAATAAGAATCCTGCTATCAAAACAATCAGCCTCGTCATTAACAAACGAGAGCGTCCTTCCTTGTTTTCTACTTGAATATCTTCTCCTAAATCACCAAAGAAATAAGAAATGTATTTCTGGAAGAAGTTTGCAATCCATATAATCCCTAAAAACATAAATATTCCGCCAATAGAATAGTTGAAGCTTCCTACCGTATGTACTTGGTTCAAAATAGAATTCAAAATGTCTTCCGAACTATCCAAGACGTTTATATTATCAGCAAAAACCACTAGCCATAAAATTGCAGAAGCTATTCCTGTAACTTTTAGTACCCCTTTTCCTATTGGGACAAAATCAAATGTTTCGGGGTATTTTTTCCGCAAACGACTGCTTTGTATTTGCAATAAGGTGGATTCTTTTATTAAATGACAAAGTACAGTTAGTGCTACTGCTTGAGCAAAACCGTATACACTTGCCCCGTAAGCCATTTGCGATAAGGTAACCCTGCCAAACAAGTTGCAGAATACTGCAAGCAGGTTGATTGATGTATAGAGTACGCCAGCCCATAATACTGCTTTATGGGACGCAGATTTTTTCCAAAAAACAACCAAGGCGAATACACCATATATCACAGACACGCTATTGATGATACACATATACAAACGCTCTTTATAAATGGGCATACCAGTAAAACGTAAAAATGGTTGTGTTAGAAATAGTAAGAAAAACCCGCACCACATCAGAAAAATGCGCAGTTGAAGCCGTCTTGCAAAGAATAATGTGAGGACTGTGAGTGTTGAAATACCTGCCAATTCGGTATAGATAGCAGGGGCATCCATGTCAAATAGCGGTGTGAGTGTAGCAACAAACACCAACGACCCCCAAAGTGGATATGGGCTTAGATATTTAAAATGAAATTTATCGAGTGACGACAGCTTATTAAGTTTTCTGAGGCTCCAATAGTTGTAAAACACCCATAAGAAAAAGATAATGGCAAACACGCCTGGCAACATTCTATTGTTGTTTGTATTATCAAAGTAGTAGTCCGAGATTTGTTTTTCTATTTTTAGTTTCTTCTGAATGCTAGCATAATTCTTAGCAATGAAGTGAGTATCTATTGGCTCCCACAGATAACGTCTTTCTTTTCCAAAAGCGTTGATGGCTGTTTTTGATATAAGGTCATCGAGCTGTGATAATAGTTCAGCCGTTTCGAATGAGTTGGTTGATACGCTTGCTTTAAGCTGTTTTATCTGTGAAGATGTTTCGCCAACCATACTATCAGTCATTTTCCATTTGGCACGTACTTCCAATAGTTGGGGTTGGAATAACTGTCGTAATTCTTTGCTTTTATAAACTTTTTGAATGATACTATCCTTCCTAAAAGCAAGTAATTGCTTTTTTAAATCATCCAATTGATTGCCGTAATCAGTTAGGTCGTCTAAATAATCATTTTGAACCTTGTCCTGCAATCCATCCAACAAATGATTAAAAGTTTGCAGGTTCTGAAGACTTATAGACCTATCATTGGCAGTAGCTAGTCTTGTTTTTATCAAATAGAGCATTGTATCATCCTCGTCAAGGCTACTTGCAATGTCCTCCAGGTTGCTGAAACCGCCGATTATGCTAGGCACTTTATTTTGCAATTCCAGCAACTTTTCCAATTCAGATAGATAATCGCTTTTTGTAAGCACACTGGTATCTGCAAGCAAGACAGAATCAGTTTTTTGTTTTTCCAATAGCTTCGTTGGATCTTGGGCAAAAGAATTATTGCTTAAAAAAGTAATGGTAAACAGAAATGCAATCAATACAAAAAACTTTCTCAACGACATAGTAATAATTTGAGGTCAATATTACGCCATCTATCCTGAACTTTATAAAAGATTAATTAAGGTTAGCAGAAATACGCTTTAGCTATACAATAGGAGATTTGGGTGAGTACAGGGCTTTTGTTCTGCAGAACAAGTAGCGTAAAAGAATTGGATATTCAAATATTCAATAGTCAAGTATCAACTTCTTCCTAATGAAAATGATTTACTTCATAAAGAAAATGGTTTTCTTCCTAACGAAACAAGTTTTCTTCATGAAGTAATTAACTTTCTTCCTAAAGAAAATAGGTTTTTTCATGAAGAAAATGGTTTTCCTCCTAACGAAAATGATTTACTTCATGAAGAAAATATGGGTAATTGAAAAAAACTTGAACCCATTTTAAATTAGTAATAAAAAAGCCCTTGACAATATATCTTCAAGGGCTTTTTTATAATTATCAATTATCCATTATCAACTATCCCACCGCTTCACTCGCCATACTCTTGGACGTTTTCTTACGCTCATCTTCATTCAATATCACCTTGCGCATACGGATGTTTTTTGGCGTTACTTCTATACACTCATCGTGTTGAATGTACTCCATACATTCTTCCAAAGTCATTAATATTTTTGGAGTAATGCGGGTTGCATCGTCACTACCGCTTGCACGGTGGTTGGTCAATTTCTTGGCTTCAGTTGCATTAACTACCAAATCACCTGGCTTGATATGTTCTGCAATCACCTGGCCAACGTAAACATCTTCATTGGGGTCAACGAAGAAACGACCCCTATCTTGTAATTTATCTATTGAATAACCTGTAGTTTTTTCTGTGCTTTTAGCAATCAATACACCATTACTACGACCAGGTATAGGACCTTTCCAAGGTTTGTATTCCAAGAAACGGTGTGCCATTACGGCTTCACCAGCAGTACCTGTAAGCATTTGAGAGCGCAAACCAATCAATCCACGAGAAGGGATTTCAAATTCAAGGTGTTGCATTTCGCCTTTGCTTTCCATGATAAGCATTTCACCTTTACGTTGCGTAACTAGGTCAATTACTTTACCACTAAATTCAGAAGGAACATCAACTACCAAGTTCTCAAATGGTTCGTGTTTTTTACCGTCTATTTGTTTTACCAATACTTGAGGGTTACCAACAGTTAATTCATAACCTTCCCTACGCATTGTTTCTACCAAGATACCAAGGTGCAAAATACCACGACCGTACACCAAGAAACTATCGGCACTGTCAGTATCTTCTACCTTCAACGCCAAATTCTTTTCAGTTTCCTTCATCAAACGATCACGCAAGTGACGAGAAGTAACAAATTTGCCATCCTTACCAAAGAAGGGAGAGGTGTTGATGCTGAACATCATGCTCATCGTAGGCTCATCCACACTGATGATTGGCAATGCCTCGGGATTGTCAATATCGGCGATTGTATCACCAATGGTAAAATCTTCGATACCAACCACAGCGCAGATATCACCTGCAACTACTTCGGTAACTTTCTTTTTACCCAATGATTCGAAAATGTATAATTCCTTTACCCTTGATTTTTGTAAACGACCATCGGTACGCATCAAAGCAAAAGGTTGGTTTTCACTGATTTTACCACGAGCCACACGACCTACTGCAATACGACCCAAGAAAGCAGAATAATCCAAAGAAGTAATTTGCATTTGCAAAGTACCTTCTTCTATTTTAGGGGCAGGAACATATTGCAAGATACCATCCAACAAAGGAGTGATATCATCGCATTGTTCGTTTTTACTATTGAACCAACCATTCTTGCCACTACCATAAAAAGTAGGAAAATCTAGTTGTTCTTCTGTTGCATCAAGGTTAAAGAAGAGTTCAAAAACTGCATCGTGTACTTCGTCAGGACGGCAGTTTGGTTTATCTACTTTATTGATTACAACAATTGGTTTCAAATTGAGGTGCAAAGCCTTTTGCAATACAAAACGAGTTTGAGGCATTGGTCCTTCGAAGGCATCCACCAACAGGATAACGCCATCAGCCATTTTCAATACACGTTCCACTTCTCCGCCAAAATCACTGTGACCAGGGGTGTCAATAACATTAATCTTTACGCCTTTGTACATTACAGAAGCGTTCTTTGAGAAGATTGTGATACCACGCTCCCTTTCGAGGTCGTTGCTATCCATAATCAATTCACCTGTTTCCTGATTAGCACGGAAAACATTGGTTTGGTGTAAAATCTTATCAACCAAAGTAGTCTTACCATGGTCAACGTGAGCAATAATTGCGATGTTTCTAATGTCCATTATTAATTTTTTAGCTAACAGTAAAACCGTGTAATACAATCCTGTAAAGGATTACGGAAGATTTGTGACTACTGTTGGCTGTTTTTTGAGCGGCAAATGTAAGACTTTGGCACGGGGGGAACAAATGAAAAGGTAGAGTTTACAATTAATTAATGGATAAAAAGAAGAAAAGGCATAAGTAATAAGGCGTAAGGGATAAGTCTGGAATTACTTTTACTTATCACTTATGCCTTACAACTTACGCCTAGTTTTTACATTATTTCATTCAGTACCAAGTCCTTCACTTGATCCATAGAAATCCTTTCTTGCAGCATACTGTCACGGTAGCGGATAGTTACTGTTTTGTCTATTAAACTTTGGTGGTCTATGGTTACGCAGAAAGGCGTGCCAATAGCATCTTGCCTGCGGTAACGCTTACCAATTGCATCTTTTTCTTCAAAGAAACATTTAAAGTAAGGTTTGCATTCATCCATTAGTTCCCTTGCCAACTCAGGCAAACCATCTTTTTTGGTTAGTGGAAGAATAGCCAATTTGTTAGGGGCAATCTTAGTGGGTATATGCAAAACCACACGGCTATCAGTTGTGCCATCTTCTTTAGTGATGGTTTCTTCTTCGTAGGAATTTGATAGAATCAACAAAAACATCCTATCCAAACCAATGGACGTTTCCACCACATAAGGGATATAATTTCCATAAGCCTTGCCTGTTGCTTCGTCAATATCATTATCAAAATACTGCATTTTCTTTTTGCTGTACAATTGATGTTGGGTCAAATCGAAATCGCTACGCGAGTGAATACCTTCAACTTCTTTAAATCCAAAAGGAAACTCATACTCAATATCACACGCCTCTTTTGCATAGTGGGCAAGCTTCACATGGTCGTGGTAACGGTATTTATCTGCACTGATTCCCAAACTTAAATGCCATTGCAAGCGTGCTTCTTTCCAGAACTTATACCAGAAACCTTCTGTACCAGGGCGAACAAAGAATTGCATTTCCATTTGTTCAAATTCCCTCATACGGAAGATAAACTGGCGGGCAACTATCTCATTCCTAAACGCTTTACCCGTTTGTGCAATACCAAAGGGAATCTTCATCCTTGCGGTCTTTTGAACATTAAGGAAGTTTACAAAGATGCCCTGAGCCGTTTCTGGACGCAGATATACCTTATTATCATCAGGATTGTCGGCAGCAATAGCACCAAACTCTGTAGAAAACATCAAGTTGAACTGACGAATTTCTGTCCAGTTGCAAGTGCCACTAATAGGACATTTAATGTTATTATTCTCTATCAATTGTTTTAAACCTGAATAGTCATCTTTTCCTAGAAGTTCTTCCATCCTTGATAAAAGCAACTTTAATGGCTGCATTCTTTTGTCATTCTCCCAACTTAATTTAAGTCTATCAGAATTTAGTTGTGCATCAGGCTCTAAATCAGAAACAATCTCTCGTTTAATACGCAAAGCTTCATCATCAATGAATCCTTCTATCAAATGATCTACACGGTAGCGTTTTTTGCTATCCTTGTTATCAATCATTGGGTCACTAAAATTATCAACGTGTCCACTCGCCTTCCAAGTAGTTGGGTGCATAAAAATAGCGGCATCAATACCCACAATGTTCTCGTGCATTTGGGTCATGCTCTTCCACCAATAGTCGCGGATATTCTTTTTCAGTTCACTACCATAAGGGCCATAATCGTACACGGCGCTTAGTCCGTCATAAATTTCACTGGAAGGAAAAACGAAGCCATATTCTTTGGCATGGGAAATAATCGCTTGAAAAATATTCTCAGATTGTGTACTCATAAGGCTGCAAATATATAAGGACTCTAGATTTGAGGGTATTGATTAAAATGAAAACTTTTTTTACCCCCGTTTCTATCTTGTATTCTATCACAAATTGGATGGTTAAAGTGCCAACTTCCTTAAGATTATTAGCCCAACAAAACCAAGAAAAAGCCATTTTTTAGTGCTAATTACTGCTGAATCGTTTAGTATTAGAGTGTTATATCCGGTAAATTGTGAAAAATATATGAAAATGTGGCAAATTACGCCCCCACCGGCTCATCCGAGGACGCCACCGGGTCACCCGAGGACGTCCTCCAATGACCCGGTGGAGTCCTCCGACGAGCCGAGGAACTCCTCCAATGACCCGAGGAGCTCCCCGGGTGACCCGGTGGACTCCTCCGACGACCCGGGGACTTCCTCCAATGACCCAAGGAACTCCTCGGGTGACCCGGTGGACTCCTCGGATGAGCGGGTGGCGGCATTGAAAAGCTGGATAATGTCCAAAAAGACAACGAAGTTTAGTCGCAAAACCATGCAATAAACCTTTGTTGGGCGATTGGAATGGTTTTAGATTTACCACCCGTTCCGCTGCGTGTTAACTGAAAACATGAAAGTTGTAATTGATATTGTGGGGGGATAAGACTCTCAACCCCTACTATCGATTGACAATAAAATCTGATAATTTCTTCAATTCTGCATCGGTAATATTAGCTTGGACACTCTTGTCAAAGATTGCTGCCAGAAAAACTTGTTCATTGGCAATCTTAACAAGCGTAATAACCCTTGCACCTCCGCTTTTTCCTTTTCCTTTACTAGAAATCAATAGCCGTATTTTATAGAAACCATTGCCTAATGATATGCCTTGGGAGGGTGTTGATTCCAAAGAATTGATTAGGTTAATCAAATCGTTTTTTAAGGAAGGATATTTTTTATAAAGCTTTTTAAATTCTTTTTCAAATGGTGGGATTGTTTCTACACTATAACTCATTTATAAAGGTTTTGGCTTTTTTTGTTCTCACCCTGCCTTCGCTTGCCAGCATTGCGTATTCCATTCCCTCGGCAATATGCTTTAATACTTGTTTCTTCGATTCGTTCGCTTCTTCAATTTTTACAAATTGGAAGTTGTTCAGCAGTTCCTTGATAAATTCATACTTTGATTCATCCACAGATATGGTCAGTTGTTTCATTCTTAATTAATTATTTGATTGTGTAAAACTAAGGGGTTATTTCCACCTTTTCACCCTTTAGGAATGCTGCAAAAAAAATATTTTTAAAATATTTTGCCAAATCCCAACCTTTTGCCTTCAAAAAAGCGTAATAGTATATGGAAACTGTTTTTATTAAGAAAAGTATCCTAAATCAGGTATAAATTTGGATTTATGAGAAAGATTGTCACCCTTATTGTTGTTTGCCTGTTTGTTAGTGTGTTTGCAAAAGCTCAATATGTAAACATCCCCGACAGCAATTTTAGGGCATTGTTAATTAAAATATATCCAGCTTGTTTTAATGGTTCGGGACAATTGGACACTACCTGTAGCGGGATTTTGAATGAGGATTCAATGTATTTTCAACACGACTCAATACAAGATTTGACAGGGGTGCAATATTTTAAAAGCTTGACACTTTTGGATTGTGACAGTAACCTGCTGACTACCTTGCCAACATTGCCCAATACACTGCAATACTTATTTTGTAGTTACAATCAACTAACATCCTTGCCTGCTCTACCTTCTCCTTTAACATCTTTATCTTGCGAATACAACCAATTGACCTCGTTGCCAACATTGCCAAATTCGTTGACAAGTATTCTTTGCGATGGAAATCAACTACAGAATTTGCCTACCCTTCCAGCTTCGTTAACAACATTGGTATGTGCATTTAATCAGTTGCAAAATTTGCCCTCACTTCCAACTTCTTTGAATTCTTTGGATTGTGGCAACAATCAATTAACAACTTTACCTACTTTGCCAAATAACCTACAGTACTTTTATTGTTATGGCAATCAATTGACAGTTGTGCCAAGTCTTCCTAGCAATCTTAATCTGTTGGATTGTGATGAAAATAATATTTCGAGTTTGCCAGCTTTGCCCGAATCCCTCAATTCATTGTATTGTAACAATAATCTCTTAACTAACCTACAACGAAATCTTCCAACAGGGCTGAATTATCTAAATGTCGGGGACAATAAAATTTCTGCTCTCCCCGGCATGGATTCTTTACATCAACTCCAATATCTCTATTGCCAAGGGGACAGTAATTTAATGTGCCTCCCCAAACTTCCTAATTCTTTGGACTCTTTAAATGTTAGTGGCACAGGCATAGGATGTATCCCTAACAATGGGGGGAGTGATAATATTTATCCATCAGGGCTTCCCATTTGTAACCCAACCAACAATGTAAATCAATGCAACGCCTACCCTACGGTAACTGGCAAGGTTTTTTACGATAAAAACAGCAATGGGATAAAAGACAGCGACGAGTTTTATATTCCATATATACCTGTAACGCTTAATTTGGGAGAAACAGCGTTTTCCAATTGCAATGGGCAATACACAATCACAGTATCCAACACAGGCATATTTACTTTGACCCCTGTTTTGCCATCATTTTATAAGGCAGTACCCAACAGTATCAGTTTTGGCTTTTCTTCTTATGAAGAGCAATTGACGGTTCAGGATATTGCCATTCAACCCAATGGAATAAAAGATAGTCTGGGCATTAGTATAACCCCTTGGCAAGATGCAATACCGGGCAAAAGGATAGCTTACAGCATAGCTTATAGAAATCTTGGCACTACCCAAAGTGAAGATACAATCAGGTTTACCTACGACACCAGTAAACTCATTTACGATTCATCGTCTGTACCTCTTTTAAGCAATTCAGGAAATACACTTGTTTGGCTAGATACATTGGGTGGAAGTTATTTTGGCAATAAATATTTCGGGCATGGATACCAAGATCCATATTTCATCTTTAGGGTAAAACCAAGTGTGGGATTGGGCGAAACTTTGCAAAGTGCCACAATCATTGCATCAGCTACAACCAGTGCTTCTTCTATAGATAGTATGATAATAAGGGGTGCTTATGACCCAAACAACAAACAAGCTACCCCACAGTTGACCACCACTCAAGTAGCAAATGGAAATGGGATTGATTATATCATTCATTTTCAGAATGTAGGTACAGATACTGCTAATAATGTTGTGATAGCTGATACGCTCAGCCCACTTGTAAATCCAACGCTGCTGCAAATTGTTGGTGACAATCCACAACCAAGTTTTTGTTATATAAACAATGATATTATCTATTATCAGTTTTTAAACATAAACTTGGTTGACAGTAGCAGGAACCAACTGATGAGTAATGGATTTGTACACTTTAAGCTAAACCCTCAACCTACTATTGCTATTGGCAATATGATAAACAACAATGCCTCAATTTATTTCGATTACAATAAACCAGTGGTTACTAACACCGCAACAACCCTTATAACCAATTTCCCACTGCCTGTAAGCATTGCCAACTATCAATTGAAGCAAACAAATAGTAGAGATATTCAAGTTGAGAATGATTGGACAGTGGCAAATGAGCAGAACACTAGCTACTATAATGTTCAAAGAAGTGTTGATGGAACTGATTTTACAACCATAGGGAAAGTAGTTGCCAAAGGAAGCGGCGCAAATAGTTATCAGTTTAAAGATAATTCACCTGCAAATGGCATTAACTATTATCGTTTACAGATTGTGGACAAGGATGGAATTTCTTCTTATAGTAAAGTCATTTCTATTCAATTATCAATTAACAATTTTCAATTAACAATTTTCCCTAATCCTGCAAAAGACTTTATCATCGTGAAAGAGAAGAATATTAAAGAGATAAACATATTTGATAATGTGGGCAGGTTGGTACGTACCCAGAAAGGGCTGAACAGTTCTAGCGAACAAAACAAAGTGACATTCTGCTTGCAAGCAGGCGTTTATATTGTACGATTGCTAATGGCAGATGGCAAAATAGTTAATGAAAAATTTGTTGTGGAATAGATTCAAACATTGGGGAAACAAGATTAAAACTTAGAAAATGATGGAAACAGATACTGATATAGACATAATTAGCGAGACAATAGCAGTGAATTGTGCATGCGGGGCAGTGATAATAGCACCTATCACAGAGGAAGATACGATGATTGCCTGTCCCAAATGCGAAAAGCAACATACATTAACATTAACTACAAAATAAAAACAAATGAAAAAAACATCTCTTCTATGTGCAGCATTCTTGATTGCAATGTTAGCAAATGCGCAAGTAAACCTTAACCAAGGATTAATGGCTTACTACCCCTTTAATGGAAATGCCCTCGATTCGAGTGGCAATGGCAACAACCCTAGTTTTAATAATGCCACCCTTACTACGGATAGGTTTGGTAATGCAAACAGTGCTTATTACTTTAATGGTAATGGAAGTTATATGCAAATACCCGCAAGCCTTTCTTTAGATACGGGTTCTTCTGTTTCATTAAGTTTTTGGGTGAAGATAAACGATTTTTATACTGGAGCATGTTCTGGAAATTATGTTATTTGTAAAGGGCCCGACAACGCAAATTACCTAGCGGCCTTTTCTAATTTAGCGTATGAAAATACAATTGGTGTGAGCGTGTGCAATGTACCTGCGGATACGGCCAATGAATCATTTTATGGATTGGCAGTAGGCAATACAACTCCAACTATCCATACCGGTTCATGGTATCATGTAGTAATCACTTATGATGGCAATATATCTAGCTTATATGTCAATAATCATTTGGTAATTGCACAGGCAGAAACAGTAACACATAGTACCAGTGACCTTTTTTTAGGTAGATATTCTGATATATCGAGAACCCCTTATTGGCTCAATGGTGTTTTGGACGACATAAGAATTTACAACAGGGCATTGGATAGTGCTGAAGTACAATCGTTATATCATCAAGGTGGCTTTGGCATCCCTACCCCCGCTATCACCTCATTTACTCCCAACGCTACTTGCTCTGGCACAAGCATTCCAGTTTTTATTACAGGTACAAACTTCATCGGTGCAACGGCAGTAACAGTTGGTGGCTCGAAGGTTGATTCTTTTAAAGTAAATACTTCAACAAGTATTACTACTTATATCAGCAATGGCACTTCGGGTAATATAGTAATCACCACTCCCAATGGTTCTGCCACCAGCGACAGTACATTTACATTTGGCAAGGGATATACAGGATATGCTTATATAACAAATTATAATGACGGAACAGTAAGTGTAATTAATACTAGTAACAATTCTATAGCTGCAACGGTGCAGGTAGGAAGTTCTCCTTGGGGTGTTGGTGTTAGTCCAGATGGCACTACAGTTTACATTACAAATGCTAGAAGCAATACAGTTAGTGTTATCAATACTGCCACTAATAAAGTAACTGCTACTATAAATGTGGGCAATTTCCCAGAAGGTGTAAGTTTTAGCCCAGATGGCACGAAAGCATACGTGGTAAATTATAATGACTTTACAGTAAGTATCATCAATACGGCTACCAATACAGTAACTGCAACGGTGGCGGTTGGTCGTGGCCCTTATTCTGTAAGTTTCACCCCAGACGGCACGATGGCCTATGTGACTAATTCTAATTATGGACGTCCCGGCACAGTAAGTGTCATTAATACAGCTACCAATACAGTAATTGCAACGGTGACGGTAGGAACATATCCAGTAGGTTTAAGTATTAGCCCAGATGGCTCTACGGTATATGTAACTAATACAGATGAACCAGGTATGGGTACCACAGTAAGTGTAATCAATACCGCTACCAATACAGTAACTGGCACCATTACAGTAGGTGATTGGCCAATAGGCGTGAACTTCACAACAGATGGTACAAAAGCCTATGTGACTAATGATAGTAGCAGTTCAGTAAGCATCATAAACACAGCAACTAACACAGTAATAGGAACGGTGGCAGTGGGTTACAACCCTAATAGTATAAGTTTTAGCCTAGATGGTACAAAAGCTTATGTTACCAATGGTGGCAGCAATACAGTAAGCGTTATCAATACAGCAACCGATTCAGTTATAGCTACAATAGCAGTTGGGAATAGTCCTCATAGTGGCGGCAACTTCATTGCCAGTGTCCCTACAGCTTGTAGCGTACCCCCTTGTGGTAGCAACAACTCGCAATTGGTTATTACAGCAGATACTACACAAGGCAATCTTTTCACATCAGGCGTTATCGATAATTATGATATTGGCTGCAATCCAAGTAAACATGAAATAGATATAGCGGCTTGGACAGCTAATAGTGTTGGCGTGCCACATTATAATGCTAGGACGTTACAGCAATGTAACATTAGCAAAATACCAACCAATGCAGTAGTAAACAGTGCAAAATTGTACTATTATGCAAAAACAGTTGGCGCAACGAATGGTACACCTGGGCAACCTACTTATGGAACCAACAATGTGGTTTTGCTCCAAAAATGTACTAGCCCTTGGAGTACAAGTACACTTACTTGGAATAATGAACCAACTATTGATACTACTACAGAAGTAATATTACCTCAAAGTACCAATACAGCGGAAGACTATGTAGTTGACATTACCAACCTTGCACAAGGATGGGTAAACAAGCCGGATAGCAATTTTGGATTCCTGCTTAGGATGCAAACAGAAAGCAATCCTTACAATTCAATGATATTCGAAGCGGGGCAAGCTTTTGATACCACAAGAAATGCCCGTCTAGAAATCTGCTACTCCGTACCAACCGTAGTGCCTATTACCCTGCAATCGTTCACTGCTAGCGCAATTACTTTCCGCTATACAAGTATACAATTTGCTACTGCCAATGAAACAAATGCTGCTTCAATAGAAATAGAAAGAAGCTATGATGGCATCAACTTTTTGGCGGCTGGCTCAATAGCAGCAAAAGGAAATATAAGCTTGAACCAATATAGTTTTACTGACAAGGTAACCCCCAATGCCGCTATTGCTTATTATCGCTTGAAGCTGATAAACAAAGATGGCACCTACCAATACAGCGCAATCATAAGCGTGCAGTTGTCAGTAAATAACGACCAATATTCAATATATCCAAATCCAGCCAAGAAGTTTATTATGGTAAATGGCAAAAACATTAACCAAGTAAACATCATCGACAATTTAGGGAGGGTAGTAGTCACTAAAAAGGGATTCAGTGCATCTAGTATTTTGAACAAGGTTGAATTCAGCCTTAGTCCAGGCATCTACGTGGCACAATTATCAACCACAGATGGCAAAATTGTTAATGAAAAATTTGTAGTTCAATAGGCCGTTATCCCTAGATTCTTAAATGGTTTTGAAAAACCCAAAACAAGTACTAAGCAAGAATCATTTAACTACCAGTTGGGGCTAAAAATCCCAACTGGTTTTAACAAAAAAGAACATGAAAAAGAGATATAATCTTCCGCTGTTACTCGCAATTTGCCTCTTGGCAATTGCTTGCAACAAGAATGTTTCGAATGGCACGGCCTCTGTGAATAATTTATTTACCGATACTGTTGCGACTATCAAACAGAGCGAACCTTTATTGCTTTCGTTCAGCAATGGCAGCAACACTACTATTGTTCATTGGCGGTCTGTGCCAAGCACCGGTTGCACCATCCGACCCGTTGGCAGGTATGCTTCTTTGTTGTTTAGCCAACCCGGTGTTTATACCGTAACTGCTACTTCAAACACAGTACAGGCAACGTATATAGTCACTGTTTCTGACAATTTATATACCGATGTTGATACCGGTTTTAGTTTGCGGGCCTCTAAATTGGTCAAAGTATTACCCAATGAAGCTGTTTCTTTTACATTGAATAACCCGCCTAGTCCCAGCGGTTTTACTTGGACAACCACTGGTAATGTAAGCCTGGCTAATACAGCACCCAACCCTGCTATTTTTGGTTTTGGCGGTGGCGCTACGGGTACGGTAAACGTGGTGGTGGGCAATCAAACCCGCAGCCGCACGGTATGGTTGGCAAATCCATCAGCCAATAATCCCTCGCTAGATACTGTCCCTTTTATTTTCTTCGATAAATTAAACATTACCCCTTCGGTTCAAAAAGATGGAAATGGCAATAAACTATTGGTGCTTACTGCCAATACCGGCTACAACTATCAAGGAAGTGCCGATAGCGTATTGAATTTATTGAGTAGTGTCAACCAACAATTTACGGTAAATTACGGTGGCGTGGTGATGGCTGCCGTGCCAAGTGCGGATGTAAAACCTGCTTCTTGCACCAACATCATCAACAACATGAGCGTTGGCACACATCCTTTTATAGTCAATTTTGGCAATGACACCTATACCGGAACGATTACTTTGAGTACATCGGGGGTTTATACTTTTAGCTGGGCAAACAGCAATAGAGTGGTTATTAGTCCGTTGATAGTTGAATAGTGATATAATGATTTGAATAAAAGGAATGATTAATACACAATGTCAAGAGGTTTTGTAGTAATTAGAGTGGTGAAATGGAGGGATATTTACCCTAAACAAAGAATTTTAGGTGATAAAAGCATTAATAAAAAAGATTCTGGTTTGGGGATGGGCGAGTTTTCATACACCAAAAGTCACTCGGAATAAATATCAAGTGACTTTTGACGCATCAAAACTCACTCGGAATAAATTCCGTCTGACTTTGTGACAACAAAACTCACTCTGAATAAATCTCGTCTGACTTTATGACAACGAAAACTCACTCGAAATAAATTCAGAGTGAGTTTTGGGATAGCAAAAGTCACCCGTGCGAAATTCCGAGTGACTTTTTGAATGGCAAAATTGATTCTGAATAAAAATAAGGCGACTTTTTGGAGAGTAAAATCGCCTTAAATAAATATTGAATGTCTTTTTAGACAGTAAAAATCAGTCATCCAAAAGTTGGTTACAGGTAAATAAATGGCATTGGTGGCGGGAATAAATAGGATAAATCTAATTTGATTGAAGACATAAACATATTATTAAAGGGTTGTGCAAAATATGACAGGCGATGTCAGGAAAAGCTATACCAGCTTCTTTATCCTGGTTTGTTTGCATTGTGCAATAAATTTTTTGATGAAGAACATGATATTATCACTGCCCTAAACGATGGGATGATGAATGCTTTTAACAATATAAAGCAATATAATACATCGAAAGGCAGCTTGGATGGATGGGTTTATAGCATCGTTCGCAATGCGGCAATATCGCATGTAAGGATTAAGAAAAAAGAGATGTCTTATCATGAAACAATGCTAGACATGCAATTAGAGGCGAGTGCCAACCCATTGAAAAATGAGACAGAAGAGTTTGTGTTGTCATTTTTAACCACCTTGAACACGACCACAAGGGCTGTTTTTAACTTGTTTTATATAGAAGGATTTTTGATTAAAGAAATAGCACTTTGTTTGGAATTGAAAGAAGGCACCGTGAAATGGCACCTAAACGAAGGAAGGAACAAACTGAAATTGATTTATAATAACAATAATAATAGTCAGACTTATGCAAGATAATTTTGATGAAATAGAAGAAAACAAGGGGGGGACAAAGCAACCATTCGTGCCTTTTGAGAAGGCATGGGCTGCATTGCAACCCGAATTGGACAAAGAAGCTGCTCGCAGAAAAAGAAAACGGAGGTTTTTGTTTTTTTGGTTAAGTTTTATTGCCGTTGCCTTGATAGGCGGGTTGGTTGTGCTGAAAAATGGTAAACCTGTTGCAAATTCTTTTACCAAAACTGCTGCTGGCAATAAACCAACACCCAATGCCCTTGTCCTGGCTGTGCCTTTGGTAGTAGGAAAATCATTGGTAATGAAGAATCATTCAATTAATAAATCTAAAAATATTGACGCTATTAGTCCTTATGAAAAGTGGAGCAAACAAGCCCACTATAGAGAAGTGGTTGCCTCGGCAACTGCTTCTTCTATTTTTAATCCGAAGAAAAAAACTATAATTAATGAAACAAATAATGATGCTACCAAACAGGAAGTTGCTACGAAGGATGGCAAAGATGCAACGGGTATTCAGGAGGAGAAGAATAAGGACTTTGCTATTGCTAAACCAACAATAACAAGCGATTCGGCAGCATCTCAAAAGACCGATTCAGCAAAAGCTGCCGTTGCAGTTACAGATAAGAAAAAGCCGAAGAAACCGAGTAGGTTTCATTTTGGGCTACAGTTTGATGTTCCATTGCACGCTGGCGTAAATTCGTTGGATGTGAATGGGCAAAGAGAACCGTTTTCATTGTTGATTCCCGAAGTTTGGGCAAGCATAAATCTTTCAAAAAAGCAAAATGTGCTATTTCTTTTCAGTCCCTATTCGCATTATTATCTCAACAACCGCAATGCAATTAGTTACAATCAATATCAGGTAACCATACAGCATGCGACTGCCGTAAATCAGGGTCCTGAACAAATAAACTATACACAAACAGTCGCTTTAAATAAACTGATAGCCGTGCAAGCATCGATGTTGTATCAATATCAGGCTTCGAACAAAATAAAATTGGGTGCAGGAATAAGCACCAATTTCCTAGAAAGTGCCTTGTTGGAAAATAAAATTACAAAAAACAACGCGCAAGTAACCAAGGATAGTTTGTATGGCATTGATAAGAAAAGCAAAGAATGGAGTGCCCTAAAACAAAATTTCCTTACAGGCCGAATCGAAGGGGCTTATCTATTTAAAAACATAGAAGTTGGTGCAGACATCATTGCACCTGTTGACCGTGTATTAAATGAAAAGATAAATAAAACTTCATGGATAAATACCAATGTATTTCTAAGATGGCAGTTTAAATGATGCCATATTTGGAAACGATACCGTAGATTTTTTATAAAGAAGTGTGTTGGCAATATACCTTCACAGCGCAGAAACAACTCCTGCACCTGTGTTTTTATAAAAAATGTACGCTTTATGAATCTTAAGAAATTATTTACGCTCCTGATTGTTGCGATAACAACATTGGGGGCTACTGCACAAACTGCCAAAACAAACATCGTTTTTTTGTTGGCAGATGATTATGGCTTCGCCGAAACTAGTTGCAATGGTGCCGATAACTACAAAACCCCGCACATTGATAAACTTGCTGAGCAGGGTGTACGATACACCCACATGTACACCGCGGCGTTGTGTGGCCCTTCGCGCGCTTTGCTACTAACCGGTAGATATGCGTTTAGAACTGGAGCAACCAACCAAGATGCCACCGGAAAATTTACGCCGCAAGCCGAAACAATGATTCCTAAAGTATTGAAGCAAGCTGGGTATGTGACTGCATCGATTGGTAAATGGGGACAGTTGCCTTTGACTCCTGCGGACTTTGGGTTTGACCATTATTTGACTTACAAAGGAAGTGGCGTTTATTGGAATACGCAACCCAAAGGAGATGAATACTTTGTTGATGGGAAGTCTATTCCATTGAAGGATCATGTTTATCTGCCCGATGTGATGCATGAAGATGTGGTGAAATTCTTATCTGAAAATAAAAACAAACCTTTCTTTTTGTATTATCCATTGGATCATGTTCATGGTGAAATATTGCCAACGCCAGATAGCAAACCTGGTAGCAATTTGTACAACGACAATGTGGTGTATATGGATAAACTAGTTGGTAAGTTTATGAAAGTATTGGACAGTTTGAAACTATCTAAAAATACCGTGGTGTTCTTTATGGGAGATAATGGTACTGCAAATGGTCACACGACCGAAGCAACCATTGGTGGCAGAAGGATTGTTGGAGGAAAAGGTTCGATGCAAGAAGGCGGTGGACTGGTGCCGTTTATCACTTGGTGGAAAGGAAATGACCCCAAAGGAAAGGTTTGTAACGATATGATGGATGCTAGCGACATATTCCCTACCATAATGGATATTGCTGGGGTAAAGTCTTCTGACAATAAGAATATTATTGACGGGCAAAGCCTTGTTCCTGAAATGAAAGGCAAGCCAGCCAATCATAGGCCTTGGGCTTACAACCAGCTTGCAGCGATGTGGTACGTGAGGGAATTGAACTGGAAACTGAATCAGGCAGGTGAATTATATGACATGACCAAAGCACCTTTTGAGGAGATTTTAGTACCTGCAGAATCTAAAGACCCCGAAGCAATTGCTGCAAGGGCAAGATTGCAAAAAGTATTGGATACTTTAAACCCTGCAGGCGGCATACAAGATGACGGCGACGGAAGTGGAAGACATGCTGCCAAAGTGAAAAAAGAGAAAAAAGGAAAAGGAAAGAAGGATAAAGACGGGGATGCCGAGCCAAATAATTAATTGGTAGATAATTTGCCACATAGCATAAAAAAAGATGGATTAACGGAATAGTAATTCCCTTAATCCATCTTTTTTATTTAAAAATCGGCATCACAATGTTCTATTCAATAGGTTTTCTTTTTGCATGGCGTATACCTATTATATATACATTGGAATTTTCGGTTTCATATACTATCAAATACGGAAAGCGGTCTGTTTTTATGCGTCTGTATCGTTCGTTTATCAAATAATTTCTGATTGTGTACTCATACGCTACAAATATAAAGGCGTCTGGTACTGATTTAATTTCAGTTTTGGATTATCAAATTATTGAAGAATAAGCTATTAGCATTGAATCTGTGATACCAAATGGTAAAAGAAGAAAATGGCGGCAATGTAAATACACCAACAAAATATTTTAAAGTATAAAAGTTCTTTAGTTGGATTTCCCTTTTTTATGAAGTAATAAACTAGGAAAAGTGGTAAACCTAAAAAAATAGTGACAAGGATTATTGCGTATATAAAAACACCCATGGTTCAAATGTTAAATGTTTAATTCAAATCCCTTTCTGTTTTCAGACCACTTGAAACTTCCTGCATTCCAATGATTAATCTTTTAGCTTCCTCCCAACTATATGTTTTACAATCGCCAGTTATCCGCCTTTCTCTTCTCTCTTCAAACAGTTGTAAATCATTTGTTGTGAAAAAGGAATCTATTTCATCGCTGTAATCAACATCTTCCCTGAGTGTATTTGTTTGCATTGCTATTCCTTTTTTACAAATTTAGTATTAATCAGTGCCTTTATTAACTATAAATTTATAAATGCTTCTCGCCGCCGTGGCAGAAGCATTTTCTTTTTCAGACAATAAATTTTTTAAGGATAAATAGTCCTTTTTCAATTGTTCCTGTTTTGCAGTATCTGATAATAACAAAGCTAATTCTATTACCAAATTTTCGGTAGTCATTTCATCTTGAATCAATTCTTTTACAACCAATTTGTCCATAATTAAATTTACCAGACTAATAAATTTAATCTTAATCAAACGCTTCCCTATCTGGTAACTAATGTTGCTGCCTTTATAACAAACCACTTCTGGCACGGCAAACAAAGCGGTTTCCAAAGTAGCGGTGCCACTTGTAACCAACGCTGCTTTTGCCTGCATCAACAATCCATAAGTGTCATTGCTTACTGCCGATACATTGTTATATGGACGAAGAAATGGCTCGTAAAAACTATCGTCTTGCCCTGGTGCTTTGGCTACTATAAACTGATATTTGGGAAACGATTTACTTACTGCCAACATCACAGGCAGCTTCTTTTCAATCTCTTGCTTGCGGCTTCCGGGTAGCAACGCAACAATGGGCAGTGAGCTATTTGTGTTTGAATCTTTATAGTTTAGTTTATAATTCTCTACCACTTCCACCAATGGATGCCCCACATATTCCACATCCCAGTTCCAATTATCCTTAAAATAAGCCTTCTCAAAAGGTAGTATCACGAGCATTTTATCAATGCACAACTTCATTTTCTTCACCCTGTTCGCCTTCCATGCCCACACTTGCGGCGATATATAATACACTATTTTGTAGCCTTGTTGTTTACCCCACTCTGCAATGCGCAGATTAAATCCGGGATAATCAATCAATACCAAAACATCGGGGGAAAAAGCTTTTATGTCTTCTTTGCAAAAGCTAATATTCTTTAAAATAGTAGGCAGGTTTTTAACCACTTCTGCGAAACCCATAAAGGCAAGTTCCTTATAATGTTTCACCAAAGTAGCCCCAGCAGCTTGCATCATATCACCTCCCCAGCAACGGATATTTGCCTCGGCATCCAATTGTTTTAATTGTTTAATCAGATTACTTCCGTGCAAATCGCCGCTTGCCTCCCCCGAAATGATGTAATATTTCATATTCATCTGCTAAATTAGATTATTCAGAATAATGCTTGTAAAAATCATTTCTTTAATTTAAATCATTAAATCACTATTTATCCTGCCCAACCTTCCCTATCCAAACTTCTATAATGGATAGCTTCTGCCAAATGTTCTGGTTTTATTTTCTCTGAAGAAGCCAAATCAGCAATGGTTCTGGATACTTTCAAAATCCTGTCATACGCCCTTGCCGATAGGTTGAGGCGTTCCATTGCGCGCTTCAATAAGGTAGCACCAATATTATCAATCACACATATTTCAGTAAGTTGCTTGCTGCTCATCTGTGCATTTGCATACACTCCCTCATCTTTTGCATAACGAACGGCTTGTATTTCCCTTGCGGCAATGACTCTGTTTCTGATAGTTTCAGAAGACTCTCCTTTGGTCGTTTTACTTAATTCTGTAAAGGCAACTGGCGTAACCTCTACGTGCAAATCAATACGATCCAATAGAGGACCGGATATTTTATTCAGATATTTCTGAACAGCACCGGGCGGGCAAGTACAAGCTTTTTCTGGATGATTGTAATACCCGCAAGGGCATGGATTCATACTAGCAATCAACATAAAATTTGCAGGGAAATCCAATGCCATCTTAGCACGGGAGATAGTCACTTTGCGTTCTTCCATCGGTTGGCGCATCACTTCCAATACTGTCCTTTTGAATTCTGGCAATTCATCCAAAAACAATACACCATTATGAGCCAAAGAAATTTCCCCCGGTTGAGGAACGCCGCCACCGCCGACCAAAGCAGCATCACTGACCGTATGATGCGGACTACGAAAAGGTCTTTTGCTGATTAAAGAAGCATTTTCGGGTAGTTTACCAGCCACACTATAAATCTTGGTCGTCTCCAATGCCTCTTGCAAACTAAGCGGCGGAAGAATGGTAGGCAAACGTTTAGCCAACATCGTTTTGCCTGCACCGGGCGGGCCAATCAAGATGGCATTATGTCCACCAGCGGCAGCAATCTCCAAGGCACGCTTAATGTTTTCTTGTCCTTTTACATCCGTAAAGTCTATATCAAACTCATATTGACTATGAAAGAATTCTTCTCTGGTATTGACATCAACGGGAGTAAGTTTTATTTTATTGTTCAGAAAATCAACTACTTCTTTCAAATGCGATACCCCATAAACCTGCACATTATTCACCATTCCAGCTTCACGAGCATTTGCTTTAGGGACAATCAATCCTTTAAAACCATCTTTTCTTGCCTGAATCGCAATGGGCAAAGCACCTTTAATGGGTTGTATTTCTCCATCCAAACTTAGTTCCCCCATCATTACATAATCTTTCAGAACCTCTGGGTTATCTATTTGATTGGCTGCGCCTAATACACCAATGGCAATGGGAAGGTCGAATGCGGCACCGGTCTTTTTAATATCGGCAGGTGCCATATTAATCACCAATTTGGTGCGGGGCATTTCGTATTTGTTAGTCTTGATGGCACTTTCTATCCGTTGGATACTTTCTTTTACGGCATTATCTGGAAGCCCGACAATGAAATAACCAAGATTGCCGCTACTCACATTTGCTTCGATGGTTATAGCTATGGCTTCAACTCCGTAAACCGCACTGCCAAACGTTTTGACCAACATAATCAAGAATTTAGTTTGAAATAGCCACTAGGAAACCTATTGGAAAAAACTAAAAGTACGCAAGATGTAGGAAACAATAGTATTTGTTCTGGGATAATGTTATTCTTCGTCCTTAAAAAGCTCAGGTTTTGTTTTGATAAACGTAAGGGAAAGGGAAATATGTACCAATAAAATGATACCCAAAGCAAGCATTGCAGCTAACATTCCATTAATTAATTGAGGCATAATAGCTAGGACCTCTGCTGGGATATTCTTTTGGGTAGCCAATACTTCTTTGGTAAATTCTTTCATCAACTCGGGCTTTGTCTTTAAATAGACAAAGTTGGACACGCACATGATTGCGAAGAATAGACTGACATAAGCATTTACTTTTATCCAATCTTTTAACGAGGCGTTGCAAAGTTTTTCTTTTATCATGCCATTTAAAACAAGGATGAAACTAGAGAAAATGTATATGGCAATACAAGCAACCAAGAACACTGGGAGCAACATAGAAATATTGCCCAAGGCCGAAACCAAGGCAAACAAACAGACGATGCCAAGGAATGCACCAATTGGCAATAAGATAAACGATAGTACCTTGTATAGATTAGTTAGAAACATGCTGTAAAAATGCGGAAAAATTTGCTAGAAAAGTAAAAGAAATAAAAAAGGAATAAATCTTTTCATACTAAAGATTCATTCCTTTTTAAAATTTGACATTATTATCTCCTATGAATATGAGAAGAAACTCAACCCAATCAAGTCACTAAAGTCTCCTAAGGAAGTTTTTAGTTCCTCAAAGAAATCTTTGAGATTGTCTCTATTAAGTGTTTCTAAATCCATGTATTCAACCTTACTAAGCAACCTGCCAAAGCGTTTGATGATTGCTTCTTTATGTTCAGTGTTGTTCTCTTGCAAAACATCAACAAGATACTTTGATATGCGGCTGAGAGAATAAAGCACACTACGAGTGAAATCTTTATTGAATATTACTTGATGCAAAGCGTTTTCATTATGGGCAGCGTTGCGGTATGTTTTCAAATGCAACTCATACCCCGACAAAGCCAACAACATAGGACGCCACATTAAAATATCTTTTTCTTCATCCAATTTAAAGTCAATAAAACTAAAGAATTTCTCCGCTACTTCTATCGTAATGAAACATCTTTCTATATAACGACCCAAGTTCATGAAGCTCCAACCCAAACCACGAGGCATTGTTGTATCAGTTACACCATTGTACAAAATACTTTCCTTGCAAAACATATTTACTGTTTCCAAGGCATCGTATCCACTCAGTTTGTCGGCAAGTAACGGTGCATTGATTGAATGATACATGCCATTCACTTGTTCCCAAACCTCTTTAGTAATATTATCTTGAATGCCACGTGCATTTTCCCGCGCTTTGCTCAATACATTCTTTAGTGAATTAAGATTTGTTGCATCCAACAGTAGTTTTTGCAAGGCAGCCTCAGTATTAAACTTAATTGCCTCTATATCAGCATCTTCTACCTCTGCAAAAACTTCTAGTATATGTTGCCAGCTAAGATTGTTACTCACACCCTTATCAAACATCAATATATAATTGGTCATTGTGCAGCGCAACATCCCGTCTGCACGTTCCATGTATCTGTTTGTCCAAAATAAAGAATCTGCTATTCTACTTAACATGCTACTGTTCTTTTATCTATGATTAATTTAATTCTTGTTGACCGATATACCGTTGACCGTTTACCGTTAGAACCACAATCAACTGTACATCGGTCAACGGTAATACTGTCAACTGTTAATGGAAAACGGTCTATTCTATCACCCAAGTATCCTTGCTTCCACCACCTTGCGATGAGTTTACAACCAAACTGCCTTCCCGCAATGCAACCCTTGTCAATCCGCCGGGAACAATCTCTACTCCATCCGGGCCACACAATGCGTAGGGACGTAAATCAACGTGACGTGGAACAAACTTGCCATCTATAAAGCACGGCACAGTAGATAATTTTATGATTGGTTGTGCAATAAAGCTTCTAGGTTCTTTTTCAACGGCAGCAATAAAGTCTGCTATTTCTTTATCCGTGGCACTGTTTCCCATCAGCATCCCATAACCGCCCGATTGATTGGTACGCTTGATAACCATACTATGGATGTTTTTAAATACATGCTCCCTTTGTTCGGGGTCGCTCAATTCGTAAGTAGGTACATTGGGTAGTATTGGGTCTTCATTCAGGTAATACTTAATCATTGCAGGCACGTAGTTGTAAACAGCTTTATCGTCTGCCACACCATTTCCTAGTGCATTTACTATTGCAACATTGCCTTTTGCATAAGCCCCAATCAAACCCGGAACCCCCAATAAACTATCTTTCCTAAATACTTCTGGGTCCAAGAATTCATCATCCACACGCCTGTAGATTACGTGTACTTGTTTCAACCCATTGGTTGTTTTGGCATACACTTTAAAGTTATCTACCACCAAGTCCCTTCCTTCCACTAGTTCTATACCCATGCTCCTTGCAAGGAAGGTATGTTCGTAATAAGCAGAATTATATACACCCGGCGTCAACAATACCACATTAGGGTTGCTCAATTGCGAAGGTGCCAGTTGCAACAATATCTCATGTAGTTTAATGGGATAACTACTCACCATTTTTGCCTTACTGCTATACAACAAGTCAGGAAACAGACGTTTGGTTACTTCCCTGTTCTCCAACATATAACTCACACCGCTTGGGGTACGCAGGTTGTCTTCCAGAATATAAAAAGTGCCATCATCGCCCCTAATCAAATCTATGCCACTGATGTGTACATATATATCGTGCATCACTTTTATACCCACCACTTCTTTTGTAAAATGCTGGCAAGTTTTTATCAGTTCGGCAGGAACGATGCCTCTTTTAATGATTGATTGTTCATTATAAACATCTTTCAAAAACATGTTCAGTGCTTTCAACCGTTGCTTGATACCTTTTTCAACATGGTTCCATTCGGCGGAAGTAATGATACGTGGAATAATATCGAAAGGGAAAATCCTTTCGATACCAGCATTGTCACTGTACACAGTAAAGGTGATACCTTGGTTCATGAACAACTCACTCGCCAGTTTATCCTTTTGATGAAGCGCCTCGATAGGAAGGTGTTCTAGGGCTTCAAAAAGTTTGGTGTATTGTTCGCGGATTACGGAGCCACTGCTCATTTCATCCCAAATGCCCGGCTGTGTTGTGTACTTTTTCAGAAGTGTAGCACTGTTCATAATTCTAAAAACTATTTAATTCTCTAATAAGGTGGTGTCCCGATGCCACTAAGCAGTTAGCATTTGCCGAAATGAAGGTAATGATAAAATTCATCCCCTCCATATTATTTTAAAAAAGCTAATACATTAAAATTATTGCAATATAGGATTTTTGTTGACAATCATTCACAAAAATAGATTTTTGTGATATTATTTCTGTTAAATTGGCAATTATCTTCGATATTTTCTATTTTTATGACGAGTTTTATTGATTTTTAAAACAGGTATCAACTTAATGAGTGATGAAATATAAGATATGAAGTATGAGTACTTCGCTCAGCAATAAAAAAGCCCTTGAAACAATTGCTTCAAGGGCTTCTTTTACTAATATCTAATATCTACTATCTAATATCTACTATCTCATCACTATCTCCCTAGTTGCCGCAGATAATTTTCAAAGGTGCGCTCAATCCACTTACTGCGCTGCCATACATCATAAACATATAGAGGAAGTAATCGGTTTTGGTTACCATGTTCAACAATATCTTATTTCTTTTACCATTAAAATTAAATATGCAAGGAGGCATCGCTAAGCCACCGGGCGTCATCAACTGCCCATCCAGGCTTACAAAAGTACCAGCAGGCAACAACCCGCCTTGAACGGCTACACAATGAAATTTTGTATTCTTGTCAAAAGCATCGCAAGAAACCCTTGCTGCCCCAGTGATATCTGGCGAATACACTAAATTTAAAGGCACTGCCCCCGCTGCAATCTTTGCGGCG
>Ga0164297_10001162_pt1 | contig 28702 bp, 20 predicted proteins | sample GEODES058metaG_FD_113539 | JGI IMG/M metagenome (GOLD analysis project Ga0164297, IMG submission 113539) | Dystrophic lake water microbial communities from Trout Bog Lake, Wisconsin, USA - GEODES058 metaG | ecosystem: Environmental > Aquatic > Freshwater > Lake | place: USA: Trout Bog Lake... | reverse complement strand
CAAAATAATACGAGCTCGTCTACATTTCCCAATCCAATACACCAATACAGTGCATTAGGGCCCTATACAGTTCAGTTAACGGTTAGAACACAGAATGGTTGTGTAGATTCATTAGCCAAGCAATTGCTGAACGTTTATCCGCAGCCGAAGGCCAACTTCTCCGCAACACCCAATAATATATGCGTGGGAGCTAATATTCAATTTGCCGATTTAAGCGATGGAAAAACGAGTGCAGTCAATAAATGGTTCTGGGATTTTTCGAATGGTAACAGTGCTACACAACAAAATCCATTGAAACAGTTCACCGATACAGGAATATTTAATATCAAGCTATACATTTTTAATACCCAAAACTGTGTAAGTGATACTTTCACGCAGCAAGTAACCATTCATCCTTATCCTAAACTAACGTTAGGTCCAGATTTGGTGGTGTTATTAGGAGGGGTGATTACTATTAAACCACAATATGTGTATGGAACTAACCTCCAGTATTTATGGACGCCTAATACTTATTTAAATAGCGATACAGCTGCTATGCCACAGTCTGCCCCACTCGACGATATTCGATATAAATTATCGCTTACTGGTATTGGAAATTGCGCCGTATCGGATAGTATTTATCTTACAGTGTTGAAATATCCTGTAGTTCCCAATATCTTTACGCCTAATGGTGATGGCATAAATGATAAATGGACCATTAAATATTTAAATCAGTATCCAGGATGTACAGTGGATGTATTTAATAGATATGGACAGAAAGTATTTCATTCCGAGGGATATGCAACAGATTGGGATGGCACGTATAATGGTAAACCACTGCCACTGGGCACTTATTATTATATTATCAATCCAAAGAATGGAAGGAATGTAATGAATGGATCTATAAGCATAATCAGGTAAGTATAAAAAGTAATACGGTAAAAGAAGCCCATGAAACTAAGGTATCTAGCCAAAAGAGTAACAGTTTTTCTAATTGCATCAGTTTTTTTTATATCACTTAATGCACAGCAAAGACCCTATTATACGCAGTATATTTTAAATAATTATATTATTAATCCAGCTGTAGCGGGCATTGAAAATTATTGGGATGCAAAAGCCAGTCACCGTATGCAATGGGTAGGGTTACAAGATGCGCCAGTAACCACCTATTTTACCATTCAGGGGCCATTACATAAAAATGATTATGGGAGGGAAACTGCTAATTCATTTCATGCGCCTGGACAAAATCCAAGAGGTAGGGCCTACTGGGATGAATATACTGCAGCTGAGCCCCATGCGGGTGTTGGATTTACTGTATTAAATGACGCTACAGGCCCTTTAAATCGGTTTGCGGCTTATGGTACTTATGCCTATCATCTAGGCTTGTCGCCCCACACTAGCTTGTCAGTTGGCTTGTCGGCAGGTATTACACAGATGAGTTTAAATATCGATAAGCTAAACTTTGGCACGAGTAATCCGATTGATCCCGCTGTACAAGGAACCGGCATTTTAAACAGAATAAAGCCCGATCTCAGTGCGGGTGCTTGGTTATATTCTAGAGATTATTTTGTAGGCCTAGCTTTCCAGCAAATTATACCAGAACAAATTGCATTTGCGAATGATACTGTAGGCGTTCAAAATGGAAAGCTTTTACCACATACTTTTATAACAGCAGGGTATCGCTTACCTATTAATGAAGACATTAGCTTTTTGCCCTCGATTCAACTGCGTTATATTAGTCCTTTGCCCTTAGGGTTCGACATAAATGCAAAGTTTCAGTACCAAGATTTGTTGTGGGTAGGGGCCTCTTATCGTTATCAGGATGGCTTTGCGGGCATGCTAGGCGTGAACCTAAGCAATAGTATCAATATCGGCTATTCTTATGATATAACAACTTCTCAGTTGAATACCGTAAGTAAAGGAACGCACGAGATTCTAATTGGCTTTTTAATTGGTAATAAGTATGGAGATCTTTGTCCACGCCACTTATGGTAGTAGTAAATTTAATAGAATAATTTAATGGTTTAATATTAGTTACTCCATTTACTCGATACTTTCGATTCGAATATTGTACTTATTTTTTTCAATCATAGGTTAGCTATTATTTGCACCATCGTCATTAAATAGGTCGGGCTTATTAAGCTGTTACATCACAAAAAAATCCCTGGCTGCACAGCAGCCAGGGATTTTTTTGTGATGTTGAAGTCTATTTCTTTTCTACAACAATATTTTCTTTCGTCAATTTATTCAGATAGATCTTATACTTATTAAAGATTTCGGCTGATTGTTCTTTGCCATTAATAACAAGGGTATTATTATTGATTTCCACTTTAATATCATTACCACTAATTAGTCCATCGGCTTTTAAAGCTTCGATTAATGGGCTCAAACTTTTATCATCAACAGTAAGTGAAACATTTTTGTTAGCACTATCGGATGTTGTTTTTGATACAATACGCATCTCAATTCTTTTCTCCGTAGCGGCAGCTGGTTGTGCACTTGATTTATATACTTGTGCCAATGTAGGCGCAATCACCAATGAAACAATCGACATGAGTTTAATTAAGATATTCATAGATGGCCCAGAAGTATCTTTAAATGGATCGCCTACTGTATCGCCTGTTACAGACGCTTTATGCGGTTCTGATTTTTTATAGTATACTTCGCCATTTATTTCTATCCCTTTTTCAAAAGATTTCTTTGCATTGTCCCATGCGCCTCCAGCATTATTTTGAAACATGCCCATCAATACACCACTAACGGTAGCACCTGCTAAGAACCCGCCCAATGCTTCTGGGCCTAAGATAAATCCAATGATTAAAGGAGAGGCGATAGCAATAGCACCAGGAAGCATCATTTTTCTAATAGAGGCTTGTGTAGAGATTGCCACACACTTGTCGTATTCCGGTTTACCTGTTCCTTCCATGATACCAGGGATGGTTCTAAATTGACGGCGTACTTCTTCCACCATACTCATGGCTGCTTCACCAACAGCGCGAATAGCCAATGAAGAAAAGATGAAAGGAATCATTCCACCAACAAATAAACTAGCCAATACTTTTGCTTTATAGATATCGATACCTGTCATTGCAAAGCCATTATTGTTAATTACGCCTACATAGGCAGCGAATAAGGCTAGGGCTGTTAAGGCTGCAGAGGCAATGGCAAATCCTTTGCCCGAAGCGGCAGTTGTGTTACCAACAGCATCAAGAATATCGGTTTTTTCCCGTACTTCTTTAGGCAATTCGCTCATTTCAGCAATACCCCCTGCATTGTCTGCAATAGGTCCAAATGCATCGATGGCTAATTGCATGGCGGTAGTGGCCATCATGCCAGCAGCGGCAATGGCAACACCATATAAGCCAGCGCAAGCATAAGAACCCCAGATACCTCCTGCTAAAACGAGGATAGGTAAAAAGGTTGATTCCATACCTACTGCCAATCCGCCAATAACATTGGTGGCATGTCCAGTGGATGATTGACGAATAATCGATAATACGGGGCGTTTACCCATTCCGGTATAATATTCTGTAATGATACTCATGAGCGTTCCTACCGCTAAGCCCACTACAATAGCGCCAAATACTCCATCACGTGTAAATTCGATGCCTCTTAAGGTCATGGTAAGTGGCAATAGATAATAGACAAGCCCTGCGCAAGCAAAAGCGGTTAATATAATCGATCCCCAGTTACCCATATTTAATGCTTTCTGTACACTGTCGGTATTAAGTCCTGTTTTATCACTGACTCTTACAAAAAGGGTTCCAATGATAGAGAAGATGATTCCGATGCCAGCAATTAGCATAGGCAGTAGAATGGGTGCATAGCCCCCAAAATTATCATGAGATACTGTTTCTTGTCCCAACACCATTGTGGCTAATACAGTGGCTACATAGCTACCAAATAGATCGGCACCCATACCAGCAACATCGCCCACATTATCACCTACATTATCGGCAATGGTTGCCGGATTGCGAGGGTCATCTTCTGGAATTCCTGCTTCAACTTTACCTACTAAGTCGGCCCCTACATCGGCAGCTTTTGTATAGATACCACCACCCACACGTGCAAAAAGTGCAATAGATTCTGCACCCAAAGAGAAACCGGTTAATATTTCGATGGTTCGAACCATCTCTTCGGAATTAGCTCCGGAATCGATTGCGAATATTTGCTTCAAAACAATGAATAGGCCGCCTAATCCAATAACTGCTAAGCCTGCAACGCCTAATCCCATTACCGAACCACCCGTAAAGGATACTAATAATGCTTTAGATAAGCTAGTTCTAGCAGCTTGTGCTGTACGAACATTTGCCTTAGTTGCGGCCCTCATTCCAATATATCCTGCAGTAGCACTACAGATAGCACCAATAATAAATGCAATTGAAATAGACCAATGTGATCTTGGATTTGCTTGTGCCATGACACCCAATAGTAATGCAACCACTACAACAAAGTAGGAGAGGATTTTCCATTCGGCCTTTAAAAAAGCCATTGCACCCTCAGCAATATAAGTGCTGATTTCTTTCATTCTGTCGTTGCCGGCATCTTGTTTAGATACCCATTGGTATTTAATTACTGTGTAGATTAACCCTACAACACCCATTGCCGGAACGGCATAAAACAAGTTGTTCATAAGTGAGTTATTAGCGATTTATTATATTTTTCAAGGACAACAAAAATAGGGGAAAAGCAATTAAAAGGGCTTTATTTTAGCATAATTGGACTAATTTATTAGAATAAAGCTAGCGATTGAAAACTGCTAACACGAGCTATTATCTCTAATTGTTATTAGGGATAACGCTGTTGTTTGGTTTATTCATTGACCGAACTATGCACTTAGTAGCTATTAAGAAATAAGTAATGATAAGGTAAATGGATTAGCTATATTGATATTTACTGCTTATTCATCGGTATCTGTAGAGTCTGCATCCACGCTAGAGAATACACCAATCATCTGCCTTGCCTTATAAATTGTTTTGTTAAATTTATTACCTAGAATAATTAAGGTAGCAGTATCACTAACTAGGCGGCTAAACACTGTATTATTTCCATGCCACCATCCATTATGGTAGACGATTGTATCGAGATTGTTGTCGGTAATTTGTAAATGCCATCCTAGTCCATAATAATGCCCTTTTTTTCGTTCGAAACTTTGCGGATGGGCAGCCATCTCAACCGTTGATTGTTTTACAAAGGTTCCGGCGTATAAGGTTTTATCCCACTGCAGCATATCACGAACGGTGCTATACACATTTTTATCGCCATAAATACAGTCAAATTTTTCCAGCTTAAAGGCCGATTTGTTATAATTATAGGAAGGTACATAGTTGGCAATATTGGCGATGCTAAATACATAGGTGTTTTTAAGTCCGATAGGGGTAAAAACACTATCTGCCATATATTTAGGGAAGGGGATATGTGTAATTTTCTCAACAATTAAGGCAAGAATAGCAAAATTGGTATTGCAATAATTGAACATTCTATTGGGCGCAAATTGAACAGGAGGCTTATGGTCGATCATATATTGCATAATCATATCATTGGTGATGAAACCCTTGATCTCGGGCACATTCTTATTCTTCACGGTTCTGGTTTTCTTTACCAGTTTGCCTCTTTTGTTTTTAACTAAATAAGTTTCAGTTGTATTGTCGCTCATGAAATATTCATACTTGGGTAAGCCACTTTGATGCGATAATAGCTCCCGAATGGTAATATGGTGATAAGGAAATTGTGGAAAAAAATGCTGTACTGAGTCATCTAAAGAAATTCTGCCCTGTTCCCATAAATGGAGGACAGTCATTCCTGTGAATGTTTTTGAGATAGAAGCGAGGTGAAAAGGAGTAGTAGCAGAAATATTTTCTTTATTGCGCGTATCATAGATGCCATGATAATCTTCAAATACAATTTCACCATCTTTCGCCATAAGGATACTACCATTAAAACCTTTACTCAATAACATTTTCTGGTAAAGAGGGGCAATAGCTTGCGCATATCTTTCTTTTGCAGCAGGGCTAAGGGTTTTAAACTTGAAACTTTTGATCACGGTTTCCTTCTTTGCGGGGTGTTGCTGAGAATGGCAGGATGAAAAAAGAAATGAAAATATTAGCACATTAACGATACGCTGCATGATTAATTATTTTTGGGTGCGGCAAATATAGCCGAATATGATACTGTTTAAAGAGGTTTACCTCAGTGGTGGAAAAAATAATAGATCATCACTTTTAAAATAACATTTATTTTCGCAACATGAAAAATCAAATCACTAGCTATCCCAAAGAGAAAATTAATATTCTTTTCTTAGAGAATATTAGCGATAAGGCTGTTCAGCAGTTTAAGCAAAATGGATATGTGAACGTTAAAAAAATAAGTGCAGCGCTTGGAGAAGAAGAGCTGATCAAAGCCATTAAGGACGTTCATTTACTAGGGATAAGATCTAAAACACAGGTAACAGAGAAAGTGTTAAACGCTGCAAAAAAATTACAGGCTATAGGATGTTTTTGTATTGGCGTAAATCAGGTTAACTTGAAGGCAGCTACCCAGAAAGGGATTGTGGTTTTTAATGCTCCTTATAGTAATACGAGAAGTGTGGCAGAATTGATTATTGGCTTATCAATAATGTTAATAAGAAGAATTCCAGATAAAAATAAGTTTGCACACGAAGGTATTTGGATGAAAGAAGCTACGGGCAGCTTTGAATTAAGGGGTAAAACACTCGGATTAATTGGATATGGCAATATTGGTTCCCAGGTAAGTGTGCTTGCTGAAGGCTTAGGAATGAAGATTGTATTTTATGATACAGAAACCAAGCTGCCACTAGGCAATGCGACCGCCTGCAAAACCCTTAAAGAACTATTAGGACAGAGCGATATAGTTTCATTGCATGTTCCAGAAACGCAGCAAACAAAGAACCTAATTAATAAAAGTAACCTTAAATATTTTAAGAAAGGGGCTTTGTTAATTAACTATGCTCGTGGTGAAGTGGTTGATTTGGATGCGCTAGCAAAGTCATTGAAGGAAGGCCAACTAGGCGGCGCTGCCATTGATGTATTTCCGATTGAACCTGAAAAAAATGGAGATAAGTTTTCCTCTGCATTACAAGGCATGTCGAACGTTATTCTAACCCCACATATTGGTGGATCTACAGAAGAAGCGCAGCAAAATATTGGTGATGATGTAAGTGCCAAATTATATCAATATCTAGAAAAAGGAATTACCAATGGATCGGTAACCATTCCTGCTATTGGCTTACCACCTGTTGAAGGAGCACATCGTATTTTACATATACATAATAATGTTCCGGGAGTGTTAAGTGCTATCAATACCGAGCTTTCTAAGCATCATATCAATATTGTTGGTCAATATTTGAAAACAAACGAAATGGTAGGTTATGTAGTGCTCGATGTAGATAAGAAATTATCACAGCAGGCTTTGGAATTATTGAAGGAGGTAAAACACACCATTAAAGTTAGAATGTTGTATTAATTTTTATTCAAATATTACATTAACTCTTCTATAGAAAAACATAAAAAATGGGTGCCCTAATTATTAAGGCACCCATTTTTTATGCTAGAATGGTTGTAATGGCTAGGTTAGTCTATTAATAATCTGCTTGCCCCAAGCAAAAGATGGGCTGTCGGGTTTTCCATTTTCCATTTGTAAAGTCTGGGATGTTTTGTACTTGCCCTTCTTCTACAATAGATTTCTCCGATAGAGGCGTAATAGCGTATAAGGTAGCTAAATCATATACATCCATTGGAAACTCGGCATTACGTTTAATACATTCAATAAAGGCATTGCCTACAAAGAAGTCCATACCCCCATGGCCAGCTCCTGCTGCCGTTTTTTCATATTTTTTCCATAAAGGGTGATCATATTGTTTCAAGTAAGCTTCTGAATTTTCCCAGGTATGTGGTTTACTTTTTCCCTCGAAATAAATCATTCCGGCATTAAATTCTCCCGCATGATTGTCTTGCCAGAGGCCATTGGTTCCTTGTACGCGAAAGCCAAGGTTATAGGGGCGAGGTGAAGAAGTGTCGTGCGTTAATACGATTGTTTCTCCATTGGCCGTTTGAATTTGTGTGGTAACAATATCGCCCAATTTGAACTTAATTTGTGCATTGGGATGATTGGGACCCCCATTGGGATGATTGAGTATATATTGATGTAAACCCCTCGATTTGGTTGCAATAGAAGATAGCTTGGTTAAACGGTTGCCCCTATTCATGTTGATCATGGTAGCAATGGGTCCTAGGCCATGTGTTGGATATAGTTCTCCATTTCTATTGATCGAATGCGCTGTTCTCCATTTTGCTTCGCTGAAGCCTTTATCGCCAAATTCAACCCCCGAATCGTAAGGGGTGATGCCGTTATTGAATTTTACCCCCCGTAAATCATGTTCATAGCCTCCTTGTAAATGTAATAATTCGCCGAATAATCCTTGTCGAACCATATTTAATACCGCCATTACATCTCTTCGGTAGCAAACATTTTCTAGAATCATTGCAGGGATCTTTGTTTTTTCGCTGGCTTCTACAATATTCCAGCAATCCTGTAATGTAATGGCGCCGCATACTTCCACCCCTGGAATTTTTCCAGCATTCATGGCGTCAATGGCCTGTACGATATGCCATTCCCAGGGGGTTGCAATGAAAACAGCATCAATATCATTACGGAGTAATAATTTCTGATAATCGTAATTCCCATTTTGATGGGCAATAGGTGCTTTTTTGCCGGCTTTAACCACAATGTCTTGTGCCGTTGCCATCATCTGTTTGTCAGGGTCGGCCATTGCAATAATTTCAACATCTTCTCTTTGCGCCATTAAGCGAACATGTTCTTGTCCACGTAAGCCTACTCCAATAAAGCCAATCCTAACCTTGCTTTTAGCGATAGGCATCATCGCATTTATATGATTAATAGATAAGCCAAGGGATAAACCTGCAAGGCTTGTATTTTTGATAAACTGGCGACGGTGAATATGATGACTCATTTGAAATGTTTTTTAATAGGTGAATTTAATAAACAAATTACATATTTATCTTTGTAAAAATTTATTTTATGCCATCCTTTGACATTGCTAGTAAAGTTGATCTGCAAACATTAGATAATGCAATCAATAATGTTAAAAAAGAAATCCAAAACAGGTTTGATTTTAAGGATTCGCTTGTTGAAATAGAGCTGAATAAGAAGGACTATATTCTTACCCTTGAAGTAGATAGCGATATGAAAATGAAGCAGGTAATAGATGTCATTATTAGTCGTTCTATGAAGCAGGGTATTGATTCTAATGCATTCGATTTTAGTAAAGATGCTTATCCAAGTGGAAAAGTGGTAAAGAAAGAAGTCTCTGTAAAAAATGGCCTTAAACAAGAGGATGCTAAGAAAATTGTAAAAGCCATTAAAGATGCCGGATTAAAGGTACAGCCTGCCATTATGGACAATATTATTAGGGTTACGGGTAAAAAAATTGATGATTTACAAGAAGCGATTGCTTTATGTAGAGCGCAGGATTTTGGTATTCCGCTTCAGTTCGAGAATATGAAAAGCTAGTAGGGGGGGTGGTTTTAGCCATCTTTTAATTAGTTTTGGTTGTAAAGCAGCCGAGCCTTACCTTTGCCCTCCAAAAATTATTAATAATAGTACGGCAAAATCCGTACCACCTAAAATCTATAAAATGAAACAAGGTATCCATCCAACAAGTTACCGTTTAGTAGTGTTCAAAGACATGAGCAACGGACACACATTTTTAAGTAAGTCTACCACTAACACCAAAGAAACGATTCAATGGGAAGATGGTAATGAATATCCATTAGTTAAAATGGAAATTTCTAACACCTCTCATCCTTTCTATACCGGTAAAAACATGCTAGTAGATACTGCAGGACGTATTGATAAGTTCAACAAGCGTTACGCAAAGAAAGCTTAGTGTTGTTGCAGACCTCTTTAAAACCCAACTTTTCTAGTTGGGTTTTTTTATGGGTATCACTTAATGCTTGGCCTTGATCAATGCGTTTTTCTAGCAATGCTATTTCTGAGCTAATTGGCTAGTGTTAATAAATTGGCTGATTAAACGAATCGTATACTAGCTTTATTTAAATTGCAACCATGAAATTAGATATAATAGCCTTTGGTGTACATCCTGATGATGTTGAATTAGGTTGTGCTGGAACCATTTTAGCATCGATACAGTCGGGTAAAAAGGTAGCCATCGTAGATCTTACTTGTGGCGAACTAGGCACCCGTGGTAGTGGCGAATTACGCTTAGTAGAAGCTGCTAATGCTGCCGCCTTATTGGGTGTTTCTGCTCGCGAAAATTTAAGAATGGCTGATGGTTTTTTTATGAATGATGAAACCAATAAGCGAAAAGTAATAGAGGTAATTCGAAAATATAGACCTGAAATCATATTATGTAATGCACCCGATGATCGCCATCCAGACCATGGAAGGAGTGCTAAATTAGTGGCCGATGCTGCCTTCTTATCGGGATTGCGTAAAATAGAAACCACCCTCGAGGGTATACCGCAGGAAGCTTGGCGCCCTAACTATGTTTTTCATTATATACAGGACCGATATATTCATCCTTCTTTTGTAATTGACATTTCTGATTATATGCAAAAGAAAATGGAGTCTGTGTATTGTTATACTTCACAGTTTCATAATCCTTCTTTAGACGAGCCTCAAACCTACATATCCTCGCCTCAATTTCTTGAAACTGTTAAAGCCAGGGCCATGATGTTGGGCAAGCGAATAGGGGTACAATATGCAGAAGGGTTTATTTCTGAAAAAATTATTGGCTTCAATAACTTTGATGCAATTATCCAAAATATTACTTAGGGCTATATAATGTTTGCCTGCCTTGGAATAATAAAAGCAATAAGCTCGTCTAGTAAAATTTCGGCTCTTAGGCAAGCATCATTAATATCCTCCCTCGAAACACTAGCTGCAAAAGCCTTGTCTTTTAAACGCTTTTTTACCCCTTTTACATCCATGCCACTATATCCAGTTGGGCGCATGAGTGCATAGGCATGTATAAGGCCCGATAATTCGTCAAAAGCATAGAGCATCTTGTCTATCTTGGTTTCTGGTTCAACGCCAAAATGAAGGTGTCCATGCGCTGCAATAGCATGTATCAGTTCTGGATCAATATTTCGTGCTTCTAATTCTTCAATAATTTTTTTGCAATGCAATTCGGGCCACTGGTCCCAGTCTGCATCGTGTAACAAACCAGCTAATTCCCATTTCCATTGAATATGTTCATCGGCATTCTCTTTTTCGGCCGACCAACACTTCATTAAATAAGCTACTTGTTTCATGTGTAATTGCAATCTGCTATTTTGTACCCACTCATTTAATAAGCTATTGGCTTCATCCTTCGATAAAAGAGTACCTATATTTTTTTGATGGCCAAAGATATTTCTGCCAAGAAGTAACGACATATTCATAATTGCTTTGCTTCAAAGATAAATTTCATTCACAAAAAAAATGGCAACTTTATTCATAAAATCTTAACAAAGCGTACTTTTATCGTTATTGTGAAGGCTCATCTTTAAAACTCTTGCATATGCTTGCTTGTAATACGGTTATTACTGGAACAGGAAGTTTTGTACCTGGAATCATTAAGACGAATGTTGATTTTTCTAATCAAGATTTTTATACAGAGGAAAAAGAAAGAATTGATGTTCCTTCAAATATAATTGCTAGGAAATTTCAACAGATTACGGGTATTGAAGAAAGGCGTTATGTTTCGCCCAACGAAAATTCTTCCCATATTGCTGCGATGGCCGCACAACGTGCTATTGTAGATGCAGGCATAGATCCAGAAACAATTGATCAAATTATTTTAGCCCATAACTTTGGTGATGTGCTGCATGCTTCTATTCAAACCGATGCAATGCCAGCCTTGGCCGCTAGGGTCAAGCATATACTGGGTATCAAAAATTCGTCTTGTATTGCCTACGATATTTTGTTTGGTTGCCCCGGTTGGTTACAAGGGGTTATACAGGCCGATGCATTTATCAAGGCCGGTATTGCCAAGAAATGCTTAGTAATTGGCACCGAAACCTTGTCTAGAGTAGTTGATGTATTTGATAGGGATAGCATGATTTTTTCTGATGGTGCAGGCGCTTGTATAATAGAAGCGAAAGAAAATACAGAGAGCGGTATTTTGTCCTCTAGCGCTCAGTCGTTTTGTAATGAAGAACTCGATTACCTATTCATGGGGCCTTCTAATTCGCCCGAAGCAGATCAAACAGTGCGTTACATAAAAATGCGAGGCAGAAAAGTATATGAGTTTGCCATGAAACAAGTACCTGCTGCTATGAAAGACTGTTTAGATAAAAGTGGTTTTGGCATAGGGGAACTTAAAAAGGTATTCTTACACCAAGCCAATGAAAAAATGGATGAAGGTATTATTAAGAAAATGTTTGAATTATATGGCATTAAACACTTGCCCGAGCATATTATGCCCATGAATATTCACCAGCTCGGTAATAGTTCTGTTGCAACAATACCTACCTTACTCGATATGGTTCGAAAAGGTATATTAGACAATCATTCTTTACAGGCAGGCGATCTTATTATGTTTGCTTCGGTAGGAGCCGGAATGAATATCAATGCAGTTTGTTATAGAATCTAAGACTGCCCTTTATTTGTTTATTCATTCATTTATATTTACAAGATGAAGCAAAGATTTAATTTTCTGATGACGGTATTCACCCTCTCTATTTTGTTGAGTTGTACTAGAACACCCTATTCCAATACCAATAAATTATATAGGCATCAAGTAAAGGAATATGCAAAAACTTTGACGCAGTTTCCTTTTATTGTATCGAATGATTCTATTCAGCAGCCTAGTTTTTTAGCAGGTACTACTAACTTTAATTTGCGTAAGCCTAGCTTTGTCATTATTCATCATACGGCACAAAATAGCTGCGAACAAACGCTGAAAACATTTACCACCATTGCTTCTAAGGTGAGTGCACATTATGTTATTTGTAAAGATGGTACAGTGCATCATATGTTGAACGATTATTTGCGTGCTTATCATGCAGGTTTGAGCAGGTGGGGAAACTTGATCGATATTAACTCTGCCTCTATTGGTATTGAAATAGATAATAATGGCTTTGAAGCGTTTACTACAGCGCAAATTAATAGCTTGTTATCGTTGCTGGCAACTTTAAAATCAAAGTACGATATTCCTGCTGCAAACTTCATTGGTCATGGCGATATCGCTCCTAGAAGAAAAAATGATCCCAATGTTCACTTTCCATGGAAAACTTTAGCCTTACAAGGTTTTGGATTATGGTATGATGAGCCATTAAAAGATTCTTTACCTGCTAATTTTAACCATCTACAAGCGTTGCGGATTATCGGGTATGATGTAAAAGATAGTACAGCAGCTATCAGGTCGTTTAAGCGACATTTTATGCAGGATACTACTAAGTTCATTAACCATGCCGATAAATTGGTATTACTTAATTTACAAAAGAAGTACATGTAGTTTTAGAATTTTCATAGTGGTTGTTACAAAAGATCCATTGGTGAAACAAATAATAGGCCTAGTTAGAAGGTTATTACAGTAGTAATGGAAGTTTCTGAGAATTGATGAAACAGCTGAGACTCACCCACACTCATAAAAACAAAAAGGCTGCCTTACTAAGACAGCCTCTTTGTTTTTTTAGCCTATGTTATATTTTAAAGGTTCTTTAATTCGTCTTGATGATTATCTGGTGATTTTACTTTTTCTTGGTGTTTGGTATCGAAGTTTCTATATGCCCACGCAAATATATGTGGAAATACGAGTAGCGAAAATACCATGGCACATAAAATACCACCAATAACAACCCTTGCCAATGGTCTAGAACTTTCCGAGCCAATACCATGCGATATTGCCGCAGGAAGTAATCCAATGGCAGCCATCATTGCAGTCATCATTACGGGCCTTATTCTAGAGTTTACGCCTAGTTTTATGGCTGCATAAAGCGTATTTGTTTCTCCATGAATCTTTTCAAGATTTTGTTTGAAGACCGTTATTAGCAATACACCATCTTGAATACATATGCCAAATAAGGCTATGAAACCAATACCTGCCGAGATACTAAAATTCGTACCTGTAATATGAAGTGCTGCTAGTCCACCTACAATTGCAAATGGAACATTTAAGAATACCAGTCCGGCATCCTTCAAATTGCCAAACATAATAAATAAGAGTAAAAATATCAGTAATAAGCTGATAGGTACAACTTGCTCTAGACGTAAAGTTGCTCTTTCCTGATTCTCAAAATCGCCTTGCCAAACCATTGAATAGCCTCTTTGCAATTTAATTTTTTCGTTCACTTTTTTCTGAGCTTCTTTAATGGTACTTCCCATATCTCTTCCTCTCACCGAGAATTTAACTGCTGCATACCTTTCATTTGCATCATGGAAGATAAGGCAAGGTCCAGTTTTTACGGAGATGTCTGATATTTCCTTGATGGGTACTTTTGATCCACTTTGTGTAGGCACCATAATGTTTCCAATGTCAATATCTGTTTGTCTATATTGTTCTGGAAAGCGAATTCGTATATCAAATTTCTTGATACCTTCATATAAGGTGGTAGCCGCTTTTCCTCCAATAGCCATTTCTATCACTGCGTTGGCATCAGCCGTGGCTACACCATATAATGCCATTTTCTGCTGATTCAGGTCAACATCCAATTCAGGTTGACCTATATTTTTGATAGTTCCAAGGTCTTCGATACCTTTTACAGTTTTTAATATATCGTAAATTTCATTCATTCTGGGCTCCATATAATTCAGAGAGTCTCCGAATATTTTTACGCAAATAGAGCCCTTGACACCCGATACGGCTTCTTCCACATTATCCATGATAGGTTGAGAGAAATTAAAATTTGCCCCAGGAATTGATAGTAGTTTTTCATTCATCTTGTCTATCAGTTCTTCCTTTGTTAATTTCGATTTCCAATCTTCTTGTGGATATAAAATAATGTCAAACTCATTATTGTAAAATCCAGCAACGTCGGTCCCATCATCAGGTCTACCCGTTTGAGCTGCAATGGTTTTTACTTCAGGAAACTGAATTAAAATTTTTCTAATTTGGGTAGAGATTTCAATAGATTTTTCTAGCGAAATGGAATAGGGAAGTTGTGCCCTCATCCAGATGGATCCTTCATCTAATTCGGGTAAAAATTCGGAACCTAGGTATTTGTAAGAATAGATGCCGATACCGATGATTAAGAATGAAAAAGCAATGGTTAATCTGCGATGTTTAAAGGTAAATGCAAATGCTTTTAGCATTATTCCTGTTAAATGGTGTAGAAAAGGGTTATGCTTTTCATGCACATTTTTCTTTAGTAATAGATTAATTAAAACGGGAACCAATGTGAGGGTAGTAATCAATGCACCTAATAGCGCAAAGCCTAATGTATATGCTAATGGAGAGAACATTTTACCTTCAACTTTTTGAAAAGCGAATATGGGTAAAAGCCCTGTGATGATAATTATTTTGGCAAAGAAAATGGCTTTTCCTAATTGCGCACCTTGCTTTTTTATGAGTCCCATTTTAGCAATTTTGTTAAACCTTGCCATCCCTAAATCTCTTGCCTGGTGATCTAGAACAACGAATAATCCTTCTACCATTACAACCGCGCCATCAATGATAATACCAAAATCTACAGCACCCAAAGAAAGTAAATTAGCGCTCATACCCATTAAATGCAAGCAGATAAAAGCAAACAATAGCGATAGGGGAATAATAATCGAAACAATCAATGTTGTTCGCCAATTAAACATAAATAGCGATACAAGCAGTGTTACCAATAAAATACCTTCAATTAAATTGTGTAATACCGTATGCGTAGCAAATTGAATCAAGTCTTCTCTGTCGTAATAAGGAACTATCTTGGTATCGGCGGGTAAGACTAATGCATTTATCTTATCTATTTTTTCTTTTACCGCTTTTACAACCTCTGTAGGGTTCTCGCCTTTTCGCATAATTACAATAGCTTCTACTACATCGGAGTCGTCTGTTGTGATTCTATTGCCCGACTTGTCGGTCTTTGAATCGGATCTTGCTACTAATCCTAATCTTGGTAAATTTGAAATTTCAACATCTGCAACATCTTTAACTAAAACGGGAATGCCATTAATGTTCTGTACAATTATATTTTTTATTTCGTTGATATCATTTAAAAGGCCAATTCCTCGTACAACATAAGCTTGGTTATTTTTTTTAATAACATCGCCGCCAATATTAATATTACTTTTATTTACTGCAGAATAAACATCTAAGGCTGAAATACCCAAGGAAGCAATCTTGCCTGGATCTACTCTTATTTCATAAGTTTTAACCATGCCCCCAAAACTTACAATATCTGCAACACCTGGTACTGACCGCAATTGACGATCAATTACCCAATCTTGCATTGTTTTTAGTTCGCGCGGATCACGATAGCTACTTTTAAGCGTATATCTAAATATTTCGCCTGTGGGCCCTGTGGGTGGTTGAACAGAAGGCTGTACATTATCGGGCAGATTTGCATTCCCCAATAAATTCATAACCTGTTGCCTTGCTTCAGGATCCTTAACATCATCTTCAAAAATGAGTTTAACATACGACAAACCAAAAATGCTAGTTGATCGTAGACTAACCTTTTTTTGCACGGGATTCATTGCAATCTCTACAGGCGTCGTAACAAACTTCTCAACTTCCTCTGCACTTCGTCCAGGCCATTGTGTAATAATGCTTATTTCTGTATTGGTAACATCAGGAAATGCCTCAATCGGCATATTCTTGAATGTTATGACACCTGCAATAAGTAATAATAATGTAGATAGCAGGATAAAATATTTGTTCTTTAATGAGAACGCAATAATGCTTTGCAAAATTTTATTCATGTTAGTAGGTTTAATATGCTAAAGAAATGGTCAGTGCGCCAAAAAAAATTAGCACTGCCATCGCTATCTCATTGAGTAACCAAAAAAATTGATTAAACGGAAACAACGCTTTTATCAATAATGAATAGTAAAATTTAATTCACCCCAGAAATCTGCTGAACGATTCAACAGCCCTTAATAAAGGTTTGTAGCTGCATGTTGTTCATGCATTTATTACGCCACAAGGCTATACTGCTTGTTAGATATCTGAATGGATACATTCAGTAGGTAACTTATTCTAAGCTCAAACCAATTTGAATACTGCTCTAGGAGGAGGAGGGTTAATTTCTTCGAAGAAAAGATATTTATAGTTTTCTTTATTCACTAAGCAATAAGCGGTAGATTCTTTAAATTCTTTTAGAAGCAAAAAGTTAGAAGGGTAATCAAAAAATTTAAAAGAAAAATGCTTTAATAATTGCGATTTCGACGAGGCAGAATTTTTTTGATATTCAGGAAATGCATCTTTATAGCTCATCAATATTTCCGAAACATATTCCGACATGGAATTGATATAATTGAAATCTTCAATAACTTCTTCTTTTTGTAGGGGTTGAAATTCAATAGCGTCAATTCCTAGATTCAATATCTGAATTGCCATTATGAAAAGAAAAGCTTTGAGAATAATATTTTTAATATTTGGCACCATATTGCTGTGCGCACAAAATAAAGGGTTATTAGTTACATGTGCCTGTTAAATTACTGTAAAACCTAGCTGGTCTTATTCAAACTTTTTTTAAAAACGGAATGATCAAAAAATACTATTGCTTTTAAATTGAATAAGCGATCTGCCCCTACCCAAATAAAAAATAAATACAGCAAATCAAATAAAAACGAACGTTCGTTAGCTTATATTTGAGCTATAAAATGAATGCATATGCAATTCGACTTATCCGAAGAACAAATCATGATTCAGAAAGCAGCACATGATTTTGCAATCAATGAATGCCTACCGGGTGTTATTGAAAGAGATGAATTACAAAAATTTCCAAAAGAACAGGTATTAAAATTAGCTCAATTAGGCTTTATGGGGATGATGGTGGATTCTAAATATGGCGGTGCAGGTATGGACACCATTAGCTATGTGCTAGCCATGGAAGCCATTAGTAGGGTTGATGCAAGCACAAGTGTATGTATGAGTGTCAACAATAGTTTAGTGTGCTATGGGTTGCAAGCTTATGGAACAGAAGAACAGAAAGAGAAGTATTTAATTCCACTGGCGCAAGGAATGAAGGAGGGTGAATTATATATTGGTGCTTTTTTATTGAGTGAGCCAGAAGCCGGTAGCGATGCTAGCTCGCAAAAAACAACGGCCGAAGATAAAGGCGATCATTATTTGCTAAACGGCACTAAAAATTGGATTACCAATGGATCTTCGGCTAGTATATATTTAGTGATTGCCCAAACCGATGCTAGTAAAGGCAGTAAAGGTATTAACTGCTTTATTGTTGAAAAAGAAACGCCCGGTATCCTTGTTTCTCCAAAAGAAAATAAGCTTGGTATTAGAGGTAGCGATACGCATTCAATCATATTTAACGATGTTAAGGTACCCAAAGAAAATAGAATAGGGGCTGAGGGCTTTGGTTTTACTTTCGCCATGAAAACACTAGCAGGTGGGCGTATTGGCATAGCTGCACAAGCATTGGGTATTGCAACTGGGGCATATGAACTAGCATTAAAATATGCCAAGCAGCGTGTTACTTTTGGTAAAGAAATTGCCCAACACCAAGTTATTCAGTTTAAGTTGGCCGATATGGCTACCCGTATTGAGGCTGCTCGACTTCTATGTTTAAAAGCGGCATGGGAGAAAGACCAGGGCATTCCTTACGATCTAAGTAGCTCGATGGCTAAAGTATATGCTAGTGAAACCGCTATGTGGGTTACAGTTGAAGCAGTGCAAATACATGGTGGTTATGGTTTCGTAAAAGAATATCATGTAGAGCGATTAATGCGCGATGCCAAGATTACCCAGATCTATGAGGGCACTAGCGAGATGCAGCGAATAGTCATTAGTAGGTCTATCTTAAAGTAGCGGATGTCCTTGTGTCTATAAAAATGTGTAAAGTATCAGTTGCTTTACACATTTTTTTTTCGATTGCATCAATATCTTTACAGCTATGACAAAAAGGAGGTTTCACTTTTGTTGGATAATATTATTGCTTTTTTTGTTTGTGCAAGTAAGCGCACAAACCGATACCAGTTCGGTGAATTGCCTACTTAGAAGAATCGAAAAACAACAAATTAAAAGCGATCGGTTTTTTATCAAGGGTATTTTTCCTTCATATATCGATCAAGCTTATAAAGGGTTTTCAACCAAAAATAAGGACAATAATATTTTCTTTTCTGCACTCATTTTATATACGCTCGAAACCCTGAAACCTAGTCTGGACCATTCTTCTCAGCAAATTATTGACACCATTATCGCAAATACAAGCGTATTGTTTCCCAAATTTGTCAATCAAACAGGGAGGGGTACTTATAACTTCTGGCGTACCGATACCGCCTTCCCTTTTCCTTACAATCGTTGGATGGAGCATATTACCCATTCCTGGCAGCTTCCCGATGATATGGATGATACGGTCATGAGCTTAATTGCCCAGCAAGCCGATGATTCAACCGCAAAAAGAATGCATACATTGATGCAAGGTTTTTCGGCCTATTCGCCTAAGAAGGTAAGAACCGTTCCTAAAAAATATAGTACCATCCCTGCTTACTCAACTTGGTTTGGGAAAAAGTTTCCTGTATTTTACGATGTATGTGTAGCATCGAATGTGTTAACTTTTGTACAGCAGTATCAATTGGCTTGGACAAAGGCCGACACTGCTAATTTGCAATTGTTGCTGACCGCTATCGCCTCGAAAGATTATATCAAAAAGGTAGGTGCTATTTCGCCCTACTATATGCATTCCTCTGTTGTTTTATACCATTTTGCAAGGCTCATGCAGGTAAAGGAAATACCCTTGTTAACACCCTATAAACCTCAATTAATAGAAGACGCATTAGGGTTATATGCGAACAGCCATAACCTGTTAGAGAAATTGATGCTTTCCTCGGCTATTCATAAATGGGGCTATGATCCACCTGCACTAATACTGCCTGCTAACAATGAATTATATGATTTGATTGAACAGAATGATCTTCCTTTTTTTGTTGGAAATATGGCCGCTTATTTTGCAAAACCATTTAATAAAATATTAATGGCAAGTCTTAAAAAAATATTATTATATCATCATTATTGCCCTGCGTATAACGATGTTTTATTATTGGAGTATCTTGCACTAAATAAATAAAAAATGCCTGTAAATACAGAAGCCTATTTGCAAATTAGTCATGAGCTTACAGAAGCCAATGCTGTGTTGGTGGCTGTGAGCAAAACCAAGCCAGTAGCAGATATAGAAGCATTGTACGAACTAGGACAGCGCGACTTTGGGGAAAACTATGTTCAGGAGCTTGTAGACAAAGAAGCCTTATTGCCAAAAGATATACGCTGGCATTTTATTGGCCATTTGCAAACTAATAAGGTTAAATATATTGCCCCTTTTGTTCATTTAATTCATGGGGTAGATACTGCCAAGCTATTGAAAGAAATAGATAAGCAAGCGGCTAAAAATAATCGGGTAATTGATTGCTTATTACAAGTGTATATAGCACAAGAAGAAACTAAGTTTGGCTTTGACGAAAGCGAGTTGGCGGCATTAGTAAATCAATTGCCCCTATTAACGCATATACGTGTTATTGGGTTAATGGGAATGGCGAGTTTTAGTAACAATAGGCAAATAGTACGAGGCGAGTTTTCGTATCTAAAATCTTTATTCGATACCTACCATCAGTTGGCAATGTTTACATGCTCATCACCTGTTTTAAGTATGGGGATGAGTGGCGATTATTCCATTGCGCTTGCCGAAGGAAGTAACCTCGTTCGCATTGGTAGCTTATTATTTGGTGCTAGAACATACCCAACAAAATAACCGCTATTAAATGGTTTAATTTCTACCATCTAATAGCGGTTATGGTGTATTAAAAAATACTATAAGGTTTCTGTTAACCATTTATAGAATTCTCTCTGCCAGATGATGGCATTTTGAGGAGTCAATACCCAATGGTTTTCTTCGGGCAAGTATAATAATTTACTCTTAATTCCTTTAAGTTGTGCGGCTTGAAAAGCACCCTGCCCTTGTTCTATGGGTACGCGATAATCTTTACCCCCTTGCACAATCATAATGGGTGTATTCCATTTGTCAACAAAATTGCTAGGCGACTGGCTAAACGATCTTTGTGCAACCGCATTATTCTTGTCCCAATAAGGGCCCCCTTTTTCCCAGTTTTCGAAGAACATTTCATCGGTTGTTCCATACATACTTCTAAAGTCAAATACGCCGTCGTGCGCTATAAAAGTTTTAAATCTTCCTTCATGCACACCTTCAAGTGCAAATACAGAGAATCCGCCAAAGCTAGCGCCAACGCAGCCTCTGCGGCTTTTATCTACAAAGGGTTCTTTGCTCACCGCATCGATGGCACTCAAATAATCTTTTATTACTTGACCGCCCCAATCCTTACTTACTGCTTCATTCCATGCTGTGCCAAATCCAGGCATTCCTCTTCTGTTGGGTGCAACTACAATATACCCTTGCGAAGCAATCAGCTGAAAATTCCACCTAAACGAATAAGTTTGTGTTAGAGCAGCTTGTGGTCCACCCTGACAATATAATAGGGTAGGATATTTTTTGGTAGGATTGAAATTAGGGGGATAAATTACCCAGACCAACATTTGCTTTTTATCGGTGGTAGTTACAAACCTTCTTTCTGTTTTGCATGGTGCTAGCGAGGCATTCATGGCATCGTTTACGTGTGATAGTTGTTTGATAGTGCCTGTTGCAATAGCTACCGTATATAGTTCAGCCGCATGGTTCATATCGGTTTTACTAACCACTAAAGTATTGCCTGCCTGCCCAACGATAGCGCCGATATCAAAGTCTCCTTTTGTAATTTGAGTAATCAGGGGCATCATTTTGGTTAAGCCCGGATAAGTTACTTTAAATAGTTGTAAAGTGCCATTGGTAGGGGCAATGAAGAATAGTGCATCGCCATCTTCGCTCCACTTAAAACTTTCTACATGAATATCATCGCGTTGTTTAGTAAGGTTCATATTGGTAAAGCCATTCGAAACAATGATATCTTGTTTATCGGCTTCATATCCGTCGCGTTTCATTTGTAGCCAAGCCAACTGTCCCTTGCTATTATAAGCAGGAGCCACATCGTAGCCTTTATTATCAGCTGTAAGGTTTTTGGTAGTTCCACTTGCTATATCATATTCGTAGAGGTCAGTATTGGTGCTAATAGCATAAGCTGTACCAAACCTTTTTTTAGTAACATACAGAATATGTTTACTATCTGGATTCCAAATATAATCGTCCTCGCCACCAAAAGGTTTTTGTGGACAATCATTAGAGTCTGCTGCCATAATATCTTTGGCATCACCTGCTTTACCATCCAGTAAAGGCGCTACAAATACATGGTCAAATTTTCCATCTTCCCAAGTATCCCAATGACGATAATTAAGCGAAGTAAAAACATACGCATTCGACTTTGTTAGTTCGGGATATAAATCATTGCCCTTGGTCTTAATCATCTGTACCGGCTTACTACTCATGATATACTTTCCATCGGGCGAAACATTCGACTTAGTTAATAAATCATCAGCATCGCTAATCTCAGTGGCCATGCCACCGCTGATTGGAATTTTATAGGTCTTGTGTTGACTTTTGTTTTCTTCCATCGAAGGGGTAGAAACGGAATAAATAACAAATTGTTTGTCTTTAGAAATACCCAAGCCACTTACTCTTCCTAATTTCCAGAGTGTTTCGGGCGTAAGTTTGTCTTGTGCATTTACAACTATGAAGCTAATGCAACTTAGTAGTAATAAGGTTTTCTTCATAAATCGGTTGTTTAGGGTTCTAAAATAGTTTGGTGTATTTAGCTAGAATCAAATGTACAAATTAATAAGGGTAAGCCTTCAGAGATATGAAGAGTTAGTACAAGGGATGTTGAAACATTCTTGGCAACTTTAATCAACAAATGACTAAGGACCTTGCATTTACGAACAAGTCAGGACCTAATTATTGAGTACGATTGTTTTATTAACTACTTTATAACCCTTTATTTATTTGATGGAGGCCGATGGGAAGTACAAGACAAACGACTTTATTTGAGACCTGTTCGAGACTCATTCGGGACTCATTCGGATCCAGTGCATGAATTCATCCACTTCACCCGAATGAGTCTCGAATGAGTCACTGTTAAAAGTGCCAAAACGTGTAAATAAATAATTAGTAAGTAAATAAGGGGGTGCATCAGGATTACTTGATGGGGTTATTATTTTAACTTACTTTTCATTGATTAAATGCAGCATAATTGCTAACTTTAAAGAGGTAGAAAGGCCATTAAATGATGAGTTATGAGCACAAAAATCAGGTCAATCATTCAGCTTCTTGCTATTGGATTAATACCGTTTATGCCTATTGCAAAATTGGGGGCACAGGGAGTGAAAGACAATCAGCGGAAGTAGGTAGCTACACAGATGAAAACAATAGTTCTAGACTCGCAGCACTATGTATTTGTTCCACAAATGGCAATACCCATGGGCCTGGGCAGTAGGCAGCTTAGTTATGGTTATCGGTTAGTTATTTCAAAAACAAAAATCGAGAGTTATTTGCCCTATTTTGGTCGTGCCTATATGGTAGATTATGGCGAAAATAAAAGTCCCCTCGATTTTATCTCTACCGATTTTACCTATTCAATTGTAAATCGAAAAAAGGGGGGATGGGAACTGCGGATAGAAATAAAAGATGTTAGAGATGTTAGACAATTGCAGTTGTCTATTTATGAAAATGGTAGTAGCACGGCCCAAGTAATCTGTAATAATCGACAACCCATTTCGTTTAGTGGCAACATTGAGCCTGTAAAACCAACCAAAGAATAACCATAAATAAGGAGGAGAAAAGGACTAGGAGGTTAAAGATATGTTGGCTATTCAATAGTATAGAACTTGAAAGTTGAGAATCTTGCGATTTGTTTCGCCATGGTTAAAGCGCCATTAGGGGATAGTAGCCAAATAGATGTATCTTCGTACACTATGACACAAGAACAAATTAAGATTATGAGGGACAGAGTAATTGTCCTGAGGAGGTTTCTTTGACGTCGAGAACCGCACATATAAGGTAGAAACGGATCGTCAACTCTCTTTGTCGCCGGGCTTTTGGGATGATAACAAAAGGGCCACTGGCATCATGAAAGAAATTAAGGTAAACGAGTATTGGCTCAAAATGTATCAACAACTAGATAATGCTGTTGAGGATTTTGCTGTATTATTCGAATTCTGGAAGGCTGGCGATGCTACCGAAGAAGAAACGAAACAAGCCTACGAATTAGCTTTAAAGGAGATGGAAGATGCCGAGTTTAAGAGTACCTTAAACAAGCCGGAAGATGAATTGACTGCTATATTGCAGATTAATTCGGGAGCCGGGGGCACCGAAAGTCAGGATTGGGCAGAAATGCTATTGCGTATGTACCGCATGTATGGCGAAAAGCAAGGGTGGAAAGTGACCGAGCTTGATTTTCAGGAGGGCGATGGTGCTGGAATTAAAACGGCCACGCTTCAGTTTGAGGGATCGTTTGCCTATGGATTTTTAAAGGCCGAGAGTGGCGTACATAGGTTGGTACGTATTTCGCCTTTTGATAGTAATGCTAGGAGACATACTTCTTTTGCATCGGTATATGTTTATCCCTTGATTGATGATACGATTGAGATAACTGTAAATCCTGCCGATGTGGAATGGGATTTTTATAGAAGTGGTGGTAGTGGTGGTCAAAATGTAAATAAGGTAGAAACAGCGGTTCGATTAAAGCATGCGAGTGGCATTATTGTTGAGTGTCAGCAAGCGCGTACACAAGGCGAGAATAGAGAGCTCGCCATGAAGATGTTGAAGAGTCGTTTATATGAGGAAGAGTTAAGGAAACGCCAAGAAGTACTCAATGCCAATAATGCCAATAAGAAGAAGATAGAGTGGGGAAGTCAGATAAGAAGTTATGTTTTTCACCCTTATAAGATGATTAAAGACCACAGAACCGACTATGAAGTAGGCAATGTGCAACCAGTCATGGATGGAGAGCTAGATGGCTTTATAAAGGCTTATTTGATGATGGAGGAAGAGCAATAAGCTAGTTTAATAGCCCGATTAAATGGGTCTATTTTAAAAGGATTCAAAAGAAGCTTGGTTGACTGATGATTTTTCGTTTATTTTGCATCTCTAAAAAATGGTTCGGTAGCTCAGCTGGATAGAGCACAAACCTTCTAAGTTTGGGGTCATTGGTTCGAATCCAATCCGGATCACTTTCATACGTTCACTTAATGTCGGAATCGTTGTAAGTTTATGATTTACAACGATTTTTGTTTTTAGTATCTTTCAGTAGAACATGCTTTTCGTCGGTTTTTGCGTCACTTTTTTCATCAATTTCACCAAAATGCAAAAGCATGGCAACGCTCTATAGCCACTTTAATACATGATAGCATGGGTAATCAGTTGCGATTAAAAAGTACATAGGCTGTATTTTTTCCAAGACCATTCTCTTTTGTGAGGAGGTTTTGTTCGTCTTAAATAGGATTATTCGCCGTATAATAATAGGCGGTGAATAATCCTATTAACTAGAGATTAGATAATTCATGGATGGGTAATGAAGTAAATTTGATTCTTGGGTAGCCTGATCGTATGAAATGATGTGATTATGCTACCGCCTTAAGATATTTTACTCATTTTATTTATTGCCGCCCTTTAAAAGAGGAATACTACAATTGCCTACTTTGATGAGGATAGCATCACTAAAACAACTTCTTTATATTCTCCAATTCGCTTTCTGGTATAAAGTATTCATTAACCCTTTTATCAAATTCTGACTGTTCTCGGTGGAGTAGGTTTTGACCAGTTCTAGAAAAATATTTATAATTAATTGATGTAAATAGTTTGTGTCGCTGTTGCTTCTGTGTTTCGCTGGTTCTATGATTTAGCCCTAGAGCAATATTTATTTCTTCGATCGTTACTTTTTTCTTATTCAACGATTTTTTGCTTCTATAGGTATAATTAATAATCTTGCTTTATGCACAATTAATAGTAGTTCAAGTGCGTTGGAAGATGCTTATGGAGATAGTATGTAGTGAATTAAAATTGGTTCTGAAGTAAGTTTTCACTAAGACTAACAACCTACTAATGTTGAAGTCTCTTTATTAAAAAAAGGGAATATATTTTTACTATTGTTTTAACTAAGAAACATATTCAACTATTTCTATCATAGAATATAGTTTAACAAAACCACCTAGTTATTCTTTGGTAGTTGGCTCGCTCTATAAACATTTGGCTTCAAATTTATCCTTAAATTCATTCAATTAGCTTAACTTGATTAAAATATAAAACTATTTTACTATTTATGTCGTAAATATTTGAATTTGTCTCTCTCTTTTTTGCTTCTTGCGCAATTTAAGCAACAAATAGAAAAATAGCTCCCTTTATTTAATTGAGTCTAAAAGTAAAATCTTTCTTCTAAGCATACTAAGAAGGGAGTGTTCAAAAAAAATTATGTTACTATTTTATAATGGGTTTAATAAAACAAATACCCTTCGAAAATAATATTTGTCATTCATATGAAACTGAAAAACTACAATTTAATTAATACTCAATTACTTGGTAAAAAATCTGGAGTCCAGATGAAAAATCTTTTGGGCCTAGAAAAGAAAACCAATTTAATTTTTTTCTTTAACGACCTAATAAATATGGGCTGCGTTGCCCTAAAAATGAGTTATTGGAAAGTTAGATTAGTTCCATGTTTGTTAATCTTTTCTTTCTTTTGTGATAGTAAAGTTGGTTCTCAAACTATTACTATGAGTTCGCCAGTTAGTACAACTTATATAAACAGTTTTCCTCTTGATTTTGCTATTTCAGAAACCCCTCAAAGTGTAACACTACATTTGGCTTGTACTGCTGGTCCTTGTTTAACAGCGCCTAATCCGAACGTCGACCTGTTTTTGAAAAATCCTGTTACTTCGCTCCTAGCAAGTGTGAGTCAAACTAGTTTACTGAGTGCAACTAATTTTTTTACTACAAACTCTTCGTCAAATATACTCGCAAATGGAACTTATTCAGTTTATATGCAATATCAAAGGCCAGCAAGTGTAGGTGGTGCCAGTGTAGGTTCGGTTACAAAAGTTGGGGTAGTGATGTGTAATTCTACTTATATTCCTGTCTTAACCTTGCCACTGGCGAACTCTATTTTTTCTACAAATATCCCTGTTTCTATAGCCTTAGGTGAAGCTTATATGCCAGGAAGTGCAAAATTGATTTTTACTAACAGCACAGGGGTTTTTAGTGATACCTTAACTTTAGAGAATGACTCGCCAAGTCAGTCATTTTCTTTAAATCCAACTCATATAACCACTTCAACAAATATTATTTCGACTACTAATTCTAGTTTGCCTGATGATACATATAAAGTAACTATTTCTTTTCAGGATATTTTTGGGCACCCGGCTGCTAAAGATTCAATTCTTAATGTCAAAGTTGAAACGCATACGACCCCTGCTGTCATTTATCCTATGAGTGACAGTGTATTTACTCGAAAACAACCGCTTGTGCTAAGGTATAATTTACCTGATAGTGCGTTGGCTAATACAGCCTATCTAACTGTAAGTTCAGCGACTGCTAATTTCAGGTACGCTATCCATCAATCGAAAGGAGATAATATAGATACAATAAGAACAGATTCGATCCCCAATGGTAAATATGGATATAGTATTAGTTATCAAGATTTTTTAGGTAATGCCACCGCAACAAGTGTTATTGATTCCTTTTATTTTGGGGAATATTTAATTCCGCCAATCATTCTTTCGCCAAGTTCAAATGCAATTTTCACTCCTCACATACCTAATATATTTTTTAAAGATTCGATTGTTAATGTAAATAAAATGCAGAATAAGTTTTTGCAGTTTAATCAAATCATCAACGGTTCTGCTGGACCCCTAGTTACTACTATTGAGTTGGGAAATTCAAGTGTAGATTCAATTAATCTTAATTATCACCATTTGAGCCAAAGCGCTTCACAATTTAGTAGTATTTCTGGTCTTGATTCTTTGCCAGACGGATTTTATAATCTTTCCTTATTTTATAATACAATTTATGGAGATACTGTTGCCCCTGTAAGCGTGACGAATATCTATTTAAAGACTTTTGCTAGCCCTCCAGTTATCAATCAACCAGTAAGCCAAGGAATTTATATTGGTCCAATCCCAATCAATTATTTTTTACCAGAATTGCCACTTCCAGGGTCAGTAAAATTAATAATTAAAAGCAGGGATTTCACAAATATTTCAGATACAATCACAATGAGTGATTTCTCGCCTCGTTCAACAAGTTACTTAGATCTACAAAATATTTCAAATTCGGCAAGCAATCTTCCATTTGTGGGTGTTACTAGCAATAATTATGATTCACTTCCCCAAGGCGCGTATACCATGTTTTTTTCTTACGAGGATAATTTTCTTATTCATGCCATTTCTGATTCAGTTAACTTTAGTTATTATCCCTATACTATTCCTCCAAGTTTAGTCAGTCCATCAAATAATTCAGTTACGTCAGGTGTTCTTCATTTGAATGATATTATACCACAATCCAACTTAATAAATTCAAAAGTGTTGAATTTTTATCAAGGCAGTAATATTGTAAGCCAACTAGTTTTAAACGATAATCAGAAT
>Ga0164297_10001161_pt1 | contig 28704 bp, 31 predicted proteins | sample GEODES058metaG_FD_113539 | JGI IMG/M metagenome (GOLD analysis project Ga0164297, IMG submission 113539) | Dystrophic lake water microbial communities from Trout Bog Lake, Wisconsin, USA - GEODES058 metaG | ecosystem: Environmental > Aquatic > Freshwater > Lake | place: USA: Trout Bog Lake... | reverse complement strand
TAATCTTCGTCAATGGGCAGTAGATGTTAATATTGTAGAGGCAGAGAAAATTGGGATTCCCGCCTCAGCAGCAGTAACTTGCGTTAAGCCTTCGGGCACAGTTTCCCAATTGGTCGGGGTGTCTTCAGGAATGCATGCATGGCATTCAGATTACTATATTCGTACAGTTCGTGGTGATAAGAAAGATCCTATCACTCAGTTCTTAAAGGATTCAGGTATTCCTGCAGAAGATGATGTAATGAAACCACAGGATACAACTGTATTTTCATTTCCAGTAAAAGCACCAAAGCATGCTATTACTAGAGATAAGTTGACAGCAATTCAACAGCTTGAAGTTTGGTTGACATATCAGAGACACTGGTGTGAGCATAAACCTTCTATTACAGTTTCTGTAAAGGAAGATGAGTGGATGGAAGTTGGAGCATGGGTCTACAAGCACTTTGATGAGGTTTCAGGAATTTCATTCCTTCCTTATTCAGAGCATACATATGTTCAAGCTCCATACCAAGAGGTTGATAAAGCAGCATATGAAGAAATGCTCGCTAAGATGCCAAAAGAAATTAACTGGTCTGCACTATCTCTCTATGAGCTAGAAGATACAACAACAGGAACTCAAGCACTTGCCTGTGTTTCTGGAGAGTGTGAAATAGTAGATATCGGCAAAAATTGATTTCAACAATAACGTTCTATTGGGGCAGCGACACAAATTTATATAATTATGTAAATGAAACGTTGCCCTATACAGATGATATTGTGATTGGCTATATTGATTTGTTTGGCCGTGTGCCTGAAATCAAAGGTGCAAATATTATCCCTATCCCCCACGACTATTTGCTAAGCCAAGGACATAGTGCAGTACTAAATAATCTTGATATAGCTTGTAAATATGATTGGACTTTTCATGCAGCAGTTGGAAAAAGAATAACTATGCTTAATGATCAGATTATTAATAATAGTCCCTTAAATATTGGTGGTTATGCTTCAACTGAAAAAGGTTTAGGTGGGGCATGGAGTAACCTGCATAATAGAAATAGGGCACAATGGATGAAAACTGTTCATGAGGTTATAGTGCCTAAGCCAGGATATGCAATCTCAGATACAGTTGCTATTGAATGGGAAAGAACTAGTTACTCATATGACAACGCTGATCAAGAGCGTATCTGCAAAATGTATCGCCAAATGTCAAGAACAAAATGGGTTGCTTTAGAAGATATGAACCCGCATCCAGCTCGTGATAGGGCTATAGAGATGTACAAAAAGCATAAAAATGCCTACTCTTTAGGTAGAATAGAGCTAATTGACTATTTGCTAAAAAATGACCTAGAAGCAGGAATGTGATAGAATAAAAGTACAGCCCCCGCAACTAGTGTGCGGGGTTTCTTATGATTTGGAACGCATAACTGTTATAATTTAACTATAAATCTGGGGTGACAAATGGCATATACAAATTTTGATATTATTCAGGGGGATACATGGTCCCTCACCCTTTCATATACAGATTCTAATGATAACCCTATAAATATTTCAGATTATAACTTAATTGCTGAGGTTACAGATAAGCCAGGAAGCAAAAATGTTATTGCTACAGTAACTACTCAAGATGGAGGAATTGTTTCTGTTGATGATGGAACAGGGTCAACTGTAAAAGTAACATTTTCAGGAGAAAAAACACAAAAATTTTACGTACCAAAATCTTATTATCAAATTAAAATTGTTGATACATCTGATACATTAATTAATGGCTGGGTGAACCTAGAAGCGAGCAACTTGTAATGGCAAAAGCATATTATCAAACTACTAAAGTAGTAAAGGTTACAGAGCCTAATAAAGTTGTTATTCGTTCTAACTCAGCAGCATCTGGAGCTAAAGGTGATCCAGGAGCACAAATTCTTTCAGGACCAGGTTTACCATCTTCATTGATTGGTAATGTTGGTGATATGTGGTTAAATACAACAACATCAATTATTTATGGTCCAAAGTCAAACACTGGATGGCCAACTGATCCATTGTTTGAAGGAATGAATAGAGACCTTTTAGGTCAGGTTTATTCAATACCCTCTCCCGCATCCGTATGGGAAATACAACATGATCTTGGATATAATCCTAACGCTACATGCATTGATACTGCAGGTACTGTTATTGAAGGAGATATATCCTACCCCAATGAAAATCTAATGGTAATATCATTCATCGGGGCTGTATCTGGGAAAGCATATCTTTCTTGATACAAAATTACGAAAGGGTAGGTAAAATATAAATGTCTAGATTATTTCTAACAAATATTGACCTGAATACAAACGAGCTACAAAATGCCGTAATTCAAAACCTTTCTTCTGCCCCATCCAGTGGCAATAAAGAAGGTCGAATTTACTACGACAGCACTACGCATGTTCTTCGTTATTACGGAGCAAATGGTGCTTGGTACAACCTGGCAGCAGGAGGAACAGCAGCATCAACTGTTACTTTAACGGGAGATGTAACTGGAACAGCAAATGTTGATCCAGCCACTGGTATCATTACTCTTAGTACAACTATTGGTTCTTCTTTTGCTACAAAATCTTATGCAGATAATGCAGCATCAACTGCACAATCTAATTCTGAATCATATACCAATTCTGCAATTACTACAGAAGTAAGTAATAGAAATTCAGCCATTGCAACAGCTTTGTCTGATGCTGAATCTTACACAGATGGAAAGATCTCTTCTGAAGTAGCAGATAGAAATTCTGCTATTGCTACTGCAAAATCACAAGCAGAATCATATACAGATTCATCAATTTCAACCGAAGTTACAAATAGAAATAATGCAATTTCAAGTGCAATTTCAAGTGCAACAACAACTATAGAATCATATGCTGAAAATGCTGCTTCAACAGCACAGTCAAATGCTGAAGCTTATACTGATAACAAATTTACTGATTTTACAGATCCAACATTTAACAGTGTAACTGTTACAAATGATGTTACTGTAAATGGAAACCTTGATGTAAAGGGTACAATTACTGCAGTAAATAAGCAGGAAATTGATATATCAGATAATACTATAGTCCTTAACTCCAATTTTACTTCTGGATCACCATCTCAAGATGCAGCTATTCAGGTAAAGCGTGGAAGTGCAAATACCGTAGGTATTGTTTGGTCAGAAGGAAACCAAGACTGGACACTTACAAACGATGGAAATCATTACTTTGGTATTGCTAGAAAAGCTGTCTTTACAGTTGGAGATGCTTCAAATACATCATTTGATGTTGTCCACAACCTCGGAACACAAGATATTACAGTGGCTGTTCGCATGAACAACAGTGACTATGAGCTTGTTGAAACTGATGTTAAGATGAAAGACGCAAATACAGTAACTATTGCATTTACAGATGCCCCAGCACTAAATGCATACAAAGTTATTATCGTAGGATAATAAGAAAATCTAGAGGAGGATCAGATGTCAAGAAAAATGTTAACCCCATTAAATCTCTTAACGAGAGCATCTGATCCATCTTCTGGAATTGAAGGGGATACATATTTTAATACTGTTGACCAAAGCATAAGAATATATAACGGTGCTGTTTGGGTAACAATAATGAAATCAACAGATCCAATTCCATTTTATGAACACACGCACACTTATGATGGTCCAGTACATTCAATTGATGTAAGTAAAATTATTGATCCAACATTACAAACTAATAATGCAAGTTTGGTTTATGAAACATTACCTGATATAATTGGTATTGATGGTGGCGGTCCAGTAGCAACATTTACTGTACCATCCGATTCAAATTTCAGTTTATTGGACGGTGGACAGGTTGTCAACTAATTTCCCAACGAGTTTAGACTCAATAACAAATCCAAATTCATCCGATCCATTATCAAGTCCTTCGCATTCAGAACAGCATATTTTTGCAAATACTGCAATTGAAGCTATTGAAGCAAAACTTGGTATTGATGGATCATCAGATATAAATTCTATAGAATACAGATTAACTCAGGTAGAACAATCAGGCGGGAATACCGATGTTATCCTTGGGCTTCAAGGTAATAATGATTTAACTGTTAATGGAATAGAAAACCCAACAACAATAGATACCCTAGACACTGCTACATGGCAGTCAGCAGAGTATAGCCTTAAGGTAACTCAAGGCTCTAATATCTACACATCAAATATGTCAGTAGTATTTGATGGATCTTCAGCTTATGTTTCTGAAACAGATATTATCACTAATAGCGATTCTTTTACAGATCTTGCTACTTTTGATTTTTCTTATTCAGGAAGTATAATAAATCTAGTAGTTACACCAGTATCAGGAACGGTTTCAGTAAGATTTATTAGAACCGCTCTTAAAAAATAAAGCAATACGAGGAGCAATAACCCAACATGGCAACATTAGAAAAAAACTTTAGAATTAAAAATGGTCTTGTAGTAGAAGGTACTACAGCCACAATCAATGGTAATACGATTCTTGCACAGAATACAGCAGATACCTACATCCTTAATCTTGTTGGTGGTGCTACACTCGTTAAGTCTGTAGACACGATAGTATTCCACGTAGACGGTTCTGGCAAGCTTACAATCAATTCCAATACATTTGATGCTTATGGTGCAGCTTCATCTGCACAATCTGCAGCAGAATCTTACACAGATTCAGCTATCTCAACAGAGGTTTCAAATCGTAATTCAGCCATTGCAACTGCTAAATCACAAGCTGAATCATATACAGATTCATCAATTTCAACAGAAGTTTCAAATAGAAACTCTGCTATCACATCTGCTATCAACTCTGCAACAAGCACAATTGAAACAGCTGCTCAAGGTTATGCTACAACAGCACAAAACAACGCAGAATCTTATACAGATGGAAAGATTTCTGCAGAAGTAACTCGTGCAAATGCAGCCTACGACCCAGCTGGATCAGCTTCTACAGCACAATCTAATGCTGAGTCTTACACAGATAGCAAGATTGCAACAGAAGTTTCAAACCGTAATTCGGCTATAACTTCAGCAATCAACACAGCTACTACATCAATTGAAACAGCAGCTCAAGGCTATGCCACAACTGCACAAACAAATGCTGAAGGGTATACAGATACCAAGATCGCAGCTTTGGTTGGTTCAGCACCATCACTTCTCAGCACACTTCAAGAAATTGATGCTGCTATCAATAATGATGCTAATTTCTCAACAACTCTTCTAAGTGATATTGCTACTGCAAAGGCTCAATCTGAGTCTTACACAGATGCAGCTATTGCAACAGAAGTTTCAAATAGAAATACAGCAATTTCTTCGCAAGCTTCAACAACTCTTTCTTCAGCTGAGTCTTACACAGATAGCAAGATCTCTTCTGGTAACTCATCTGCAACACCTACATATCAAGCTCTTAATGTAAATTCTGTATCTAAGATTGAGGCTACAACAGTTTCAGTTCCAACTGCAGGATCAGCAACAGCTCTTTCATGGGCAGTAGCTTCATATGGTTCAGCAGAACTTATTGTTAAGTTCAAGACAGGTACAGATACAACTGTTATGAAGCTTCTTGTAACTGTTGATTCAAGCAATAACGTTGCTGAAACCCAATGGGCACAGATTGATACAAATGCTGGACTTGGAACCGTTGCCTGCAGTTACGCTGGCGGAAATGTCAATGTAATTGTTACAACTAACCAAGCTTCAACAACTGTTAACACACACGCAACACTCATTGCATAATTAAAGGGTTCGGGGGATCCCTTAAAAATCCCCCAATTTTAAAAAAATATTTTAGGGGATAGTGAACCAAAAAATGTCAACAACAGAAAAAGATTTTAAATTAAAGAATGGATTAGATGTAGGCGGAAACGCCACATTGGGCGGTAATTTAATCCTAGGAAATGCCCCTATAGCTTATGATGCAGTACATAACAGACTTCAAGTTCAAATAAATGGATCTTGGGTCTCTTTTGCATTTACCACAGATATCCCAGATGCGTCAACAGACATCACATTTATGGATATTGGTTTAGCAATTGATTACAACGGAGAACCTACTTACATTGTGCAATGTAATGGTGTCACTCCATCAAGCACTTCTAAATTCCTTGACGGGGGTAATCCGTCAACAACTTCAGCCGAATGGCTATTTGACTCAGGAGTCATTTAATTCTGTTTTAATAGGCAAGCTGATATAATTTAAAAAAATAAGGTTAAAAAAGGGGTAATAAATGTCAACAGTAAGAATTCAACTAAGAAGAGGTCAGTCATCAGACTGGACTTCAGTAAATCCCGTCCTCGCAGCGGGAGAAGCAGGATTAGAGTCAGATACTCTACAAATTAAAATTGGTGATGGAACAACAAATTGGAATGACCTTGGCTATGCTACAGTCACCCCAACAAACCTTACGAATGCTGTAAATGCAGCAATTACAGGTACTGTTGATGTAAACTTTGTTTCAATTACAGAGCTTGGAGTAGCAAATGGTGTTGCTACACTTGACTCAAATGGTGTAATTCCAGATTCACAGCTAAATCTAGACATTGAAAGAGTTGCTAATGCTGGTTCAGCTATTGCAACTGCAAAATCTCAAGCAATTGCTACTGCTGAAGCATATACGGATAGCTCAATCGGAGGAGAAGTTACAAATAGAAATGCATCAATTGCATCAGCAATTGCAGCAGAAGTAACCCGTGCAAATGGAGCATATGATCCAAGTGGTGCAGCCTCAATTGCAACTACAAACGCAGAAGCTTATACTGATACTAAAATCGCAGCACTTGTTGGATCAGCTCCAACACTTTTAAAAACTTTGCAAGAGATTGATGCAGCAATTAATAATGATGCTAATTTTAGTACTACAATTATTTCAGACATTGCAACTGGAGTATCTCAAGCTAAAGCGTATACCGACCTAGCCGTTACTAATTTACAGTCTTCAATTTCAGGTGCAGAATCAGCAGCAATTTCAACTGCAGAAGCATTTGCCACAACAGCAGCAAATACAGCACAAAACAACGCAGAATCTTATACAGATACAAAAATTTCTGCAGAAGTAACTCGTGCAAATGCAGCCTATGATTCAGCTGGTTCAGCAGCAAGTGCACAATCAGCAGCAATTTCAACTGCAGAAGCATTTGCCACAACAGCAGCAAATAATGCACAATCAGCTGCAATAACATCTGCAAATAGCTATACAGATGGCAAAATTACAACTGAAGTTACAAACCGTAACTCTGCAATTTCATCTCAAGCAGCAACAACACTATCAACTGCAGAAGCTTATACAGATACTGCAAAAACATCTGCAATTTCAACTGCTGAAACATTTGCAACAAATGCTGTAGCAACTGAAACATCACGTGCAGAAGCAGCAGAAGCACTTCTTGCTCCAAAAGCAAGCCCAGCTTTAACAGGCACTCCTACAGCTCCAACAGCTTCAGCTCTTACAAATAATACTCAAATCGCAACAACTGCATATACAGATTCAGCAGTCGCAGCAGAAGCAACAGCAAGAGCAACAGCAGTTACAAACGCAATATCAACCGCTGAAACATATGCTGCAACTCAAGCTACAAATGCACAATCAGCTGCAACTTCAGCAGCAGAAACTTTTGCTACTAATGCTGACGTTGTAGTACTTTCTTCGGCAAAATCTTATACAGATAGCTCAATTGCAACTGAGGTAACAAATCGCAATAATGCAATTTCAACTGCTACAACAAATGCAGAGACTTATGCTGATAGCAATGCTTCAACTCTTACTAACAAAACAATTTCGGGATCTGCTAACACATTAAGCAATATTCCAAACTCAGCTACAACAGCTACATCTGCAAATACATCATCAGCAATTGTTTCCCGTGATTCCTCTGGAAACTTCAATGCTCATATGATTACTTTGACTGGTACACCAGTAAACTCAGGTGACGTTGTAACTAAAGCTTATGCAGATACAATTGCGTCAGGCATGAATTGGCACCAAGCCGTAGCAGCTGCTACAAGTGCTGTACTGCCAACAAGCACCTATACAGCTGGATCCACAGATACCAATGGTGGAACTGGTATCGGTGCAACTCTTGTTGCTACAGCAAACGGTGCACTTACAATTGATGGAGTTTCAGTATCAAACGGTAATCGTGTTCTTGTTAAAAACCAAGCAACTGCTACTCAAAACGGTGTTTATACAGTTACATCAAATGGTGGTGCATCTGCAAAATGGACATTAACTCGTGCTGTAGATTATGACAACCATTTAGTTGCCGAAGTAACACCTGGAGATGCTGTTTATGTAGAATATGGCACAAACAACGCTTCTCAAGCTTTTGTTGAAGTTGCAAATGTTACAGGTACTAATGGAGCAATTGTTATCGGAACAGATAACATTACTTTCTCACAGTTTACAGGTACTTCTGCAATAACAGCTTCAACTGGTATTAGCGTAAGTGGAAACTCTATCTCTGTAGATCCTGCAGTTGTAGCAGAGCTTACAGCTACTCAAACACTTACTAATAAAACGATCTCTGGTTCTTCAAACACCTTATCTAATATTGGTAACTCAAGCTTAACAAATTCTTCTGTTACAATAGGTTCAACATCAGTAGCACTTGGTGCAACTGCAGCAACCTTAGCAGGATTAACTTTAACAAGCCCAACAGTTAACTCACCAACATTGGGTGGAACCGTTACAGCAACTGGAGTCACCGTTTCAAATGGTACCTTCTCAAATCCAACAGTATCTGGAACATTAACATATGCTTCTGGTGCTTACATCACTTTTGCTGATGGAACAACTCAATCAACAGCTGGAGTTCCTTCTATAACTCCTATCAATACACAAACAGCATCCCTTACATTAAGCTCAAGCTATGTAAAGGATTCTTTTGTTCAAATTAACTCTGCTTCAGCTGCAACAGTTACAATCCCAGCGGATTCAACTTACAGCTATCCAGTAGGAGCATCACTTACCTTCCAAGCACTTGGTGCAGGTCAGGTCAGTTTCGTAGCTGCTTCTGGAGTTACAGCACAATACACACCAGGATTAAAGTTGAGAACTCAATATTCTGTAGCAACAATTCAAAAAGTTGCAGCAAATACATGGGCTATCTTCGGAGACCTATCAGCTTAAAAAATTAAAATGGGTGGGGGAGTAAAATCCCCCACCACACTAAAAATTTAAAGGAGACACAGTAAATGTCAAAACATGCCATAAACGCAGGACAAGGTGAAGAAGTAGCACCATTAGCCGTAACAGGCTTAACAGCCACAGATGTAGGTACAAATATGGCCTACAATAATGGAGCAGCTAGCTTATCCTGGACCTTGCCATCAAATTCAAATCCAGCAACACTTTACACAATAACATCAACCCCAGCAACAACAACTCAAACAACCGCTTCAACATCTTACATATTTACTGGTCTTGCATCTAATACTGCATACACATTTACTGTTGTGCCTTCTAACACACATGGTTCAGGGCCATCAACAACATCAAGCTCAATTACTGCTACAACAGTGCCACAAACACCACAATCAGTATCAGCAGCAGATGTTGGAACAAACGTAGCTTGGGGAAATGCTCAGGCAAATATTAGCTTTACAGCACCAGCAACTGGTGGTAAAGCAATTACTTCTTATACAGCAACAAATGGAACTAACTCAAATACTGGAACATCTTCTCCAATTAACGTAGTTGGTATGCAAGGAGGAACAGCGTATAGCTTTACCATGACAGCAACAAACGCAAATGGTACATCCGCTGCTTCAAATACAGCATCTGTTACCCCCACAACAGTTCCAGGAACACCAAGTGCTCCAGCTAACTCTTCTCCAGCTCCTGGAGAAGGCGCAAACGTCGCAGGCCCATCTCAAGATGTAACAACGTGGTCTGCACCAGATTCTGGCGGATCAGCAATCACATCTTATTATCTATATGATAATGGTGGGGCAGTCGGTAACGTAGGAAATGTTACTTCTTATACAATTAATGAAGGTGCAGGATCAAATCACTACTTCCAAATAGCAGCAATTAACGCTAATGGACAAGGTGGAACATCTGGAGCTTCATCAACTGTAACAACATTTAGCTTTACGCCATTTAGCTTTACTCCGTTTGGATTTACTCCACACTTCGGATTCACACCATTTGGATTTACTCCGTTTGGATTCACACCATTTGGATTTACCCCATTCGGATTTACACCATTTGGATTTACTCCGTTTGGATTCACACCATTTGGCTTTGGTTATGGAAACTCTTTGGGATATTTGACAAATGTAAGAACTCCTAACGGTCTTGTGGCAGCAGCAAATCTACAAGTTGGAGATGAAGTTCTGACAGCAAATGTTGACGGTCTTCCAACAGTTGATTCCCTAGCATCTTTGGCAACACTTGATGCATGGACAACTACAGGGGCTCCTTATGGTAACGTAACTACAAAGGTAATAGACATCAAAACTCACATGGCAAATACAATTATTATTATTAATGGTGAATATTTTACAGAAGACCACAGATTCCTTGTAAATAGAGGGGGAACCGTTTCTGTAATTGCAGCAGTAAATATTAGCCAAGATACTGATGAAATTTGGTCATATGCATCACAAGCTTGGGAAAAAATTTCTCAGCTTCAAGTTGTTGAAAATGCATCATATGAGGTTGTATCAATTAATACAGCACCAATTCAGTGGTTCTATACTGAAGACGCTCTTGTTTATGATTCAGCTTCAGAAACTGTTGATTTCACTCAGAACCCAGCAGATGCAACAGCACTTTCTCAAGATCCAACAGTTGGTGGCATAATACCTCCACAGGCTTAATCTGCTATAATATCTATATAACAGAAAAGAGCTTTAAGTTGAAGATTCAGTTTGTGCCTAAGCTAAGACAGTTTATGGATTCTTTCCCGACACCAGTCCCAGCGTCAAGTATGCTACCAGACTGGTGGAAGGCTAAAGATACATTTATGAACAAGGATTCAAGTCCTAAAAATGGATCTGTACATGCAACTGTAAAGAAATGTCAAGCAATATTTGATAGTATGACGGCGGGATATTATATTCTTTGCCCTATTGATATTTATATAGATGCTACAAAAGAAAAGCTAGATATACAGGTCCCTAGAGAATTTCAAGGTAGATATCATCAAATTATATCAAGTCATTCACAAGAACAAATTGAAGGATATCCAAAGCCTGCAGGATATCATAAAGACCTAGTTAGAATCCATCCACATTGGCTTATTAAAACTCAAAAAGGTTACAGTGCTTTATTTATTCAACCACTTCATATCAAAACTGATTTGCTAGCTATTAGTGGTTATATTGACACTGATACTTTTATTTCTGACGGATACCTTTCTTTTTGGATACCTCAAAATTTTAAAGGCATGATAAAACAGGGCACCCCTTTAGTACAAGTTATTCCTATAAAAAGAGATGATTGGGAAAGTTCTGTTTTTGAAGATCCAGATTCAGATAATATAATTGAAAAGCAACAGCAAAAAAAAGGTACCACTTTTATAAATGGGTACAGACAGAAATTCTGGATTAAAAAGACTTATAGGTAAATGATTAATAATCCCACTCCAGAATTGTCAAAAGCTTGGCTATCTTTGGATAAAGCTGGTTTTTCAGAAATAGTACAAACTCTAAACGTTCCTAAAAAATGGGGGGAATGGAGTTATGTGCAAGAAGCTTATAAAGGACAAATATTAAAGCCAGCACTGATGTATACAAGCATATTTGGAAGAAAGCCCGATTTAGTTTATTTAGATGAGGATATATTGGTATTAGAGCAAAAACTGTACGGAGAGATATACCTTTTGCTCAGAAACAAAGACTTTCTTTATAATTCTGAAAGAGTACATCAAAGACAATATTTTCCATCAACTTCTGATTATGATATTGATAAAAGTGGTTTTCTATCAAAAAATTGTTATAGGTTTTTTATGCCATGGTTTTTAGACGAAGATTTAGAATATGAGATCGTGGGTATTGATTATGGATCATTTTTTGTTCCTAATCAAAAAGGTAAGTTTGAAAAAACTAATAAAGATACTTTGATTAAAAACACTGGCTTTGTTGATTTTTACTTTACTAAATCAAGCAACCACATGATAGATAAAGAACATGGTATTGTTCCTAACGATTCCGTAATGTATCAGATTCATGTTAAATCTAGTAAAGAATTAGTAAAGAAAGTTTTGGCTTGCTATGAGTAAAAAAGAAATAGTTTTTAGTCCAGCATTTGAGATAACAAAAAAAAATGTACCAGAACCAGAGCCAACGGTCAAGTATGTTCCTGAATGGTATAAAAACTTATCAAGGTTTGAAGACTCAAATAGCACAAAGAAAATAAGTTTAATTAATGATCGTGGAACAGACGGATCAGCAATGGGCACTAAAATGTGTACACCATTTTTTGATTCATTTAACATGGGCTATGTTTATGTTCTCTCAGACAATCTTCATGTGGACTTAGATTCAGATGGATTTCCCGTCATATCTTGGGATGGTGATGATATGCTATGTGATAAGAGACCTTTAGTAGATATAGCAGTACCTCATCAGCACCACCCGATGCATTATGGCTGGAGACAGCAATGGTACTACGATACCCCAAAAGACTATTCTGTTTTAATCACTCATCCACTAAACAGACATGATTTGCCCTTTACAACATTATCTGGGGTTGTAGACGCTGATGTTTGGGGATTACCAGTTTTTATTCCTTTCTTTATTAAAAAAGGTTTCATAGGAACAATACCAAAAGGAACTCCAATACTTCAAATGATACCAATCAAAAAAGATGAATGGACCATGAGAGTTGATTATTCTGAAGAAAAGCATGAGTTAAATAAAATAAAAGAAGAAAAAAGAAGACTTACTCTTTTTGGGTACTACAAAAAGCATATATGGACTAAAAAGAAGTATGACAAATGAAAGAAACGGTTTATACTTTAATGTATAGTTATCAAGGTAAAAATATACTAGAAACGGTAAAAAAGATAGCTGATACTTTTAATTTTGAACAAAATTTACATATTACAATAATAGACCATAATAATATAGATCGTGGAGATAAATTTAATCTAGGGATACAGGGGTTAACTATAACTTATAAGTATGTTAACTGGGATGTTGTAAAAAGTCCAGTTGCTTTAAAAGCCGAAGTTTTAAAAGATACAAATGCCAAATGGTTTATGCAGGTAGGAGACCATGTTACTCTTTCTAAAAATTGGAATCTTGATTTTATTAGATTTTTAGAAAAAAGACCAAAATCAATCTTGTCTGGAAATCATAAAATATTTTTAAGATCCTTTAATCCATTCTTTATATCTAAAGAATATCAAGATTCTGAGTACTATGAAAAGAATAATTGGTTTGACAGAGATTTTATATTTTGTGAGATGAAACATATAAAGGACGTGGGATTTCCAGAAGAGTTTAAATATTTTGGAGAGGAAGAGTTGATGTCCTTGGATGCTAGAATTAAAGGATATGAAATACTATCTATTCCTACCAGATCTTTAGATAATCAAACTGTACCCCTTGCTGGTAGGGAATATGTGTCGTTTTCTTTAACTCATGGATATAATAATTTTATTAGGTTTTTAAGGTCAAATCATGATAAAATATCTACATATAAAGATTATTGCTTTAATTTTGAACAATTAAACTATCTTCCATTTGAAAATGATGATGTTTATTATGATCAGAAAAAGGGTAAGTTTGACAATATGGATGGCACACGTTATATCGAAAAAACAAGAAAGATTGACTAATGGATAAAATAAAGATAGTTGAAAATTTTATAGAGCCACAATGTGCTCAAACCTTGATTAATGAAATGATGAACCCATCATCTGTAGAGCCTTACCCAGAATATTGGCGGGAAAGAAATGGCTTTGAAGAACGTAGCGGAGGTTCTGCAATACCTTATAACCCAGTAACTAGGGCTGTTATGAGAAAGTATGCAGAAAAAGCAAATCGCATTCAAGAAGAACATTTTAAAACAGATAAACCCGTTATAGTAACAAAATCTTTTGGATCTTGGTGGAACCCAGGAGGAAAAGGAAATCCTCATATTGACGCTATAGAAAAAGAACCATTTATTGAATATAGCTGTGTTATATATTTAAACGATGAGTATGAAGGTGGAGAAATTTATTTTCCACATAAAAACTTTTCGCTAAAACCTAAAAAGTATTCAGCTATCTTTTTTCCAGGAAATAGCAAAGAATATGAACATGGTGTGTCCGAAGTCACATCGGGGACAAGGCAAACAGCTTTGTTTATGCAGTCTACAAAATCAGAATTTATTGATCCAGATTATGAGGGATGTTGATGTTTGAATATAAAGAATTAGCCTTAGGATTGGTATACTACACAAATACTGTAGAAGACCCACAAAAGATTGTAAAAGATATGCTTGAGCTTGAAGAAAAGCGTAAAGATTTAGGGCATGAACTAACAAATATAAAAGGTTGGCAGCCTTGGGATTATGACTATGGCAAGCCAGAAAAAACTATCTACTGTTGGCAAAAATGGATACCAACACCTGAAAACCTTGATAAAAACGATCCCCTATATAACGAGTCATTATCTATCTCAAAGAGGCTGTACGAGGGCCTAGAGGCCTGTGTAGACCATTATAAGAACGTGTTATACCCATGGGCAGGAAGAAACTTAAAGTCTAGAGAGCATTCAATGTCATTTCTAAGGTATGAATCGGGAGGGTATCTTCCAGCACACTCTGATCATGGTGTAAGCTCAAGAACACTATCTTGCGTTATGTATCTCAATAATGAATATGAGGGGGGAGATATAGTATTTCCCCACGCTAATGTTAGGGTGTCACCAGAAGCAGGCTCAATAGTCTTTTTTCCATCAAACTTCGTTTATGTTCATGAGGTTGAAGAAATAACTAATGGTACAAGGTACGCAGTCCCCAACTGGTATCATAACAGAAAAGAAATCTTGTATTCAGACGGTACAGAGTAGTTTTTATATAAAAATAGCAGGATTGTGGCAGTTTTTTAGGTTTTAACTGAGTAGAATGGTATTATTAGCTTATGGCTAAAATGAAAGTAACACCTATAGAAGAAGTAAACTGGGGCATCTATGTCTGGCAGATGCCAGATGGATCAGTTGTTCGTGACGAAGATGACAACACCCTTAGTATCCCATCAATGCGTGGAGATATTAGACAGATACAAAAACTTAAAGATGCTGCTAAATTTTATGGTCTTAATGAAGGACAACCACTTTTCTTCTCTGGACATAGACAGGTTACAGAAGATGAGCTTGAAGAACAAAAAGCACGGGCTGAAATGGGATTAGTTCCAGATCCTCAAGATCTACCAGCTATGATGGAATATGTTAAAGAAATGAGGGAGATGAAACTTGGCTAGACTAAACATAGCAGAAGACGACGAAGATGGTTCAGTTTATGCATATAACGGAGATGATTATAATCTTGTAGCTAAATCTGAAGATTCTTTTCCAGATCCATTTAATGTAAAGTGGGAAGAGCTAAAGAAGGCAGAAGGCCTTAACGATAATTTTAGACGCAGAGCAAATAGACTTGAAAAGTCATTTACTGGTATCAAGGATGCAAAATCAAAGAAACTTGATCCACTTGATCTAACTGGATATTCTTTATTTCAAATTGTTCAACCACCATACAACGTGCTTTATTTAGCACAGCTTTATGATATCTCACCCTATCACCACTCAGCGGTGAATGCTAAAGCAGCAAACGTTGTTGGACTTGGCTATAAGTTTGAAGAAACTTGGTCAACAAAGCAAAAAGTAGAAGCTGCTATGGAAAATCCAAAGAAACTTGATAAGCTTCGTGGTAAGTTGGAAGAAGCAAAGGTTGAGCTAAGAGAATTCATTGAATCACTTAATTCTGATGATTCATTTATCGAAAACATGAAGAAAGTATTTATTGATCTTGAATCAACAGGAAATGCTTATCTTGAAGTTGGTCGTACTTCAACAGGTAAGATTGGATATTTAGGTCATATTCCTACTACAACCATGAGAATCCGTCGTCACCGTGATGGATTTGTTCAAGTTGTCTATAACCGATATACATTCTTCAGAAACTTTGGAGATACAGAAACTCCAGATCAAATTGGAACGGATCCACAACCAAATGAAGTTATTCACTTTAAAGTCTTTACACCATCAAATACTTATTACGGTATTCCAGATATTTTATCTGCAAAGAATGCCCTTGCTGGTGATGAATTTGCTCAGCGTTTCAATCTAGATTATTTTGAAAATAAAGCTGTACCACGTTATATCATTACTGTAAAGGGTGCAAAGCTTACAGCAGATGCCGAGCGTAAATTGCTTGAATTCTTTCAGACTGGACTTAAGGGCAGAAACCATAGAACACTTTATATTCCTTTGCCATCAGACGGAGAAAATTCTCGTGTTGAATTTAACATGGAGCCTATCGAAGCGGGAGTACAAGATTCTTCATTCAAGAATTATGCCGTAGAAAATAGAGACCGTATTCTTATTGCTCACCGTGTGCCCATTTCAAAAATTGGTATGCCACAGGGTGTCTCACTAGCAAATGCTAAAGATGCAGATAAAACGTTTAAAGAGCAGGTCTGTCGTCCTAGACAAGAAGAGCTTGAGGTAAAAATCAATAGAATAATTTCAGAGTTTACTGGAGATTTTGTCCTTAGATTTAATGAACTTGCACTTACCGATGAAGAAACTCAGTCAAGAATTGATGATCGTTATCTTAAAGATCAAGTTATTCTTCCTAATGAAGTTCGTGCACGTAAGGGCCTACCACCAATTTCTAGTGGTGATACAGTTCTTGTTCTTAACCCTCAGGAAGCAAGCAATGCAGCGTCTGATGCAAGCGGAAATAAAACTCGTGATCAAAATAGAACTATAAATGCTCCTGATAAAATGGGAACCGCTCGAAACGCAAAGGGCGAAGGTCCACAGGAAGGTAATTAAAAAATGGCTACAGCGTTAGACGTTTTAAATGTTGCTCGTAGCCAAATTGGTTTTGTTGAGGGATCAAATAATGAAAACCCATATGGTATTTGGTATGGCATACCAAACGCTTCTTACTGTGCAATGGGAGTTAGTTGGTGCTTTGCACAAGTTGGTCTTTCTAGTTTAGTTGCAGCTCAAACTCCAAAAGGTTTTGCATATTGTCCAGCAGGATTGGAATGGTTTCAGCGTCAAGGTTTAGTTGTAAATAAATATCAAGCAAAACCTGGAGATCTTGTTTTCTTTTCTTGGGGTACAGGAGTTGCAGAGCATGTAGAAATTGTTGAAGCTGCATCTGCAGATGGTTTAACAACAATTGGTTTTAATACTGGAGATCAAAATACAAAAACAGCAGCAAACGGTGGTGGATGTTATAGAGAGCATCGCCCATATCTTTATGTCATGGCTATTGTTAGACCAAAATACCCCGTACCTTTAGCACCAGTATCAAAAGGAATCACAAGTAAAAAAGCAACAGCTGGAGTAGCAGCAACAGGAACTGCAATAGCGGGAACTGCAGCAGCATTGCATGGAACACCAGTAACAACGTCTACACCTAAAATTACTCCAACTCCTACACCTACAGCTTTTTATGCACCACCATTTCCTACAACTAGAAACTCTTTTGATTTGGGGCAAAGTAATGATGCAGTTTTAACAGTTCAAAAAGCTCTTGTAAATAAAGGTTTGCTTATCGCCAAATATGCTACAGGAACTATGAATACTCAAACCCAAGCAGCACTGACTGTCTTTGATAAAAAAGCGGGAATCATAGTGAAGGCAGGGGCAGTTCCTCAAATAGTCTATGATACATTAAAGGGTTCGCTATGAGTTTAAAACATCATTTTAAATTTAGCGTTTCAGACGCAAAACAGCTGGGGATAGCATTTGTTGGGGCTATAAGTGCATGGGCAGCAACAGGTTTTCAACGGGATTTAGCCCATTTAGCTTACCCAGTTATGGGATTCATTACTGGAGGATTAGCCTCACATAACTCTATGGCAAACCCAAATGTTACCCCAGATTCCCATATTGTAACTCCTTATGTAGGCAATATAGAAGACCATAATCCAGGAACTCCAATTCCAGTTCAGCAAACTTATCAAGCAGAAGGGGCGGATGTCAAAAAGGTCATCCAAATCAATAGCGGAATTATAAAATAATTTCTGTCAAAATTATGCTTTATTTATAAATATTGCTATTATTTATTTACATATGGAAATTCAAAAGACGTACTGGTCAAACAGCGAAAACTCAATGGCACTCCATTTTCCTATTACAAAGGTAAACAAGGAAAAAAGAACAGTGTCTGGATTTGCAACTCTTGATAATCTTGACAGACATGGAGACATTGTAACTGCCGAGGCAAGCAAGAAGGCTTTTGATAATTTTAGAGGTAACATCCGTGAGATGCATGGAACCTCAGCAGTTGGCAAGATGGTCAACTTTAAAGAAGATAGTTTTTTTGATCCAGAAACTCAAAAGAAATATACAGGCATTTATGTGACTGCTTATATTTCAAAGGGTGCACAGGATGCTTGGGAAAAGTGCCTTGATGGAACTTACTCAGGCTTTTCTATTGGTGGAAATATCGTTGATGCTAAGATGGAAAAAGCAGACGATGTTTCCGAGTCACATAGAGTAATTCATAATTTTGATTTGCACGAGCTTTCACTAGTTGACTCACCAGCAAATCAGTTAGCAAATATTTTTTCTATTCAAAAGATGGCAGAAGGCATTATTACTGAAAATGTTTTTTGGTGTTCAAAAGATGAAGTAGCATCAACTTCAGTAGCAACAACTAAGAGCTGTGTTGTATGCGAATCAGAAATGACAAACATCGGTTGGGTTGAACAATCTGATACTGAAAAGTTTGAAGCAATTGAAAAGGTAATTGATTCTTATTTTAAGAAAGATGATGCTCCAACATCAGCACACGAAGCAACGGAGTCAGCTGCTCCAGGTTTGTCAGGAAATCAAACGGGAAATGTAAATGTTATTGATTCAACAGTTGCAACTCTTATGTACCCTGATCAAAATGAAAAAAATAAAGTAACCAAGAGTGATGAAGTTTCACTCGGTAAAGGAGGTAACACAATGGCAGAAGATACAGATGCAACAATTGAGAAGTCAATTGATGCAGAGGCTCCAGCCGAAGAAGTTGCGGTAGTTGAAGAGGTAGCAGTTGCTGCTGACGATTCAGTTGAGAAAGCCGTGTCTATTTCAGAAGTTGAGGATTCCCTTGATTTTGAAAAGGTTGTCAGCGACCTAAAGACCTTCTTGGGCGAGTCATTAAATAAGAGCTACTCAGATAGCTCTGCAGCAGTCGAAGCAATGAACAAGGTGTTTGAGGAAACATCTGCAAGTCTTGCTAAGCAGATTGCCGATTTGGGCGAAAAGTATGAAGCCCTAAATAAGTCAGTTACAGATATGTATGGAAAGATTGAGTATGTAAATCATCAATTGACCAACTTTGAATCTGCAACTGCAGTTAAGAAGTCCAGTGACCTTGATGGATCATTGGAGAGCAAAAAAATCAATAAAAGTATATGGCAAGGAGCCTTCCTCAAAGGTAATAGCCTAAACAATCTATAAAAAAATAAGGTGGTGAAATAAATAAAATGAGTAATGAACTTCTACAAAAAGTAATTGATACAACTAATCTAGGTTCTTCAGCAGTTAATGCTTCTGGAGATTCAGAGGCACTCTCAGGTAATGGTTTACTATATCCTGATCAAGCTAATCGTTTTCTAGATTACATGTGGGATGCTACGATTCTTGCTAAGGCAGCTCGTACAATCCGCATGCGTTCAAACACAACAGAGATTGATCGTGTTGCAGTAGGACAGAGAATTATGACAGTCGCACAGGAAGATAATCCACGTGATTATGTAAATGCCGATGGTTCACAATTCACTTCAGCAGCAGCAACTTTCGCAAAGATCTCTCTAACAACCCGCAAGCTTCGTCTTGACTGGGAACTTTCATCTGAGTCTCTAGAAGACAACATTGAAGGTCCAGATCTAGAAGATCACATTGCACGTTTGATGGCTACCCAGGCTGGTAACGACATTGAGGATGTTCTAATCAATGGTACTGGAACTGGTTCAGGTTTGCTTTCCGCATTCAAGGGTTTCCGTCAGATTGCACTTGACAACGCTCACGTTGTTGATGCACAAGGAGTAGGACTTGACAAGGCTGTATTCAACCTTGCAATCAAGACCCTCCCACGTAAGTACAAGCAACGTCGCAATCAGCTTCGTTTCTTCACAGGTTCAAATCTTGTACAGGATTACCTATACAACTTGACCGCAGAGACAAGCTCTGGCTTCACACCATTTGATATCGCTTCAGGTATCATTCGTGGTGATGTAGCTGCTAACGATGGTGGCCCAGGTACAGTCACTCCATTCGCATTCGGTATTCCAGTAATCAACGTTCCGTTGATGGACGAGACCCATGCTGGTGACTATTCAGGTGCTTCAGGTCTGCATGGAGATGTCCACTTGACATTCCCACAGAACTTCATCGTTGGTATCAAGCGTGACGTAACAGTCTACCGTTTGTTCCAGCCAAAGAAGGATACAATTGAGTACACACTCTTTATCCGTGTTGGTGCACAGATGGAAAACTACGATGCTCACGTAATCGTTAAGAACGTTAAGATCGCTGGTTCAGTAGCTACAAGTGCAAACTTTGGTTCAGTAACAGCAGGTGCAAACGTACTTGGTGGTAACGGTACATACACATTCTAATATTAATTAGATGCAAGGCTCGGGGGTCTAGAAATAGACCCCTTAGTCATTTTCTGCTATAATAATACATGACGGAAGGAAAATTAATGTCATTTACAGATCTAAAGATTTCTGATCTAAGAAAAGTTGCAGATACATTTGGTGTAGATGTAACTGAAGAAAAGAGTAAGACTGGTATTATTGCTCTACTTGAGGAAGAGGGAATTACTTGGCAAATGTATGACAAGTTTAATTCATCTGAAAAAGAAGAAGTCAAGGTTCCAGAAATTGAAAAGAAGAAAAGAGAAGCTAAGTTGAAGAAAGAAGACGCTGTGCTAGTTAAGATGGAACGAGGAAATCATTCCTATCAGACAATGGGTTACACATTTACCCAAGAGCATCCATTTGTAGCTATGTCACAAAATGAAGCTCAGGCAATCTTCGACAAGCAGTCAGGATTTAGAATCGCAACTCCTAGAGAAGCTCAGGAGTATTACAGCTAAAAAAGGGGGGTAATCTGAGTGCAGAATATCCAAGTAGGAAGTCAAGAAAGAGTATACCTTTATGTATACAGCGATGGGGTTCTCACTCAAGCAGATGCCCTACCCACTTTATCAATTTATGATGCAGATAACGACGCATCACCGCTAACTGGCTTTGATACGGTTAATACTGTTGATGAGCCAGATGCGGGTGAATACAGCTTTTTGCTGACACAAGCAGTAACTAATTCCATACGTGTCCTAGAATTAAGATGGACATATGTAATCAATGGACTAGAAGTTGTGCAGACAGATTTTTACCAAGTTCAGCCAGTCTATTCTTCTGTTAACGAGATTATAGATTTTCTTGGTTTTGGAGCAACACCATCAGACATTAACTACCATCCAATTAAGGATATTCAGAATGCTGAAAAGCTTGCCAGAACTATTATTGATGGATACACTGGTCTTAAGTTTTATTTGAGATATGATTCTCAAGAAGTTTTTGCAAACGGATCAGATGCCATTCAGCTAGTTGAAAGAATGACTAGTGTTGACAAGATGTATGAGGACGATGTTCTTGTTATTGATAATACTCAAAACCCTCCTGTCAATGGTTTTGGGTTCAATCTACAAATGACCCAAACGGGGTATGTCGTAAGAATTTATGATCCTTCATGGGACATTAGATATGATAATGAAGTTGATGCTAACGTTCTTTATTATGGAAGATTTAGAGACGGTTCTAGATATAAGTTTGTTGGAAACGTAGGATATAAGTATGTTCCAGAAGATATTAAGATGGCATCAATGCTTCTTGTAAACGATATCTTGTCTAATGATTATAACTGGAGAAACAAGTATCTTAGCAAGGTTGATCTCAGCGAAATTTCATTTGAAATGTCAAAGGGAGCATTTAATGGTACTGGTAATATCACGGTTGATAACATCCTTGATCAATATCGTAACATTAATATGATGTTGATATAATGTTTAATGCTTCAATAATGGGTTCTATAATGAATATGACTGCTGATCTTTATATTCAGGAGTATGATCAAGATCCAAACACAGGAGCCATTCTAAGAGAGTGGAATTATGCCAAAACTCTTCAGTGTAAAATAGAACCTATTAAAGTTGCTGGATCTTCTACAAGAACAGATAATAAAGTTTTTAAAGGTGGTTCAGAAGGCGAGTATTCTGAAAAGTTTCAGATTAGAATTAAATGTAATGAACTTCTAAGTAAAAGATGGCGTATAACTAATATCAGATCAAATGATAATAAGCCAGTGTTTGTTGAAATTGATAGATATGATTCCCCAGATACTATATTTGAAGTTACTTCATCACACGCAACCCTTGACCCATTTGGCAAGGTATCTTATTTCGAGGCAGTACTTCTAAGAGTACAGGTCCAAGATAATGATAAGACTTGAGGTTGATAGTCAAGCCCTAGTTTCCGACCTAGATAATGTGTTATCTAGTATCCAGGAAATTCAAAAACCTTCTGTACTTAATGAGATTGCAAAAGGTGTATTCTCTATAACATCTGAAAGATTCCTGCTCGGCGTAGATAGCTATGCAAGATCAAACCCTAAAAAAATGCATCACGTATATGAGTGGGGTCAGATAGGTAACCCTTCAGGTAGACTTTTTGTTATAGAAAGAGGAGCTATTGTAAGTGGTAACCTTTCTATTAATTCAAGATTTTTACCATCAAAGCTTCCAGTACCAATAAATCCAGAACTTTTAACTCCAGGTAAGACTGGCAAAACTGTAACACGTAGAAGTATTTTTAGAGATAAGGCTACTGTGATGGAGCAAGGCTTAGCAGTTAGTTTTACTGCTCAAAGAGTTTTAGCATTTGCTGGAAGTAATGGATTAGTATTTATAGCACCAGGAAAAACAATTAACATTCTTGATCCAGGTGGGAAGCAAGTCAAAAATGCTTTTGCAGAATATATGCTTGAATGGTATACTGAAAACGGAAATTCAGTTATGGAGTCATCTGGTTTTTATGATAGAGTTGCATCTGAAGTGGCAATTGTTTTAAATAGTAATACTCCAAGCACTACGGCGGTAAAAAATGCAGTAGCTAACGCAGTAGCTAGCTCAGGTTTAGATAAGGTGGTAGCAATATAATGACTGATTATTCAAAGATAGCAGTATATGACTTGAGAAATGCAATGTGGGAAGAACTCACGAATGCTGGAGTACTTGATATTAATGATTATTATGCCGATGGTTTTCCAGATCCAATCATCCCGATAATTCCTGCTCAGCAAATCCCAGAAATGAATAACCTACTTCCTGGTAAGCCTTATATTGTATACAATGTTGTTCAAAAAAGATATGGGGTTCAATGGTGGATTTCTAGTGAATCTTTGATCCTTGAAATAGTAGGCAGAGATGGTGCAGAACTTCAGACTATAACCAATTTCCTTATTGATCTTTTCAGAAGATATGACCTGTCTGCTAAAGATGTAAATCTTCAGCTTGACCCAAATAGTCCATTTACCTTCTTATGGTTTAATATTGAGTCTGCAGACCCAGTTCAACCATTTACAGATGAAGGCGGGTACATGAGTACAGACCTTTCTATAGGGTATGCCTATACACGTGAGCTAGATATGGCCACTGGAAGATTTGCTTAAAAATTTGACTTATTAAGCATTAATGCTATGATTTTACATGAGGAAGCAAAATTGTCATCTCTTTTTATTTTATATAAAATAAGGTGGTGAAAAATAAAATATGGCTACAAATACTAAAAACGTAATTGTTGGTGCAGCAGATATTTTCGTATCCGTTAATGACGGTATTAATGGTGCTCGTCCAGCAACAGATACAGCAAGTCTTAAGACTCTTTTTGGAACGTCAACAGGTCAATCAGCTCGTACTGGTTTGCTACAAAATGCAAGCTACCGTGAAGTTGGTTATACAAGCACAGGTTTTGAAATTTCATACGAGCCAGCATATGGTGAAGTTATGGTTGATCAACTTTTGGATGCAGCTCGTTTGTTCAAGCAGACCCTCAAGGTTATGCTTAAGACAGAGCTTACAGAAGCAACTCTTGAAAACCTACAGCTTTCATGGGGTCAGATGGATTCTTACTATGCAAATACTGGTTCAGCAGTATCATCTGTAAACAATCTAACAGATACAACTCCAATTACAGGAGAAACAGGTGCAACACTTAATCTTGCAGCAGGTGCTCTTGGAGATGCTCCAGTAGAGCGTGTTCTCATTGCAGTAGGAAATGCTCCATACTCCCTTGGAGATGGTTCATCTACATCTGCTCTTAGAAATAAGGAGCGTGTCTACGTAGCACGTCGTGTTGTTTCAATTGATACAACAGCACATGCTTTGAAGCGTGACTCTGCAACAGTATTCCCAGTTAATTTCCGTTGCTTGCCTGATGATACATCAGCAAGTTATGCAGGTGCAGAATATGGTGTCGTTATTGACCGTGTATGGGGAACTAACTAATCTTTAGATTAGACTACAACTTAATATAGAATTTCAAGCCCTCACCGAAAGGTGGGGGTCTTGAATTTGGCTATGCGTAAAAACTTGGTATAATTTAACTAACAATAAAGGAGCTATAAATTGGCAACAACAGTATATGATGTACTAGAGATTGAACTTCGTGATGGTTCCACCGTCACTCTAAAACCACTGCCTATCAAGCAGCTTAGAAAATTTATGGACATAATTAATGCAAGTGAAGAATCAGGGAATGATAATCCAGACGCAGCCATGGATGTATTTGTGCAAGCTGCACTAGTATGTATGGCATCAACAGATAGACCTGACCTAGCAGACAGAGATAAGTTTGAAGATCTTGTTGAAACTCCAACAATGATGAAGATTCTGGATGTAGTCGGAGGCTTAAAACTTTCTGACCCAAACCTTCTGGGAGCAGCTCTAGTTGGGACGAACTAGACCTTCGCTCCCTTGAGTCCGAAGTTTTCTTACTTGGTCATTGGAAAAACTTTGACGAGTTAGAAAGTAATCTTTCTCTTGAAGAACTAACAGCTTTGTTAGACTTCAAAAGAAAACAAGATTACGACGATAAAAAGTTCTTGGCAGCAATTCAAGGTGTCGAGCTAGAAGAAAGTACTTCTCCTGAGGTATTCGATATAGCAGACTTAAAGGGATTCGCTGCTAATCAGGAGGGCTTTGGAGTCGGTCAAGGTATAGAAGTTATGAGTCTAGGGGGGGATGATTAATGGCAAACATTGAATTAAACATAGTTGCGTTAGGTGACTTCTCCTCTGTTCAAACACAAATAAAAGCTTTGCAAGCTCAAGTCGCTTTACTTAATAAGGCGACTGGTGGAGTAGGATTATCCCCAAATCTTTCAAAGCAAGTCAATACTCTTACTAATGATTTTTCCAATGCATTAACTGCAAGTGGTCAGTTTACAAAGCAAACTATTTCTCTTCAAACAGAAACTGAAAAGTTTGGTGCAGCATTACAAAAAGGAAGCCTAGGACTAGGTAATTATTTTCAGATTATTACCAAAAATAATGGAGCTGCTACTCAATCCGTAAAAGCACTGGCCTTAGAACAAACTAAGCTACAAAATTCTATACTTATGGCGGACCCTTCAAAAGAAGGCTTTTACTCTGTATATACTCCAAAAAATATTGATGCTGTCGCAAATGCAACAAAGATTGCTGCAAATGAAGCAAATATATATGCCATAGCTATTAATAAAGGATCTCAATCTTTAATTAACTTTGGTAAAAATACACAATGGGCGGGTCGTCAGCTCACAGTTGGTATGGCCTTACCATTATTAATATTTGGTCAACAAGCTATGAATGCTTTTAATGGTGTTAATACAGCATTAACTCAGCTACAAAAAGTTTATGGTGAAGGTTTAACTCCTCCAAGCCAAAATGATATTAATAAGATTTCTCAAGATGTTCTAAACTTGGGTAAAAGCATGGCTCAAACTCTGGGTATATCTCAAGAGTTTACCGTACAAGTTGCATCTTCATTTGCTGCTATGGGCAAAATGGGTACTGATTTAACAACAATGACTGAACAAACTGATAAGCTAGCAAAGCTAGGAAATCTTGATCAGCAAACAGCTACAAATGCTGTTATTGCTTTGCAAAATGTTTATAAGTTGAGTACTACTGGTTTGGCTGATGCTGTTAACTATTTTGGTGCAGTTCAAAAGCAAACATCTCTTTCAATGACAGATCTAGTTCAAGCAGAATCAAAAGTTGGTCCTATTATTGATCAGCTTGGTGGTAGCTACAAAGATACTGCAACTATGGTACTTGCTATGAAAGAAGCTGGTGTACCAGCAGCACAAGCTGCAAACGCATTAAAATCAGCATTTGCATCCATTATTGCACCAACATCTGCAGCAAACAAAGAGTTTGCATCTTTTGGTATTAATTTGACTGCCATTAAAAATTCAGGCGGTCCTGTACAAATGATTGAATCATTACAAGCAGCATTAAAGCCTTTGGCAAAAATGCAACAAGAACAACTTATTGAAAAACTTTTGGTAAGTATCAGTTCTCTAGAATATCAGCTTTGCTTGCAAACTTTGGTCAAGGACAAAGCCAAACTGTAAATGCACTTAAGGTTGCGGGTGCAAGCTCAGCTGAACTTGCCAACCTTGCAAATCAAGAATTGCAGCAAGCAACTAAATCCCCTTCAGCTCAATGGAAAATTGCAATAGAAACATTTAAAGCAGATCTGTATCCAATTGGTCAAACAATAATGAAAGTTGGAACGCAGATACTTGATTTTGGTAATAAGGTTGCTAAAGTTTTTGAAGGACTGCCAGGACCAGTTAAACTATTCCTCGGAATCTTGGCGGGATTTGTAGTTATCTCTGGACCTATTATCATGTTAACTGGTTTGCTTGCAAACTTTGCTGGTAACGTTCTTAAGGGTGTGTTTAATTTAAAGCAATTAGTTACAGGTGGTAAAACCCTAGGCCAACTTTTGACTCCCGAGCTTGTTGCTTCTCAAAATGCAGCAGAACTTTTTAGCAAGGGAATCATAGGAGATGTTGATTCTGTAAATCTTCTAAGCCAATCAATTAAAGATTTGACCGCAAACCTTTCGCAGATGATTCAAACAATGAATGCGGGAGCAGGCATTGAAGACCTTACAACAGCTATTACGGGTGTTGCTCAAGCAGAAACAAGAATATATGAACAAGCAAAGTTGCCAGGATTTGCAACAGGTGGGTTTGTACCTGGAAATCCATCAGCTGGAGATGTTGTCCCAGCACTACTTACTGGTGGAGAATCAGTAATTCCAGCAAAACAAACTAAGCAGTATGCACCATTTATTCGTGCAATGATTAGTGGTAATTTGCCAGGACATGCATATGGATATATGCCAGATGGCTCTCCAATTCAAATTCAAAGAGGCCATATACTTTCTGGTTATGATCAGTCAATGATTGATCAATTAAATTCTCCAGAAATGATTGCGGGACAAAGAGGAAGACTAACTAGTGTTGATAGTGCTACACGTGGTGCAATGATGGCCATGACTGGTACTTTAAATCAAGGAACAAATTCAAGAAATGCTGGTCTATCTGGATCGCAAGTACAAAATGAATTGCAGACAATATTAGGTGTAACTGGCAAAAATGGTCAAACAATTGATCCAATGGCAGACCTTAAAATCCAAGCTAAAAAGCTTGGTGCTGATATGGCAGTTGCAGGACCAAAACTTGATCAAGCATATCAAGATTTAATTAAAAGTTTTGATTCAGTTCCAGACAAGATGTTTGGAATGCAGCCAGGACAGCAGACATTAGAAAGTTGGATGCAAGAACAACTTCAGCCAACTTTAAATAGCATTAAAACTCAGGTCGGGGATAATCTAGGAAATGTAGTATCCAATGTTGTTGGCACAAGAGGCAACATGGATATTATGGGTGGCAAGAAGGTAAAAAGAGGTGCTACGGGTGCAACATTCTACAGACAACCAGATGGTACTCTTGTTCCATTTAAATCAAGCGAACCTGGCTCAAGCCTAGCTATAAGAGATGTAGCTACAATGGGTTCAGCAGCACCAGGTGCTTTCTCTGGACCAGCTCAAGCTGTAAGTCAAGCAGTTCAGTCTGGATATAATGAAGGTGCTACAGCAATTGTTCAACAAGAAAAAGAAACTGGAACAAAAATTGGCGAGACACTTGCTTCTTCTGCTAAAGAAGCAATTCAAGCAGCATCTCCTTCAAAAGTTGGTGAGCAACTTGCAATTGATTTTGGAGATGGTATTGATCTTGGCTCTCAAACAGTATTGCCTCAGGTTACTGAAATTGGAACAAATGTAGGTAAAACTTTAGCTGAATCTACTGCAACAGCAATTACGCAAAATTCAGAGATGGTTGACACCGCAGCTGGCGAAGTTGCAGCGAGTGCTGGATCAACCATGATGTCTAAGATCAGAGCATCAATGACCAGTGGTATGGGTGCGGGTATGACGGCTATGATGGCTGCACCT